>Ga0315273_10010704_pt1 | contig 11716 bp, 7 predicted proteins | sample YL17G02_0_MG_FD_205753 | JGI IMG/M metagenome (GOLD analysis project Ga0315273, IMG submission 205753) | Sediment microbial communities from Yellowstone Lake, YNP, Wyoming, USA - YL17G02_0 | ecosystem: Environmental > Aquatic > Freshwater > Lake > Sediment | place: USA: Wyoming | collected... | reverse complement strand
AGCCGCCGCTTCGTGACGTACGCCGTGCTCTCGAAGCGGCGGCTGCTGGAACTGGTGGGCGCCGGCCTCGTGAAGGGCTTCGACGATCCGCGGATGCCGACGCTGGCGGGCCTCCGTCGCCGCGGCTACACGCCCGAGGCGATCCGCGAGTTCTGCAAGCGCATCGGCATCGCCAAGTTCGATAGCACCGTGGACGTGCAACTTCTGGAGCATTGCGTGCGCGAGGACCTCAATAAGCGGGCCCTGCGGCGTATGGCGGTCATCCGGCCCCTGAAGGTGATTATCGAGAACTATCCGGAAGGGCAGAGCGAGGAGTTAGACGCGGTCAATAACCCCGAAGATGCGGCGGCCGGTACGCGCAAGGCGCCGTTCTCTCGCGTCCTCTACATCGAGCGCGACGATTTTATGGAAAGCCCGCCGAAGGAGTTTTTCCGCCTCGCCCCGGGGCGCGAAGTGCGCCTGCGCTACGCCTTCTTCATCACGTGCACGGGCGTCGTCAAGGACCCCGCCACGGGCGAAGTGACGGAACTCCGCTGCACCTACGACCCGGCCACGCGCGGCGGAGACGCCCCCGACGGCCGCAAGCCTAAGGCCACGATGCACTGGGTCTCGGCCCCGCACGCGCTGGAGGCCGAGGTCCGAATCTACGACCACCTCTTCACGAAGCCCGACCCCGACGATGTGCCGCAGGGGCAGGACTGGAAGACGAATTTCAATCCGAAGTCCCTGGAAGTGCTGAAGCCCTGCTTCGCGGAGCCGGCTCTTGCCTCGGCCAAGGCGGGCGAGAGGTTCCAGTTCGAGCGCCTCGGCTACTTCTGCGTTGATAAGGACACCGGGCCGGGCGCACTGGTCTTCAACCGCACCGTGACCCTCAAGGACACGTGGGCGAAGATCCAGAAGACGCAAGGGACGAAGGGACGCAGGGACAAAGGGACGAAGTGAAGGATGTGCCTCTTGGTTAGCCGCCCATCTTGATGGGCGCGTTTTCGGGGTCGAAGCCAAACTCGCACATACAAGAACGAAGGAGCCTGCGTATGCGTTGTTGGCGCACAGTGGTCGTTGCGATAGTGCTGACGGGCCTTGTGGCGTCATCGAGTATCGGGGCGCTGAAGGAAACTGCGGTCGTGCACCTTTGGCCCGAAAGCGTCCTGGCGGAAGCGGGCGGCAAGGGGGAGGAGAAAAGCGAGACGAAAGGCGGCATCACGCGCCTCAGCAACGTCACCGACCCGACCCTCACCGTCTACAGGCCCGCCGAGGTCGCCGACACGGGTGCGGCCGTCATCATCTGCCCCGGCGGCGGATACTCGATCCTGGCCTGGGACCTCGAGGGCACAGAGGTTGCCGAGTGGCTGAACTCGCTGGGCGTCACGGGCGTGGTCCTAAAGTACCGCGTGCCGGGCAAACGCGATCTGGCCTTTCAGGACGGCCAGCGGGCCGTGAGCATCGTCCGCAGCCGCGCGGCGGAGTGGAAGATCGACCCCGCGAAGATCGGCATCCTGGGCTTCTCGGCGGGCGGGCACCTGGCCGTGCGCGTGAGCACGAACTTCAAGGCCCGCTCGTACAAGCCCATCGATGCGGCCGACGAGGCGAGTTGCCGCCCCGATTTCTCGATCCCGATCTACCCGGCGTACCTTGTGCGCGAGGGCGCCCCGCCGGCCGCCGACACGGCCGCGCTGCCGGTCGGGGCCGACACGCCGCCCATGTTCATGGCCGTCGGCGCAAGCGACAAGTTCGCGGTCGACGCGATGCAATACGGGCTGGCCCTGAAGCAGGCGAAGGCGCCATTCGAGTTGCATGTTTTCCAGTTCGGCGGCCACGGCTGCGGCCTCCGCAAGACCGACGCCAACCTGACCACCTGGCCCCAGGCCTGCGAGCAGTGGCTGCGGGGGATCAAGGTGCTGACGAAGCCGTAGCGGCGGCTAACCCATCAGTCGGGCGCTCTGGGTTGTATAATGTGGCACGGCTGGCTTGCCCAGCCGTGGGTAATGCCGCGGGCCTTCCGCCACGGCTGGGCAAGCCAGCCGTGCCACAGCCGATAGGGAAGAGCACCCGAGGCCATACGCCGGCGGGCAATCTTCTTTTGACTCTTGGGGGGCCGCCTCGCTAGAATGTGGCCACGGTTGACCTTAAAGGAGAGTCTGGAATGGCCAAGAAAACTTCGGTGACGGTGAAGCGGTCCGACAAGTTTGCATTCGGCGTCTGGTGCGTGATGAACCGCGGGCGGGACCCGTTCGGCCCCGAGACGCGCCCCGCCCTGAGCGGCATCGAGGCCATCAAGGGCCTCGCCAGGCACAACGTCTACGGCTTCGAGTACCATGACGACGACCTCTGGCCGCTCGGCGCCAGCCCGGCCGCCAAACGCAAGGCCGTGGGCGAGGTCAAGAAGGTCATGCGCGGCACGGGCATCAGGTGCACCGCCGCCACGACGAATCTCTTCAGCCACCCGGTTTTTAAGGACGGGGCCTTCACGAGCCACGATGCGAAGGTCCGGGCCTACGCCGTCCAGAAGGTGATGGCCAACCTGGAGACCGCGGCCGAACTGGGCTGCGAGATTTACATCTTCTGGGGCGGTCGCGAAGGCACCGATGTGGACATCGGCAAGGACCCGGTCGATGCCCTCAAACGGTTCCGCGAGTGCCTGAACTTCCTGTGCAATCACGTGATCGAGCAGGGTTACAGGATGGTCTTCTCGATCGAGCCGAAGCCCAACGAGCCGCGCTCCGACACGTACCTGGCCACCGCCGGCCACGCCCTGGCGATGATCGCCACGCTCGAGCATCCCGAAATGGTGGGTGTGAACCCCGAGTGGGCGCACATCAAGATGGCGGGCCTGAACCCGCTGCACGAGTTCGCCCAGGTGCTGGAGGCCCAGAAACTTTTCGATATTCACCTGAACGGCCAGAAGCCGCTGCGGTACGACCAGGATATGAGTTTCGGCACCGACAACCCGAAGGAGGCCGTGCTGGTCGTGAAACTGCTGACCGACTACGGCTACTCCGGCTGCCGCACGTTCGATGCCCACCCGTTCCGGACCGAGTCGGACCCGTGGGATTTCGTCGACCGCAACATGCGGGCATACAAGGTGTTCGAGGCGAAGGTCGAGGAGGTCAACGCCGACACCACGTTGTGCGGCATGCTCGAGGAACTCCAGGGCGCAGACGATGCCGGCCTGAGCGAGATCCTGTCTTCGTACTCCAGGAAGGCGGCCGACAAACTCCAGGCGATGAAGTTCAGCCCGGACAAACTGGCCCAGCGCCGCCTCCTGTACGAACGGATCGACCAGCGCCTGACGGAGATCCTCCTGGGCGCGGTTTAATCGCGGACGCGGTTGGCGAGAAGTCCGGCAAAGGGGGCTGTACCCTTTTCGCGCCTTTGCGAAAAGGGGACTGTCCCCTTTGCCATGCCGGAAAAGGGGACAGCCCCCGTTTCCATAAAGCCGGAAACGGGTGCAGCCCCCTTTTCCTGGCCTCCCCCTCTTGAAACGGCGGCCGATTGTTCGTACCCTTCGGTGGATTCGTGGTGGGCTTGAGGGGAACCTGCATGTCTGACCCGAACACGAACAAGACGCCGATGCAACTGGCCGCGGAACTCGCGCGGCTGAAGCAGGAAGCGGCCGATCTCCGGATCGCCCTGGCGGCTACGAAGAGCCTGCGGCCGGTGGAGGGAATGCCGGGCGACTACGAGCAGTTGTTCGAGACGCTAGCCGAGGCGCTGCTGGTCGTCCGTATCCACGACGGCCTCATCCTGCGGGCCAATCCTTGCTGCCGGCGGCTGCTGGGCCTGGCGGAAGGCGACCTGGCGGGCAAGACGCTCTACCATCTCCTGCCGGAGGCCGTGCGGCCGCGGGCCGAGGCCATGATCCGCGAGGCGGCCGCAGGCAACCATCTCATTCCGCTACATGAAGCCGTATATCGCCGGCCCGACGGGACGGATGTTGCCATCGAGGCCGGCGGCGCAATCCTCGGCGATGCCCCCGATGCCGCCGCCTTGCTCTACCTGACCGACGTCACCGAGAGCCACGCGGTCCTGCGCGAGAGCCGGCAGGAACTCCAGGCCGTCCAGGACGCGATGCCGGACGGCATCCTGATTGCCGACGCCGAGACGCGGCGGTTCATCCGCGCCAACCCTGCCATGTGCAACATGCTCGGATACACCCGAGAGGAACTCCTGACCAAAGGGGTCGAAGACATCCATCCGCGCCGGCGGCTGGACGAGGTCTTGCGGATCTTCGAAGCCCAGATGCGGGGCGAGTTTGTGTTGATGCAGGAGGTCCCCTGTCTGCGGAAGGACGGAACGGTCTTTTTTGCGGACATCAACGCCTCACCCATCACACTGGACGGCCGTAGGTGCGGGGTGGGCGCCTTTCGCGACATCACGGAACGCCGGAAGGTCGAGGAAGCCCTCCGCGAGAGCGAGGCGGAACTCCGGTCGGTCCAGGACGCCATGGCGGATGGGCTGGTGATCGTGGACATCGAGACGCAGCGGCTGGTTCGCCTCAACCCGGCCGCATACCGGATGTTCGGCTACGCGCCGGGGGAACTGGAGGGGATGCTTGTTCACGCCATCCATCCGCCGGAGGACGTCGAATTCACGAACTTGCAGTTTCGGAACCGGCTCCAAGGCATCTTCAATCCCGTCTCTGAAATCCGTTGCCGCCGCAAGGACGGCACGGTGTTCGTGGCCGACATGAACGCGGCGCCGATCACGATCCGCGGCCGACACTGTACGATGGGGGTCTTCCGCGACATCACCGAACGCAAGAAGGCCGAGGAGGCCCTCCGCGAGAGCGAGGCCCGCTACCGCGCGGTCGTGGAGTCGCAGACGGAACTGATCTGCCGGTTCGTTCCAGACTCCATACTGACGTTCGTCAACGATGCCTATTGCCGGTTCTTCGGGAAGGATCGCGAGGAATTGATCGGCCGGAGTTTCCTGCCGCTCATTCCCGAGGAGGACCGGGCGGAGGCGATAAGGCATTTCGCCCCTGTCTCCGCCGCCAAGCCGGTGGTGGTCCATGAGCACCGGGTCTTAACGCCTTCCGGCGAGGTGCGCTGGATGCGCTGGATAAATCGTGGGATCTTCGACGAGCAGGGCCGGCTGGTAGAGTTTCAGGCGTCCGGCTCCGACGTGACCGAGCGGAAGCGGGCCGAAGAGGCGCGGCGACAGTCGGAACTGGCCCTCAGGCAGTCGGAAGAGAATTACCGGCTGCTCTTCGAGTCCAACATGAACGGCATCGCCATCGTCGGCCCCGACGGCCGCATCGTACGGGCCAACAAAGCCTATTGCGACATCCACCGTTTTCCACCTGAAAAGATTACGGGCATGATCCCCTGGGATTTGGTTGCCCCGCAGCACCGCGGGGAATTGCGCCAAAAACACGAAGCCATGTTCCGCGGCGAGATCACGACGTATAGCGGGAACTTCCGCATCGTTCGCGGCGACGGCACAGCAGGCTGGGTCGAGGTCCATTCAGGGCAGATGATTTGGGAGGGCAGGCCGGCCCGTTTGGCCATCGTCCAGGACATCACCGAACGGGTGAGGCTTGAGAACGAACTGCGCGAGGTCCAGAAAATGGAGGCCGTCGGACAACTGGCCGGCGGCATCGCCCACGATTTCAACAACCTCATGACCGGCATCCTCTGCAGCGCCCAACTCCTCAAGACCGGCCCGGGCATCCCCAAGAGTGTTTACGAGACGGCCGACGTCATTGAGAGGGCCGCCCGCCGTGCCGCAGAACTCACCAGTCAGTTGCTGGGCTTTGCCCGTCGCGGCATGTACCAGGACGTGCCCGTCGACCTGGGCGCGACCATCCAGTCGGTCATCCAACTGATGGGCGGTGCGATCGACCCGCGCATCACCGTCGAGACCGTGTTGCCGCCGCAGCCCGTCTGGACCCACGGCGACCCCACCCAGATGGAACAGGTCGTGCTGAACCTGACCATGAACGCCCGCGACGCCATGGTAGGCGACGGGCGGCTGACGTTTGCCGCCGAAACGCTTGAACTCGATGCCGCTGCCTGCATCGGTCGGCCCCGCGCCAAGCCGGGCCGATATGTCATCCTTAGCGTAAGCGACACCGGCTGCGGCATACACAAGGAACTCCGCGACCGCATCTTCGAGCCGTTCTTTACCACCAAGCCTATAGGCAAGGGCACCGGCATGGGCTTGGCGATGGTGTACGGCATTACGCGGAACCACGGCGGCTGGGTCGAGGTGGATAGCGAGGTAGGGCAGGGATCGACGTTCCGGGTGTATCTGCCGGCGCTGGTCGGCCCGTCGCCCCAATACCCCGCTCAAGAGGACGGCGAGGCCGGAAAGAAGGGCCGCCCGATGCGGGCCGCGAGCGCCGCTAAAGGCCGGGCTCGTGAGTCGACGGCGTCTTGCGTCCTGGTCGTGGACGACAATGAAATGGTCCGAAAGAGCCTGGCCCGCATGCTGGCCGGCCTGGGGTACTCGGTGGTCTCGGCGGCCAACGGCCGCGAGGCGGTGGCCACGTACGGCATGTTTGGTTCGAGCGTCGACGTGGTGATCATCGACATGGCCATGCCGGACCTGGACGGGCAAGAGTGCTTCCAGGCCCTGTACCGGTTGGATCCGAACGTCAAGGCCATCCTGTGTACGGGCGGGCCCGCCGATGCGGGCGCCCGAGACATGGTGGGCAAGGGGATGGTCGATTTTCTGCAGAAACCCTACCGGGCGGAGCAACTGGCAACCGCGATTGCGAAGGCGCTGGCCACACGCCATGGCGGGCCTTCGGAGACGCCTTCCGGCTCTCGGGGCTAGAAACCGACTCGGGGATTTTTGTTATTGACACGGCCCCCGGCGGCGAATAGCGTAATGACCCTGAGTAGTTGTCTAGACGGAAGGTCACGAGGCACTGGAAGGAGTGGTCACGATGGCTCGAGGCAAGATCAAGTGGTTTAACGAACAGAAGGGCTTTGGCTTCATCGAGCAGGAGGGCGGTCCGGACGTCTTCGTCCACTACAGTTCCATCAAGGCCGAGGGATTCAAGACGCTCGCGGAAGGCCAGGCCGTGGAGTTCGACGTCACGCAAGGCCCGAAAGGCCCCAAAGCGGAGAACGTCGTCCCAGTTTAATAACAGATGTCATTTGTCATTGGTCATTTGTCATTTGTCCTTTGCCATTGGCCAAGCCACTTACCTGCGGCGCAAGGCAAACGGCAAATGACCAATGACAAATGACGAATGACTTTTGTTATGATAGATTCATCGACATCAGGAACTCGGCGTTCGTCTTGGCCTTCTCGAGGCGGCCGCGCAAGAGCTGGATCGCCTCCACGGGGTTCATTTCGGTCAGCACGCGCCTGAGGGCCCAGATGTACTTCAGTTCCTGAGGATCCAGGAGCAACTCTTCCTTGCGGGTGCCCGAGCCCGAAACGTCGAGGGCCGGGAAGACTCGCTTGTCCATCAGCCGGCGGTCGAGGCGGAGTTCCATGTTGCCTGTGCCCTTGAACTCCTCGAAGATGACCTCGTCCATGCGGCTGCCGGTGTCGACGAGGGCGGTGGCCATGATCGTCAGGCTTCCGCCTTCCTCGATGTTGCGGGCTGCGCCGAAGAATCGCTTCGGTTTCTGGAGGGCGTTGGCGTCCACGCCGCCGGAGAGGATCTTACCGCTGTGCGGCATCTCGGCGTTGTGTGCCCGGGCCAGGCGCGTGATCGAGTCCAGGAAGATGACGACGTCGCGGCCGTACTCGACAAGGCGCTTGGCCTTCTCGATGACCATCTCGGCCACCTGGACGTGGCGGGCGGTGGGCTCGTCAAAGGTCGAACTGACGACCTCGGCCCCTGGGACGTTCCGCTCCATGTCGGTGACTTCCTCGGGCCGCTCGTCGATCAGCAGGATGATGACCATGCACTCGGGGCTGTTCTTGAGGACGGCGTTGGCCATCTTCTGGAGGAGCACCGTCTTGCCGGCGCGCGGGGGGCTGACGATCAGGCCGCGCTGCCCTTTGCCGATGGGCGTAACCAGGTCGACGACCCGCATGTCGAGTTCGGTTGAGGTGGTCTCCAGGAGCAGCCGCTTGGTCGGGAAGAGCGCCGTCAGATCCTCGAAGACGACCTTCTCGGTCAGGATTTCGGGGTTGTCATAGTTGACCGCCTCGACCTTGAGCATGGCAAAGTAGCGCTCGTCGTTCTTGGGCGGCCGGATCTGGCCGGCCACGACATGGCCGGTCCGGAGGCCGAAGCGGCGGATCTGGCTCGGGCTGACGTAGATGTCGTCCGGCGACGGCATGTAACTGTAGTCCGGCGAGCGCAGGAACCCGAAGCCGTCGGGCAGCACCTCCAGCACGCCTTCGCCGAACATCAGGCCGGAGGACTGGACGCGGTTCCGGAGGATGTGGAACACGAGGTCCTGCTTCTTCAGGCCGGCGTACTCCGGGATGCCCTCTTTCTTGGCGAGGCCGTGGAGGTCCGCGACGGTCATCTTCTGGAGTTCGGCGATGTGGAGTTCGCTGCGCTTGGCCTCTTCGTACTTCTGGTGCGACTCCTCGTCGAACCCGTCCACCGGGGCGGGGGGGGCCGACGTATGCTGGGTAAGCGCCGCAGGCGCCGCCGCGACGGGCTGCTCCTTGTCCGTCGGCGGTTTCGGACGCATCGGTGCGCGGGGTCCCCTGGGGCCTCTTTGTGAGTTGGGCGGCTTGACCATCGGTTCCTTCCTTGTTTCTATGCAGACTCCGGTTTCCGTTTGCGTCGAACCTGAATTAGACAGGGGATGCGACGGCCCGGAGGCCTGGCCTTTCACTTCGCTATTTGCGATAGAATAGTTTGGATCTGCTCAAAGGTGTGTTCAGGCGAGGTACTGTTGTCTACCGTGTAATCGGCCCGATTCTGTTTGGTCTTTAATGAAACCTGGGTGGCCTCGCGACGGGCAACTTCCGAAGGGTCCCACCCTCGCGTCTGACCGGCACGGGACCGGCGAACGTGCTCAGGCGCACCAATATATACCAGATAGTCGCACAGCCTGTCCAGTCCTTTCTCCAAAATAAGCGGGGCGTCGAGAATGACCGCCGGGACGGCGCTTTGCCGCGCCGCTGCCACCGCCTTCTCCGCACGCCGACATGTTTCAGGGTGAACGATGGCTTCGAGGGCTTCAAGATCCTCGCGGCCGGCGAAGGCCTTGGCCCCCAGCAGTTGCCGGTCGACCTCGCCCGAGGGGGCCAGCACGGCGTCGCCGAATCGCTCGCGTATGGCCTGCCGGATTTTCGGCTCGGCTAATGATTCGTGGGCAAGGCGGTCGGCGTCAACTACCGCGCACCCTAATTTCGCGAACTGCCCGGCCACCAACGACTTGCCTGAGGCTATGCCGCCCAGGAGGCCGATGACAGGGCGGGGCTTTTTTGCTTGTTGGCTCACTTATCGCCTCTCGATTGCGGATTGCGGATTGCGGATTGCGAATTGAAAGAGAACGGACCCGGATTCGCCGGCCGCCGCATCGATTTCGCCGGAGCCCCGTTCGCGGGGGGCTGTTGTTTTTCAATCCGCAATCCGCAATCCACAATCCGCAATCGCCTCATTCCGCCTCCATCCAGTTCTTGCCCGCGGCCACGTAGGGTGCGTGCTCTGCACGCACGCGGAAACATCATTCTCCGGCGGCCTCCCAGCCAGCGATACTTTCCGGTTCGGCGGCGCCCCAGTCGGGTCCGTACCATCCTCGGCGAACGAACTTCGCAAATGTTGAATATGGCCACGCATCCGGCCGCCGTACATACCCGTGTTTGACCGGATTGTAATGAATATAATCGGCGTGCCGACGAAAATCGTCGTCGTCTCTGATCAGGTGTTCCCAGAAGCGTCTCTGCCACACGGTGTGTTCGCGGCGACGTGCCCGCGACGGACCGCCGTCGGCTAATCCCAATCCAAGAGCCGCCACCGCTCGCGTTGCACGTGCCTTGATCAGCCTCCACCGCGTGCCGAAGTCGGCATCGTGTTCAGGCAGTTGCCATAGGCAGTGCAGGTGGTCGGGCAGAAGGACCATGGCTATCGTTACAAACGGCCGCTCGGTTGCCGTGAGGGTTAGTGCCTCGCGCAGGGCCTGCCGCATCGGCGGCAAGGTCAGGATCGGTTGCCGCTCGTAGGTTACGACGGTAAAGAAGTAGATGGCCCCGCCTACGTCGGGCCGCCGATAGTGGGACATAGAAGACTCCGCGTGCGTGCAGAGCACGCACCCTACAACTCCGCGTGCGTGCAGAGCACGCACCCTACAACTCCGCGTGCGTGCAGAGCACGCACCCTACAACTCCGCGTGCGTGCAGAGCACGCACCCTACAACTCCGCATTCCGCACTGGAATCATTCCGCTTCCATCCAGTTCTTGCCCGCGGCCACGTAGATTCTCAGGGGCACGCGCAGTTGCATGGCGCCGGTCATCTCGGCCGAGATCCACTCCCGTTCGGTCGCCAGGACGGCTTCGGGGGTCTCGAAGATGAGTTCATCGTGTATCTGGATCAGGAGGCGGCTGGGCCGCTTCTCGCGCTGCGCCCGCCGCCAGATATGGTTCATCGCCACCTTTATCAGGTCGGCCGCCGACCCCTGGATGACCGTGTTGATGGCCGTCCGCTCGGGGAAGTTCAGCCGCTTGGGGTCCATCTGCTCGATGCCTTCGATGTACCTGCGGCGGCCCAGGATGGTCGTCACGTAGCCGTCGCGTTTGGCCCGCGCGAGGACGTCGGCCGTAAAGGTCCGCACGCCGCGGTACCGGTCGAAATAGCCGTCGATGAACTGCTCGGCCTCGGTGACGCTGAGCCCTAAGTCCCGCGAGAGGCCGTACGCGGTCTTGCCGTAGATGAGGCTGAAGTTGACGATCTTGGCCACGCGCCGCTGGTCGGCCGTGACTTCCGTCTCGGGCACGCCGTAGATCTGGTGGGCGACGAACGTATGAATGTCGCGGTCCTCGGCGAACGCCCGCACGAGTTGCGGGTCGCCGCTGTAGTGGGCGAGCATCCGCAGTTCGATCTGCGAATAGTCCGCCGCCAGCAGCAGCCAGCCCGTCTGGCCCGGGACGAACGCGCGGCGGACCTGGCGGCCCTCTTCCGTCCGGATCGGGATGTTCTGGAGGTTCGGGTCCGACGAACTCAGGCGCCCCGTGGCCGTCACCGTCTGGTTGAACGACGTGTGGATGCGGCCGGTCTCGCTTTCCACGAGGGCCGGCAGGGCGTCGACGTACGTCCCTTTGAGTTTCGCCAGTTGCCGGAACCCCAGGACCAGCCGGGGCAGGGGATGCCGCGCGGCGAGTTCCTCCAGCACGTCGGCATCGGTTGACGGGCGGCCGCCCTTGGCGGTGCGTTTCAGGGACCTGAGGCCCTGTTCCTCGAAGAGGACCGCCGCCAGTTGCTGCGGCGAGTTGATGGCGAACTCGTGGCCGGCGGCCGCGTAGATTTCCTTCTCCAACTTCGACAGGCGCGAGTCGAGGTTGGCCGCGATGTCGGCCAGCACGGCCGTGTCGACGGCGACGCCTGTCTCTTCCATCGCCGCCAGGACGGCGACGAGCGGCATCTCTACGTCGCGCGCGAGGTCCGTCAGGCCCTTCTCGGCGAGTTCACGCTCCAGTTCGCCCCTGAGGCGCCACGTGATGACGGCGTCCTCGACGGAGTAGTCGGCGACCTGGTCGATCGATGCCTGGTCCATGGTCCGTTCGTTGCGCTTCCGGCCCAGGATGCTTTCGAGCGGGATCTTTTTGAACCCGAAGTAGTCCAATGCCAGG
>Ga0315273_10010703_pt1 | contig 11717 bp, 11 predicted proteins | sample YL17G02_0_MG_FD_205753 | JGI IMG/M metagenome (GOLD analysis project Ga0315273, IMG submission 205753) | Sediment microbial communities from Yellowstone Lake, YNP, Wyoming, USA - YL17G02_0 | ecosystem: Environmental > Aquatic > Freshwater > Lake > Sediment | place: USA: Wyoming | collected... | reverse complement strand
ATTTCATTCGCGATTAAAGGCAGATTATCGACGCCATAGAGGCCTAACAAAAGAACACAGGATTCAGTTTATCAGGTGGCATTGTTATTATCACAAATGAGCAACTTTTTTTGAGTATTATGCCCATTGCGAGGCATGACGGGCCACGGCAATCTCATGATTGAAGCGATTAGCATAATGCCATCAGATTGCTTCGTCGCAGCCGCGCAATGACAACTTATGGCACTATGACAATACAAGCGTGATACCGCGTCTACCGCAGCTGTCATTTATGGAATATAATAACTGAAACAAACAATACAAGGGGCGGGTTTAACAACCCGCTCCTAGATTGAGCTATTGCATCTTTGCAAGCTGAGCGATGATCTCTACCCTGTGCTCTTTCACATATTCGCAGCCCGGCTCTGCGCCGCATTTCCGGCACTGGATGTCGTAAGCTGAATTTATCGTCCCACACGAGGGACAGGCGTAATGCTCCAGCATCTCGGCATACCATTTCTCCGGGCCGGCCTCGCGGATGCGCTCCAGTGAACTCCACAGCTCTATCCTGTGAGGCATGGCGCACTGGAAATCTTTAAGCTCCTGGCAGGGATAATCCGGGCAGCTTCCGCAAAACTCCAGCCCCTTTTCTGCCGCACATCTGTCCATCTTGCAGAGGTCCCGGCAAAAAAACGAGCGCACCTCCGCGCGGCAGCCCTCGCACCTGACATCCTCGACCGGCAGCTTAAAAGCATCAGCCAGGAATTTCAACCGCTCGGGGTCTTCCGCCGTCCCGATAAACAACGTGCAGGACGGGCAGAAAAGGCCGCAGACGGCTGCTGTCTTTTTATCGTACTTATCGGGACCCTTGTTCATGTTAATCTCCTTTGCAATGCTTATTACCCGGCAGATACCCCGGCTGGCGCTCAGTCAACCTGTTTGCAGGTGGCCTGCTTCTGCACTTCGATCAGGCCGGGCAGCGATTTCTCGTCCGGCACAATCACACGTATGAGCGCCAGTCCCTTGTCGCTTTGCGCCCTCAACACTATGGCTCCGCCGGCATCCGGTACAGGGGTGCTCTTCCCGACCAGCAGTATCTCCACTGTCTTGGATTTGGCCTGCCTGTCGTTGATCACATAGAAATTGTCTGTGTCATCGGCGTAGAACGAGGCTGACCAATAACCGTCGGGCAGCTTGCAGGTGAATAGCAGGGGTTTCTTGGACACATCATACATGCAAATAGTATAGAGAATATCCGGCGAAGGTCGCACCACGTTACGAGATTGCTCTGTTATGGGTGGACTGGGATTCATGGTATTGCGAGGAAGGTCCTTGAACCTCACATTCATAACGGTATCCATCGCCTTGTAGGGTATGTAGGATACCAGGCCTACATGTACTATAACCGCGAAAAGGAAGGACGCCAGGGCGGTCCATAAAATCCACTTTTTCATTTGCAGCCCTCCCTGGTGATACGCGGCAGCTCGATGCCGCCCGGGTTGTCGTATACCGGCTGCCCGGGGTTATATAACCTGAGCGAGAGCGCCACCTTCTGGTCCTTCGTGCCCGAGGGCAGCCAGTTGCCCTCTTTTGGCAAACCGGAAAGGTATATCACGTAGTTGCCGTCCAAATTGAGTTTAACCGTGTTGGTGTTAAACGAGTAGCGTTTCTGTTCGTTGGGGATAAGGAAATCATCCTGCCCGTATGCTGTAATGCTCCACCAGCGGGCATCCGGCGCATTGCCCTCGATGCGGTAATCGCAGTTGGAGCGCAACTGCTCTCCTTTATCGTCGCCCAGACACTGGTAATAGACAGTTTCCGATTTGGCCAGCGCCAGCAGCCCGTGCAGCGCGATGTTGGCTCTCGTATATATGCTTGCCTCGGCGCTTCCGGCGGCCAGGTTGGTCGCCCATTGCCCGTTACGCACCGTTCCCCTGCTGTACATGCTCTCGTAGGCAGCTACTGCCGTGCCATAGCCGATGCCCCCGCCGATGACCAGCACCGCCAGCACCGCCAGCATGATTTTTAGCGGCTTTTTCATCCGTAACCCTCCCAATTTATTTTGGTCTGCCTGGTACTATTTTGCTATTTTAAGGTCGGCTTCGGATTGTGCCTTGAGGGCTTCCACCAGCGGGATCAGCTCGCTATTCACGGTAATTTGCGTGTGCAGCTGCGTGGTGGTTGGCGACTCCAGCGCGTCGGAGAGGACGATACCGTCCATACGCTCCGGCCTTATTCCCAGCAGCGTCAGCGCAGTCGGAGCGATGTCCACCAGGCGGGCCGGGCTTTCCGAGATAAAGCCTTTCCTGGCGCCGGGACCCGATATCAGGAGAAAGTTGTGCTGCTGCAGCCAGGAGATGGAGTCGTGCTGGCCGAAGAAACGCTTGCAGTCGAACATAGTCCAGTTGATGTGACAGTTCTCGGCAAGCAAAAGCTCTATATCCGGGCTGCTCTCGCCGGCGTAGGTATCCAGCAAGTAACGGTAGCATTTATCCAGGTCTGCGCTTAGCTTGCCCTCGGTGGCTTTTGTCGGCTCATAGCCGTACCTGCCATCTGCCGATTTAACGCGGTAATAGGCGCCGAAGAGCCCGGGGATATTGGCCCCGGTCAGCTTCTCCGCCACCTGCTGCGTCTGCTGCTGCTCCATCAGGTACACGTGGGCGCCTACGGTAGCGAAGTTGCGCGCCTCCACAAGCAGCTTATCGATAACCGGCTGCTCAATGGTTTGCGCAAAGGGGGTCATGGCGTGGTCAGAAGTAATCACCCAGACTGTGTCATCATACCTGCCCGATTTCTGGTAGGCCTCTATAATACGCCCGACCTGCCTGTCGGCGTTGGCTATAACCTCCGCCATCCTGGCGGGGGCGTTTATACCGCCGGTGGCGTGCCCGGCATCATCAGTGGCCGGCAGGTTGATCAGCAATATCTGCGGCGCGTCTTTCTCAATCATCGCCAGCGCTACATCGGTTGCCCAGGTGTCCGTATCCCGTTCATCTTTGACTTCCCTGGTAAATGACGGGTCGCTGATAATATAATCCGGCTGTTTCGTGCCGCTGATCCCGGCCGGCTTCAGGTGGAAAACGTTGTTGTAACCTATCGGCGCCACGCCTTTGGCCTCGGCGAACACCGTATAGTCGGCGCTGTCCGCCGCCAGGCCGGCGCAGGCGTACCACTTATCGCAACTGATGGCCGCCACCTTTGCTCTGGGATTGGCCTTTTTATACAGTGAACCTATGCTGGTGACCCCCGATTCCTTAATGTAGCTATTAAAAAAGCCTGACACGACGTTGTCATAGTTGGTGATGAAATTGCCCTCGATGGTTTTGCGCACTATGTTCTGCTGGTACCAGAGCCCCAGGGCGTCCCAGCCGGTAAAGCTGATAAATTCGAGGACTTTTTTCGTGATGGCAAGCTTGAATTCCCAGTCGGAGGGCAGGACGCGGCTGTCCCTCCAGTTGAAGCTGATAATATGCGTATTCTTGCCGAACGAACCCGTGGACATGGTGGTCTGCCCGGGAGGCGTATCGTTGCTGACCTGCCCCACCCAGGAATTGGAGTAGTAAGTCCCCGCTGCTTTCAGCTTATCAATGTTAGGAGTTGGAGTGAGGGTAAGGTAATCGGGCCGGCATGAATCGATAGAAATAAGCACCAGGTACTTTGCGGGTGACTGCGATGCTGCATCGGCGTTAACACCTTTTACCGGCACACACATAATAAACGAGGCTACCAGTAACACTGCTATCAGGAAACGCGTTACCCTGCTGCTTATGATTGAGTTTATCATTTTCCTTCATAACCCCCTTGCTAAGCTTTTTAACACAGTCGACCACCTTGTTTAATCGGTCCACACAATACCGCGGCCTGTCTTATGAGGTAGTTATAAGTGAACTGGTTTGTTATTTCTTAAAAGACTTGCTGCCCAACGCGAACAGCAGGATGCCCAACCCGAGCGCAACCAGGGTCACCGGGCAGGGCAAAGGCCAGCCAAACAGGGGGTTCGGTATTCGGGCAGCCATCAGTACCGCATCCAGCATAAGGAGCAACCCGGCTATGATTAGTAATACCTTTGAAGCTGTAAGCATGTAGAACCTCCAATTATTTCAGTACCTGTTTAATGGTTATTATATCACTGTTGGCCGGCAGGCTGATTACCATGCCATCGCATCCCACCGTAATAGGCCCGCGATAATATTTAGCTGAATCACCGAGGAACATACCGGTAAGCAGCGGCGGCAGCGGCGGCAATATATGATAGAGTACCAGGTGCTTGACGCCCGCCTCGCTGGCTATGATGGCTGCATCCTCAGGTGAGGCATGATATGAAGGAATGTCCGCTGTTATTTTGGCAGCGGAGGGACTGGGGGCAAGCGCGGCCTGCTCATTGATCAACTTCAGCATTGAATCCTGCAGCGCCTCATGCAGCAGGACATCTACGCCCTTCGACTGCTTTTTCAACGAATCGCATGGTTCCGTGTCACCGCTGATAACAAGCGACCTCCCCTTGTAGTCAATCCGGTAACCTACAGCAGGATAAACAGGGGCGTGATTCACTTTAAAAGCGGTAATCCTGACACCATCTTCATCTGCAACGACTGTTGAAGCGTCGTCCCCGGCAGAAAGGTTAAATGGCTTTGCCACACCACCTGCACCGGATGGAGGAACCGTGGCAGCACCATGGTGCGCGACACGGTATTTAGCATCCAGCTTATAGGCGTCATTGAAGCCTTTAACCACCTCTTCAACGCCCTCCGGCCCGATGACGTTCACCGGGCTTGCATTGGAACCATTAGCCCAGCGCTGCAGCATCATCTCGCCCAGGCCGGCAATATGGTCGGAATGAAAGTGGGTGAGCAAGATAGCGTCTACCTTGCCTATCTGAAATCCCATAAGAGAGATATTCCTGGCAGCGCCGTCCCCGCAATCAACAATATATAGGTGCTTCCCCGCGGCCACCACGATGCACGGCCCCACCCGGTTGATATCAGGAAAAGGCGCCCCCGTTCCCGCCAGGCCGGCATACAGCCCGTCATCCCATTTCTGAGACTGCTGGGCAAACCGCTCCTGGATGGTCTTAATAGCAATAGCCTTGAGTAAAGGTTTTTGAAAAATCCATGCGGCGCCTGCAATGACAAATGTAACGGCTAAGACCCAGACCAGCGCCTTAACTACCAGGTTTACAGTCTTATTACGGGGATGTTTATCCTTCATCGTGTTCACTCCTGGCTTATACTCTTCCCGCTATTTTTTCAGCAACCCCATCATTTTCTGCGCGGCCTCAGCGCCGGCGTTCTGGTTCTGCCCTGTAACAATATTACCATCAATAACAACATGGTTGGCGAACATATCGCGGAATGCCGCCCTGCTTTCGAAAATAGCTCCCGCCGCGCGCAGGTCCCGCTCCGGGTGCATGGGCGTTATCTCGATGCCCAGTTCCTGGACCTGCTTATCAGTGACCGCTGTCATTTTGCGGCCCTGCACAAGTGGCTTTCCATTTTCGTTCTGTGCTTTAAGGAACCCCAGCGCACCGTGACAGACCGACCCCAAAACAATCTTTTTGGCATAGGCCTGGCCAATTTTCTGCCCCAGTACATCCGATGTACCGAGGTCGTAAGCGGCTCCCCAGCCACCGGCCATATAAACCAGATCGTATTGGGTGAAGTCCACGTCGTCTATTTTCAATGAATTCTTCACCTTCTTCTGGAAATCCGCGTCGGAGAGAAGCCTTTTATCGGCAGGCGTGGCGACCGGCCAGCCAAGAGAGCCCGGCTCTATGGGGATTTCACCACCCCTGATGCTGGCCACATCCACCTGCATTTTTGCGTCAAGAAACTGGTAGTATGGTACGGTCATCTCTGACGCATACACACCGGTCTTCTTGCCGTTGTCACCCAGCACGCCCTGGCTGGTTGTAATAACCAGGGCTTTGCGCCCGCTAAGATCGAATTCCTGACCCTTGTAATCCGGGTGCAACCCCAGGGCAGTCAGCAACCCGGGCAGTCCGAAATATACGATAACGGCCAGAACAATGATGGCTGCTACGACGATAATTGCTATTTTCATGTCTTTTACACTCCTCAGTTACATCGTTAACGAAAATACATGCAGCTTATTTCCTCTTGAACGGTCAAACAACGGAGTCCTACGTTTGTAATCGTATTGAGCTTCATGGTCATCAAAAACCTTCCAATCAAATATAATCACCGGTACTCATACTGGTATTGCATCTTTATCAGTTGCGCACGTTTTGCTTTAAGTCTAAAAACGCCCCATGAACGCGATAAACCCGGGCAGGCTGCCCTCCACCTTGATTTTGCCCTGTGTAAATGCAGCCATGGTGTCCAGCATCTTAAGCGCCATCAACTTGTAGGTCAGCGAGTCAACGGTTACCGTGGACAACGGCGCCGGTGTCCCGGGCAGTGGTTCACCCTCAACGACCTCGGCAATCCCGTTGCGTACGGTAACGTTGAACTGCTTGTCCAGGTCCGGAAAGATAAAGCGGACTGACTCGAATACACCCTGCGCCTTCGCGGGTTCCAGGCGCACGGCGATGTTATCGAACAGGAACCCCACCGGCATGCTTGCCACTGTTTCAACCGGCAATGTCGCCCTGGTTTGCTTGAATGGGCCCTCCGTGATTTCAGTGGCATACTCCAGCAAGTAAGCCCTACCGTTGGTGTTGAACGTGCCGGCGGCAATCTGCCTAAGCCCCTGCGCAAGCATTTCATTGACTTTACCCGCGGTGTCCCCCACTGCCAGTCCGCTGTCCTTCAGCTTGGCCAGCAGGTGCACTGCCCACCGGGAATCTCCGTCCTTTAAGGCTTTGTTAGCCTTTTCGAGTACTTTCCCCGGTCCGCCCATGAGGTCTATCTCACGTTTCGCAGCCTCTATGTGATCAATAGGGTACAGCTTATCCGCCCTGCCGTCGAACCAGCCGAGGTTGTTGGTGTAAATAGCCCGCGCCGACCAGCCCACCTGTCCGTAGCCTTCCCACAGGTACGGCTGCCGGGCAAGCTGCTCAGGCAGCCTGACGTTTTCGGCTATGGTGTCTATGTCCTCACCACGGTTGGCCCTGCGGACCACCTCGTTGCGCACGTATTGTATGGCGTCCCTGTAATTGGTCAGGATCTCTGCTATTTTTTGGCTGCCGTTGATAGGGCCGGTATGGGAAGGAACGAGGTGCTCCGGCTGCAGCCGCCGCATGGTATCAATGCTCATTATCCATTCATCTACCGGTCGCGGACTGGTGCCCCGTATCGTATACAGGTTGGGGAAAGACCAGTAGTAATCATCGGCGCACAGCAGTGTTTTATCCGCGGGTATCCAGATAATCAGCTGGTCGTGGGTCTCCCCCGGCGCGGAGTACAAAACAATCTCGAGTCCTCCGATCTCAAGTTTTTTAACACCCGAGAACGTGTCCGTCGGCATGAGGGGACCCACCGCACCTGTATCGTCCAGCGAATAGGTGCGCATGATTGGCCCGACAGCCGAGCACGGCACTTCGTCCCTCGAGGTGTGGTAAGCCTGCTGCCGCATGCCCCGCGTAGCCTCTGCCTGGCCAAACAGGCCGTATTGCTTGAACCAGTGGGCAACAAAGGAATCGGTAGCCCATATCCGCGTGCCGTTCTCTGCCCACACGGTGGTGCCCATGGTGTGGTCAACGTGGCTGTGCGTGTAAATAATATCCTTGACCTGCCCTGCAGGCGCGAATTTTAATAAGTCCTGCTTAACCGCCCTGGCGGCGGCAGGAACTATCGACGTATCGACAATGACATTGCCCTCCCCGGTATGGATTAGGATGGTCGATGCCAGTTCGTATCCCACCGCCGCCCACACGTGTTCCGATATCTTTTCTATCCTGGGCTGGCCAATCTGCTCCACGCAGTGCCTGTTTATGACATCCAGCGCTTCAGTGGCAGCTAACGGCGCCGGCGGCTCTTTTTTCGGCTGCGCGCAGCCGGCCTGGCCCGCTAACGCGATCAAAACCATTAAAACGAACAGCACCTTCATTAAAGCACCGTCCGTCCGGCGCCTGGGTAATAAAGCATTGCCTGTCATTATTAGTTACCTCCACTTAAAATATGTGCGACCGCTATGCTGCGCGGCGATCTTTACCTGCAGCACCTTGCTCATGTGGCCTTCTTATTCTTATGCTCTTCGAACCTCCCCCTCAGGTACGGCCAACCGGGTGTTACGCCTTCGGTCAAACTCATGGCCATCATGGTCTTGGGAGGCTGACCCACGTTCATGCCACCACCGGTCTTAAACAGGTTTTCTTCTACTTTAAATATAAGTTCTGCCGGCATTCCTATGGCGACCTCCGTTTCATGAGTAGCCGCCACTGAATGGTCACCGAACCCGGGGATCACGATCTGCGGGACCCCGGTCAAATAAGGCACGAACCCACCTTTCTGGCAGGACTCGCCAAATCCGGAAAAATCCGATGACGGGAAATCTTTGCCATCGTACACCATGGCATGGATGAGATGCATCAGGTTCAGGCTGTTGCCGTAAATCAGCACTGAGTCCGGTATAAGTTTGGCATCATGCAGCGGGGCGCATACGAAGCCGATATGACCCTTCATTTTTGCCGGGTAGTTTTTGCCCCAGCGCTTGATATAAAGGTTCCAAACCCCTGTCTCAGCCTCCAGGTCCCTGTGCCAGCCCTGCAGTATCTGGCTGTGGATGATCTCGTCAGGGGTGGCCTCTTCCCACAAATGCCAGGCAGTAGCAGCCGTGCAGAAATTGTCTTTTCCCGTCATGGCTATGCAGAAACCGAACCTCCGGGCATAGGTGAAGGCTTGGCACAGGCTGGCCTGCTGGCCCATCGCGCTTGGCCTGATGCTTCCCTCAGGTATCTCGGCCTCGCTCTTAATATACTTGATACCGATTGGATAAGTAGCCAGGTGCAATTTGTCATATACACTTTTGCCTGCCCTCCTGAATTCTTCTAATGTTCCCATTTTCTAACCTCCTGTCACTGTTTCCAGGTGTATCTGTTAACTGTACTTTTCAACCGTGTCCACTTTATTCTTGTGTAGCAGCCTTTTATTTCCCGGCACCGCGGTCAATGAACAGCGCAAAGCTCAACATGCTGATGGCGGTGTCCTCGTAGCGGGAGAGGTCTATATCACCCCAGACCAGGCAAAGCCTGGTTATCCACTGCACAAAACCGCCCACTAATTCCATAGTTACCTGGGGGTCATAGCTGCGCGCCTCCCCTTTTGCCTGGCAGTCACGAAAGAATTTCACCATTGCCTTCTGGGCGGCCGGATTGGCCGCCGCTGCAGGCTTCTTTGACAGTCCTATCTGCAGATCAAGCAGCTTCACAAGGTCGCGCTCCCTCTTGGCCAGCTCGAGTGCAGCATGCACAGCGTTCTTCAACGCCTGGCGGCTGTCCGGGTTGGCCAATGCCGGAGTGATAACCTCGGCCATCATGGATCGGTAATAGCCGCACAGCGCTTCAAGTATCGCCTGCTTGGAAGAGAAATATAGGTAAACTGTTCCCTTGGCAATGCCCGCACGGTCGGCTATTGCTGATACCTTCGCCGCCTCGAACCCGTGCTCCCTGAACACCTCGCGTGCCGCGCGCAGTATTTCCTCCCGCCGGTCTTCAGCAGCCTGCCTGGCCATATAGCCTCCTGGAAAACTGTCCTGACATCAGATTTCGCATTTTAATCTATAACCTCTTTATCCTGGCTTCCACGTCTATCCCCTCGCGCAGCGAGTACATGGCCAGCGTATCTCGGCTGATGAGCTCCAGGCACTCGTCAAGAATAGCCTGGTCCGCGTCACCGATATCCACCTCTATTTCCACCTGGATTTCATTGACGCGTGTCCTCAGCACTGAGTCCTTCTCTTTACTGGATGCAGCTCGGCCGGTCAGCGACCTCACATCCGCACCGCGTTTGACCAGGTCTGCTGCCAGTGTGGTAGCCACACAGCAAAGAGCAGCGGCATTTAACATCCGGTTGGCCCAGTGCTTGCGTCCTTCAGGCGAGAGGTCCTTATTGCTCACCCGGAACACGGGCGCGCCTTCCGGCGTCATGGTAAAGAGATGGCCGTCACCGCCATCCCTGCGATATTCAACGATACAATCGGTTAATTCCATTACACCTCCTGCCTATGCGATGCGGCCCGGTTAAGCGGCACCGCTTGGTAACTCAATCTGCCCGCTCAGGCACACTCGTGTTTGTCCCAGGGCTGCCGTTCGCCGCGCTGCAGCGCCGTTTCCATGCGTGCCAGGCCAGCCTTCAGCTTGGCGATCTCATCGGATTTGAAGTCGGGATTCTTAAACAATTGATAAATTACTGCGCCATCAACGGTAGAAGGCACAGGTAAATCCATCAGGTAACAGATGGTCGGCACGATATCGATCAGGTTGCAGGTCCGCTGCAGCCGGTAGCCTTTCTTGATGCCGGGCCCGGTAAAGGTCAGCAACGCCTTTAGATTGCCCACTCCCCATTCCGCCGCGGGCAGGATGTTGGCGTGCTGGCCGGAAAACCATGGGTAAACCGCGTAAACCACGTCGCCAACATGGTCACCATAGAGGCCAAGGATTCGCGCGTCCTGCTTGGTCAATGCCAGTGAAATCGGGCGCTTGCCTGTCGCCGGGTCAACATAGGTCAGCAGGGCATCGATGATCTGCTGCTGCACTTCCTTGTAATCTTTTGGGTCCACGATGCCCTCGGGGTCGCGCCCCTTGAGGTTGATGTAGATATATATGGCACGCTGGGGGAAACACTTGGATTTATTAACGTCGGGTGCCTGGAAGGCAACCCTGAACTCGTCAATCAATCCCTGTGCCCGGCCTTTAATATCGCCGACGTTGGCGAAATCAACCTGCTTTTCAGACAGCACTGTCAGGCCTGCCGGGACAAGCATCTTAAATGGGTCTATGTTGGGGCCGTCCGGCACAGCGCCGTGGTCGGATACCGTGATAACCAGGGTATCCTTATCCACCGCCCCTAATATCTGCGCAAGCATTTTATCCTGCGCCTGGTATATCCGCAGGTGCGCATCCCAGGCAGCCTTCAGCTTGTCCTTATCTTTGTTCAGCTCGGGGTCCATCTCGGTTAGTATCATGTGATAGGCCCAGTCAGGCGAATGCGCATGCATAAAGAACAGGTCCCACTCATGTTTGGTCAGCAGGGAACAGGCGCAATCAGCCATATACTGAGAGTAGTATTCGTTGATTTCAACGAATGTGTTAAGGTCGTACCATTCCAGCGCGTACCCTATGATACCGCCGGAGTTTCCGGTTATTCCTTCCGCTGAAACAAGCTCAGCCATAATTTCCGGCGGATTACTCAATCCTGTCTTCGGGCCTACTGAGCTGATATACAGCCTGAAGTCCTCGGCATCATCGCTCAACTCAATCAGCTTGCAGCGGAAGAAACATCCTTCTTCCTTGCCGTCAGCCATTTTAAGTTCTGTATTGATTACCGGGCTCCACTCACCGACCGAGAGAGTGCAGAAAGCGTCATTAAAATCCCTGCTTGGCGACAGCGTTGCCCTGTCGTAGCCTTTGTCTCCCGATTGCCTGGCCAGCACATACCAGGTCGTTGTAGCCACAGGCGTTTCCGCGTCACGGAATTCCATCTTAGCCTCCAGCTCCAGTAAATCACCCTCTTTCTTGGGCAGGTTCTTCCAACCCTTCGCTTCCACGAATTTGCCTTTTATCGCCCGGGGGTAAAAGCCGGTTGAAATCAGCATATCGTTGCTCAACCTGGCGCGGTTAA
>Ga0315273_10010702_pt1 | contig 11717 bp, 9 predicted proteins | sample YL17G02_0_MG_FD_205753 | JGI IMG/M metagenome (GOLD analysis project Ga0315273, IMG submission 205753) | Sediment microbial communities from Yellowstone Lake, YNP, Wyoming, USA - YL17G02_0 | ecosystem: Environmental > Aquatic > Freshwater > Lake > Sediment | place: USA: Wyoming | collected... | reverse complement strand
TTGCTTCCGAGAGTCAAACTTATTCCGATTATGCTCCTTTCTCAGGCAACTAATGGTTTACTTTTGCCATTTGTTTTAATCTTTATGCTGCTCTTGGTAAATAATAAGCGCCTGATGGGTAAATATACGAATTCCAAGACCTATAATCTATTTGCCATATTAACCGTCGTAGGAATGATTGGCCTTTCTGTTGCGCTTTTCTTTACCCTTTTTATTAAATAGCATGCGCCAAAAAGTTAAACAACAACTTATTTCAGAACGGATTAAAAATTTTTTCGAAGTTGCCTTGGGTTTTTCTGAAAAAGAGGCAGGGGAAGAGGCAAAGCGCTGCCTACAATGCAAGGAACCACTCTGCATCAAAGGCTGCCCAGTAGAAATTGACATCCCGGCTTTTATTAAACTGATAAAAGAAGGCAAGCGTAAAGAGGCATTGGAAAAAATAAAAGAGAAAAATAATCTTCCTGCTGTCTGCGGCCGAGTCTGCCCCCAAGAAGACCAGTGCGAGACAGTTTGCGTTCTGAATAAGAAAAAGATACCAATAAATATTGGAGCGCTGGAGAGATTTGCGGCGGATTATGAATTAGCTGTGAGTCGGGAGTCGGGAGTCGGGAGAAAAATACTCCAAACTCCAAACTCTAAACTCCAAACTAAAGTGGCAGTGGTAGGGAGCGGTCCAGCAGGATTGACCTGCGCTGCGGACTTAGCCAAGATGGGTTATCAAGTTAGCCTCTTTGAGTCTTTGCACATACCGGGTGGCGTGCTCTCTTACGGTATCCCTGAATTCAGATTGCCCAAAAAAATAGTGCAAAATGAGGTGGAATATATAAAATCTCTTGGCGTAGAGATTAAAACAGATATACTTATTGGCAATACCTTTAGTCTGGAAGATTTGTTTCAGGATGGCTTTAAGGCAGTATTTGTCGCCGTCGGTGCAGGCCTGCCGCAATTTTTAGGGATTCCCGGCGAAAATCTAAATCGGGTCTATTCTGCTAACGAGTTTTTAACCCGCGTGAATCTGATGAAGGCTTACAAATTTCCTGAATTTGCTACTCCTATTAATATAGGTAAGAAAGTGGCAGTCATTGGAGGCGGAAATGTGGCTTTGGACTGCGCCAGGGTTACCCTCAGATTAGGCAAAGAGGTCATCCTCGTTTATCGGCGCACCGAAAAAGAAATGCCTGGCAGGGTCGAGGAAGTGAAAAATGCCAAAGATGAAGGTATAATCTTTAAACTCCTGACTCAACCCGTAAAAATAATCGGTGATGAAAAAGGCTTGGTCAAAGGCTTGGAATGTATTAAAATGGAGTTGGGTGAGCCTGATGAATCAGGAAGAAGAAGGCCTGTTCCGGTTAAAAACTCTAATTTTATTTTAGATGTGGATACGGTTATTGTAGCTATTGGTCAGAGTCCCAATCCATTATTACCCAAAGTGACACCGGGTCTTAAAACTAATCAAGACGGAACAATTGCTGTAGATAAAAATTTTATGACCTCTATACTTGGAGTTTTTGCGGGAGGAGATATAATTACTGGCGCGGATACAGTTATCTCAGCCATGGGTGCGGGTAAAAAAGCTGCCCAGGCCATCGATGAATATATAAAAAATAAGGTTAAGACTAAGGTTTAGGTCAAGGAGTTCTATATGGACAATATAAAAATTACCGTAAAAGACATTCTCGCATTAAAAAATAAACGCAAGATTACTATGCTTACCGCTTACGATTACCCATTGGCATCGCTCATTGATAAAGCCGGCATAGATATGATTTTGGTGGGCGACTCTGTGGCAAATGTGGTTTTAGGACTAGACTCAACCACCAAAGTAGGGATGATGGAAATGATTCACCATGCCAAGGCAGTTACGCGGGCAGTCAAACATGCCTTGGTCATCGGCGATATGCCTTACGAATCATACCAGGTAAATCCTGAAGAATCAGTTAAAAACGCCAAAAGATTTATTGAAGAAGCAAAATGCGAAGCTGTAAAGTTAGAATGGTTTGATAGATGTTTAGAAGTCACTCAAGAAATCATTGAATCTGGTATAGCTGTAATGGGTCATATTGGTCTTACCCCCCAAACCGCAGATAAATTGGGTGGCTTTAAGGTCCAAGGAAAGGATGCTGAGGCTGCCAAGCGTTTAATTGAACAGGCAGTGGCATTAGAAAAGTTAGGATGTTTCTCTATTGTCCTGGAATGCGTCCCGGATAAAATCGCCCAGATTATTACTAAAGAATTAAAAATTCCCACTATCGGTATCGGCGCAGGTATACACTGCGACGGTCAGGTTTTGGTAACCCATGATCTTCTCGGGCTTTTTGAAAGGTTCACTCCTAAATTTGTGAAAAAATACATCAACCTTTCTGCGCTAATCGCTAAGGCAATAGAGGATTTTAAATTTGAGGTTATCCAAGGTAAATTTCCTACTGCAGAACACAGTTTCACCATAAAAGAAGAGGAATTAAGGAAATTAGGTTAAATATCTTGACAATTAAACCAATTTAGTTGAAAATAGAAAATTATGGCTGATTTAATGGAAAAAATAGTTGCGTTATGCAAACGCCGCGGCTTTATCTTTCAATCCTCTGAGATTTACGGCGGGCTTGCTAATACGTGGGATTATGGTCCTTACGGCGTGGAATTAAAAAATAATGTTAAGCGCGCCTGGTGGAAATCCGTAGTTTATGAGCGGGATGATATCTTCGGCATGGATGCGGCGATTCTTATGCATCCCAAAGTCTGGGAAGCATCCGGCCACGTCAAAAATTTCTTTGATTTAAAAAGCGATTGTAAATCCTGCAAGAAACGTTTTAAAACTGCTGACCTAAAAGACAAGAATAAATGCCCTGAGTGTGGCGGGGAATTAACTGAATCCCGACCCTTTAATCTAATGTTTGAGACGCATCAAGGCGCGGTCGAGGATGAAGCGAGCTTAATTTACCTTCGACCTGAAACTGCCCAGGGTATGTTTGTCAATTTTATTAACATTCTTGACTCAAAACATCCTAAACTCCCCTTTGGCTTAGCGCAAATCGGAAAAGCCTTCCGCAATGAAGTTACGCCGGGAAACTTCACCTTCAGAACCCGCGAATTCGAACAGATGGAGATAGAATACTTTGTTCATCCCCAAGACGCTGATAAAAAATTAGAAGAATGGATAGAATATCGCTTTGACTGGTACCTCAACCTGGGTATAAATAAAGAGACCTTAAGAAAACGGCCGCATTCCCAAGATGAACTTGCCCATTATGCCAAAGCCTGCACGGATATTGAATATAACTTTCCTTTTGGATGGAGCGAATTAGAAGGCATTGCCAACCGCACAGATTTTGATTTAAGACAACATGCTCACGAGAGCGGCAAAGATTTAGAATATTTTGACGATGCCAAAAAAGAAAAATTCTATCCCTATATCATTGAACCTTCGGGTGGAGTAGATAGGAGCGTCTTGGCATTTTTAGTTGATGCCTATTTTGAAGAAAAGGTCAAAGATGACCTGCGCGTGGTTTTAAAATTGCACAAAGATCTTGCGCCTACCAAAGTAGCAGTGCTGCCGCTTTTAAGAAATCGGTCGGAAATTGTGGAGCTGGCAAAAAAAATCGCTGCTGACCTGAAAAAGTCTTTTATTACCGTCTATGATGACACAGGCAGCATTGGTAAGCTTTATCGCCGGCAAGATGAAGTAGGAACCCTGTATTGCGTAACCGTGGATGTCCAGTCTTTAGAGGATAAGCAGGTTACGGTCCGGGATAGAGATACAATGTTACAGGAACGCATCAGCGTTGATAAATTAAAAGAATATCTGGTAACGAAACTAATGAGTTAAGGAGAGGGAGGGTTTTAAAGGAAATGGCAAAAAAATACGTTTACTTCTTTGGCGCAGGAAGAGCAGATGGCAACGAGAGCATGAAAAATCTGCTCGGCGGTAAAGGAGCAAATCTCGCAGAGATGGCCGGGCATAAGGAATTAAGACTTCCAGTTCCGCCTGGTTTTACCATTACCACCGAGGTTTGCGCATATTATTATAAAAATAGAAAAACCTATCCTAAGGGTTTAAAAGAAGGGGTTGCCCAAGCCATGAAGAGAGTGGAAACCTTAATGGATAGAAAATTCGGCGACCCGGATAATCCATTACTGGTCTCCGTGCGCTCAGGTGCGCGCCGCTCCATGCCGGGAATGATGGAAACAGTATTAAATGTCGGGCTAACCCAAAAAACCATACCCGGATTAATCAAACAGGGCGGTGGCAATAGCCGTTTTGTTTACGATGCCTACCGGCGGCTAATTATGATGTATTCTGATGTGGTGATGGAAAAGGCGGCGGGTATCGAACTTAAAGACGATGAATCTGGCATTCGCAAGCAATTAGAAAAAATAATGGACCGCGTGAAGAAGGAAAGGGGTTACAAAACTGATACGGATTTAACCGCTGAGGACCTTAAAAAACTATGTACCTTATTTAAAACCAAAATAAAAGAAGTGCTAAAAAAAGATTTTCCCGACGAGCATAATGAGCAATTATGGGGCGGGATTGGCGCGGTATTCTCTTCCTGGAATGGCAAACGCGCAGTAAGCTACCGTCGGATAGAAGGCATCCCTAATGAATGGGGCACGGCAGTTACGGTGCAGACCATGGTCTTTGGTAATATGGGCAATGATTCAGCTACCGGCGTTGCCTTTACCCGTAATCCAGGAAACGGTGAGAATGATTTTTATGGCGAATATCTCATTAATGCCCAGGGTGAAGATGTGGTTGCCGGCATCAGGACGCCTGCGCCCATCAATGAATATTCTAAATCCGAGCATAATAAAGACCTGGTTACCTTAGAGAAAGCTATGCCTAAACTTTATCAAGAATTATTCAATTACCAGAAACGCCTGGAGAAACACTACCGCGATATGCAGGATATTGAATTCACTATTGAAAAGGACCGGCTCTTTATGCTGCAGTGCCGGGTAGGAAAACGCAATGGCCCGGCTGCAGTGCGGATGTCTATAGAGATGCTTAAAGAAAAACTCATCAAAAAAGAAGAAGCCCTGATGCGCGTAACTCCCAGCCAACTCGATGAATTATTGCATCCGATAATTGACCCGAAAGCTGAAATAGCCCAAAAACCCTTAGCCAAAGGTCTGCCTGCCGGCCCAGGCGGCGCAACCGGTCAGATTGTCTTCTCGGCACCCGATGCCGTAGAGTGGACAAAACAAGGTAAAAAAGTAATTTTAGTGCGCGAGGAAACTAATCCTGAAGATGTAGAAGGTATGCGCGCTGCCCAGGCAATTTTAACTGCCAGAGGCGGGATGACTTCGCACGCTGCTTTAGTTGCCCGGGGCTGGGGTAAATGTTGTATTGTCGGTTGCAGCACACTGCATATTGACTATGCCAAAAAAGAACTCCATGCCGACGGAAAAATCCTCAAAGAAGGCGATTGGATTACTTTAAACGGTACCAAAGGTAATGTCTATCAAGGAAAACTATCCATGATCGATGCTTCAGAAGAGAATATATTATTGAATGAATTTTTGAAGATCTGTGATTTTATTAAAAGGCTGGGTATCCGCACCAATGCCGACACTCCCGAAGATGCCAAAAGAGCAAGACAATTTGGCGCCGAGGGTATTGGTCTATTTAGAACTGAGCATATGTTTTACGGCAAAGGCTCAGAAGAACCTTTATTTTACTTGCGCAAAATGATTATTTCTAAAACCGAAAGTGAGAGACGCAAGGCCCTGGATGAACTATTCCCTTATGTAAAAAAGGATATTAAGGGGACTCTTGAAGCCATGGATGGCCTACCCGTGGTAATCCGACTGCTTGACCCGCCTTTACACGAATTTGTTCCCCGCGACCAAGCTAAACTTAACCAGTTAGCTCAGGATTTAAATATCTCTCTTGATGAATTAAACTCCCGGGCCGAGAACCTGCATGAATCCAACCCGATGATGGGCCATCGCGGCGTGCGTTTAGGAATCACTTATCCTGAAGTATCCGAAATGCAAATCCGCGCAATTTTTGAGGCAGCTGCGGAATTAATCAAAGAAGGTAAACATCCCTATCCGGAAATAATGATTCCTGTAGTTTGCGAAGTAAAAGAGCTAAATGACCAATTAGCAATTACCAAGAAGGCTTATCAGGAGGTCTTAACCAAATATGCCTTGAAAAAAATTAAACATATGTTTGGCACGATGATTGAGATTCCGCGCGCTTCTTTGGTAGCGGGAAAGTTAGCTATGTTTGCCGAATTCTTCTCTTATGGCACCAATGATATGACCCAGATGGGTTTTGGTTTCTCCCGTGATGATATCGGAACATTCCTGCCAGATTATATCAAAAAGGGCATATTACCTGAGGATCCCTTTCAAACTATTGACCAGGAAGGAATCGGGGAATTAATCGAGATAGGCATTCAGCGCGGCCGCAAGAGCCGAAAAAATCTAGAAGTAGGTATCTGCGGTGAGCACGGCGGTGAGCCGCGTTCAGTGGAATTTTGCCATCGCGTAGGCATGGACTATGTTAGCTGCTCACCCTTTAGGGTGCCCATTGCCAAATTAGCCGCAGCCCAGGCAGTTTTAAAAAACAAAGTCAAGAAATAGCTATTGTTTTTTAGTTTACAGCGAACAGTGTTTTATAAGTTTACAGTTTACGAGTTTAGCTGTGTACAGCTCCAGCTTTAACGCTGTAAACTGTACACTGTGAACTGTTAACTCCCGAACGTAGTGAGGGTAAATGGAAGCCATTAAAACCTATCTGAAAGAAATAAGGCACATTTCTTTACTGACCCCCAAAGAAGAAATAGAACTGAGTAGAAAGATAAGGAAAGGGGATGAGCAGGCGCGCAAGAAAATGATTCGCGCGAACCTGCGCTTAGTAATAAACATTGCTAAGCGCTATATCTATTTAGGAATACCGCTCTTAGATTTAATTGAAGAGGGGAATCTTGGCCTGATGAAGGCAGTGGATAAATTTGATCCTCGCAAAGGTTACCGTTTTTCCACCTATGCTGCCTGGTGGATTAAACAGGGGATTACACGCTCAATCTCAGAGCAAGGCAAGATGATTCGGGTGCCGGTTTATATGAATGAGCTCATTACCAAGTGGAGAAAAACCAAAGAACACTTGTCGCAAAAAATAAAACGCACACCTTCGGATGAAAAGATTGCCAAGAAATTAAAGCTGCCTAAGGACAAAATGGACCAAATAAACTTCTGGTTATCCAGCACAACCTCATCTTTAGAGGCACCGGTTGGCGAAGATAGCGAAAGCCAAATCCTGGACTTAGTCCAAGACCAGGCTGCGGTCTCACCTGATGCCAGAATCGAGCACCTCTTAGATAAAGAAAGGGTGCATAATCTTTTAGGAATAATGTCGGAAAGGGAGAGAAAAATTTTGGATATGCGTTTTGGCCTGGCAGACGGTAAAGCTCATACCTTAGCCGAAGTTGCGAAAAAATTAGGTGTTTCGCGCGAGAGGGTGCGCCAGATAGAAGAGGAGGCCTTGAAGAAACTACGCAAATTCGTTGAGCAGCATGAAAAGAGCACCCTTTAATGATTTTTCTTAAAGAGGTGAGGTGGTTGATATGCCGAAAATCAATTTAGAGAATTGTATTAGAAATATCCCGGATTTTCCTAAGCCAGGAATCTTATTTAGAGATATCACTACTTTACTTAAGGATAAAAAAGCATTGAAGTTAGCGGTGGATACACTGGCCAAAAAATACCAAAACAGAAAAGTTGATCTGGTGGTAGCAGTGGAGGCAAGGGGATTTATCTTAGGTGGCGCAATTGCGCATAAATTAGGTGCGGGGTTTGTTCCCGTGCGTAAAAAGGGGAAACTTCCCTGGAAAACAAATTCGGTAACTTATGATTTAGAATACGGCACAGATACCTTACAGATGCATTGCGACGCAATTACCCCCAAGGACAGGGTTTTAATTGTCGATGACCTTTTAGCTACAGGCGGAACAGTAAGAGCAGTAATAGATTTAGTGAAACAATTTCAAGGAAAAATTGTCGGCATTGCCTTTCTTATTGAGCTTACCGACTTAAAGGGAATTGATAAACTAAAAGATTACCCGGTTTATTCACTGATAAAGTATTAAAAATGACGCCCCTGTAGCTCATAAGGATAGAGCAGCGGTTTCCTAAACCGCGTGCGGCAGGTTCGATTCCTGCCAGGGGCATTTTTTAGCTCTTAGTTCATAAGCTCTTAGCTCATAGTTCAACATGCCAAGAGCCAAGAGCTAAGAGCCAAGAGCCAAAATGTATAATTTGCATTGTCACTCCTTATTAAGTGACGGCGTATTGCTTCCCTCGGAAGTAACCAGGCGCTATGAAGAAAAGGGATACAAGGCAATAGCCATCACTGACCATGTTGATTATAGCAATATCGAGGTAACGGTTAAGGCAATTTTAGAATTTTACCAACACTGGCCAAAAGATTCCCCGATAAAAGTCTTACCTGGCATTGAATTAACGCATCTGCCCTTAGAACAATTCAAGCCCTTAGCCGAATATGCCAGAAAAGAGGGGATAAAGATTATCGTGGCGCATGGAGAAACTCCAGTTGAACCCGTAATAAAAGGGACTAACCGCGCCTGTCTCGAAGCAGATATTGACATCTTAGCCCATCCTGGCAGGATTTGCGATGAAGATATCAAGCTTGCAAAAGATAGAGGCATATTCTTAGAGATAACCAGCCGGCAAGGTCATCGCGATACTAATCCCTACATTGTAGAGCGGGCTTTAAAATTCGGGGCAAGATTAATTCTTAATAATGACAGCCATGAGCCGCAGGATATCATTAGCCCTGATGAGTTAAAAAACTTCGGCCGCAAGGCCGGCCTTTCTTCAAAAGATATTATTCATATTTATAATGAGATTGAAGAATTTTTAAAACAAAAGGAGGCGAGATGAGGTATGTATTTTTGATGATTGCTATTTTTGTTTTAATCGGCTGTGCAGCTGTGCCTAAAAAAGATACGCCGTTAAGCAACCCGGCAATGCTAGAGCCTGCGGCCATGCTGAAATTTACCGACGTCCCATACCCTACAGGCTTCAAGTTATTATCGCAAGGTTCATATGTCTTTGAAAGCACCGGCGTACGCGTAGGGCTATTAAAATACCAAGGCAAGGCTAATGTCGAGCAGGTGCTCAATTTCTACAAAGAACAGATGTTAATGTATAACTGGAATCTCTTAAATACCATAGAATATGGTGAACGGCTAATGAATTTTGACCGGGAACAGGAGAGCTGCATTATCAGTATATTACCCAAAGGCAATAATATCACTATTACTATCTCTGTGGGGCCAAAATCCCAAATATCCAAAAAAGTGGAAAAACCGGTCAAATAAGTGAGGACATAAGTTATGTCGCCAGCTATTCATGATGATCTTTAGCGACATAACTTATAAGTCCGAACTTATCCTTGACATTTACTTAAATAAATTTAGTTAGGTAGATGTCAAGGATGAATTCGCAGACGCCAAACACAATCAAGGAGAGTAATGTCTACAATTTATGTCGCTTCGCTCCATAAATTGTCTGCTCATTAAAAAATACTTGACAAATAAAAAGTTATATGCTAAAAAATAAAGTTAAGAAATAGGCGCTGGGACATTGGTTTAGTTTTAAGGCAAAAGGAGGTGAAGGGAATACAAACCTTAAAAAAGTGCGATAATGGTCATATATATCCTATATAAAATTACTTAGAGGAAAAAAGAAAGAACCTCTAGTGAGTTAATAAAGTTAGGGAATTTTAAAAATAGAAAAGGAGGTTAGAGAAATGAGTAAACGTTTAATAGTAATTCTGGCTCTTGCATTCTTAATAGGCCTAAGCGTGGCTGCTTATGCTGAAGTGCAGAATGTTAAGGTCAGCGGTGATCTAACTATGAAAGGAATCGCGCGGGGAAATATGACCCTCAAAGATAATGAGGCACCCACGGATTCTTTCGGTGAATCTATCAGCGCAATTCTTTCTCAGATCCGCCTAAGAGTAGATGCTGATCTCACTGACAATGTTTCTACCACAGTAAGGCTACTGAATGAAAGAATCTGGGGCGAAGAAACTACTGCAAATGCCGCTACAGATTCTGGTAGGACCGGTATCGATTTAGACCTTGCTTATGTGACTTTAAAAGAATTTCTATATTCGCCTTTAACCTTGGTTATAGGCCGCCAGGAACTCAGATACGGTAATGCATTAATCATTGGGGACCCGGATACCAATGGTATTGCTGCTGGTCATGGTATTACCGCAGCAGGTGGCACAATACTTCCTCGTTCTCTTGATGATTTAAGCTGTAGAAAGGCCTTTGATGCGATTAAGGCGGTTTTAAATTTTGACCCCCTCATCGTTGACCTTTTCTATTCAAAAGTCGATGAGAATAATGTCAAGACCGCTGAGGATGTTGATCTTTATGGCCTTAACGCATCTTATGCGTTAAATAAAACTACATCCTTAGAAGGCTATTTTTTCCAAAGAACAAGAGACGCATGGAACATTGCCGGCACCGGACAAATAATCTCCAAACCTGAAAAAACAAGAGTATTAGGTGCAAAAGGCGTATATGCTGGCATTACTAATCTGATTTTGAGTCTTGAGGGCGCATATCAATTTGGTAATCACATAACAAGCACAATCCTATATCCAGACGACCTTCTAACTGCTCCAGCTTCACGTAAAGTTAGAGCTTTTGCTATTCAGACAGGAGCTATGTATATGATGCCGAAAGTAAAATATACGCCAACTATTGGTGGTAACTATACCTTACTTTCCGGCGATAAATATCGAAGCATAAATGACACTTCTCACGGATGGAATCCCATGTTTGAGGACCAGTCTGGAGGAACCCTGTTTAATAAAATCCTTGGCTTCTCCAATTGCCAACTATTCAATTTAAACGGCAGCCTCAAGCCTATGGAAGATGTAAAATTAGCCTTAGATTACTACTACCTTAGATTAATTAATCCTTACACATCATTGGCTACAACTACTCCAGTAACACTAAGCGGGGTGTTTGGCGATCCTACGTATAGTATGAAAGGTGGAAAGAAATCGTTAGGTAACGAAGTTGACTTGAATTTGACCTACGATTACACGGAAGATGTGCAGTTTGGCTTAAGTTCTGGTGCATTTATACCTGCTGGTGCTTTTGATAAAGCCAACAAAAAGACAGCGAGTCAAGTCATTGGTTCAATGAAAGTCACATTCTAATACCAGCAATGTAAAAAATCAAAATCCCCTGGAGGAGCAATCCTCCGGGGGTTTTTTATTAATGAGCACATAAGTTATGGAACGAAGTGACGTAACTTATATGTGCGAATTAATCCTTGACACGTAAGATTCAAAATTAACTGTCATCGTATTCGTGTCAAGGATAAGTTCGGATATATAACTTACGTTCGCTAACGCTCCGTAAGTTATATCCTTACTTATGTTATATCTCGCCTTCATCTTCCACATGCACCAACCCTATTATAAGAATATCATCACTGGCGAAACAGAATTACCATGGGTGCGTCTTCACGGGGTTAAAGATTACCTGGATATGGTCGAGATTTTAGAAGGTTATCCTTTAATCCATCAGACTTTTAATTTAGTTCCTTCCTTAATTGAACAGATTGAAGATTATACTAACCGCACGGTAAAGGACAAATTCTTAGAACTCTCTTATAAGCCTGCCGCGGATTTAACCGCCCAAGAGAAAAGTTTTATCTTAGAG
>Ga0315273_10010701_pt1 | contig 11717 bp, 9 predicted proteins | sample YL17G02_0_MG_FD_205753 | JGI IMG/M metagenome (GOLD analysis project Ga0315273, IMG submission 205753) | Sediment microbial communities from Yellowstone Lake, YNP, Wyoming, USA - YL17G02_0 | ecosystem: Environmental > Aquatic > Freshwater > Lake > Sediment | place: USA: Wyoming | collected... | reverse complement strand
GGATGTTTAGACAATAGAAACGAATGGTATTACGTAGCACCACTGGGAAGATTTGCAAAAGGTACTGATATAAACTATGTTGGCCAAGGCATGTATTACAATTGGTTACACATATGGTCTAAAGCTGATGTTTGGGTTGCCCCATTTTTGTGGAAAGGATCACATACACTTACGCAAAAAATGTTTGGAACACGGGGGTATGGGAACAGGGAACCATATAGCTTGCCAAGTAGTAACACTTACTTTTTTGCCCGTTATGGCTTTGAACACTACGGCCAATAATATTTTGAAAACCTATTTTAATATGGTAACATTAACGCATAATATGAACGATTAATCGCCAGTCTAAAATTTAGAGTTAGAGGTGTTTATGTTTGAGAAAGAATACCAAGGGGAACCCCTGAAATTGGTTGCAGCTTCAATAATTTCAGGTTTTATTGCAGTCATATTTTTTTTCTTTTGTCTGGAATTTTCTGATGCGTTCGGTTTAGGTTATATAATTTTCACATTGCTCGCCTTGGTTTTGGGTGCTGTAGCAATTGCAAAAATTTTTAAAACCTGGAAAAAAAGAAAGGTTTCTGCGATGGTAGAATTAATTGCACTCCTATTAGCAGGATTAATATTGTTCCATTTAACTTTAGTTTCACACTCAACGTGGCGTACACTGAGAACAATAACAGTTAATGGGAATATCAGGATAATGCAATTAGGTAATTTTATAAATGAATCCGCAAAGAAGAATGGCCGTATGCCTGATGCCGATCATTGGTGTGACTCTTTAGTAGGCCACCCTTTAGCAGGAAGTCTCAGAGTCGTCAAAATCAGTTTTAATATAGTTGGAAATCCAGATATAGAGTGTAATTTTGCATTTAATAAGAACCTTAGTAATTTATCAATAGATGGTCTACCGGATAATGTGGTTATGCTCCTTGAGGCGGATGGAGAACTTAATTTATCCGGTGGTCCCGAGTTAATAAACACAAAGCGAGCGAAAGATAAATACTTTTGGCCTTGGAAGCAGAAATTCATTTATGTTTTCTTTATTGACGGCACAATAGCTAAATACAGGTTACATGATGATGCTGTCGCCTTGTACCAACCAGAGAAAGAGCAATTCACAGATTATTTTAAGAAAGGCCAAACACCTTATAGCCCACTAAGATGGAAATAAAGCAGTATGGATATTCAGCCTTCGGTAAAGAATATTACAAGAATAACACCAGTGCATTTGGTGTCTCAAACCGTTATACGGGCCAGATTCTCGATGAGGATACCGGCCTGTATTATTACGGCGCCCGTTATTACGACCCGGAATTAGCCCGCTTTATCCAGCCCGATTCGGTTGTACCTGAGCCGGACAACTCCCAGGCGCTGAATCGCTACAGCTATTGTATCAATAACCCGCTCAAATATACCGACCCGACCGGAAATACTTACATCCCGCCGTCCTGGTACCTTGGCGCCACTGTTACGGCTTTTTGTAATAACCTTGTAACTGCCGCTGTGACCTTAGGAACTATTGGCATTGCCATACCTCTCGGTGCTGCCTCCTCAGTCTTTACTTCAGGCAGGGGTGGTTTCATATTGCGCAATAAAAGACCCCCGGCGGGAAGCCGGGGGTCACGAAAGAGAATTAACGCAAATGAACGGCGGCGGAGTCCCGATACATCGGGATTCAAAAACAAAAAAGGCTGCGCTCGTGTCTAAATTATCATCTGAGGGTCGGGTAAGTATATTTTTCTTTAATAGTCCAGATTTTGGTAAAATCCCAGCCTTTGTAGGACACTTTTTTCTTCATAGCAGCGGTTACTATTCCAGTTCCGCCGGCACTTTTAGCCTGTGCGGTAGTCTGCTTGTCCCAGTATGAGCTTGTAATTCTGCCGGCGTAGTTTGCAGCAAGAAGTCCGCCGGTGTAGTTTGTTTTTCCTGTGACTTTTCCGACAGCATAGCAATTTGTGACGCTGCCGGAGTAAGCATAGCCGGCCAGGCCTGCGGCGTAATACTGGCCTACGACTTTTCCGGTGGCATAAGAGTTAGTAGTGGAGGCGGAGTAGGTGTAGCCAATGAGACCACCTGCGTAGAAACCAGTTGCGGTAACGGCGCCGGCTGCGCGACACTTTGTCGTAATGGTTTTGTAGTCATAACCGACGAGGCCGCCGATAAAATGTCTGGCGTTGACGGCCCCTGAGGCCCAGGAGTAAGTGATGCTGCCATTGTCGGAATAACCGATGAGACCGCCGACATAATCATTTCCGGTAACAGCGCCTGTGGCATAAGAGGTTGCGTTTGCGGCGTAATAGCTGTAACCAATGAGGCCGCCGATGTAGTTAGTTCCGGAGACTGTCCCTGTGGCGTAGCAGCTTGTCAGAGCGGTGAAGAAATTGGCGCCAGCGAAGCCACCGCAGGCGTTTACTCCTTTAACTGCACCTTTTGCATAGGAGTTTTTGATAGTGCCGCCTGCGGTGAATCCTGCGAGGCCGCCGGCCGAATTAGATGAGGAGACATTGACGGCAGCGAGGGAGTAGCAGTTTATAATGTTGCCGTATGAGTTGTATCCGACCAGTCCGCCATTGTCGTAAGCGGTGCCTGTAACAGTTCCGGTGGCGTAACAGCCGGCGATGTAGCCGCCGACGTTATAAGCGACCAGTCCTGCGGCATCGTAGCCATCGCCCGACACATTCACATTTATAAGGCCGAGATTTTTGATTTGGCCGGGTGATTTAACGTAAGCAAAGAGAGCGGCATCATCAACGCCGCTTGAATTATAGGTGAAGTTGGAAATCTTGCGGGCGTTTCCATCGAATGTGCCTGTGAAAGGTTTGTCGTCGGCGTTGCTGCCGATGATGTTGAACTGTTCGCCGGTATATGCACTTAAGTCGAGGTCGGCCATCAGTTTGAAATAGCGTCCCCACTTGCAGGGGTACAGGCCGATATTGTTCATCTGCTCAGCGGTCGAAATCTGGTAGGGGTCGGCCTGGGTGCCGCTGCCGGTGAAGGGCGAAGCGGGGGTGCGGAAACTGTAGCAGAAGCTGTCGTTATTATCTATGACAGTATTGCCGACATCATCGGTTGCCTCGATTCTGAAGTAGTAGTCTGTGTCGGAAAGCAATTCGTCGGTTATTTCAATGCTGTGGCTTGTGGCAAGGCCCGACTCCTCGACTACGATTTCATAATCATCCAGGTCGCAGCCCAGACGGTCACATTTGAGGACCGCGATGGCGGGCTCATCCGTTTCAAAAGAAATGACTGTGCCGCAGACAGAGACGTCAATGTTGAAATTGGAAATGACCGGCTCATTGCAGTCAATAGAAGCGGTGTCGGTGAGGGTAGCGGGGTTTCCGTTGCTGTCGTTTACATCCTGATAGGCAGCGGTGACGGTCTGGCCGTCGGCCACCTGTAACACACTGTCACCAATGGCGAGCGGGTCGCCGGCGGTGGAAATTGTCCCCTCGAATATGCCGGCAGGATTACTCTGTTCAGTTGCATCGAGGGTGATTGTTTCCGAATCGCCGCCGTCGGTCGTTAAGGTTATATCCTGAGTATTCTGCCCGGCAAGGTCACTGTCTATCAGCCTGATTTCCATCTGGTCTGAGCAGGAATACCGGTCTTTGACAATGCTTATGTGTGTCTGATTTGTCACCGAAAGCAGGGCGTTGTAAACATTCAGCCTGCCTCCCGACGTACAAAGCTCCGAAAAAGCGGGTATTTTGTCGACCGATTTAAGCAGAATATCTTTCACCTGTGCGCCGGTCAGCAAAGGGTCGCGCGACCAGATAAGCGCACAGGCGCCGGCAACGTGCGGCGTGGCCATAGATGTCCCGCTGATGGTGCTGTAATACGTAGTGAGACTGCCGCTTATGGCAGCAGTTTTATATGTCGGGAAAGTGCTTAAAATGTTGACACCGGGAGCGGCGATGTCGACCGAATTATGACCGTAACAGGAAAAATATGCCTTGCTGTCGGTTTTGTCGGTGGCCATTACGGAAATTATGCAGTCGGAGGTGTAACTTCCGGGGTAGGCGGGCTGGGTATCGTTGTTTGTGCCGCTGTTACCTGCCGCTGCGACGAAGAGCATACCCTGTGCGCCGGCGGCATCGATAGCGTCTTTCAACGCCTGGCTATAGCCGCCGCCGCCCCAGGAGTTGCTGGACAGTTTGGCGCCCATTTTTTTGGCGTATTCGACGCATTTGATTGCGTTTGAGGTATAACCGCTGCCGCTGGAACTGAGAAACTTTAGCGCCATAATTTTGACGTTCCAGCAGACACCCGCAACGCCTACAGTATTATTTCCAACGGCGCCGATTGTGCCTGCACAGTGAGTGCCGTGAAAATAGTCGTCTTTCGGGTCGCCGTCATTATTGCAGAAGTCGTAGCCGTAGATGTCATCGACGTAGCCATTGTTGTCGTCATCAACTCCGGTGGTCCCGTTTTTCTCTGCTTCGTTTACCCACATATTGGGAGCAAGGTCGGGATGAGTGTAGTCGACGCCGGTGTCAATAACAGCCACAATAATATCCTCGCTGCCTGTGCCGAGGTCCCAGGCCTCGGGTGCGTGAATGTCTGCGCGTGCTTTTCCTCCGCCTGCGCCGGTATTATACATTCCCCATAATTCGTTAAATCTTGGGTCATCGGGGACGGTTGAAAGCACATCCATCTCGTAGTCGGGCTGGGCATACAAAACACCGGCGGTGCCGTTGAGCTTTTGTATAGCGTCTACCACATTAACGCCGGCAGGTAATTTCAAAGCCACCATACCCGGCACAATCTTGAATTCATTTTCTATGCTGCTGCCGGCGATAGTGTTCAGCACCTGATTTTTTGCTGTTGTGCCGCCCGATGATGTATCCGACAGGCAGACAATTATACGGTCCGATTTGTAGCGTGCTGAAGCAAATGAAAGGTTTGCGAAGAAACAGCAAAAAATTAAAGTGAGAAAAATTATTTTCTTCGTCATCATCTCATCCCCCGTCAATATTCAATACCTGTTGAAAAAACGTGCGTCCGAAAAAACAGCCTGAACTATGATAAAAATAAGATAATGTCAATTTCCGAACATCCCCAGTTTAAAATATGCACTAAAAAACCTAAAATGCCAAATATTGATTGTTCTGAATTATTCGGTTATCATAGTTGAAATGAGAGATATACTGGCGGACAGGACAAAACTGATAGATGCGAGCGGAATCAGAAAGGTCTTTGCGCTGGCGGCGAAGCTGAAAGACCCCATTAATTTCTCAATTGGGCAGCCTGACTTCGATGTGCCTGCGAAACTGAAGGAAGAGGCGATAAAGGCAATAAAGGCGGGGCAAAATAAATATTCGCAGACCTCCGGTGATGAAATATTGCAGGAAAAAATAGCGGAGCAGGTAAAGGCGGAATTCGGCTGGTCGAAGCCGGCGGTGCTTGTGGCCAGCGGGGTGAGCGGGGGGCTGCTGCTGGCGTTTATGGCGCTTATCAACCCGGGCGATGAGATAATTACGCCGGACCCGTATTTTGTGATGTATAAGCATTTGGTGAGAATGCTGGGGGGAAAATGTGTTTTTGTCGATAGTTACCCGGATTTTAAGCTGCCGGTTGAGAAAATCTCACAGGCAATAACCGGCAGAACCAAGATGATTATAGTCAATTCGCCGTGCAATCCGACGGGGGTGGTATATTCTGAAGGGGACATAAAGGCGCTTGCGGAGGTTGCTGAAAAAAGGGATGTGCTTGTGCTGACCGATGAAATATACGAGAAATTCTGTTATGACGGCGGATGCCCGAGTATAGCGAGCTATTACAAAAAGAGCCTGCTGCTGCGGGGGTTCAGCAAGAGTTATGCGATGACGGGCTGGCGGGTGGCTTATGCGGCGACTGATGAATCTCTGTCGCAGATAATCGAGCAGATGACGAAGATACAGCAATATACGTTTGTGTGTGCGCCTACGCCATTCCAGAAGGCGGCTATCGCAGCGCTCGATTATGATGTCAGCGGTTTTGTGGATGAGTATAGAAAGAAGCGGGACATGATTTATGGGGGGCTAAAGGATAAATTCGAGATGGTCAGGCCCGGCGGGGCGTTTTACGCATTTGTAAAGGTGCCGAACGGCTCGGCGACAAAATTTGTTGAAAGGGCGATTGCGAATAATGTGCTTGTGATACCGGGCAACGTATTCAGTGAAAAAGATACGCATTTCAGGATAAGTTATGCGACAACTAATGATAAGATTCAGCGGGGTATAGAGATTTTGCGCCGGCTGGTTTAATTTTAAACTTTCTTAAAATTGTTATAAGATATTGTCAATTCAAGGGGATAGAGGTAAAATTTCAGGATATGAAAGGTTCTCCACGAAAACCGGTAGTTATTCTATTATGTTTTTTGCTCGGTTTGCTTGTTTTAATTGCTGGTGGCAGGGCGGCAGGGGGGCCAAACAGCGTTTCGCAGGATTTGCCTGAAGTCAAGGCTGCTGTTATTTCCTGCAAAGGGCTGATTGATGACGGGCTTTATCGGTCAATCCAGCGGAGAACGCAGATTGCACTCGGCAGGGGGGCAAAGTACATTATCTACGAAATCAGCACTTATGGCGGTCTGCTTCAATCGGGCGATGACATATCGAAATACTTCATACTCGATGTCGAGAAAAAAGCTCATACAGTAGCGTATGTAACGACGGAGGCAATATCGGCAGGGGCAATGATAAGCGTTTCCTGCCGGGATATAATAATGCTCGAAAATACCACAATTGGCGATTGTGCGCCGATTCAGCTCGGCGAGAAACTTGAGGGGGTCGAGCGAGAGAAGACAGAAAGTTTCGTCCGGGCAACGTTCAGCAGGGCGGCTGAGGCAAATGGGTATCCGGCGGCATTGTTAAAAGCTATGGTCAGTATGCAAACAGAGGTTTACCGGGTGAAAAACCTCCAGACCGATTCATTTGAATTTTTCGAGACAGAATCTTTGCCGAAAGATACAGACAAGTATGATTTGGACAATAAGGAACTGGTCGACAAGAAAGATGAGTTATTGACTCTAACTTCGTCAAAAGCACTCGAATACGGCATAGCCAGAGCGAAGGTAAAGAACATTGCGGAGGCACTTGAGTTTCTGGCGAAGAGAGACGGCGTGACCTTTGTCGGTGAGCCGATGATGCTCAAGACGAACTGGTCGGAGGAGATGGTGCGATGGATAAATTCGCCTGCGGTGATGGGCATACTTATTATGATTGCCCTGCTTGGCGCTTATGTTGAGTTTCAAAAACCTGGTCTTATGCTGCCGGGACTTGTGGCGGTGGTATGCTTTGTAATCATAGTCGGCAGCAGATACCTTACAGGGCTGGCCAACTGGCTGGAAATAGTATTATTTATCGTGGGCGTGCTTTTGCTGATGGTTGAGATTTTTGTGCTGCCCGGCTTTGGGATTGCGGGCGTTTTAGGGGTGTTTTTAATATTGGCTGCCCTGTTCGGAATGCTCATTAAAAATAAGCCGAACGAGATACCCTGGCCCGAAACACCGCTTGACTGGCTGTTATTCAAAAGCGGGGTACTTGGGCTATCAATCGGCTTTATAGGGTTTATCATTCTTGCGATGCTGCTGGCGAGATACCTGCCGAAGATACCTATAGCCCGACGGCTGGTATTGAAGCCGCCGGAGAAGGTCTGGGTACAAACTTCGCCGGAAGTCACAGGACCGCCGATGGAGTCATTTATACAACCGCCGGTCCAGGCAGGCCAAAAAGGGAACACCATCAGTCAGCTTCGCCCCGCAGGCAAGGCCAGTTTCGGCGGCCAAAAATTCGATGTGGTTTCCCGCGGTGAACTTATTGAGGCAAACAGGGAGATTATAGTTGTAGTTGTAGAAGGAAATCGTATAGTAGTAAGAGAAGTGCCGGTCGCTAAAAATATAACTTAACAGGATATTTTAAGGGGTAAGATTTGACATACGTGATAATATTACTTCTGGCGGGGATAATTCTGGTGATTCTCGAAACGCTTTTGCCTTCAGGGGGTATACTGGGCGTATTAGCTACGGCCTCGTTAATAGGCGCCATTGTTCTGGGTTTTAAGCAAAGTCCGGCGACAGGATGGGTTGTTCTGCTTGCGGTACTGATTTGTGTGCCGATATTAGTTTTGCTGGGGCTGAAAGCCTTGCCTGGAACACCGTTTGGCCGCAAAATGATATTGGCAGAACCCCAGCAGGATAAAGGGTCCCGCGGGAAAGCAGGGGTCGATGATGAAAACTTCGGTTCCCTCAAAGGCAGGAGCGGGATAACTGTTACAGAGTTGCGGCCAAGCGGCATTGCCGAGATAAACGGCAAGAGATACAGTGTGGTTTCCGAAGGTGAAATGATTGAGCCGTCTGTTGAAATTTTTGTAAAAGAGGTCGAAGGAAACAATATAATAATAGGCAGGAAAAACGTGTAATTATTAACTGTCGGGTTTTTTGTGAACTTATTTTAGGAGCATTGTAATGGGAATGATATTGTTAGCGAACACAGGACTGGCGGTATTGGCGGTTATAGCGGGGATACTGGGATTAGTTTTTCTCCTGATTTTTGTAAGTTTTATTAAAATCTGGGTTAAGGCTCTTTTCAGCGGGGCGAGGGTAGGTATTTTGGACTTGATTGGTATGTCTCTGCGAGGCGTTCCCCGTGAAGAGATAGTGCGGGCCCGCATTGCTGCTGTCCAGGCCGGCATTGCCGATATGGACACCCGGCAGCTTGAAAGTGTGTGGCTTGTGGGCAAGAACAGGTTTCCTCGCAAGGGCAGGCCGGAACGAGAGGCAGGAGAAGCCCAGCAGTCTCGTGAGCAGTGGCAGCAGGAAAAAGCGGAGCAGGAGAAACGTTTCTGGATGTCTTATCAGGGAGATGTGATGACCTGTGTCAACGCCCTGGTTATCGCTCATAAGGCTGATTTGCCAATTACCTTTGCCCAGTTACAGGCGCACCATTTTGCCGGCGGTTATATAATGGACGTTGTTCATGCGATGATAGCGGCGCAGCGGGCCAAGATACCTCTTACATTCGATGTCGCCCGTGCTATCGACCTTGCGGGCAGAGACATATTGCGTGCGGTGGAAACCACCGTTACGCCTAAAATTATAGACTGTCCTCTGGATAAATCTTCACTGCTCGATGCCGTCGCCAAAGACGGTATCAGGCTTTTGGTGCGTGCCCGTGTTACCGTCAGGTCGAACATAAATCAATTAGTTCGAGGCGCCACTGACGAAACCATCATCGCGCGTGTCGGTCAGGGTATTGTCAGTGCAATTGGCTCGGCGGAGACTTATAAGGCTGTGCTGGAACATCCTGACCGCATCTCGCGGAAAGTGCTTGAAAGCGGTCTCGATGCCCAGACCGCTTTTGAGATTGTCTCAATCGATATCGCCGACGTCAGTGTTGCCGGCGTCAGCACCAAAGATACTGAGGTGTCTAATGTCGGCGCCAAACTCGAAACTGAACGAGCAGAGGCAGACAAGCGTATGCGACAGGCTGAAGCCGAAGGACGCCGAGCAATGGCGGTGGCACGTGAGCAGGAAATGAGGGCGCTGGTTGTGGAAAACGAGGCCAAAGTAAGAGAAAACGAGGCGAAAGTGCCGCTGGCAATGGCTGAAGCGTTTCAGAAGGGTAATCTCGGTATAATGGATTATTACAGGATGAAAAATATCGTAGCGGACACCGAAATGCGTGGTTCGATTGCCAAGCCTCAAAAGAAGGAATGATACGAGTGAACGGTTTCTTATTACAAATAATTCTGGCTGCCCGGCGTTATGAGGAAGACTCAGGCTGGATGCAACTGCTGGTCTTTGTGATAATGGCGGTATTCTGGGCGCTGGGCAGTATCATAAAAGCAAAAAAGTCGAAAAAAACTGAGTTTGAAGAAGAGGAAGAGCAGCCGGAAGAAGCTTTTTCGGAGCGTATGCAACAAATGAGTCGACAAACGGGGCCGCAACAAAAAAAGAGTGTTCATCCCGGACCCGCTGCAAAAAGCGATTTCGCCAAAGTTGAAAAAATTCCGTTGTCGGTATCGCTAAAAGATTATAAACAGTCACTGACAAAATCTTTAACTGAAACAGAAAAAAAGACCGAACGGCCGGATATTTCGTCAGAGCGACCGCAGCCTCCGGCTGGTATTGATTTTGCCCCTAATCTTGAAGACCCTGAAAATCTGAAAAGGGCGGTTGTATATTATGAAGTGCTTGGCAAGCCATTGTCACTGCGGGATGAACCTGATAATATTATAAGACGTTAAGAAAAGAGTTTTGAGTTAGTAGAAAAAACTAAATTCAGAATCGGCAAAACAGGATGTTCTGCTGACGCTGGTCAGCAATGAGCCGAAGCCGTGGTGCTGTGAACACAGGAAGTGCGGCGAGAAAGGCGAGAAGGCCGAGTGCAAGAAAGAAAAATAACCTGCCAAGACCATAAGTAACACCGTCGACACGATATTATTTCATCCATACAGCAAAATAGCAAAGCAGATAATTTTCCTGGGCGGTTTTGAATGTTCTGAGATTACGAGCGTTTGTTAGAAGGTATGTAAAATCAGTCCAAGAACAACGTCCCATAATATATGTTATGTTTCATTCAGGTTTTTGAGGGGTTTTGCATTATAACGCATTAAAACGTATTGCCGGTGTTGTTTGTGGCCTGGGCGGCGGTGTCTGAAAGGTTTTCCCACATAATGGCGGCTCTGTCGAGCAGGCTGAGGTTCTGCAGGACAATCGAGATATTAACGGCGGCGTCGGTAGAGGTAAAATTATTCTCCATCTGCTGCTGAAGATTAATAAGCGATGATGCAAATTTTATTTTATCGCAATAAAGCAGGGCTGTCTTGTAGTGGAGTTCGAGTGTATCTTTGTCGAGCTGCTGCGATTCGGTAAGCTGCTCCAGGGCAGCCTGTTTTTGGTCCGCTTCAAACAGGCATACGGCCAGTTTGGTCCTTGCCCTGGTGTAAAGCGGGTTTATTTTCAGCGCATTCTGAAAGCACTGAACAGCCTCATTTATCTTTCCTATGCTGACCATCAGAATACCCAGCCTGTAGTGCAAATCGGGGTTTTGCGGGTTTGCGGCGATTTGCTGCTGATGGGCTTTGATTACAGGGTCGATGTAGTTAAAGGGATTGTCATTTCCCTCGCAGAACGGCGAATCGTCAGCAAAATTTATCTTGAACTGCAGGGTGGCGGTCTCGGCGAACAGCAAGGAACTGTTCGGCTGGATAGCCGCTGCGAGCGACAGTGTCGCCAGTGCCTCCGATGAGCTGCCGGCCAATTTCTGTGCGGCAGCCAGCCCGACGTAGGCTTCGACTATCTGGTCGTTTATCTCGACCGCCCTGTTGAACTGCTGTGCGGCAAGCTGTTCCTCCTGCATTTGCAGATACTGCGTGCCGAGTTTTATGGTTGTTTCAAGGAAATTAGGACAAATCCGCAGGGCATCCTGATATTGCGAGACCGCTTCTTCAGCGGCACCGAGCATAGCGAGAATGTCGGCTCGTTTTGCAAGCAAATCCGCCCTTTCGGGCTGCTTGCTCAGCAAATTATCGAGATGCTCAATCGCCTCGTGAAGCCGGCCGGTGTGAACAAGCTGATCCAGGTTGTTGTCGGCCTGAAAATTGTCCGGATGTATTAAAATGGCGGTGTTAAACGTTTCGACCGCCTTTGCGTACTGGGCGTTGGCGATATACAAATATCCGAGCATAACGAGCGTTTGTATGTCGTCGGGGTATTCATTCTTTAAAATCTCGTACTC
>Ga0315273_10010699_pt1 | contig 11719 bp, 11 predicted proteins | sample YL17G02_0_MG_FD_205753 | JGI IMG/M metagenome (GOLD analysis project Ga0315273, IMG submission 205753) | Sediment microbial communities from Yellowstone Lake, YNP, Wyoming, USA - YL17G02_0 | ecosystem: Environmental > Aquatic > Freshwater > Lake > Sediment | place: USA: Wyoming | collected... | reverse complement strand
TTCGTGATCCCCCTCACCATCCTGGCCACCCTGGCCACGGTGATCGCCTCCCAGGCCCTCATCTCCGGTGCCTATTCGCTCACGATGCAGGCCATCCAGCTCGACTACACGCCCCGGATGAGGATCAACCACACCTCCGAGGACCAGATGGGCCAGATCTACCTGCCCAGCGTCAACTGGGCCCTCATGGTGAGCTGCATCGCGCTGGTCCTGGCCTTCCGCAGCTCGAGCAACCTGGCCGCGGCCTACGGCGTCGCGGTGACCGCGACCATGTTCATCACCACGGTCCTGTTCTACGTGGTCGCCCGGGACCGCTGGGGCTGGAGCCGTCCGAAGACCCTGGCGATCTGCGTCCCGTTCCTGGTGGTCGACCTGGCCTTCCTCGGCGCCAACCTGGTCAAGATCCCCGACGGCGGTTGGTTCCCCTTGGTCGTGGGGGCCCTGGTGTTCGGCCTCATGACCACCTGGCGCACGGGCCGGGTGCTGGTGAGCAAACGCCTGCGCCAGGGCGAGCTGCCGCTGGACACCTTCATCGAGAGCCTCGGCGAGGAGCAGGTGACCCGGGTGCCCGGCACCGCGGTCTTCATGTACAGCCGCCCGGGATCCACCCCGCCGGCCCTGCTGGCCAACCTGTTGCACAACCGGATCCTGCACAGCAACGTGGTGATCCTGTCGGTCCACACCAAGGACGTGCCCCGTGTTCCTGCCGCCGAACGCGAGGAGCTGATCGACCACGGCGAGGGCTTCTTCTCGGTCCGCCTGCACTTCGGCTTCATGGAGGACCCCGACGTCCCCCATGCCCTCAACCACGTGCTCAGCTCCGAGGTCAGCTTCGACCCGCTGCACACCAGCTACTTCCTCGGCAAGGAGTCCGTCCGCTCGACCCCCGGCGACGGCATGGCGGCCTGGCGGGAACGCCTCTTCGCCGTGATGCACCGCAACGCCACCAATGCCGCCGCCTACTTCTCCCTCCCCCGGGAGCGCACCGTCGAGCTCGGCCGTCAGGTCGACATCTAGACATCCCACGGGGCTAACTCGTCAAGCGGCGATGTCTTGGCGTGTGGGTGCCCGAAACTCGTCGGTGGGCGATCCGGGGTCGAATGTAGGGCGCGGGGACGGTTGTTGATGCCGTGAACTCGCCGGTGGGCGTGGCCGTGCTCGCTGGGCGTGGGCCTCGCGGGTTGTCGGGACGGGGCTCAGGCTGCTTGGCGGTATTCGTTGATGAGTCCGCCGCACACGGCCCGCTTCTGGATGGCCCGGTCCGGGTCGAATACCGCGACCTCGGGCGCCTCGGGCGCCTCGGGCGGGGCGTTGTGGAGGCTGCGGTGGGGTCGGTGTCGGTTGTAGTGGTCGACGTAGTCCTGGAGGAGTGCGTGGGAGTTGGCGCCGGTTCCAGATGAGGGTGCGGTCGAGTAGCGCTCGGCGGATGGTGCCCACCCACCGTTCGGCATAGGCGTTGGCGACCGGGGCCCGGACCGGGGTGCGGATCACCTCAGCGTCTTGGGCGGCGAAGACCCGGTCGAAGCCGGCGGCGAACTGGCCGGCGCCGTCACGGATCACGAACCGGACCTGCTTCTGGAGGGTCATGGTGAGGTTGCGGGCGGCTTGGGTGGTCCAGGCGCCGGTGGGGTTGGGGGTGATGCCGGCGAGGTGGACCCGGCGGGTGTCGACCTCGACGAAGAACAGCACATGGAGCCGGCGCAGCAGGACGGTGTCCACACAGAAGAAGTCACAGGCCACAATCCCCGCCGCCTGACTGGCCAAGAAGGACCGCCACGTGTCGGCGGCCCGGCCGGGGGACGGGTCGATCCCGGCCCGCTTGAGGATCGCCCACACCGTCGACGCGCCAACGACCACGCCGAGGCGGGCAAGCTCACCGTGGATGCGCCGGTACCCCCAGCCCGGGTTCTCCTCGGCGAGGCGGAGGACCTGTGCGCGGGTGGTGGGGGCGGTGGGGGGTCGGCCCGGGCTGTGCTGCGGGTGGGTCCAGTGGCGGGCCACCAGGCGTCGGTGCCAGCCCAGGACCGTGGCCGGGCGCACCACCAGCACCCCGCACTGGTCCCGACGCAGCGCAGCGAACAGGCCCGCCAGCAGACCCCGATCCGTAGGGGTGAACCGGGGGCGGGGTACCTGGCGGGACAGGACCGTGACCTGGTGGCGCAGCACCAGGATCTCGGCGTCCTTGGACCGATCACGCCGCCCCCGCAACACCAGCAGATCGACGATCAAGCACAACAGGCGGTAGGCGGTCCGGTGCATCCGGTCATGGTGGCCGCGAATCGGGGCCTTCGCCGGTGGTCAGGCGAGTGACTGATAGCGGAGACTCAGCTCCGCGGCGCCGGCCCGAAGCGCGGGGTGATCGGTCAGCACGACGAGGTCGGCGTTGAGCGCCAACGCCGCGGCGAGCGCTTCGGCGGTCAGCATGTTGACCGGTCGCGACAGGCGGAGCGCTTGCATGGTCGGCACGAGGGTCCTGAGGCCGAGCAGGCCGATCTCGGCGGGCAGATCGAGGAGTCCGGTCACGACCCGCTCCCGGCGGTCAGGGGTCAGTGAGGCCAGGCGACAGGGCGCCGACCATCGGTTCGCTCTGGAGCGCACGGCTCAATCGGTAGTACCAGCAACCGGTCGTGTGGACCTCGCCGCGATCTGCTGCGCTCTGAAGGTCCGGATCGGCTACGCCGGCGAGGACGTCCAACAGCAATGCGTCATCGATGACCAGCATTGCGCCGGCGGATCAGTCGCTGGCCAGGTCCGGCTCGTCAGCGACGACGGTCGCGACCGCCGCGGCGTAGGCGCCGTCGGCGACGGCTTCCCGTACCGCTGCCCGCTCCTCGTCGGTCAACCACGAACCGATCGGCCCCGAACCGGATGAAATTACTCGTTGCTCGTCCGCGATGACCCGGCGGGCCTGTTCCACTGCTCGCCGCAACTCGGGAGGGAGATCGATGAGATCCACGGCCACATGCCCATCGTAGGAGACGAGGCCAGGACACGTTCCCGATTCGGCGAAATCCGTTCCTGACACCCTCCGCGATCGCAGTCCCTGAGGGTTGTCTACCGGCCCCACGAGGGCACGAGGGCCTGAGGCCTTGCCGACCACATCATCGCAGCGAGCGAAGCCGAAGCCCCCTGACCTTGTCGAAGTCGGATCGGTTCCGGGTGACAAGGGACAGGCGGTGCTCGAGTGCCGTCGCCGCGATCAGCGCATCCGGTAGCCGGATCCCGGAATCCCGACGGACCCTTCCTCCTCGTTCCGCGATGGCCCGATCTATGGCGATCTCTCGGAACGGTGCGAGAAGCGTGGTCACGTTGTCCGTCCCCGACGACCCGGCGAAGAGCTCGGCCCTGGTGATCACGGAGTAGTGGGCTCGGTGCTTGCCTACGTCGAGGGCTGCGGCACCTCGAAGGTGGTCGACGAAGATGTCGGTGTCGATCAGGAGGTCAGCCACGGTCCCACTCGTCACGCGACGGGACGGTGACGTCGGGCTCCGATCCGAACGTCGAGGCGAGCGCGGGTCCGGGATCGTGGAACCTGCGCTCGAGGTAGTCGTCGAGCGCACGGCGGACCACCTCGGCCAGGGTGACTCCTTCATCTTCGACGATTACATCGATGCGGTCCCGCTGCTCCTCGGTGAGGTAGATCTGCGTCCTGGTCGCCGACATACAGCACAACATACAGCATGATGAGCTGACTGTCACTGGGGCTGCTCACGGTTGGGCATGACCAACCCGACACCTCGAAAGCACATAGCGGGTGAGCCGCTCAGGCTGTTGAAGCGAGCCGAGCGACACGTCCGAATCGAGCCTGACCCGCGCGGCCTTCGGATCAGCGCTGACCTACCGCCCAAGCTCGCCTATGCCTTGAACCGAGCCGTGATGCGGGTCGAGGCCGAAGTCCTCCGTGAGTGTGCCGATGCGTGCTCGGCCGACCCGTCGGCGCCGCTGCCGTCGGCCGAGTAGATCCATGGCTACGCCATCGTCCAGCTCCTACGACGCATCGCCTACCAGACCGACGAGCCTCCCGAGCTCGGGCCCGAGGGTGAGCTCCTCAAAGGCTGAGGCGCTCGCCGTCGACTCGTTCCAAGATCCGCGGTCTCGCGTTCCAAGCCCTACCCGCGATCCCTGCCCCTGGTAGTTGTCTCCCGGCCCCACGAGGGCCGAGGGCGGGACCGGGAGGAATCGTGGCAGACAACCCCGGTGACGGACCCCAGGATGGCGGGTGGAGGAGGGGATACGGCCGATCCATGGCCTGACCTCTCGGTTATGGCGGCTGGCGGGCGACTGCCCCGTTCGGGCGCGTGAAGGGGCCCCCGGGAGGAGTGGGCTGACGGCACCGCTACGCGGCGAGGAGGTCGGGCGAGCGGTCGCGGCGGGCCTGGTGCTCGAGGACGGTCAGGGAGTTGACCATCAGGCGTAGCCCAGGAGGTTGACGAGCTGGCGGCGGTGGCCGACGGAGTGGGCCCGGCGGAGGAAGGGGATGTCGTCGAGGTTGCAGTTGATCGACTCGGCGTCGTTGCGTCGGCGGAAGAGAGGTCGGCGAAGTCGGGTTCACTCGGCGGGATCGGCCGCAGGTTCTCGGTCCGGTTGGGCTTCCACTTGGTGTCCTGGTCGAGTGTCGCGCCCGCCCCATGGGCACGACCCGCTGGGCGGTTCGCAAGGCTCCTCAGCTGACCAGCGGCCCCGGTCGACGGCGTCAGCAGGTGTCCGCCGGGGCGCCGAGGGTGGAGCCGCAGAGGAGGTCGTTGAAGTCGATCTCCGAGGTCTGCACGAGGTTCCCCGGTGTGCCGTTCGGCCCGGACGCCTGGATCAGATCGGTGGTGTCGGCCCGGCTGAAGTCCTCGGTGCCCGCTTCCCGGAGGATCACGAGCAGCGCGTAGAGGCCGATCCAGGAGTGCGTCGGGGTGCTCTTGAGCAGCCGGGGCTGGAGGACCTCCTCACCGGAGGCGGCGAGGTCGGCCACGAGGGCCTCCATCGCCGGGATGTCGCCGGCGGTGGCCGGGGCGGAGGACCCGTTCAGGATCACCTGGTCGGCGAAGTCACCGAGGTCGACGAGGTCCTGGTAGGGCAGGGTGCCGAGGCTGGTCGAGAACAGCAGGTCGGAGCCGAGCTGCTGCGCGGCCCGGAGCACCTGGATGGCCTCCTGCCCGCCGAGAGGGACGATGACCCCTTCGGCGCCGGCGTCCTCCACGGCCAGGATGAACTGGCTGTAGTCGGTGGTGCCCGCCGGTACTGGGATGTCGGCGACGAACTCGACGCCGTCCTCGGCGTAGATCCCCTCGTAGATGTCGATCAGTGCGGACGCCGACGGGAGATCGACGCGGATCGAGGCGATGTCGGTGATCCCCTCGTCGACCAGGGCCTGGGGCATGACCATGGCGGTACCGATGCCGCCGGCGTCGAACGGGTAGCTGTTGGGATCGCTGAGATCCGGCGTGCCGGAGCTGATGGCGAAGCGGGCGATCCCGGCCTCCTCCAGGACGGCGGCGTTCTGGTCGGCGTGCTCGTCGCAGGTGGTCACCTCGATGCAGTGGCCGTTGGCCCCGCCCCGGGCGTTGAAGGCCACGGCCGACGCCTCGAGCGCCAGGGCGTTGTCCTCCGAGGTCAGCACCGGGGACGCGAACGTGAGCTGCTGGCCGACCTCCAGCGGATCGAGTGACTCGTCGCAGGGCCCGTCGTCCCAGAGCCCGACGGTCGTGACGTCGACCGGGGCGACATCGGTGTCGCCGGGCGTGCCGCCGCCGGCGCTGCCCCCGTCGTCGCTGCTCGAACAGCCAACAGCCAACAGCCACGAGCGCGAGCGCAGCTGCCAGCGCCACGACCGTCCACCAGGGGTTCCCATGCCTCATGTGAAGTCCGAGCCGCCGTCGACGTTGATGTTGGCGCCGGTCATGTAGGTGTTGCGGGCCGACGCGGCGAAGGCGATGACGGGGCCGATCTCGGCGGGGTCGGCGGCCCGGTCGAGGAACACGTGGTGGCCGAAGCCCTCGCCGATGAAGCGCATGATGTCGTGGAGGTCGTTCTCGTCGACCCCGGGCATCTCGGCCAGGGCGGCCTTGAACGACGCCGTGGCGAAGGTCCCCGGGCTCACGGTGTTGACCAGGATCCCTTCGGGGGCGAGGGTCTGGGCCAGGTTCTTCGTGAGGCTGGTGAGCGCCGACTTCGCTGCGGTGTAGGCGATGAGCGGAGGTGACTGGCGCTTGGTCGACATGGCCGAGAGGTTGACGATCCGGGCCCACTCGGCCCGCCGCAGGTGCGGGAGCGCGGCGCGGATGGTGCGGACCGCGCTCAGGGCCAGGCCGTTGAACACGCCGAGCCAGTCCTCGTCGGTGTAGGTCTCGAAGCTCTTGAGACCGCCCGCCATGGGCCCGGCGGCGTTGACAACGGCGTTGAGGTGGCCCCACCGCTCACCGATCTCGTTCACGGCGGCCTCGACCGAGGCGGCGTCGAAGAGGTCGGTCGTCACGCCGATGGCATCGGGCGAGCCGAGGCCGGTGAGCTCGGCGGCGGTGGTGTCGAGATCGGCGCGGGAGCGGGCGAGCACCGCGACGCGGGCGCCGTCAGCCGCGAAACAGTCGGCCGCGGCCCGGCCCATGCCGGTCGTGCCGCCCGCCACGATCACTGTGGCATCGGCGAGTCCTAGGTCCATGTCGGCGTGCTCCTCTGGGTTGGTGGGTCACGACGGATCGGCGGTCGGGGCCACCGACGTGAACCGGTCGTTGTAGAAGGCGAACTGGGACCGCAGGTCGTCGAGGTCGATGCCGTACTGCTCGGGGCTGTAGTCGTGGATGCCCTGCTTCTCGGCGGGGTTGGTCTCCCACCAGGCCTGCATCCGGGCGGCGACCTCGGGGGTGAGCTCGACGCCGAGCCACCCGTAGAGGCGCTCGATGGCGGGGAGCGGGTCGGGGCGCATCTCGGCGAAGCCGATGTCGTGGAACCGGTCCTCGTTCCCGTCGTCGCGGTAGGCGAGGGTCTTGCGCAGGGACCGCTCCCAGTAGGCCGCCTGGTTGGCGGCGAAGTCGGCGGCGAGCGGCCCGGTGCGGAGGTACTCCGAGGTGGCGTCGAGGAGGCTCACCACCGAGGGGATGGCCTGAGCGATGTCACGGTGGGTCATCACGAACCGGGCATCGGGATAGACCGTGAGGAGGGCGTCGATGGTGTCCATGTGGGCCGGCGACTTGAGCCGCCACGGCCGGGTGGGGAACCGCCACTGGAGGAGCTTGAGCACCCGCTCGTGGTACCGGTAGGCCGACACCATGTCGCACTCCGCCATCCACGCCTCGTAGCGGCGGTTGTCGCCGAGGGCGCCGAACATCGGCGAGCGGAAGTCGAGGGCCATGATCTGGAGGCACTCGGTCGGTCCCGTCGGTGAGGTCGGCAGCATCGACTTGAACTTCGGGGCCATCTCGTCGATCAACGCCATGTTCACCGCGGCCGCCGCGATCCGCGGGTCGGTGTCGAAGGTGGCCGGGTCCGGCGGCGGCGTCGGTGCGCCGCTCTCCCAGGCCAGCAACGAACGAAACCGGGGATCCTCGGCCAGCAGGAAGCTCAGCGCGGTCGAGCCGGTGCGCGGCAGCCCCAGCCCGAACAGTGGCGGGGGGATCTCCTGCTCGGCGATCTCGGGGTGACGGCGGTACCAGTCCTCGACCTCGAGGCGGATCACCAGCAGCCCGGTCACCTGGTCGCGGAGCACGGCCATCCCGAGCTCGTTGAACGACCCGGCGGCCTCGGCGCCGGTGAGGAGGGCCTCGAGGCCCTCGTGGAACGACTCCTCGCCCAGGTCGGTCAGCCCGGAGCGGGACCGCGCGTCGGCGATCACCTCATCGACCATCCCCATCGCTTCCCCCCTCGTCTTCGTTCGGGCCCGTTCGCCGGGTCAGCTGGCGGCGCTGGTGATCGATCGGCGGGGCAACCCCGCGAAGCCGCGCAGATCGGCCAGCAGCACCTCCGGGTCCTTGTGCGGGACCAGGTAGTGCGAGTAGGCCAGGCGCAGGAACAGCTCCGCGGCCGCCTCCCGGCTGAGCCGACCCTGGGCCACGGCGGGCACGGTCTCGAACGCCTTGCCGAGGCGACGGACGAAGGACGCGGTCTGCTGGGGCAGCGAACCGGAAAGCGACTGGAGGGCGAAGCCCGGGTCGGCCCCGATGGGGTCCGGGCCCATCAGGCCGTCCAGGTAGGTCACCAGTAGCCGGAGGGCGGCGTCGAGCCGCCGGGCCGGGGTGCGCTGGGCCTCGATCACCGCCTGGAGGCGGGCGTCGAACAGCTCCTCCTCGTAGGTGGTGAGGGCGTCGAGGAGCGCTTCCTTGGTCGGGAACCACTTGTAGAGCGTCGGCCGGGACACCCCGGCGGCGGACGCGATCGCCGACATCGTGAACGTGCCCGGCCCTCGTTCGGCGATGACGCGGCGCGTGGCGTCCAGGATCGCATCGACGCTCGTCGCGCCCCGTGGTCGCGTGTCCCCCATGACGGCTCGACCATTACACGGACCGGTGATTCTGTAAAGTGCGGGTGACGCGGACCCGGCCTTTACAGAAGTTCGGGGAAGTGTCACGCTGCGCCCCGACCGAGGCCATGTCGGCCTCAGGGCAGCCACCGGGGGGTCCGCGTGCCGATCGTCGAACCCAAGCCGATCGCCGGGCTCAGGCCACCGAGAGCGCTCCGCGGGCAGGGACGCCTCTGATGGACGAGGTCACCCAGAAGGTCGTCGACGGCACGGCCTGGCGTGAGTTCTGCGACCTGCTGGCCGAGGCCGGCGAGGCCGTGCTGGCCGAGGGCAACCCCGACGATCCCCTCGACCGGGCCGAGGGCTTCCGCATGCTGACCCGCCTGTTGCGGGGCCGGTTGGAGAGCGTTCTGGAGTACGGGCGCCCCGAACAGCCCGTGCTGGTCCGCGCCTGTCACGAGACGGTGAAGATTGTCGGCGAGAACCCCGACAACCACTACCTCGGCGCGAGCCTCGACGGGAAGTACGACTATCGCATCTGGGGCACGAGGGGTGAGGCCAAGTGGATCAGCTTCAACCTCTTCTCCGGCGCCGGCTTCGGCGGCGGCGGTCCCGGGACGGGCACCACCCTGCACGAGGAGCAGATGCACATCGAGCCCGACGGCACCTTCGAGCTCGTCATCTCCCAGAACGAGCAGCCCGGCAACTGGCTGCGCTCCGAGGCCGACACCCGGTCCCTGGCGATCCGCCAGACCTTCCTCGACCGACCCCACCAGGAGCACGCCGACCTCCACATCGAGCGGGTCGGTGACGACGGCCCGCCGCCCGCCCCTCTCACCCCCGAGGAGCTCTACAACTCGCTGGTGCACGCCGGCTTCTACGTGAAGGGCGTGGCCGAGATCGGCGCCCGGTGGGCCGTGCGCCAGGCCCAGTGGCCCAACGAGTTCACCGACGAGGCAGAGGACGACCTCACCGACAAGTTCAAGGACCCCCAGATCAAGTGGCACCAGGCCTACTTCGACATCGACGAGGACGAGGCTCTGGTCGTGGAGGTCGTGCCGCCGGCCTGTGAGTACTGGATGATCGCCCTCCACAACCACTGGATGGAGACCCTCGACTACGTCCACCACCAGGCCACGCTGAACTGCCACTCGGCCGAGCTCGAGGCCGACGGCAGCGTCCGGTTCGTGGTCGCCCACCGTGACCCGGGCGTCCCCAACTGGCTGGACACCGCCGGCCACCGGCACGGCACGGTCGGAGTCCGATGGGTCGGCCCCGACGTGCTCGACGTCCTGCCCTCGACCCGAGTGGTCCCGCTGGCCTCGCTGACGGCGGACCCTCCGCCCTAGGAGGTGACCGCGGTGACGCTGCCGCCGATCCCCGCGGCGATCATGCCCCGCGCCACCCGCTGGGTGCACAGCAGGACGTGGCGCAGGTTGGCTCGGTAGAGCGCGTCCCACCCGTTCCCGGTCGTGTCGAGGAGCGGCGAGGCGAACACCCCGCCGGCGTTATTGACCAGGATCGATACCGGCCCGAGTTCGTCGGTGGTCTGAGCCAGGTCGGCGTCGACTGCAGCGCTGTCCCGGACGTCGGTGGGGAGCCCGAGCACGCCGATCTCGGCGGCGGCCGCGGCGCAGGCCTCGGGGTCCTTCTCCCAGATGGCGACCGACGCGCCGAAGGCGGCGAAGCCGGCGGCGATGCCCCGGCCGATCCCGGCGCCCCCGCCGGTCACGACCGCGACACGTCCGTCGAGCAGGATGTCGGACGGTTCAATCCCCATCGCCGCGACTCTGAACCGAGGACCGGTCGGCCGGGGACTTGATATATCTGTCCAGATCTATATTGTAGCAGGTATAGTTGTCGACGTGAGCGACGCCGCGACGACCTGGCCGGTTTGGTCCCTGATTCGCGAGGCCCGCTCTCGGGCCGGCCTCTCCCAGGTGGAGCTCGCTTTGCGGGCAGGGACGTCTCAGCCGGCGATCGCTCGCTACGAGCGCGCTCGCGCCATGCCCGACCTCTCGACACTGCACCGGCTCGTCGAAGCGTGTGGACTGGAGTTGGAACTGCGGCTCGTCGTTGCCGATCGCCAGCGGATGGCGAACGAGCAAGCGGCGTTGGACCGTTCGGTTGAGCAACGTCTCGACGCCGTCGAGCAGTACACCGATCTCGTGAGCCAGCTTCGCGATGGGTGATCCCAAGGCTCCACCGCTACGTGTCGAGCGCTTGCTCCGGGCCCTCGATGATCACGGCGTCCAGTATGTGGTCGTCGGTGGGTTGGCCGCAGCGGCCCAAGGCGCGGGGAGGGTCACCTTCGACATCGATGTCGTCCCGGAATGGTCGACCGCGAACCTCGACCGCCTGGCCGATGCACTTCGCTGCCTGGGAGCGCAGTCGCGTGTTCCGGACAGTGTTGAACCCGTTGCCCTTTCGCTCGATTCGCGGTCGCTGCGAGGCTTCGAGGTCTCGACGTGGCGGACTGACGCCGGAGACCTCGATGTCATCATCGGCACACCGACAACTGACCGAGGTCGGCTGGCCGGCTACGACGATCTCGTTGATCGTGGACATCGCCTCGAGGCCTACGGCCTCACGATCACCGTCGCGGACTTGAGCGACATCATCGAGTCCAAGCAGGTCCTCGCACGTGAGCCAGACCTGGCCGCGCTCCCGGAGCTACGCCGTCTCCAAGCTCGTCTCGCTTCCCAGCAGGAGCCCGACAAGAGCTGACCACGTAGCTGAGACCGGGCTTGGTGCTCCCGCTGATCGTGCGCTCACCACACGTTCCAGACTTGGCAGCTTCACGTTCCAAGCGCCAGCCGCGATCCCTGTGGGTGCCCGAAACCCGTCGGTGGGCGATCCGGGGTCGAATGTAGGGCGCGGCGGGTGTCTGCGAGGAGCTCTGCGCGGACCAGAGCGGTGTCGAGTCCATAGGGGAGGACGGGGACGGCCTCGATGACCGCCTGGACGAGCGTGGATCGGCGTGTTCGGTGTTGACGAGAGGCCAACTCGACGCCGACCTGAAGCTCGGCCACGGTCACCGCCGCCATGGCGACGTCGTCGTCGTCATCGATCCATGCATCGAGGTCGCTGTCGATGAGGAAGGTGGCGTCAAGCAGCGAAGCGGCCGATTCTGGAAAGCGGTGGTTGCTCTCGAGACGGAACTCAGCACGAGGGACGAGGGACGAGGGCCTGTTCTTCAACCTACGCTCGGTCCGGGCCGCACCGATGGTCCCGACGACCGGGGAGAGACTGATGGTGGTTGCCATGTCAGGGCTGGTG
>Ga0315273_10010698_pt1 | contig 11719 bp, 11 predicted proteins | sample YL17G02_0_MG_FD_205753 | JGI IMG/M metagenome (GOLD analysis project Ga0315273, IMG submission 205753) | Sediment microbial communities from Yellowstone Lake, YNP, Wyoming, USA - YL17G02_0 | ecosystem: Environmental > Aquatic > Freshwater > Lake > Sediment | place: USA: Wyoming | collected... | reverse complement strand
CCATCTATTCTCAGGAAGATTAACAATCATCATTTGCTAATAATGACAAGCCGAAAGCATCTCTTGGAAATGGCAAGAGAAAAATTAGATGTTCCAGGAGCAAATCAAGATTTTCCTTTGCCTGCTGAAGTTCTTGTTGATGTTTCTAATTTAACTGATTTGGACAAAACATTAATGCTGTATAAGCATTTGAAGCAAGTTTCATTAACGGAAGCCCAAAAGATATTTGCCCGCGGACATGCAAAGACTATAATTGGACATAAGGGATTTACTCCAGAACGAATCAGGGAATTGGCTCACAAGGCAAGTAAAGGAGACCTTTCTCCTACGAGCATTGAGGAAACATTTCGAAATCCTACCGGAAGAATGAGTAAAACTTATAGGGAGCTTCCGGTTGCATATAAATGGTTTATGATTTCTGTTTTACTCAATTCATCTTATGATATTTTTTCAAGTAAAGCTGCAAGAATTAAGAGTCTTTATGAAATATTATGCCCATCTGAAGAAATGATCAATTTTGAAAAAATAACAGTTCATCTATCGGAAGCTTTTATAAAAACAACTGCTTATACTATTCCAACAGGACAGATTGTATTTGAGTTGATCAGTTGGATGCATCCAAGTTGTGGCGATATGGTAGCTGTAGAGCTTTCTGATAATCCCAAAGATAGAATACATTTTCTAACTTACTGTGATATCTCCGGCCTTAAACATGCTGTTTCCGTTGGGGGAGGTTCTGAGGGTTCAAAAGTTTTGCCGTTGCTGAAAAGCCCTAAAGATTGGGCGATATTTAAAGCTCGATGTAATACGGACTGGAATGCGGAATTACTCGATAACATATCTGATTCCATACAACAATTAGCCAAAAACACAAAGCATGACAAAGAGAAGGAACTCCTTAAAGATGCTTTAAAAGAAGTCATTAGAAACATTGTTAAGCAAGTCAACAGCGAAGGGTGTTCAGGGGCAGAATTATTAGCAATTCTTAAAATCATAAAACTTTATCCAGGCATTCTGTTGCCCATCGTCGAATACAAGAGGCCTTGGCTTGAGTATGCTGATTCTGCAATTGAACTATTGGAATCAGACTATCTTAAATGGCATAAATATGCAGATCTCGACACATTCATATCCCTAAACAATGCTATAGTAAATTATGACGTTAACTTTTTTGATGATGAAGAAATTCGAAATAAATGGCGTCATTTTTCAGAAACTTTGCTTGTTCGTGGCGAGGATGAATCTTCAGATATTCACGATGACGATCCTGCCTTGGCAGAAATGTTATATGACAGTTACGACAGCACTAAAAGATTATTTGAAGAAGCATCGAATATGATGGAAAGCGGAGAAGAAAATGAACAGTGTTTACGCATCAGGGATAACTTTGTCGCATTGAAGGAGGATATTTCCGAATATCTCCCTAGAGAACCTGATTACGAAAGGGACGATGATTTTTCTTATCCCAGTCCAGATGAATGTAATATTGAGGAAATTTTTAAGGATTTATGAGCCCCTGCGGCATTTGAGCAGGTGAATAGTCGAGAGTAGAAATAGTCCGTCTCTATCCGCTGTCCGCTATCTTTAAATTCAATCATTTCCGACAGCACCCCTTCAAAAAAATCCCAAAATCGCAAAAATTTCCGTAGCGAAGCGAAGGTCCTCAACTCAAGCTTCGTGAGGCTCTCTGTTGAGGATCCAGAATCCGCCTGTCGAATCATGAACTACTTCGCTTTTCAATCAAAAACGCAGGGGGGTAATAAGAAATCCCGCAAATCCCAATAAATCGAGACAAATCCCCTTACTCCTTATCCCATAACAACTTACCCCTTCTCCGTGTTCTCTTTTTTTCTCTGTGGTAAATGTTTTTTCGACCAAAACACGCATCTCCGCCCAATTATGGGAAGATTCTATATCCCGATGTTGTATGAAACAAAATTTAATGAAAACAAAGAAATCCGTGTTTTTTGCTCGGCTTAAAAAATGGACGGCCTGTCTTTGGCCGACCAGTGGGCGAAGACAAATCCTGCGATTAAGCTTGCTTAAAAAGCAGGGTTTGTCGAGCACACCAAGCCGAGAAAAAACAGTGTTAATCCGTGTCGAAAAAATTATCTCTGTGGCTAACAAAAAATCCGTGAAATTTATCCGCCGCAGGTGGAATCCGTGTTAATCCGTGGTTCAATTTTCCTTAAGTCCTTGTTATGACAATACTTAATCAAAAACACTGGTGTCTTCTGATGCATTTTGACGTATCTCTGATGTATTTTGACGTGCTTCTGAATCACTTAGAGTGTGTTCTGATTACAACTGATGACAACTGATAACAACTGATGACAACTGATAACAGTTAGCACGCACCAAATCCCGCCCTAACAATCGCCAAATTCAGCCCACCTTATCAAAAACCGCCCCCAAACCCTCCGCCCATTTTCGCTGAAAAATCGTCAAAAAATAGTTTGCAAATAGCTCTCTCTGTTGTATAATTGTTTTTATGGTAGCAAATTACCCAATTTATTCGCGTTTTCCTGCTGTTCTCAGCTTTACCCTCCTATTGCGCCGCAAGGCGCTATAACTATAATCACCATCTCATTTTATATTCGCTGTTTTTTTCACAAATTCGTGGAAATTTAATGTCAATTAGGGCATAATTAGCCCCAATCGACTCAAAAACCGGAGAAAAACAAATGGCTGAAGAAAAAATCATAATTTTCGACACAACCCTGCGTGACGGCGAGCAGTCGCCCGGCGCATCGCTTTCCATTACTCAAAAGCTCGAAATCGCCAAGCAGCTTGCGGTTCTGGGCGTCGACATAATCGAGGCGGGCTTTCCCGTTTCTTCGCCGGCACAATTCGAGGCCGCCAAACTAATTGCAGAGCAGGTTCCCGGCCCGGTCATTGCAGGCCTGGCCCGCGCCAGCAAACAGGACATCGAGTCGGCAGGCAAATCGCTTGCATCGGCGCCGAAAAAACGCATACACACTTTCCTCGCAACCTCGCCGATTCATATGAAATACAAGCTCAAAAAAACTCCCGACCAGGTCCTGAAAATGGCTGTCGAGGCCGTCAGGTTTGCAAAAACCTTCACCGACGATGTGGAATTCTCGCCAGAAGATGCCTGCAGGAGCGAAATGCCGTTTCTTATTGAGGTTTTGACGGCCGTTATCGAGGCCGGCGCCACAACACTGAATATCCCCGACACTGTCGGCTACATCCTGCCGTACGAGTATGGCCAAATCATTGCCCAGCTTAAATCAAGCGTTCCCGGCATAGACAAATGCATAATCAGCACTCACTGCCACAACGACCTCGGTATGGCGGTCGCAAATTCACTTGCCGGCGTGCGAAACGGCGCCCGGCAGGTCGAATGCACCGTCAATGGTCTCGGCGAACGCGCCGGCAATGCTGCTCTTGAAGAAATCGTTATGGCCATACATACAAGGGCAAATTTCTTTAATGCCAAAACAAATATCAACACCAAAGAAATTTACCGCACCAGCCAACTCGTTTCGCAACTGACCGGGTTTGTGATTCAGCCGAACAAGGCCGTTGTTGGCGCAAATGCCTTTGCGCACGAAGCAGGCGTTCACGTCGACGGAGTATTAAAAGAACGTTCCACTTATGAGATTATGACGCCGGAAAGCATCGGCCTGGGCGGCTCGCGTATGGTGCTGGGCAGGCATACCGGCAGGCACGGCTTTGCCTCAAGATGCGAACACCTCGGCTTCAAACTCACCGACGACGAACTCCAACAGGCCTACCAGAAATTTCTGGAAATAGCCGACAGGAAAAAAGAGGTCTTCGATGAAGACGTTGCGGCGATAATTAACGATGAGGTTCACATCGCAGAGCAGATTTATGAACTGCAATATCTGCGAGTGGTTACCGAAACCGGCACTCCGCCGACCGCGTTTGTCAAAATACGCATCAAAGACAAAACCAAACAGGCGACCGCCTCCGGCGATGGGCCGGTCGATGCCGCTTATGAGGCCATCAGAAAAGCCACCGGCCATAAACCGGAACTCGAAAGTTACTCGATAAGGGCCGTGACAAAAGGAAAAGAGGCGCTCGGCGAAGCAACTGTAAAAATCACCGAAAACGGCAAAAATTATACCGGCCGAGGTATTTCTACTGATATTATCGAAGCAAGCGCAAAGGCTTATGTCGATGCGATTAACAGAATGGTTTCAGCCAATAAGGGCAAAGACCAGAAACCCGAACTAAAAGCAGAACTGTAAAATAATGCAGGATAAGAATATGGGTATGACTATAACGGAAAAGATATTAGCGAAAGCCAGCGGGCAAAAACAGGTCTCGCCGGGACAGTTAATTGATGCGAACATTGATATAGTGATGTGCCACGATGTTACGACGCCGCCGGCCATCTCGATGCTGGTCGAAAAAGGAATCGACAAAGTATTCGACAGAGAAAAAATCGTTGTAACGCCCGACCATTTTCAGCCGGCAAAAGACATTCAAAGCGCCGAACTGCATAAACGCCTTGATGAATGGGCCAGACGGCACAACATAAAATACTACTACAAGCTCGGCAAAGCCGGAGTCTGTCACGCCCTGCTGCCGGAACAAGGCCATATCAGACCCGGCGAGGTGATTGTAGGCGGCGATTCGCACACTTGCACCTACGGCGCATTTGCTTCATTCAGCACCGGCGTCGGCTCAACAGACCTTGCCGCCGCAATCGCCACAGGGCAATTATGGTTCAAGGTGCCGGCCTCAATAAAATTTGTCCTTAACGGCTCACTCGGGAATGGCGTTTACAGCAAGGATGTAATCCTCGCCGTAATCACACGAATCGGTGTCGATGGTGCGCTTTACAAGGCAATGGAATTTGTCGGCCCGGCGCTGAAGCAGATGTCGATGGAGGCGAGAATGACCATAACAAATATGGCCATCGAGGCAGGCGCCAAGAACGGCATTATCGGCTTCGATGATATTACAAAACAATATCTCGACGAGCATCTGGCCTATAAAAAGGATTATACCGTGCCGGTATCGGACAAAGACGCCAAATATGAATCGGTGGAGGAGTTTGACTGCTCTAAATTAGAGCCGATGGTCGCTCAGCCGCACCTGCCCAGTAATGCTGTCCCTATCGGCCAGTGCGCCGGCAAGACTATGGACCAGGCTTATATCGGCAGTTGCACCAACGGCAGAATCGAAGACCTGAGAATCGCCGCAAAAATCCTCAAAGGCAGAACTGTTGCGATACGCACAATAATTGTGCCGACCACGCCGACAATCTGGAAGCAGGCCAATGATGAAGGCCTGTTCGACATATTTTACGATGCCGGCTGCGTAATTTCCGCACCGACCTGCGGCGCCTGCCTGGGCGGCTTTATGGGAATTTTAGCTGCCGGCGAGAAATGTATCAGCACTACAAACCGGAACTTTGTCGGCAGAATGGGACATCCGAAAAGCGAAGTTTATTTAGCCAGCCCCGCAACCGCCGCCGCAAGCGCCCTTGAAGGAAAACTGACAGACCCAAGAAAGTTTATTTAACCACAGATTAACACAGATTTTCACAGATTAAAAAAAATGAATTATTTACATAAAGATTTGACGGAGAAAATTATAGGTGCTGCGATGGAGGTGCATAGAACCCTTCACAGCGGTTTTCTCGAAAGTGTTTACGAAGAGGCAATAGCTATAGAGATGAATTTGCAAAAAGTTCCTTTTGAAAGACAAAAACCTATAGACGTATTTTACAAAGGCAAACTTGCTAAACAGTTTTTCTGTGACTTTGTGGTTGACGGAAAAGTTTTGGTAGAATTGAAAGCCATCAAGAAATTGACAGAAAATGAAGATGCGCAGGTATTGAATTATCTAAAAGCCACCGGCTTTCAGTTGGCACTGTTAATTAACTTTGGTACACTTTCGCTTGAGTTCAAGAGAATTATTAATACATATTGAAGTGTTATTTCAGATTTTAATAAATCTGTGAAAATCTGTGTTAATCTGCGGTTAAAAAAAGAGGATTTATGTCGAAAGCACATATTTATAAAAGAGACCATATAAATACCGATGAAATAATACCGGCCAGATATTTAAACACCGATGACGAAACTGAATTGGCGAAGCATTGCCTTGAGGATTTGGACGCCGGCTTTGTAAAGAATGTCAAGCCGGGCGACATTATCGTTGCCGGCGATGACTTCGGCTGCGGCTCATCACGCGAGCACGCCGTCTGGTCAATTCGAGGCGCAAAGGTGCAGACTGTCATCGCAAAATCCTTCGCAAGAATCTTTTACAGAAACGCCATCAATTGCGGCTTTTACCTGATTGAAATGCCTGACGCTCTTGAAAAAATCAGCGAGGGCGACGAACTAAAAATAGACTACGAAAAAGGCTTGATAAAAAACCAGTCAACTGGTAAAGATATTCGCTTTGACCCGCTGCCGGACTTTGCCCTCGAAATCATCAACTCCGGTGGCTTATTGGAACATATAAAAACAAAAATTAAGGAAAGGAACAAATGAAGACGTATAAAATTGCGGTAATCCCCGGCGACGGCACCGGCCCGGAAGTAACAAACGAAGCAGTAAAGGTATTAAAGGCCGCTGCAAACAAATTTAAATTCAACGTCGACCTGACCAATTATGATTTCGGCGGCGAAAGATATAAAAGGACGGGCGAAATACTGCCCGACAGCGCAGTCGACGAGCTTCGCAAATTCGATTCGATTCTGCTCGGTGCGATTGGTCATCCCGATGTGGCGCCGGGTATTCTGGAGAAAGGCATCCTGCTGAAGATTCGTTTCGACCTCGACCAGTATATCAACCTGCGTCCGGTCAGGCTTTTCCCCGGCGTGGAGACCCCCCTGAAAAACAAAGGCCCCAACGAAATCGATTACGTGGTGGTTCGCGAAAATTCCGGCGACCTCTATACCGGCACCGGCGGCTTTTCAATGAAAGGCACACCTAACGAGGTTGCCGTTCAGTCCGCCGTTTACACCCGATTCCAGGTAGACCGCTGTCTGCGGTACGCCTTTGAATACACCCGCAAATACGGCAAAAAGGCACGCGGCAAAGGCGACAAAAATACCCTCGCACTGTGCGGTAAGACAAACGTCCTGACCTACATCTACAACCTCTGGGAACGCGCTTTCCACGAAATGGGCGAGAAAGAATACCCTGATATTGCAAGAGAATATTATCACGTCGATGCGACCTGTATGTGGATGGTCAAAAATCCCGAATGGTTCGACGTGATTGTTACAGGGAATATGTTCGGTGACATTATCACCGACCTCGGCGCCATCACACAGGGCGGGATGGGCATCGCCGCAGGCGGAAATATCAATCCGCAGGGCGTCAGTATGTTTGAGCCTATCGGCGGAAGCGCACCCAAATACACCGGCAAAGGCGTTATCAATCCGCTGGCCGCTATATGCTCTATGCAGATGATGCTCGAAACGCTCGGCGAGGAAAAGGCCGCCAAAAAAATCGAAGATGCCGTCAAATTCATAACCGCAAATAAAATGAAAAGTATGGCCGCCGGCAAAATGGGCTACTCCACAAGCCAGGTCGGCGACCTTGTAGCTGAAAAAGTCGCTGAATAAAAAAATATTAATCTTGTGTCGGAACAGTGCCAGCTAACTTAACGCCAGACTACTTCAAGGCTGAAGAGTGGTTTCGCAAAGCCAACACCAACGAGGAGAAGGTTCTTGCTCTTGAGCAGATGCTTGCTACCATCCCCAAGCACAAAGGCACTGAGCATATTCAGGCCGACATAAAGCGGAGGCTCAGTAAACTAAAAGAGACCCCTGCACAAAAAGCCGGCGCACATCATACCGACATCTTTCACGTCCCCAAAACCGGTGCGGGCCAGGTTGTCCTTATCGGCACGCCCAACTGCGGCAAAAGCTCCATCGTCGCCGCCCTGACCAATGCAAAGGTCAACGTCGCCGATTTCCCCTTCGCAACAACCGCCCCTGTCCCCGGAATGGTGCATTTCGAGGACGTCCAGATTCAACTTGTCGATACCCCGCCTATTACCGCCGATTACAACGCACCCGGCCAAGTCGGCGTATACCGCCACTGCGATTTGATTGCCATCGTCATCGACCTTTCTGCCGATGTCGCCGAACAATTGCGTATCTGTCTCGACTTTCTGGAAACTCGCAGACTGCTGGCCGATGACACCACCAGCAAAAAGACTATTTGTATCTGCACCAAGTCTGATATTGCCAAACCGGATGCACTGCAAACGCTCAAGCAATCCTGCAAATATCCCTTTGAATTTATCGAGATTTCCGTCAAAACCGGCGATGGTCTGAACCAGTTGCCCACGACTTTTTTCAGATTATTGAATATCATACGCATTTATGCCAAGCCGCCCGGAAAACCTGTCGACAAAAAAGAGCCTTTCGTAATACCTGCCGGCTCTACCGTTACCAACCTGGCCGGCGTCGTCCACAAAGGGCTGGCCGAAAAACTCAAACTTGCAAAAATCTGGGGCGACAACACCTATCCCGGCCAAAACGTCCATCACACCCACGTCCTCCACGACAAAGACATCGTCGAGTTGCATTTTTCCTGATTTTTTATTACACTTGTTTTATAAGATTTTTTATGAAAGGTCTTTGTATTTATGGAATGCAATAAGAAACAAAACCTCAAACATTGTGGCTGCACCTATCCCGGCTGCGAGAAAAAGGGTATGTGCTGTGAATGTATAAGTTATCACCTTTCATCGCGTCAACTGCCCGGCTGCTGCTTCCCAAAAGACGCCGAGCGAACCTATGACCGCAGCTTCGAGGCCTTCGCCAGTGCCTGGAAGTTATAGCATTTTTGTTTATTGCTCGCCGCTGTCGAGTATGCTCATAAACGCTTCCTGCGGAATTTGAACCATACCCACGTTCTTCATCCGCTTCTTGCCTTCCCGCTGTCTCTTGAGGACCTTCATCTTTCGCGTAACGTCCCCGCCGTAAAGTTTCGCCGTAACATCCTTGCGAAAAGGCTTGATTGTCTCCCTGGCGATGATTTTTCCGCCGATTGCCACCTGCAAAGGTATCTCGAACTGGTGCCTCGGTATTGTTTTTCTCAGCCGCATTATCAGCCGTCGCCCCCTCGCCTCCGCCTTGCTGCGATGCACTATCAGCGAAAGCGCATCCACGCTAATTTTGTTCACCAGGATGTCTATCTTCACAAGGTCGCTCTCCTCGAAATCGATAAACTCGTAGTCCATCGTTGCGTACCCGTGACTTATTCCCTTAAGCTGGTCGTAAAAATCATAAACAATCTCCGCCAGCGGCGCCTTGTATTCGAGCATTATCCGCGTCTGGCTTATATAGTCGGTTTTTATTAGTTTGCACCGGTGGCTTTCCGCCAGCTTCATAATCCCGCCTATCGACTCGGTATTCGATATAATCTCAAGTCGCACAAACGGCTCCCGCAGTCCCTCTATATGACTCGCGTCAGGCAGTTCGCTCGGCGAATCGATTTTTTCCGCCTTGCCGTCCTTTGTAACCAACTCGTAACTGACAGTCGGCGCCGTCTGCACAACCTCAACGTCGTTCTCCCGTTCAAGCCGCTCCTGCACAATCTCCATATGCAGCAGCCCCAGGAATCCGCATCGGAATCCGAACCCCAGCGCCGGCGAGTTCTGCGGCACAAACGAAAAACTCGCATCATTCAGCGACAGCTTCTCGAACGCCGACCGCAGTCTCGGATATTCGGTATTGTTGCCCGGGTAAAAATCCGAAAACACCATCTGCATCGGCGCCACATAGCCCGGCAGCGCCTTTTCAGCCGGAACAGAATTGTCCGTGATTGTGTCACCTATCGTAACATCCGAAAGGTTGCGAATATTGGCGATTATGTACCCGACATCGCCCGTGCCCAGACCTTCAACCGCCGTCATCTTCGGCGTAAACTTGCCCACCTCAGATATTATATGCGTCCCCCCGCCGCCCATAAGCCTGATTTTCTGCCTCACCGAAAGTTTCCCCGCAAATACCCTCACATAACATATCACGCCCCGGTAATCGTCAAAGTGGCTGTCGAATATCAGCGCCGCCGTCGGCTTATCGCTTTCATCTTTCGGCGGCGGCAAAAGCGTTACAACCGCATCAAGAAGCTCCTTGACCCCCACCCCCGTCTTTGCGCTTATATGAAAGCAATCCGACTTTCTTATCCCAATCACGTGTTCAATCTCTTCCGCCGCCATCTCAGGCTGGGCAGACGGCAAATCAATCTTGTTTATCACTCCCAGCAGTTCCACGCCGTTATTCGTTGCCAGGTTCGCATTCGCCACCGTTTGCGCCTGCACACCCTGCGTGGCATCGACCACAAGAAGCGCACCTTCGCACGCCGCCAGCGCATGCGATACCTCATAATGAAAATCCACGTGGCCCGGCGTATCTATCAGGTTCAGCATATATTCTTTCCCCTCGTGCTGATATTTCATCGTTACCGCCGATGCCTTTATGGTGATGCCGCGTTCCCGCTCGATGTCCATATCGTCGAGAATCTGGTCTTTTCTCTCACGTTCGCTTATCACCCCGGTAATCTCCATTATTCGGTCGGCCAGTGTGCTTTTGCCGTGGTCGATATGCGCTATTATCGAAAAATTTCTTATATGTTCGGTAATCATTTTTGCAATCCATTCACGGAATAAATGAAGTATTCTAACATTGTCCTTCGCAAAAAACAACCGCAAGCCGTGGCGCAACACAAAATACCAAAATACACAGAAAAATACTTGTCCTTCTCAAATCGATTATGTATCATTTTAGATTCGTCCGTTTTGAAAATTTTTGCCGTTTTAAATGTGATTTTGGAGACCGGAAGTTGGCTAATATTAATGACATTCGAAATATCGTGCTGCTGGGACACGGAGGAAGCGGGAAAACATCTCTGGCCGAGGCAATTCTGCATAAAACAGGCGTAACCAACCGGCTCGGCAGCGTTGACGACAAGACATCCATCTGCGACTGCTATGAGGAAGAAAAGGAACACCAGCATTCAATACTGTCGGCTTTAATCAACGTTAATTACAACGGCAAACTGATTAACGTTATCGACACTCCCGGCTCACCGGATTTTATGGGGCCGGCCATCAAAGCAATACCTGCCGCCGAGACCGCCGTTATTGTAATAAATGCGGCAACGGGTATCGAGACTAACACACGCAAATTTTTCAAAATGGCCGCTGACGCTAATAAGCCTCAAATCATAGTCATAAATAAAATCGACTCCGAAAACGCTGACTTTCACGAACTGCTGAAAAATATCAGGGAAATTTTCGGCTCGCACTGCCGCTGTGCAAATCTGCCTTCTGCCGATAAAGCGTCCGTGATTGACTGCATTGAAAATCAAACCGGCACATCTCCGGTGGCGGATGTCGGCCAGACCCATACCGAGCTGATAGAAAGTGTCATTGAAGCGGATGATGCGCTTATGGAAAGCTATCTCGGCGGCGAAAAAATCTCAACCGAAAAGATAGCTTTGGTGTTTACGAAAGCCCTCAAAATAGGGACTATAGTCCCAATAATATTCACAAATGCCCGGAAAGAAATCGGCATAACCGAGTTATTGGATATTATTGCAAAATATACGCCGTCACCTGTCGAGGCTGACATGATTAAACTCAAAGACGGCGACAAAATAATAGACCTCAAGCCTGATGCCGCCGGCCCTCTGGCGGGACTGGCTTTCCGCATTAGCTCCGACCCACGCTCAAATATGAAATATTCCACCAT
>Ga0315273_10010696_pt1 | contig 11720 bp, 9 predicted proteins | sample YL17G02_0_MG_FD_205753 | JGI IMG/M metagenome (GOLD analysis project Ga0315273, IMG submission 205753) | Sediment microbial communities from Yellowstone Lake, YNP, Wyoming, USA - YL17G02_0 | ecosystem: Environmental > Aquatic > Freshwater > Lake > Sediment | place: USA: Wyoming | collected... | reverse complement strand
CGGAACTGCGGGCCGGCCGCCTGTCCGCCGTACGGCGGATTCCGCCGCCCCGCTTCGGGGGCTGAGAAGAAGGGGAGAGGGGTTCGGGCGGCCTTCGCGACCCCACGGCTCTCAAAGCATCGCCGTGGGCTTTATTCCGCCGCCCGCCGTACGGCGGGCTTAAGAAACTGGCGCGTGACCGTAGGAGATTACACACACCCACCCTGTTCCGTTGCATTATTTTGCCTAACTCCTTCCTGCTCTTCGCCGGGAGAACGGGATTCCTCCAATGTCATCCTTCTTCTGTCGCCCGGTTTGATCCGTGCCCTCCGTGCGATCCGCGGTGGATCTTTTTCTGGCGTCCGCCTTTCTCCGTAGTCACATGTGCGTTTTCCATCAGGAGATATGTAGAAAATGATCTTTGGAGAGAAAAGTGCTTGACATTTCTGCGTGATGTGATATACTTTTGTGCGCGGTTGTAGAATGCGCTGGACAGGAGCGCCGCGCTCCGCAAGATGGCCCCTGGGTCGGCCCCGAGGTGGGCTGCCCCGTCGGTCGCTCGCCGTCTGGCGGGTGGACTGACTTCCGATCCCCCCTGGTCTCCTTTCAGTTCCCGCGATAGCACGGCCACGCGGTCCTCGCTGAGAAGCAATCCCTCCTTATACAGGGGGTTGCCCTTTCCCCGGGCTTTGCGCCCGCAGGAGGTGTGCGTTGGGGATTCTCGACTTGGAGCTGGCGTGCCGCTTTGGGCGCGGGGGCACGGCTCCCCAGTCTGAGGCAGGCGGCCACAGCCTGACGGTGTCCCCGGAGGTGCGTCAGACTGAGCCAGACTGAGCAGACTGGGTAGATTCGGCGAATTGGAGCGGTTTACGAGGGGCGCGCCGTCTGAGCAGGCTGAGCAGACTGGGGCCTTCGCGGGGCTCTTCGCTTGGAGTCCCCCCTTCAGGGGGTCTTCGGGCCGCGGCAGCGGCCTCAGGAAGGCTCAAGACCGCCTAAAGGCGGGACTCCAAACGAGGAGCCCCGCGAAGCGCGGTTCGGCGTTGTGGGGGCATCGAATGAAGCATCGAGCTTTAGTACGCCCCTTTGGGGCTGAGACTCGACAGAAGCGCCAAAAGGGCCTTCCGTTCGGCTGAGGGGCTATGGTCAATCGAAAATCGGCAATCCGAAATCGAAAATCCCCTGGCTGTCACTCTGGCAGGCGGGCGGAGACGGGCTTTCGAGGGCCACTGTCATTCTGGCAGGCGGATGGCGCCTTCGCGCGGCGCGGGATAGATGCTGTTAGTCGTTGTCAGTTTGGGACTTCTGGCGGGCACATCGGATCGGGAGGGTGGAGGCACGGTTTTTGCTTTCGTATTGGGTTGCTCGCTGAGGTCCCTGGGTTCTGTAAAGGAGAAGAAGGAACATGGCGACCAAGCTGACCCCGTTGGGTGATCGTCTGCTAGTCGAGCGGCTGGAGGCCGAAGAGAAGACCGCTGGGGGAATCGTCCTGCCCGACACCGCCAAGGAAAAGCCCATCCAGGGCAAGGTCATTGCGGTCGGCGAAGGGCGCCGCAACGACGACGGCAAGATCGTCCCCATGACGGTCAAGAAGGGCGACCGCATCCTCTTCGGTAAGTACTCCGGTTCCGAAGTGAAGCTCGATGCGAAAGAGTACCTCATCATGAAGGAGGATGATGTCCTGGCTATCCTCGAAGACTGATCGCCAGAGACTCTCCCGTTCTTAGATTGGAGGAATGAAGTCCGATGCCAGCCAAGCAAATTGCATTCGATCAGGAAGCCCGCGAGGGGATCCGCCGCGGCGTGAAGATCCTCGCCCGCGCGGTGAAGATCACCCTCGGCCCCCGCGGCCGCAACGTCATTCTGGAGAAGAGTTGGGGCGCGCCCACCGTCACGAAGGACGGCGTCACCGTCGCCAAGGAAATCGAGCTGAAGGATAGGTACGAGAACATGGGCGCCCGCCTGGTGCGCGAGGTCGCGTCGAAGACCTCCGACACCGCGGGCGACGGGACGACGACGGCGACCGTGCTCGCCGAGGCCATCTTCGAAGAGGGCCTGAAGAACGTGACGGCCGGCGCCAACCCGATCTCGCTCAAGCGCGGCATCGACACGGCGGTCGAGGCCGTCATCGCCCGCCTCAAAGAGATCTCGCAGCCCGTCAAGGGCAAGAAGGAGATCGCCGAGGTCGGCTCCGTCGCGGCCAACAACGACAAAGAGATCGGCAAGATGATCGCCGACGCGATGGAAAAGGTCGGCAAGGACGGCGTCATCACGGTCGAAGAAGGCAAGACGATGGAGACGGCGGTCGAGTGGGTCGAGGGCATGCAGTTCGACCGCGGCTACCAGTCGCCCTACTTCGTGACCGACGCGGACACGATGGAGGCGGTGCTCGAAGACCCCTACATCCTGATCCACGAGAAGAAGATTTCGAGCATCCAGAAGCTCATCCCGCTCCTCGAGAAGATCGCCCGCGCGGGCAAGCCCCTCGTCGTCATGTGCGAAGAGGTCGAAGGCGAGGCCCTGGCGACGCTGGTCGTCAACAAGCTCCGCGGCACCTTCAAGTGCTCGTGCGCCAAGGCCCCCGGCTACGGCGACCGCCGCAAGTCCATGCTCCAGGACATCGCGGTCCTGACCGGCGGCCGGCCCATCTTCGAGGACCTCGGGATCGAGCTGGACAAGATCGAGCTGACCGACCTCGGCCGCGCCAAGAAGGTCGTCATGGACAAGGACAACACGACGATCATCGAAGGCGCCGGCTCGACCGAGTCCATCCAGGGCCGCATCAAGCAGATCAAGAACGAGATCGAGTCGACGACTTCCGACTACGACCGCGAGAAGCTCCAGGAGCGGCTGGCCAAGCTCGCGGGCGGCGTGGCGCAGATCAACGTCGGCGCGGCGACGGAAGTCGAGATGAAGGAGAAGAAGGCCCGCGTCGAAGACGCCCTCCACGCGACGAGGGCGGCGGTCGAGGAAGGCATCCTGCCGGGCGGCGGCGTGGCCCTGATCCGCGCCCTGGACGCCCTCGGCAAGGTCAAGGCCCACGGCGACGAGGCGGTCGGCGTCGACATCGTGCGCCGCGCCCTCACCGCGCCTCTCCGCCAGATCGCCCAGAACGCAGGGCTCGACGGCGGCGTCGTCCTCGAGAAGGTTCGCGAGATGAAGACGAGCGAGGGCTACGACGCCCTCAACGAGAAGTACTGCGACATGATCGAGGCCGGCATCATCGACCCGACGAAAGTCGTGCGGTGCGCGCTCCAGAATGCCTCGAGCGTGGCCGGCCTGCTGCTGACCACCGACGCGCTGGTCGCCGAACTGCCCGAGAAGAAGGCCCAGGGCGGCCCGGGCGGCCCCGGCGGCGAGATGGGCGGCGGCGGCTACGGTGAGGAGTATTGAGCATGCCGACCTATGACTTCCGGTGCCAGGAGTGCAAGAAGGACTTCTCGGTCACCCTCACGTGGACGCAGTTCGACAAGGGCAAGCCCAAGTGCCCGAAGTGCGGGAAGAAGAAGGTCGAGCCGATCTTCGGCGCCGTGCTGGCGAAGACGTCGAAGAAGAGCTAGCCAACCACCCTCCCTCCCGAAGGTTTCGAACCTTCGGGAGGGTACCTGCTTCCGGGACTTACCCTCCCGAAGGTGTGGAACCTTCGGGAGGGTTTTCGTATTTGCCTGCTGCCCTGCGTGCCCCCTCCCCACGCAGGCGCAGGCGTAAGAGAAGCCGGCGCACCGTGCAATGCGGACGCCGGCTTCTTCCTGTACGCGGCCCGGCGGGCGCTCGGGCGGGCAGGGACCGGTGTTGACGCACCCGTTGCGACATGCTACGATATCGATCGCTTCTCAGAGGATGGGGGACGCAAGTCTCAGAGTTCTGTGTTGTGGAGAAGGCGATGGCCGGCCGACGAGTCTGTGTCTACTGCGCGGGGCCTCTGTTCAACGCGAAGGAGCGCGAGGAAATGGCGACTCTCGCCCTCCAGCTTGAGGAGGCGGGCTTCACGACTTTCCTGCCTCAGCGCGACGGACTGGAGCTGACCCGGGTCGTCCACGCCTTGGCAGAGCGAGGGGTCCGCCAGGATGTTGCCGGAGAGGCCGTTTCCCGCGCGATCTTCGCCCTCGACGTATACCAGGTGCTGATCCTTTGTGATGCCATCGTCGTGAGCCTGAACGGACGCGTACCCGACGAAGGCGCAGTCTCAGAGGCTGCCATCGCCTGGTGCGCAGGGAAGACCGTCATTGGCTATAAGGCGGATTCGCGGTCCGTCTTCCTGGGCCGCGACAACCCCTTGGTCACCGGGCTCTTCGGCTTCGATCTCTGCGGGAGCTGCGAAGAGGCCGTGAGCGCCCTGCAACGGGGCCTGGCGAGAGCAGCGGGCCGCGACAGAAGGGCGGTCGCACGCAACCAGCAGGTGCGGTCGTATCTGGACCTCGGCAGTCGGATCTGGAGCGCAGCACGGGACGCGGACAAGATGTCCAAGATCACGGATGTTCTCTATCAGGAGATCGCGGAAAGGGGCTCCGGCGGACTCCTGCAACCCGTTGGGACCGCGGAGTCGCTCGCACGCTAAGGGGGCCCGCTCGTGTGTGCCCGAGATAAGACGCCACGAGAGAGGTCCGAAGAGCGGGAGGTCGTGAGTCTGCGCCCCGAGGCAACCAGGTCCACGGAGCCTCGCGCGATCCGTCGAGAGCATCCCTACGAGAAGGACGACTTCCGGACGGAATTCGACAGAGACTACACGCGGATCATCCACAGCCGCGCGTTCCGCCGCCTTCGCCACAAGACACAGGTCTTCATCTCACCTCAGAACGATCACATCTGCACGAGACTCGAGCATAGTCTGTACGTCGCCTCGGTAGCCAAGACACTCGCAAATGCTCTGGGCCTCAACGCCGAGCTGGTTATAGCGGTCGCCGCCGGTCACGACCTCGGACATGCCCCTTTCGGCCACAAAGGCGAGAAGTGTCTGGATGCGCTCGCACAGGTCGACAAGGCGGTGGAGGCCATGTTCGACGAATTCAAGTCTCTCGCGGAAGAGGCGCTGAGAAGCGACGGCAGGGAATTGTTCCCCGGAAGGAGAGAGCCCTGCGTTCGAGTGTTTGGAGAGTTCCTGACGGCAGATGTCGGGAACTGGCGCGAGCAGCGTCCAGCTCGGCTTGCCTTGGACTTTATTGCGGGGATGACCGACTCTTTCTTCATCTCCGCGTTCGAGGAGTTGTTCCTGCCGCGCGGGACCTTCTAGAGCGACACAAACGAAGGGGTCGCTGATGGCGTCCAGACTTCGCTCCCTCCCGCCCATCCTGATCCCGCTCGGGGTTCTCCTCGCGGCGTGCGTCGCGGCGCTGGCGCTGCCGTTCCGGATGATCGAGCCGGACGACGACGACTATTTCTACGGGATGCACGCCTTCGCCCGCGGCCAGGTCGTCGTGACCCCGGAGGAGGCGCGGGAGCTGCCGAAGATTCAGCTCCCAGACGAGACTCGACGCTTCGGCCAGGGGCCGGGCGCGCCGATGGCCATGGGGGTCCGCTCGCCGAAAGGCTTCATCCGCGAGCGTTCGCCAGGGCACTATGCCCTCCTGGCCTTCTTCCACAGGTTCGGCGCGGACCGGCTGGCGAACGCCGCGCTGGCGCTCGCGGTGGTCGTCTTCTGCTACTTCTTCGCGCGGCGGCAGTTGGAGCTGTCGGCGGAGGTCGCCGTCCTCGCATCGGTGCTGCTGATCGTGAACCCGACGTTCCTGACGGGGCTCTATCGCGTTTATATGAGCGATTTCGACTACTTCGTCTGGGCGACGCTGAGCCTGGGGCTCTACTTCATGGCCCGGCGGACGGGAAGCCTCTGGGTGTGCGGCGCCGCGGGGCTTTCGCTCGCCCTGAGCGTCTTCTTCCGGAACACGAACGCTATCAGCTTCCTCGTGATCGGGGCCTACGAGGTGCTGCGCTACTGGCTTGGGCTGAGGGCGGACGCGGCCCTTGGCCGCGCCGCATTCCAGATGCCAGATGCCCAATGCCAGATTGGGAGAGAAGAAGAGAGTCAAGACCGCCTAAAGGCGGGACTACGAACGCAGAATCGCTCGTTCGGGTGGCGGCAGGCGGCCGTGCTGGCCGTGGCGGTGGTCGTTGGGTTGATTCCGCTGGCGTGGTACGGGTATGCGATAACGGGCGGGCTGTTCGGGCAGGGGTACCAGTACCGCTTCGAGCGGCAGGGTGCGGCGTATCTCGCGCTGTGGGACAGCCGGGCGATTTTCTCGCTCTACCACCTCGGCTACACGTTTTCGGTCGGCCTGCCGCGGCTGCTCCAGGGCTATCCGCTGATTCTGCTGGCCCCAGCGGGGCTGCTGCTGCTGGGCCGACGGCGGGAAGATGGCTCAGCGGGAGCTTCGCCCTCCCAAGACGGCTCGGCGGGAGCCTCGCCCTCCCAGGCTCTCCTTCGGGCGCCCGCGCAGCGTCCCGCGCTCTTCCTGGTGCTGTGGCTTGGGCTTTACTGGGGCGTCTATCTGTGCTACAGTACCATCCGTGAGGACAGCTTCCAGTTCATGTGCCGGAAGCTTCTTCCCGCCTTGGCGCCGCTGGCGGTTGGGGCGGCGGTGGCCCTCGGCGCGCTGCCCCGGCAGGTTCGGTATGCGACTCTGGCGATTGTGCTGCTCTTCAGTCTGGGGGTCACGTCGGAGTTCTTCGATCGCTTCATCGGCGGCCATCGCGGCGGGCCGATGGGTCCGCCGAGAATGGGTCCGGGCGGCGTCGGGCCTGGTGGCCCGATGATGCGGCCGGGCGCGGAGCTGCCCGACGACTTGCTCCGAAAGGCGATCGAGCGGCTGGGCGACGACCCGCGGGCGGCCGAGCAGGCGTTGCGGGCGCTGATCGGCGTCCTGCGGGACATCCCGTCGCAGGCGCCGCTGCACGCGCGCCAGGCGACGGCCAAGCTCTTGCCCAGGGTGATCGCACTCGATGCGGAGCTTCGGAAGGCGGCCGAATCGGGCAACGCGCTGTCGCCCGAGCGGCAGAAGGCGGTGCGGGAGCAGCTCAAGGCGCTCGAGCCAACGGTCCGCGACGAGCTGGCCCCTCGCCCCGAGGGGCCGCAGGGTCCGGGCGAGCGCGTCCCCGGCCTGCTGCCGCCGGATGGCGCGCCCAAGGGCGTCTTCCCGCCGGGCGATCAGCCGTTCGCGCCGCGTGCGGGGCAGAAGGAGCTGCCGGGCTTCGTCGGCGAGAACCCCAGCGCCATCGTGCAGCGGCTGCACGCGCTGATGGACGAGGCCCGCCAGCGCGGGATCGACGTCTCGAAGGCTCAGGAACTCGACGAGGCGTCCAAGGACGCAGCCGACCGCGGCGAGTTCGCGGAGAATCGCCGCCTGCTCCGCGAAGCGGTGGAGAGCGTCGAACGGGCTCTGGGCCGCCCCGGACCGAAGAGATGAGGCCCTGCATCCCTCGCGCGTCCCTCCTGGAGGTTCCACACCTCCGGGAGGGTATCCCGCGGAATCGGCCGCCGCACGGCGGAATACCCTCCCGAAGGTGTGAAACCTTCGGGAGGGAAGGATTTCCTTGAGGAGGCGGTTGGTGAGGTTCTGGACTCTGAATTTCGCGGTGGCCATGGTTCTCCTGGTGCTGTTTGTGCTGCTCGCGGTGCCTGTCGGCCTCGCCACGAACCCGGAAGGCGACCCTGGCCCGCTCCTCCCGCAAACGCTCACGGGGTCGGGCATTGCGTCGCTGGTGTTTCTCCTGTTGTTCATCTACGTGATCTCGCACTCCGGGTCCTGGGTGCTGGCGAAGTTTCGTGACCGCGGCAAGCCGGAGGCGCAGGAGGCGCCGAAGGGCCGGCGCGGGCGCGCGAGGCCCGCGAAGGAGCGGAACTGAGGAAGCGTCCGGAGCGCCCGAACGTCGCTCGCCCTGTGTCGTGTGGACGACCTGTGGATAACTCATGAATTCGCGCTCGGCCTCTCAAGATTGTCCAATGCGGTATTCACAGAACGCTTATACGCTTGCGACAATTCGGGTGGCGCGCTTCCCGGAAATCCCGAAAAAAATTGCGTTTTGCTGTTGACAGGCCCGATGGCCGGTGCTACCATTTGCTCCGCTTTCCGATGACTGTCTGAATTGTTGACAACACCTACGGGACTACTCTTACTGGACATTCTGTCGTGCGTCATGGGAGAGGATTGCATCTCGGCGCTCGGATTGTGCCGCTTGGGTTGCACTCCCCTAAGTCTCTATCAGGCAAGGATCTATGCGTCGTAGGGTGGCGATGAATCCGTTGGTCCCGACGCAGAGAGCCGGGGAGACATTGCTCCGGATCCTTTGATCGCACGCCGCTGAATGGCCGTGGGTAGTCTGTGGAAAACTCGTGAGCGCAGAAAGGTGGCACGGCCATGCTGCCCCAGAAGGATCTGTGGCCTGCGATCCTCCAAGAAATCCAACGCTCCGTCCGGAGCCAGCAGTTCGAGACCTGGTTCCGAAACGTCCAATTGGCGGAAGTCTCCACTGACGCGGTGACGCTTCAGGTTCCCAACACCTTCTGCCACGAGTGGCTGAAGCGTCACTATCTGGACACGATCCAGAAGGCGGTCCTCACCGTCACGGGACGCCGACCGAGCGTCGAGTTCGTGGTCCTTCCGGCTCCGGCCTCGGCCGAGTTGGAGGCGGTGGCGCCCGCTCCATCCGCGCCGCCGGCTCAGCCGCCGGCCCCCCGGCCCAGCCTCTTGCCCGCGGCCAGCCTGGGCCAGCGTTACTACTATCCTGCCGACTGGACTTTGCGGCTGAATCGCAGCTACGTTTTCGACAATTTCATCGTCGGCGCCTCGAACGCTCTGGCCCACGCGGCCTCACTCGCGGTCACCGAGAATCCCGCCCAAGCCTATAACCCGCTTTTCGTCCACGGCGGCGTCGGACTCGGCAAGACCCACCTCGTCCAGGCCATCGCCCACCGCTTCCTTGAGAAGCGCCCCACGCTGCGTATACTCTATCTCTCGTGCGAAAACTTCATGAACCACTTCATCTCGTCGGTCCAGCACAACGAACGAGAGAAGTTCCGCGATATCTATCGCGGCCTCGACATTCTCCTGATCGACGACGTCCATTTCCTCTGCCGCGGCAGCCGCGAAATGACTCAGGAGGAGTTCTTCCACACCTTCAATGCCCTCTACAACGCGGGGAAGCAGATCGTCCTCTCCAGCGACAGCCCCCCCCGCGAGTTGACCAAGCTGGAAGACCGCCTCGTTTCCCGCTTCAAGTGGGGCCTCGTGGCTCGCATCGACCCGCCGTCGTACGAGACCCGCGTGGCCATTCTCCGCAGGAAGGCCCAACTCCGCGGCAGGACGCTTCCCGACGATGTCCTTCACTTCATCGCCGAACACATCGACACGAACATTCGCGACCTCGAGGGAGCCATCACGAAAATCATCGGCTTCTCTTCCCTCGCCAACAAACAGGTGGATCTGAATCTGGCCCGCGAAGCCCTCCGCGACACCGTCGAGCGAGTTGCCGCCTCCATCTCTATGGATGACATCATCCGCACGGTGACAGCGGAGTTCCACGTCAAACTCTCTGACCTCCAATCCAAGAAACGCTCGAATTCCGTCGCCCATCCCCGCCAGATTGCGATGTACCTGGCTCGGACCCTCACCCGCCATTCGCTCGAGGAGATCGGCGGCTACTTCAGCGGCAGAGACCACACTACCGTGATGCACGGATTCGACAAAATCAAGAGGCTTGTCGAATCCGATCCTTCCTTCGCCGAGACCATAGCCAGACTGACGAGTCATCTGCGAAACCATCGCTGATCCGTGCATGTTTCCCTCCCGAAGGTTTCACACCTTCGGGAGGATATTTCGATTCTCCGCTCTTCTCTCCAGGCCACCGCAATCCATGCTGGAGATCGAGATGGGCGGTTGCGAGATTCATATTCTGCAAACGCAATCGAAGCCGATTGCATTGAGTATGTCAGAGTCGACTTTGTTCTCGTTCATCGTACGTCGGATTATGGCTTAAACAGTGCTGGGGGTAACAGGTGGAAACCGTGTGGTTGTTCGGTCAGTGGAGGCGGGGTGATTTCGGGGTACCGGGCGGTCGCCAAGAGGTGCTTGTGGATAAGCCTGCAAACTCGCCTTCACGCCCACACTTCAGGAACAATGAACCCCCAGGCATCCACGTGCCCACGCAATCCATATCCCGTGCTGAAGTTGAGGCTTATGCCGTTCACTCAACAACATGTCCACATACCCACGGTCTCTATTACTATTTACTTTCTTTCTTTCAAATGATATACTTAAGACTCAAATCAGGTCGTCTCGTCTTTCCCTCTTTTTCGTGCAACAGAGCACACGGCAACCTCCAACTGAATAGGGAGGCATCGCTGCAATGAAGATCACGTGTCAGACGCAGGCCCTTCATGCGGCCTTCCAGATCGTCGGCAGTGTCGTTCAGCAGAGGCCGACGCGGCCCATCCTGGCGACTGTCCTCCTTAAGGCCGCCGATGGGCGGCTCGAACTCCATGCCACGGATCTGGAAGTGAGCATCCGATACGAAGTGGTCAATGCGATCATCGAAGAGCCTGGCCAGGCCGCGGTGCCACAGGCCAAGCTCGCCTCGATCCTTCGTGAGACCACGGATGAGAACGTGGCGATCGCGACAGAGGATCGGCACTGCGTCCTCACTACGGCAGACAGCGTGTTCCGCCTGCCCACGGAGGTGGCCGAGGAATTCCCGGAGATCCCCGTGCTCACGGAGGAGCGTGCATACGATCTCGACCGGGCTGAGTTTGCCGAAATGGTTTCCAAAACCAGTTTCGCAGCTCACAAGGGAAAGCACCGCTACGCCCTGAACGGTGTGCTCCTGGTGATCAAGCCGACCAAGGTGCGGATGGTTGCCACCGATGGCCGCCGCCTGGCTCATATCGAGAAAAAGGGCAAGAACGCGGCGGGAGCCGATGAGTCGGTCATCGTCCCCACCAAAGGACTCGACCAGATCCTGAAGGTGCTCACGGATCAGGACGAGAAAATCCGCCTGAACGTTCAAGAGAATCAGTTGCTGGCGAAGACGAGCCGTGCCGTGGTCGCGGCGAAACTCGTCGAAGGCCACTTCCCGCCGTACGAGAGCGTCATCCCAACGAACTGCGACAAGAAGGTGGAGTTCGAGCGGGAGCGCTTCTTCTCGGCGGTTCGCCGCACCGCGCTGATGACGAGCGAGGAGTCGGGATCGATCCTCGTCCATGTTGAGGACGGCAAGATGCGCGTCAGTTCGGCGGCGCCCGAGACCGGCGAGGCGCGGGTTGAACTCCCAGTGGACTACAAGGGAGATGCGTTCGAGGTCGGCTTCAATCCCGAATTTCTCACGGAGTTTCTCCGCGCCGTCGAAGACGAGAAGATCAAGGTGGAGTTCCGCGATTCCACCAGTGCCGGCCTCTTTCGGGCTGGCAAGGACTTCATCTACGTCGTCATGCCCGTAGGGCGCGAATGACCAGGCAAGCGGGTCCCCAGAAGATCGGCGACGTTCTCCGCAACTTCATGGAAGTCAGCGGACTCGGCAGCAGTTTGAAGCACCTGGAGGTGTACTGCGCCTGGGAGGAGATTGTCGGGCCGGGCATCATGCCCCATACCCGGGTCGCCGGCTTCACCCGCCACAAACTCTACATTGACGTTGACTCGGCGGCCCATCTGCACGAGCTTCGCACCTTCTACAAGAGCAAGATCCTCCACGATCTGAAGCAGCGGCTGCCGAACGTGCTCGTTCAGGACATCGTGTTTCGGTCCGCCTCCATCCCCCGGACC
>Ga0315273_10010695_pt1 | contig 11720 bp, 5 predicted proteins | sample YL17G02_0_MG_FD_205753 | JGI IMG/M metagenome (GOLD analysis project Ga0315273, IMG submission 205753) | Sediment microbial communities from Yellowstone Lake, YNP, Wyoming, USA - YL17G02_0 | ecosystem: Environmental > Aquatic > Freshwater > Lake > Sediment | place: USA: Wyoming | collected... | reverse complement strand
GAAACCTTCGGGAGGGATCGTGGGGTCACTTGCCTTTCTTCTGAACGGGGCTGCGGACGATGGCGCCATTGGCACCGGAGGTGACGACCTCGGCATAGCGGGCGAGCCAGCCCTTGGTGATCTTCGGCTGCGGGGCTTTCCAGGCTTTGCGCCGCTTCGCCATCTCGGTCTTCGAGACGTGAAGCTGGATCTTGCGGTTCGGGATGTCGATGGTGATCTGGTCGCCGTTCTTGACCAGGGCGAGCGGGCCGCCGGCGGCGGCCTCGGGCGAGACGTGGCCGACGCACGGGCCGCGCGTGCCGCCGGAGAACCGCCCGTCGGTGATGAGGCCCACGCCCGTGAGCAGGCCCATGCCCGCCAGGGCGGAGGTGGGCGAGAGCATCTCGCGCATCCCGGGGCCACCCTTCGGGCCTTCGTAGCGGATGACCACCATCAGGCCTTGCTTGATCTGGCCTGCGAGGATGGCCTTCATCGCGGCTTCCTCACTGTCGTAGACCTTCGCCGTGCCCGTCATGCACATGGCTTCGGGCAGGACGGCGCTTTGCTTGACAACGGAGCCTTCAGGCGCCAGGTTGCCCCAGAGGACGGCGATGCCGCCTTCCGCGTGGTAGGCCCGCTCGACGGGACGAATGACCTCGTCGTCCCAAACGGTCGCGGCGCGGGCGATCTGGCGGATGGTCTTGCCGCTGACGGTGGGGCAGTCGTGGAGCTTTTTCTCGATCCGCTTCATCACGGCGGGCACGCCGCCCGCGTAGTAGATGTCCTCCATGAAGTTCTCGCCGCCGGGGCGGATGGAGGTGAGGTGGGGCGTGTCGCGGCTGATGCGGTCGATGGCCTCCAGAAGAGCAGAACTGGATGATTGGATGGATGGATGATTGGAAGATCCTTTCCTGCATTCATCCACCCCTCCATTCATCCAATCTTCACTCTTTATCCCTGCCTCGTGGGCGATGGCGGGGAGGTGGAGGCAGGTGTTGGTCGAGCCGCCGAGCGCCATGTCCACGCGCAGGGCGTTCTCGATGGATTCCTTCGTGATGAACCGGCGGGCCGTCAGGCCCTTGCGGACCAGCTCGACGATGCGCTCGCCGCTCTCGTAGGCGATCCGGTCCTTCTCCGAGGAGGCGGCGAGGCAGGTGCCACAGCCGGGGAGCGACATGCCCATCGCCTCGGTGCAGCAGGCCATCGTGTTCGCGGTGAAGAGCCCCGCGCAGGAGCCGGCCCCGGGGCACGTCGCCAGCTCCAGCTCGCCGAGCTCGGCCTCGGTCATCTTGCCCGCCTGGCAGAGGCCGACGCCCTCGAAGATGTCGCGGACGATATCGCGGCGCTTGCCCTTGTGCATGCCGGCGAGCATCGGGCCGCCGGTGACGACGATGGACGGCACGTCGATCCGCGCCGCGGCCATGAGCATGCCCGGCGTGATCTTGTCGCAGTTCGTCAGGAGGACCATGCCGTCGAGCGAGTGGGCTTCCATGATCGTCTCGACCATGTCGGCGATCAGCTCGCGGGACGGGAGCGAGAAGTGCATGCCGCGATGGCCCATCGCGATGCCGTCGCAGATGCCGGGCACCTGGAACTTCAGGGCGATGCCGCCGCCGGCGTAGATGCCGTGCTCGATGGCCCGTTCGAGTCGGGGCATGTGGATGTGGCCGGGGATGAGGTCGGTCGCGCTCGACGCCAGGCCAATCAGCGGTTTGCCGAAGTCCCTGCGCGTCAGGCCGCAGGCGTGGAGCAGGCTTCGGTGGGTGGCGCCTTCCAGCCCCTTGGTCAACACGTCGCTACGCATCATTGGCTCCTGGAATGAACAGTGGACGGTGGACAGAGGACAGTGGACAGTAGACAGTGGACAGTGCAATCAAGAAGACAGAAAGCCCTCGATTGGGGCGATTATAGGTCTGGCGAGCCGATCTGTCAAACACGGGACGGGCAGCGTGGACTGGCCCTTGTGCTTGAAATCTCACGCCTTTTCCCTCTGCCGTGCTCGTGCTCTTCTTCTCCGAACGTAGGGGGAAGGAAAAACCGAGCACGAGCAGGAGCACGAGCACGAGCAGGGCAGACGCCGAGGTGCAGCCTGCGTTCGGCATGGGTTCTCAGTCGCCCTTGAGCCGGAGATGGCCGGTGAGTCCCGGCTCGAAGAGGCCCCAGCGCAGGGCGCCCTTCGGCCCGCGGCCGTCGTCGTCGTGGATGGCGATGGCAAAGTCAATCGTGGCGCCCGCATTGGGGACGAAATGCCCGATCACGCGCCACGGGATGAGAAGCTGGTAGGTGGTCGTCTTCTGCGCCTCGTCGCGTTCCGCGGTGCAGCGGATCGACTGCCGAAGGTCGGCGGCGAGGCGCCTATTCCCCAAGAACCAGACCCACGGCTCGTCTGTAGTGCGGCCTTCAGGCCGTATCGCCGGACTACAAGCGAGGCCAAGCCCGATGTCGGAATCGCCCCACTGTTGGCGGGCCTCCTGCCATCGGGCGAGGAGGACTTCGAGGCGGTCGCCGCGCCCTGGTGCCCCCGGGCAGTGAATGTCGTCGCGGACGATCGCGCGGATCGCCAGGGCAGCGGGGGCTATTCGCGAATAAGCCAGTTGGATGGACGCCGAGAGATCGTCGGGGCCGCGCCAGCGATCAGGAGTAGCCCGCCACTCCCTGGCGGGGTTGGTTTCCGCCCCGGAGGGGCGGACCACAACGGCAGAATTGCCGGGAGCGGCGACCTCGAAATCCCGGACCTCGTCCAGCGCCAAGACGGCGGGCACTCCTGCCTCGATGGGTCCGACGGCGATCTCGGGGCTGCGAGCAAGGATGGCCTGGCGCCGCAGAGAGGCCATCGCTCCGCCCAAGCTCAGGTAGTCCCGATCGGAAAGCCTCCCATCGGAAAGCCCGCCAGCCAGCACGTCGAACGCCTCATCGAAGGCTCTGCGGCGCGCGTGCCGCTCGGCCAGGGCGATCCGGTCCGCAGGCGCGATGCGGCCCTCGCGGAGCGCCTGGAGCAGGGCGTCGCCCTGGGCAGGCTCGGCAGGAGCCTTGCCCTCCCCCGTGCCAAAGGCGACGAGGTGCTGGCCAGGGACTTTGTCGATCACGCAATGCACCGTGGCGAGCAGATGATGCGGCGCAGGCACGAACGGCGTGAGCAGGTGGGGATCGAACTCCGCGGTCGGCAGGACGCCGAGCGCGGCCCCGGTGCGCCGGCCGAAGACGAGGACGTCGCGGCGGAAGGCCCCGGCCTCTCGGGCATAGCGCCGCACGCAGACCAGGCAGTCCTGCTCCGTGGCCGTCGCGTCGGAGACGTCCGACAGCGGCTGCGCGGTATACCAGAGATGGCCCAGGTCGCTGCCGGAGTAGGCCTCGATGCTCAGCCGCCGGCTCTCCTCGACCGTCCGCTCGCAGAAGAGCAGGAGGTCCGAGCCAGCGCGGAGGTATGCCGACATGGGGCTGGTGTTCCGCTCGGCCTGCAACTGCCCTGTCGCGGCATCCAGGAGGTAGAGCCCGCCGCCCGACGAGACGGCCACGGCCCGGGGGCCGAACTGCTCGATCGCGATCGCGCCCTTCCGCCGGGGGACGAACGTCCAGAGGCGCCGGGCCTCGGCAGGATCGAATCCGATGACGCGGTCCCCATCGGCCACCAGCAGGGCGTCGTCGGCCCAGAAGGCTCCGCCGAGCGGCTCGTGGTCCAGGACCCGCGCGATCTGCACCACATGGCCGGAAACAGGGTCGGCGAGGACGGTCTGGCACTCGGGGAGCGTGGCGATGGCCAAGCGGTCCCCAATGCGGTGAAGCGTCGAGCACGGCTTGCCGGGCAGCCGGGTCTCCCATCGCCGCGCGCCCGTGGCGGGGTCGAGGCCGAGCAGACGTCCATCCAGCGTGGCCACGGCAATCTGGTTCCCCTCGAACCGGAACGCAGGGAGCATGGGTTGGATGCCATGGAAGCTGTTTCCCCACGCCCTGCGCGAGGACTCCGCGGCGCTGTTCGGCCCGAGATCGAGGGACCATCGGAGCGTGCCGCTCTTCGGCTCCAGGGCATGGATGGCCTTGCCGCCGTACACGAACAGCAGGCCCGCGTGGAGCCGTGCGGTGCGGCTCTGCTCCATGAGCGGCTCGTCGCGGAGAGCGACGCGCCATCGCTCGATGCCGGTCGCAGCGTCGAGGCAGAAGAGGGCCGTCCAGTTGCGCGCGAAGACGACGCCATCGGGTCGGCTGCCGGCTTCCTCGATCCAGATGGGAACAAGTCCCGGTTCCTTCGCGATCCAGCGCCTCACGATGGGCAGGCGGACACCGGAGAGAGGGCACATGGCCTCGTCGCCGCCGTCGGCCCGATAGCGGCCGCCTTGGAGCCGCTCGCGGGCGAACGCCGCGATGGCGATGCGTTCGGCGGGCGGGAAAAGTGTCCCCGTCCGCTCCGCGGGCAAGGCTGCCAGCCGTCGCAGGAGCGGCCGGGCCGACGCCAGGTCGCCGAGCTGCTCATAGCACTCGACGAGGCGGAGCATGAGGTCCGGGTCCGTGCCACGGCTGGCTTGTCCAGCCGTGTCGGGCAGGGTGGAGTCCACGGCACGGTCGGGCAAGCCGACCGTGGCACTGGCAGTGTTTGCCCAGCGGAGGCAGGCGGCGTAGTGCTGTGCGGCCTCGGCAGCGTCTCCGCGGCGCATGGCCTGCTCCGCCAGGCGCGCGATCGCGTCCCGCACGGCGAGGCTGTTCGGATAGCGCCGAGCCGCGTCGGCGACCCGCGCCCGCCAGCCGCCGTCCTCAGGGCCGATCCGTTTCCGCGCCGCTTCCTCGAAGGGGCCATAGGCGTTGCGCCCGTGCTGAGCGAGAACCTGGCCGATCTCCCTCTCGGCCAGTGCCGAGGCGGCGCACGACACCCCCGCCGCGACCGGGACAACGACATCTCCATCCCGCTCGATCAGGCCGTCGTACAGGCCGACGAGGCCACGCCAATCGCCCCGCGCGCGAAGACATGATGCCAGGCCGAGCTTGGCCTGGATTCGGCGGGTCGGCTCCAGGGTGGCTTCCGCCGCCTCGGCGTACTGGGCCGACGCTTCCGCCAGTTGCCCCTTGGCCTCCGCGCGGCGGCCCAGCTCCTGGAACAGCTCCCAGGCCGCTTCGCGCAGACGGCCGGCGAGCGGCTCGGCAGGGTCCCGCTCATCGCGGCTCGGCAGGAGCCTCGCCCTCCCACGGCACAGCGGCAGCGCGGAACGCAGCTCCGCGGCGGCCTGCTCCTCGTGCTCGTCCAGCCGCAGGGCCATGGCCAGCCGGTAGCGCGGCTCAATGGCCTCGGGATCGGCCGAGATACGCTCCCGCTCCCGTTTGGCGACGCGACTCGGGGCGGCATAGCAGGAGAGAATCTCCGGGCCAGCCGTCAACTCGACGGCATTCCCTCGAACGTAGTGGCCCGACGCAGCCAGGCGGAGGCCCCTCTCCCGGCCGGTCGCAGGGTCGAGTTCCAGCACGCCGCGCGCGGTCGGGCAGAAGACGGCATCATCGCGAAGAACGCCCAGGCCACGCGGGTCCACCCCTTCGCGCGGCCCGCGGCTCCACAGCGTCCTGCCGGTGCTCGTCTCGATGGCCTCGACCTCTCGCCCGGCGAGCACGGCGACCCCGAGGCTGGCGCCGAAGAGAAAGACGTGGTCGCCTCGCGGGCGCTCCCAGCGCCGCTCGCCCGTCGTGGCATCGAGGCCGAGAATCGTCGCGGCGTCGCACGGCACGGCCAGGACCACACCGCGGTGGACGAGCGGCGGGTTCCGCCACCCGGGCCAGGCCCCGAGCGGCCTGCCGCCACCGCGCCGCCAGAAGCTCCCGGTGCGCTCGTAGAGCCGGACCCAGGCGACCGAGCCCTCGCGGACATCCAGACAGGCCACCGCGCCGCTGTTCGAAGCGAAGTAGAGGAAGCCGTCGGCCAACGTCAGTGGCGATGCGTGCGGAGGGCCGATACAGCGGGAAGGGGGACACTCCGCGGTGAAGAGATAGGTGCGCCAGAGCAGCCGGCCCGTCGCAGCGTCGAAGGCCAGCGCGTGGAAATCCGAGTAGGTCCCATCCAGGTAGGCCGCGGCATAGACGATGCCGTCGCACTCGACCGGCGCGGCGCAGAAGCTCAGCCGATCGAGCAAACCGTCGTCCTCCGCGCGCCCTCCCGAAGGCTTCAGACCTGTCCCTCCCGAAGGCCATTCACGAATAGCACCTTCGGGAGGGTATTCCGCGGAGTCTTCGGGCACCAGAGTCCCCGGCATACCCTCCCGAAGGTGTGAAACCTTCGGGAGGGAGTTGGGGGTGCCCAGGACGCGAAGCGTTCGCCCCGTCGCGGCGTCGAGGGCGTGAATCCGGTGCCTGGTCGAGGACGCGCCCCCGCCGGGCACCGTCTCGGGTGCGATGAGATAGACCCGCCCCTGGCCGGCCGCGACGGCCAGCGGGCCGCCCGCTTCATCGAGCCACAGCGCCGCCGCAGTCGAGTACGCGGGCGGCGCGTCCACTCGCCAGAGAGGGCGTCCCGTCAGCTCGTCGCGGGCCTCGAGGCCGCCCTGGGCCGGGCCGATGACCAGCCCCTCGGCCACGATGGGGAGCAGAAAGCCCCAGGGCCTCGCCCGCGTCTGGGGCTCGACCCCGAAGATGGGCTGCCAGAGGGCGCACTGCCACGTCCGCCGCACGGCGCCCGCAGGAAGCTCGGCCTGCCATCGCCCCGGGCCGGCCACCGAGCGCAGCCAGCCAAAGAGAGAAGTCCAATGTTCAATATCCAATATCCAATCCTCAATGTCCAAGTAAGAGAAGAACCCCCGGGGTGCAGGCTGGGTTGGTCTTTTCCTCACTTGGTCATTGAGCATTGAGGATTGAGTATTGAGTATTGGACTTCCTCCTGCCGCCCGCAGGATGTCCGCCGCCTCGGAGAGCCGTCCGAGTCGCGCGAGGCAGACCGCGATCTTCACGCGCACCCGCTCGCCGGCCTCGCCGCCGACAGACCAATCCACCGCGGCCCGGAAGGCATCGAGCGCGCGGGAGGGCTGCCCCCGTTCCCAGGCGAGTTCGCCCAGGAGATCCCAGGCCAACGGCCCATAGGTCGAGGCCGAATAGAGCCGCGTCAACTGCGTCAGGGCCGCGTCGTCGCGGCTGCGCTGCCCGTGCTCCCAGATGGGCCTGACGATGGGGTCGTAGAGCGCGCGGCAGGCCCGGCGTCCCTCGGGCGGGAGCGCGCGCAGGCGAAGCCGGGCGATGTGGCGAGCGCCCGCGAAGTGCTCCGCGCCGACGGCGCACAGGTCCGCCGGCCCTGCTTCGAGCAGCGACTGGTAGGCCCGAACGGCCTCCGTCCAGGCTCCCGCCTTGGCCGCGCGGTCGCCCTCGGCGAGCGCGCGAGCGACCGCCCGGCCCGGCTCGGGGACCGACGCCGCGGGCGAGGCGGGCGGCGCGGCCCCCGCTGCTGCCGCAGCCGCCGTGCCGCAAAGGAAGGCTGCCGAAAGGAGAAAGGAACCGAGGTGCTTCATGGTGCCAGAATCGCCCGGCCCGAGGTGCCGCGAGGATCGTGGGCGGGTGCAATGGTCGAATCGCGGAAGCCGCGGCAACGCACTCGGGGTATGTAGTTCCGACCGCCGTACGGCGGACGGCGTTCGTAGTTCCGCCTTTAGGCGGTCCTCTCCGTCCCGGATCGGCCGCGCGCCTACGAGCCGACCAGAAAAACAGGAATAAGGAACGCCTAAAGGCTCCTCACATACGCCGCCTAAAGGCGGAACTACGTACCCAGCGGCTCCGAGGGGCCGAGGATCGGCGTGAGCCGGCAGGGGCCTGTGGACTGGAGAAGGGCGGTGCGGACTCTGACCGCGAGGGCTTCGTCCTCGGGGCGCTGGAGCGCGGCCTCGACGGCGGCGTGGAGCTCGGTGCACGATACCAGGCAGATCTCGCGGTGCTGCGCCCCGCGGTGCAGAATGTCGGAGAAAGGGATGCCGCGCGTGCCCGGGCGTGCCGCGCAATAGGCGTTGCCCACGATGACGCCTTTGGCGGGCGGCGTCTGCTCGTCGAGCCGCCGCAGGAGCGCCCAGTAGGGATCGGAGTCAATCATGCCATCGGACACGGCGAGGGCGACCAGGGCACGGCCTTCGGGGCTCTGCGCTTCGAGGCACTCGGCGTCGAGCTTCACCACGTCGAATCCGAACCGACGCAGCGCGCTCGCGACCGGGTCCGCCAGTTCGGCCGCCCTTGCGGCGTAGAGCAGCTTCCCCAGGCCAACCAGCTCGCCGTGGAGCAGGCGCGCCTGCGCCAGCTCCGCCTGGAGCCGGTCGACGTCGCTCTGCAACTGCCCGACCCGCGTCCCCAGCTCGGCCTGGCGCGGCAGGAGGCAGCCGGCCAGCCAGTCTGGCTCGGGCGTCTCCTGGGCCGCCTGGGGCGCCTCCGGGGCCTGGGACGGGGCGAAGTGGCTCACGAGGAGCGTCCCGCGCTCCGCCGGGTCCCGAGCCGCGATCGGCGGGACGAAGAGCACCCGCCCCTCCCCCACCGCGACCTCCAGGGCGACAGGACGTCCGAGCCGGTCCGTGGCGAGGACGCGCCAGCGGGGGTCGAGCTGCTCGTTGCCGACGCATGCATCTGCGACGATTGCCGATTGCCGATTGCCGACTGCCGATTCTACCGGCCCGACCTGCTCGGAGGAAGGAACTCTCGCAGCACGCTTGTCCCAATCGAAAATCGGCAATCGAAAATCGAAAATGCCCGGCTCCTGCTCAGCGTTGATGACGAGGCGAGCGAGGGCCGAGTCGCCCGGCAGCCACGAGTAGGCGTGGAGGATGGCGGCGCCCTCGCCGCGCGGGCCGCGACGCCGAACGTGGAGCGGCGTGCCTACGGGCCTCAGGACGCAGACGAGCAGGCCGCCCGCCGCGAGCAGTTCGGCCGCCTCGCGGCGACGGCGGCGGATGACCTCCACCAGCGTGTTGCCCAGGCCGCCGTCCGTCTCGGAATCGGCCAGGAGCCGCCGGTCCACGCCCGGCACAACGTGGCTCCAGAGCGCCGTCACCGACGCCGGATCGAGCACGACTGCGGAGTACTCCGTCAGCGGAGCCACCGCCGAGAACTCCGCGGCGTCGATCCGCTCGTGCTGGGCGTCCAGGCCGATGGCCAGGATGCGATCGGTCATCCCGCGTCTCCGGGAGGGTAAGATTGGATGATTGGATGGATGGATGAATGTCTGAAAAGGTCCTGAACTCCCCCACCCATCCATTCATCCATTCGTGCAATCTTCTCTCTTCTCAAACAGCACGTAGTATATCACACAGCCCGCGGCGCGTCGCTTGCGTTCGTAGACGCTCTGATGATAGCCGGGAAGCTCGGTCGCCCACTGCCCCGGGCCGACGCGGTTGAGGAAGCCGGGCGTGGATTCGAGACACGGGAGGATCTGCTCGGCGTAGGGACGAACGTCGGTGATGATGGTCAGTTTCCCGCCTGGGGCGAGGCGGTCGGCCAGGAGAGCCACGAAGCTCGGCTGGAGGAGCCGGTGTTTCGCGTGGCGCCGTTTGGGATAGGGGTCGGGGAAATGGATGTAGAACGCCCGCACCTGGCCGGACCGCAACAGGCGGGCGACGGCGAGCCGCGCGTCGCCGAAGAAGACACAGGCGTTGCGGAGCCGCGCCCGCTCGATCCGCGTGCACAGCACGTCGACTCGCTCGCGGAACCGCTCGATGGCGAGGAAGTTCGCCTCCGGCGCGGCCCGCGCGGATCGGACCGTGAAGTCGTCCTTCCCCGGGCCGATCTCCACCTCGAGCGGCGCAGCCGGATTCGCGTAGCGGGACGGAAGGGAAGAGAAGACAAGAGGGTTTCTGACAGGATTAACAGGATTGACAGGATAAGAGAAAACTCGAGATTCAGATTCCAATCCTGTGAATCTTGTTAATCCTGTCAAATCCTCTTTCTCTTCTCTTATGTCTTCCGCCGTCAGAATGACGGCGCGGTGGCGGGCGATCGTGTCGTGGTGGAGCTTGTTGAGGTACTCGCGGAAGGAATAGGGTACGAGGTCCGCGACGAGTTCGGTCGGGAGGCCGATGACGTTCGTCTCGCTGCCCTCGATGCGGTCGATGAAGCGGTCGCCGCCCTCCTGGATGGCGTAGGCGCCCGCCTTGTCGCGCCAGCCGCACGAGGCGATGTAAGCATCCAGCTCCGCTTCGCTCATCGGGTGCATGGTCACCCAGGTGACGTCGTGGGCGGTCTGCTTCACGCCGGTGGCCGTGTCGAGGGTGCAAAGGCCGGTGATGACGGCGTGGCGATGGGCCGTGAGGAGGCGGAGGAACTCGCGGGCCTGGGTGGCGTCGGCGGCCTTGCCGATGACCCGGCCCTCGCAGGCGACGAGCGTGTCCGCGCCCAGGACGATAGCCTCGCCGGCCTGAGCGGCAACCGCCAAAGCCTTGCGCTCGGCCAGCAACTCCGCCTGGCGTTCGGGCGGGATCGCAGGGTCCAGAGTCTCATCGACCTCGGCGGGCACGACCTCGAACGTGTAGCCCATCTCCGCGAGCAGCGCGCGCCGCCGCGGCGACGCCGAGGCCAGCACGAGCTTCCGCTTCCGAAAGGTCATCATCTCACGCCCTCTTCCGCCTTCCGCATTCGTCATTCGTCATTTGTCATTCACCACCCCATCTCCTCCAGCCGCTTCCTGCCGACGGCGATCTCCTCGGGAAGGAACCGCGAGGCGATCTCCATCACGCGCAGGGCTCCCGGCGGCAACAGGCCCAGCAGCGGCTTGAAGTCGACCGTGCCCAGGCCGGGCGGATAGTGGTCGCGGACGCGCTCCGTCACGTCGTGGAGGTGGATGCCGAAGGTCCGATGGCCATAGCGTCGGAGCCAGTCGAGCTGGCCGGCGATGCCCATGGCCTCCTGGAGCACGGCGTGGCCCGTGTCGTGCCAGTAGCCGACGCGCGGGTCGGGAAAGCGCTGGAGCAGCTTCCCCACCTCGTCCAGGCTCGGCAGCTCGTGCCAGCCCATCCGGCATTCGAGCCCGAACTTCACTCCCGACGTGGGCTGGAGAAGCTCGGCAAGACTCTGGCAGGCGGCGTCGAAGTAGGGAGCGACGAGGGCATAGCGCTCGTCCAGCACGTCCTGGATCGTCACGCCGTACTCCACAGCGGCTGGGGGGCCGCCCTCGCCCAGCTTGTAGAGGAGGTCCTGCTTCTCCCACCGCTGCTCGATCGGGATGATCCCCAGGTGCAGGACGACGACGCCGCAGCCCATCGCCCTCGCGTTCTCGACGCTTTCGAGCGTCAAGGCGACGGCCTCGCGTCGCTGCTTGGGGTCGGGCGAGGCGAGCCAATCGCCCCGCTCGTTTTCGGGGCCGGGCGAGCGTTTCGAGCAGACGTTGTGGACGCTGACCACCTTCAGCGGCACGGATTTCAAGGTCTTCTGGACCTGGCCGACATCGAACCGGGCCTTCCCGATGCCAATCTCCACGGCACCGAAGCCCATCGCGGCGATCGCCTTCAGGGTCGACCCGATGGTTGGGTCTTCACGCTTGTACCAAGCGGTTGAGAGTGCGAGCAAGGGGGATCCTCTCTATCGGTCCGATCGGTCCGATCCGTCGGATCGGTCCGATCCATCTCCTCCGGCGCGCCTCAGGAAGAGCCACGTGATCTCTTCCGCCGTCCGAGCCAGAAGCTCCGGCGCCCGCGCCATGGCCTCGGACAGCGCCATCGGGCGGTCGAGAATGCTGAAGCAGGCGGCGATGCCCTCCCGATGGACAGCCTCGAAGCCTTCGCCCAGGGAGCCGACAATGGCCACCACGGGGATTC
>Ga0315273_10010694_pt1 | contig 11720 bp, 25 predicted proteins | sample YL17G02_0_MG_FD_205753 | JGI IMG/M metagenome (GOLD analysis project Ga0315273, IMG submission 205753) | Sediment microbial communities from Yellowstone Lake, YNP, Wyoming, USA - YL17G02_0 | ecosystem: Environmental > Aquatic > Freshwater > Lake > Sediment | place: USA: Wyoming | collected... | reverse complement strand
AATGGAGCAGCAGCAGATTACATCAATAATAAGATTGATTATAAACTTACAGATTGGGCCGGAAATCGATGGGAGATTGAATAATGGATCATCAAATTGCCGTAGTAGATAATTGGATCTTAGATTATCTACTTGCAAAAGCCAGTACAGTCATCAATAAAAAGACCTTGATCCCCATTTTACATACAGTCAAACTACATATTGAAAGCGGTAGAGTTTCTGTGAGTGCAACAGATCTTGAGATCATGCAGACCTTTACCAGTGATGCAGATACATCAGAAGGAGTTCTGGATTGTTGTATTGAACCAGCTTATCTGTTGACTTATCTTGGTGGTATCAAGAAAACAAATAGTGAGGTCAAGCTTCAACTGGTAGCTGATCAACTGGATCAGCTTGTGGTGAATGGAACTGTAACAATCCCTGCATTTGATGTGTCTGAATTTCCTCAAGATAATTCAGTAGATCTGGTAGATGTGGGCCAGTATCATGCAGGTACTTTCTTGGAAGACCTGCAGTATATTCTTCCAGGCTTATCGGATGATCTGGGTCGGCCAGTCCTGACTGGAGGAAAGATTGAAGTCTATCCCACTGGCTTCCCGGCCTTTGTTGCCACAAATGGTTTCATTATTCGGGCAGTAAGGGTCAGACCCAAAGGTGAGGGTATGACCTGCAGTATATTGGTACCTGGGAACACACTCAGGCTTTTAGATAAACTGATCAAGCCAGCTACTACCAGTGAAATTACTGTCTTTATAAACAGACAGGAGAACTTAGATGCTCAGATTTATGCCTTTGATTTCAGTGTTCACACAAAGATAGGATGGATAAATCATCGTATCTCGGGACCAGCTATTATAGGTGGTTATCCAGACTATCGCTTTATGATAGAGAAGCCATTCCCTATTGGAATTACTTTTACAACCCATGAAATGCTTAAGAATATGCTGTTGATCAGGAGAATGTTAGGCAAAGAAGAAAGCACTTACAGACCCACTCATTTCATTCTCACAGATGAGAAATCCAAGATGGGTGTAGTTGAAGATGAATTCAAGATTATGCGACAGGTAGAAACTGTCTCAAAGGATCTTAGAAAGTTGTGGCTGTCAGTCAATACCACCTATATGCTTGAAGCAGTTCAGAGTATTCATGGCTATAGTTTCCAGCTCTCTTTACCGGAGAAGTGCACCAAAGACAATGAGCGTATGGTAAATAATATCTTCATGATTGCTGAACCAGAGTGGCCTGATCGTAGAACAGTCGTTATGCCAATGCACGTAGAGCAAGATGCTTTTGAGTGGTTGGAGTTCGCATGAAAAAGACAGAACAAGATTACTTAGAAGAGTTATATCCCTGTTCTCTATGCCGTACTTCTCAAAAGTTATTCTTTGATGTTACGGTCAGTGGTTTCAGGATAGGTTGTGCTGGCTGTGGTTGTTTTACCTCAGAGTGGGGTAAAGGTATGGCAACTGCAGTTATGCTTCATAACGTCTCGTCTGCTCTTGCTATTGATAAGCTCAAGACTTATCGCTCCTGGGAGCTGGTGTATGAACTCAAAGAAGAGATCCAGAATATATTAGATCTTGCCAGGACTGGTCTTCCCCTTCCACAATACACTGAAGAGGAGTGGGCCAAACACAGACTCAATATGCTTGCAGCAGAACTGTCGGGTATCAAGAGAAAGATCCTCAAGATTACAGGCGTGTAACTACTCCTATAGGAGCATCTATGGAACAATTGAGATTGAACGATGAAATCTTTGTGGATCTTTCTGATCCAGTAGTCAGAAAGAAACACATAGATAAGATCAGTAAAGAGATCATCAAGGCTACTCAGATCAGAGAGCAGATAGATACCCTTTATAAAACTCTCAACAAGACTACAGTTCAGGCACCAAAGGAAAGGGTAATTATTCACCGGCCTCGTGATGTAAGTGATCTTATGGAGCCCATGATGAACAACCTATCTCATGAAGAGTTATGGACCATTCTTTTGAATACCCGTAACTACGTAATGATCGTGGTAAAGATTTATCAGGGTAATGTCAGCAGTTCACAAGTTCGGATTGGAGAAGTTCTAAGACCATCTGTTATCTACAATGCGCCAGCTTTGGTCATAGTCCATAACCATCCGAGTGGCGATCCCTCTCCTTCACCAGAAGATATAAGTCTTACTAAAACGATACGCTCAGCCTGTAAATTATTTGATCTGGATCTGCTGGATCACATAATTATAGGTGTATCAGGACAGTTTACTTCTTTGAAAGAGAAGGGTTATGGATTTGATTAGACAACCACCCTGAAATAAGGGGTGCGCATCAAATGCGCAGGCCATAGGAGACACGTAATGCTTACTCTTGATATTCTAATCATTCAAATGAATAAAGCCTATTCTAGACTTCATAGCTGGCGTAAAGTAGGCATTCTTTTTGGTATAGATTCAGCCGTAGCCATAAGAATTGTGAACGGTTGGCAACCTGGTCCTAAGACAAGAGAGAAGCTTGGACTTCCTCCTATAGGAACAGTAGTGGTAATTACTGGAGAGCACCTGCCTCATGGAACACAGTCTATTGGACCCCGCATTTGTGTAAAATGCGGGCGTCCTTTTATAGAGAACACAGCCACTCGAACACATTGTTTTATATGCAGTCCTTATAGAGGATAAATGACAACCGTAAATACACTTGATACAGAGATCATTCCAGTCTTCAAAATAGAGCAAATGGTAGATCTTTATACTCGTTCTCAAGCAGAGATCAAAGAACATTACAGGAGACTGTTTGAGATATCCAAAGAGCTTACCCAGGTTTTTGGGAATGAACGGTATCAGTTGACCAGCTTCTCAACCATGCCAGATCGATATAATCACTACAATATTCCAGAGACTGTAGCCCTGAATATCCGTAAGGCAGCCTGGAAGTGCGTTGTGGCTCGTCTTGATATCGAAAAGATTATGTCACTGAAGGCTCAAGAGGATCTACATCGGCGCCTTGATGGTAAAGACCAATTTGGTAATGAAGTACCTGTTCCTGAATTATCCACTCAGGCTGTACTGGATATCTTTCAGGCTATGTCAGAGAATGCCGGGGAATATTTCAAGCAAATGGTAATGGAAGTTTATACCCTACTTATGCCAGGACAGCTTGAAAGTAATGAGCACGTAACCAATAAGAAGTATGCCCGAAATGCAATGGGTAAAAAGATTATCCTGGCTCGGTGGCTCAGGGATTGGTATCCAATAAATCAAATAAGCCAGTTGAGTATTCGATCCGGAAGAGAGAATGAGCTTGTAGCCATTGACCGGGTATTCCATTCACTGGATGGTAAGAAGAATATCCCTGAAGGATATCATTCCCCCTTAGTAGATCAGATGGAAACTCAGGTTCATGCAGGTATAGATCATGGAGAGACAGAGTTCTTTACATGGAAGGTCTACTTGAATGGCAACATTCATTTAGGGTTCAAGCGTCTGGATCTGGTGCGTATGTTCAATCAGATAGCCGGTGCAGGTAACAGAATAGGAGATGGAGAATGATATTCAAGTTCCCTGGAATAAAGAGAAGTGCAAACTGATTGCCCCAGTACGTTCCAATCATCCAGCCAATCGGCTTTACTAAAGGTAAAAATGACAACTCAAGTAGTGTTGACCAAAGAGAATTGCCCAGGTGCCAGAAGACAGGAAGTTACTCCAGAGATGAAGATAGATCTTATCTATCATTTTAGGGAGCCAGAAAAGTCAGCCATTGCTGGTTTCAGAGGGTTCATGTTCTATCCACCAGCCATTCATATCTTTCAGAGAGGACATAAGATTTACTTTGAGCCGCTAAAGAAGAATGGATTTCCTTATGCGTGGTTCCATTTCTCTTTGAGCCAGGACGATATAACTGAGGTATGTATGCAGGTATTGTATCTGTTAGGTTATTCAGTCGGACTGGATCACAGATTGAATTCAGAGGAGGGTGTATGAGTAAAGTTGCTGTAACCATTTCAATAGATGACTTACGTGCAGCTGTATCAAGTGAAGTTTATAGCCAGGGTGAAGGCTTGATCAATCCGGATCATGATGGCCTGGATGAAGAAGCAGTTACCTTGTTGGTAGATAGCATAGTTACTGCAGTAAAAGTAGCAGGTAGACTTTCAGAAGATAAACCAGTAACCAATCAGCGTTCATTCACGCCTTATCCTAAGTCAAAGACTCAGGGTGGGCATTTCCGTGGAGGATAATATGGCACAAATCACGATTGATACTAAAGACTTAGAGAAGAATGGCACCGGCATCAAGACTGCAGTGGTTGACGATCAGCTTATTATCGTAGTGGATCTTAAGGCAAAGCCCTGGCGTTCAGCTGGTGGTACAGGCAAAATGGATCTGATTGCTTCAACAGGTGGTTTCCGGGAAGTCTTTGAGAACTGGAAACTCAATCTTATGGTAGGAAAGAAAGCAGAGTAGTACAAACAGGGAGAGGGACCCTGTTTCCTGGGGGTCCCTCTCAGCTGGGCACCAAAGCACCATCTAACGATGGTACTCACTTATTATACACATGATCGAGATAAATATGCACAAATATCTTTGTATTGCCAGACCACCGCAGGAAGCAAGACCCTCAAGTACAGTCAAACTTAAAGGCAAGTATGAACAGTATGAGTTTATGGACTGCACCCGAGAATCCATCTGGATATGGGGATGGATTGAGACAGAGCAACCATTAGCCTTTATGGAAATGTGGACTTACAGCCTAAGACCAGAAGATAAGATTGAGCTGGCTCATTATATCTTTTGGGGTTATGCCAACAAAGATCCACAAGACCAGCTCTACTTTGAGACAGATTTTACAGAAGCCTATATTGCGGATAAGTTGCGAAAGACTGATCCTCTCTATTGGGCTGCCAGTATCTTAGCGGAGGAAGAAAATGCAGCACGATAGTAAATACATACCTTTTACTGATAGCCAGAAAGCATTACGGATTCGTCTTGATACTTTTCCTGAGATTTTAGATCCTGGAGAACGTTGGGAGCAGGGTATTCCGCATCGAAAAGACACGGAAGAACTCTTTCGGGATCTCAGTGATTTTGATTGGCTTTATATGAGTGATTACTTTGGCTGGAAAGAAGGAGGAGATGGAGATAACGGGGAGTCTTTCATGTACGAGATGGACTGTATCTTTGATCTTAGAGACAAAGAGACAGAAGTTTTCTATAACCCCACTACAGGAGGAGAAGGATGACAGATAAACCTTTACACCAGTGTTTTCAGACTTTGTTTGATCAGTTTCCAGGGGTCAAGACATTCTATAAGCCATTTATGGCAGTCACTAAAGAAGTAGATGGTAAACCATTCAACGATATAGTTGTTGGAGATGTTTCCTTGAAGGTTGATGTTGACACACAAAGAGGGAAAAGAACATTGCATGATAGTTTTACAATAGCTTTGACCTACTGTCCTTTTTGCGGTCGGCACCTGGATAATACTCCAGAGTCAGAGGAGATGCTTATAGATTGTGGCTGGTTACCGGCTGAATACAGCAAGCCACCCAAAGAGAATCCCGAAGGTGATTATAGCATCACTGTATGGGGAGTAGATAAGAACAAGAGTATAAAGAAGATGTATTGGGATTATGCCAACGAGAACTGGAAACTGGCTGATGTTCACTTTGCCCTTGGATTCTATCCGCTGTACTTTATGTACATGCCACAACTTCCCGCTATTCCAGAACCAACAGACAATTTTCTAGGAAAGTGAGGACAAGATGATTATACCTATGCCAGTTCTTATGCAGTTGTGGGATCTCTTAGCAGATATTCCCACAAACGTAAACAGGATTCAGCAAAGCTTTCTTGGTTTTCCAATAGGGACTGATCGAGAAGATATCTTGAGCTGGTTCGAGTATTCCAATCCAGAGTTCAGTGTCAAGGCAGTTCATGAAGCAGTACCAGTTGAAGACCTGGAGCTGACCATTATTGTTATGGGTGACATTGAGAATGGCTTTGAGTTTGTTGGGCCAATGCCATCCCGAGATGAGTCTATAGATTGGGCAGAGATGTATGTTCCTAGCTTTATGGATTGGCACAGTGTAATGCTGGTCAATCCGAGCAAATGGCTTGCAGATAACAATATCAAGGAGGAGTAATGCCAACAATTGATGAGGCAGTACGCAGAGTATTGAACGCAGGTTCTTCCAATAAGGATCATGTAGCTGTAGCCATCTGGTCCGGAGAAGATATTGATACCTGGGCCAAAGATGAAATGAGACTGCCCTATAAGATCAGACGCAAGCTGGCTACTCGCAAGGCACATAACCTGATTTTAGATGAGCTGGATCATCACCATGACGCAGAGCAAGGTATTACCTGGGTTCATATACAGTATGAGATTGAAGAGTATATTCATGCGGAGGGATTGCAATGAGTGACCAATGGGTTCAGCGTTTCAATATTGAGTCAACCAGCCGTAAGGGTAAGTTCTATACAGTCGCAGTAAAACAGGATGGTACCTGGGCCTGCAGTTGTAAAGCCTGGACCATGCACACTCCCCGTAGAGCTTGCAAGCATATCAGTATTGCCAGGACTGGAGAAGTTGCCGAAGAGTTGTTCGGACCAGAGCCAGAACTTTGTTTTGAAGATGTATATCAGGTTATCTTTGATGAGAATAGCAATCGGGTATTGTGTCCTAAACCAGCCAATAATGTGTTGGTACATAATACTCAGATCTATGACTTGCTTATGGTGGGTGTCCGGATCAGCACGATCAAGCGTAAGTTTCATGTGGATGGGTATCATGTAGATGCCTGTGTTTCTTTTGTGGAACAGCATGGGCGTACCATCTGGAATATGACTTCATGGAATGGGGTAGAGTTCACTAAGGAGATCAAGGCATGATAGACGCACAGAAACTGATCGCAGATATAGAAGAAAGCCAGAGTTATGTACAGCAGATGTTGGATAATCTCCAGAGTGATATTCAGGAAGAAATAGAAAATCCACAGGACGTGCTCAACCAGATCAACAGCACCTTAGAAGAAGTGCGAACAGCATTAGGACAAATTTGATATAAAGAGAGAATGAAATGGGTGAAATAGATGAACTTTATAAAGCATTGGAAGTATCCAATGCAGAGGGCCTGAAACTTGATACTGAAAATGTCAGATTACGGCATACGGTTGCTGTTCAGGTTGCCACGATTGCAAAAGCAGAAGCCAGGATTGTCGAACTGAAAGAAGAAGTAGAACATGAGCGAAACGAAAAACTAACTATATCAGAAGTTGATAAATCAACAATTGATTTCATGCGAGAAATAATGACTAAACTAAAGCAGGAGAAAGCCGAACTGGATCGGGAGATCGCTAATTTCAAGGCAACCCTTACAGATGCGAATTTGTACACATTGAAGTTACTGGACAGGATTGCCGAACTGGAGGCTGCGCTTGCCGCTGCTATCGAGCTGGCCGATTTGCAGGCGGTGGATATTACCGAACTGAAACGCGCCAACGCTGTCCTGGCGGGGGCGATGGACAAGGCCGATGCGCAGGTGGGGAGGGTATCCAGGGAAAACGCCGATCTTCAAGACGAACTTAGAGAGGTGACAGCGGTCGGAATGCGCGACGGCTTGGCAGCGATTGCCTGGTATCAGAAATATACAGAATTAAAACATAATCTTGCTAGTTCTTTAGAGGCGAACAAGTGGCATTTGGTTTCGTCAGAGGGATATCCGTCAGAAGATAAATCATATTTTGCTTACTGTGCAGATAGCGGAGATCATTGGACTGCCGAAGAATATTACTCAGCGGATAATGGTTGGTCAGTTTTTGATGGCGTATCAGTAGTGGCGTGGATGCCGCTACCCGAACCCCCGCAGGAATGTGACCCAGAGGAGGTACCGCAGCAATGAAATCTAAGCGGGTCAAAAAGTTATTGCGTAAATATTTCCAGTGGTGGATTCATTGGACCGGTTTGGGTTATTGGAGCGTTAGAGCCGTCTTTGAAAAGGGAATTGAGAATATACCGGGCAACCTTTATTTGTGCGGTCATGTTGATGCGGAATGGAAATATCAGACAGCGACGGTCACATTTTATCCGAAGGCGATGAGGCACTTGACGCCAAAGGAAATCGAGGAAGCTGTTGTGCATGAGATCATGCATGTTTTCTTGAATGAGATGCAAGAGGATGGCATGCACCATGAGGAACGCTGCGCAACACAATTGCAAAAGGCTTTTTCTTGGGTAAAAGGAGCGCGCCAAGGATAAAGGCAGTGCGTATTCTGAGGCAATCCGGTGCAGTTATCAACAAACCGGCCGCATGGCTCCAGGATTTGACGCCAAAGATTTGATGGCGTGGATAGATATAAATTACCCGGAAGCATTTGATGAAAAAGGTAAGAAGAAACCATGAGATCACAAAAGAGTTAATGAGGTCATAATGAAACGTACTCCACAGAATGTTCTTCCACCTATTGTAGAAATAAAGTTGTCATCTCATTTAGCCTGGATCAAGCAGACTGTAGAGCCTGGAGCTAAATACTACCGCATGGGTGAATGCTTTATCATCCTGGGTCAAGCTCCTATGGGATGGCACATGAGTATCAGTAAACCAGATCGTTATCCGGATTGGGATGAAGTGGCAGGGGCATGGTACGGGCTACTGGATAATATCCCTGGAGGGTTGATCCTACCCCCCAAAGAGGCTTATGTAAATATCTCCAATTTCTGCTTTCATGTGTGGCAGATCGAGTACACAGAGGATCAGCCATTCAAGTTATCAAAGCAGATACTGATAGCGAGGTCATAAAATGATTGATATAACTTTTCATTGTGAAAACCATAATGATGTTCTTCTTCTTGCAGCTACTTTTGACATTATTACTGGCGTAGAAGTAGACGATAGTATTGCTATGACTGAAAATATTGGTTGGCTAATAGAAGAAATCATATCACGACTGGAAGAAGTGGATCAATGGGATGTTCTCGAAGGAGAACATGCTCTAACTGGTAACGCTTTAGAAATATGTTTAGAGTATGGTCCGAGGCTTAGGGGAATATTTAAATTGGATAAGGAAAGATCATAATGCTGCAAGTTGCAGATCTATTTTGTGGTGGAGGTGGTACCAGTGTAGGTGTAGTCCTGGCTGCTAACAGCCTGGGCTACACTTCAGACCAGATTCAGCTGCTGGCAATCAACCATTGGGATATTGCTGTAGCCACTCACACAGCTAATTTCCCGTGGGCAGAGCATCTAAGTGAAAACTTAGATAGCGTAGAACCTACCCGAGTAGTACCCGGAGGGCATCTTGATCTTATGGTTGCTTCTCCAGAATGTATCTATCACAGTAATGCACGAGGAGGAAAACCCATAAACGACCAGCTCCGAGCCAGTGCATTCAGGGTATTGGATTGGGCTGAGCGTCTGAACGTAGATAACATTCTGATTGAGAATGTGCCTGAGTTCAGGAATTGGGGTCCACTGGATAAAGAGAACCATCGAGTTCAGAAATATAAGGGTAAGGTATATCTTACTTACCTGGATATGCTGCGTTCAATGGGTTACGAGGTAGATGATCGGGTATTGGTATGTGCTAATTATGGAGATCCGACTACCCGAGAGAGATTGTTCATCCTGGCATCCAGGGACCATAAGATTATATGGCCTGAGCCTACTCATGCCAAAGTAAATGATAGCCTGTTTACAGATGGGCGCCAACCCTGGCATAGTGCCAGAGAGGTTATTGACTGGAGTGTACCTTCTCATTCTGTGTTCAATCGTAAGCAGCCATTGGTGCCTAATACAATCAAACGGATTGCAAAGGGTATTCAGAAGTTCTGGAAAACCAGCCCGGAGCCATTTCTATTTATGTATTATGGTGGAGATAGTCAATACTGTAGAGGAGTAGATCAACCAGTACCTACAGTAACAGCCAATTCCAATCACATCTATTTAGCACAACCTTTCCTGGTGGAGTATTACACCAAAACCAGTGAGGGTGGAGATCGAGTTGCCTCAGTAGATGAGCCCATGCCCACAATCCCAACTTCAAACCGGTTTGGATTAGTGGAGCCCTTTGTGATCAGCCTGGAACATACCCTAAATGGGGGTTATGCCTATCCTCTTAGCCGGCCTATGCCAACCATAACCGGCTTTGATGCGTGGGCATTAGTCCAGCCGTTTGTGGTCAAGTACAACGGTACAGGTGGTCCTCATTCATTGGAAGAACCATTAGATACGTTGACTGCAGATGATCGGTTTGGGTTAGTCATTCCTATAGGAGCTGATCGAGCTGTAGTGGATATCCGTTTCAGGATGCTGCAGGTGCATGAGCTGGCAGCCGCCACCAGTTTCCCCAAAGATTATGAGTTCAAGGGTACTCGCAGAGAGAAAGTAAAACAGATCGGCAATGCAGTTCCAGTGCGTACTGCAGAAGCCTTAGCCAGAGTTCAGTTAGGAGGATAAGATGATGGAGCCTAAACTTTTTCCTGATAAAAGGCCTGCCAAGAACGGAAAGTATCTGACCTACCGAGACTATAGTGTAGGATGGTCGATTGGATACTGGTATGAAGACCACTGGTATAAAAACTATGGTCAAGCAAAGAACGCTCAGCGAGAAATTGATGATCATGTATTTGCCTGGTTGCCTATGCTACCTAATGCCAAAAGAGATGGGGACTGGAATATTAGCGGTTGGTTCGATTGGAAAGAATAGGAGGATAAGTAATATGGATAACGAACCGATGACTCCTGATCAGAGAGAAGTTTATATCAGGACAGTAAAAGCAGAGATTGATACTATGAGCCACTATGAGATGTGCAAGATCTGGCGTTTTGCCAAAGCTGGCAACAAGTACACCATTGGAGAGATTGGAGAATACTTTAGTAAGAGGCTATATGACTATTGGGGTGGTTTCACTCCAGAGATTAGTAAGGAGTTGGGATGGTAGATTGGAATGAGAAGACAGTAACAGCAGGCTTTGAGAGCGCGGAAGGCGGTAAGATCATTGTCTTTCCTTACTGTCCTAAGTGCGGTAAGTTTCTAAAACATGGTCATGTTCTGGAGAGTAGTGTCGGAAACGTCTTTCTCAAATTTTGGATCTGTAAGCAGCATGGGGAAGTTCAGCCAGATTGGACTAGAGGAGAATAATATGGCAATCAAAGTTTATTACAAGATAACAGGCAGCGCATCAGCAGTTATAGAAGCAGAGACTTTGAAAGAAGCTTTTACCAAGGCCGAAGAAATGCCCGGTGAAGATTTCAAAGAAGCAGATGATCGAGAGTGGGAGCTGGATATAAACCTCACTGAAGATGAATATTATATGGATAAAGAGATTGATATTGCGCAGGCCATGGAGCGAGCCAAGGGTATCCTGCAGACTGTTCAGAATACCCGAGAGTGGCCCGAAGATGAATGGAAGATGATTGCAGCCAATTGGGATCTCAATATCTGGTTAGATGATGGAAAGGAAACGGGCACTCTCTATCATGCCAAAGATGGCGGCACCCTTACTCGACAAAATAGCTACAGAATAGATTTCTAAGGAGGATACAATGAATAAATCAAGAATATACAACAGGAACAAATTAGTTTTCAATACAGATCTCACACCCTGGCTGCATGAAGCGCAGTTGTCAGAGATACAGATAACTTCTACAGAGGATATGATCAATGAGGTAAAAGCTGGCAGAGGTACTGCTGAGACAGCCAGCGATTTAGATCTCAGTGAATTTGAGGAGGAATAATATG
>Ga0315273_10010693_pt1 | contig 11721 bp, 11 predicted proteins | sample YL17G02_0_MG_FD_205753 | JGI IMG/M metagenome (GOLD analysis project Ga0315273, IMG submission 205753) | Sediment microbial communities from Yellowstone Lake, YNP, Wyoming, USA - YL17G02_0 | ecosystem: Environmental > Aquatic > Freshwater > Lake > Sediment | place: USA: Wyoming | collected... | reverse complement strand
ACAGGATGCCTTAGGGGTATACGAGCTTCAGTTCGGCAGGCTGGACAGGGACTACCTGCGGCGCTGGGCCGTAACCCTCGGTGTTGAAGAGGATCTGAGGTCACTGGAAGAAAAGGCCCGCCCCGTGGAGTGAGCCGGAGGGGACCCGATTATCCTCGACCGCGCCGGGTCCATACAGCATGGGCCCGCCTCAACCGACTCAAGATCCACCCCACATCCGGCGACGCCTGGCCTCACTCGAGCCCTGCCCCCGTGAGCTGTCCGCCCAAACACACCGACGGTCTTCAGCACCACCTTTCGCGAGGCCGCCCGGCAGGGCATGCTCCCCTTGATCTCCGCCTTGATCCGGTCGCGCGATGTCTCGATGATCCGAACCAGTTCATGCCGGCAATACTCCACGTCGCGCTGCTTAAGGCGGGCCGCGAACGAGTGCGACAATGCGGCGGCCAAAGGCAATGGGTTTCCTCCAGGAGACCGGATTGAATTTACCCTTTTTGCTTTTCAGTGGGAAGACGCCACGGTGAGGGGCGTGGGGGGCGCACCGCTGGGCGCACTGACTCCGGCCTGGCACACGACAATGACATTGCGGTGCGCGGGCACGCGCCGGGCGTGTCGCCGAAATGAGAAGAAAGGGAACTCGTGGGCGTTGGGCAGGCTCTTCAGCAGCTTTCGGTCATGGGGAAAGCGCACATCGAGAATGAAGGTGTCGGCCCTGGAGAGGAGGTCCTCATCTAGTTGAGCCGGGCTCACCATTGCGCTAGCCGGGAGCTTCTGGGGGAAGAAGTCGCGGAAAACGCCGAGCGCGTAGTGCCTGTCGCCTGATGTGGTCGACGTGCCCACGCTGAGGCGAAGGGTCTGGCGCGCCTCTTCGCCGGACAGACCGATGGCCATCAGCACGTGCGAAGGCTCGTTGGACTAGGTATGGCAGGCGGAACCGGCGGAGGCGGCGATGTCGGGATAATCCAGGACGGCCATCAAGACGGAGTTGTCGGTGTCGGGAAAAGTCACGCTTGCGGTGTTGCCCAGGGAGAAACCCGGCGGTGTGTTCAGGACCATGTCCGGCCGAAGCTGGCGCAGCCCGGCCACCAGGCAGTCGCGAAGAGCGCGCGCCTTCTGCGCCTCACCGAGCATCTTTCCCGTTCCGACGCACGCCTTGGCGAATCCCGCGATGTTGGGCACGCTCTCGGTTCCGGCCCTCATTCCCGATTCCTGGTGTCCCCCGTGGATGAAGATCACCCCGGGAGCGCCTTCCCTGGTGAAGAGCGCGCCGACCCCCTTTGGCCCATGGATCTTGTGGCCCGAAAAGGAGGCGTAATCCACGCCAAGAGCCCGCACCTCCACGGGGATCTTCCCGAGGGCCTGCACGCAATCCGAGAGCACGTATGAGCCACGGGCGTGCGCCAGCTCCGCCACCGCGGCCACGTCCTGCACGGGCCCGATCTCGTTGTTCGCAAGCCCGCAGCACACCAGGAACGTCCGCTCATCAATCAGCTCTGCGAGCTGGCCCAGGTCCACACGTCCGTGACGATCGACGCGCGCATATTCGACCTCCACTCCCCATTTTTTTCGATACTCCAGCGTGCTGCCGATGGAAGGATGCTCGATTTTCGTGGACACGATTCGCGTTTTCCCGGGGACCATGATCTCCGCCAGCCCCTTCAGCACCGCGTTGTTCGCCTCCGTGGCGCTGCCGGTGAAGCAGAGGGTTCAGGGCGCTCACGGCGCGCGCGCCGTTGGGGAAGACCTTGGCGAGCTCCCCGGTGCGGATCGCCGGCCCGTCGTTCAATATTCGATCCCCTTGCGCGCCGCGACGCCGCGCGCGTAGTAGTGCTTGACCTCGCGCATCTCGGTCACCAGGTCTGCCCGCTCGAGGAGCTCGGGCGGGATCTTGCGGCCGGTAAGCACAAGCTCCATGGTCACGGGTTTACCGGCGAGGAGCTCCAGCACCTCGGCCAGGCTCACCAGCCGGTAGTGCAGGGCGATACCGATCTCATCCAGGATCAGCAGGTCGTGCTCCGCGCGCGCGGACACCGCGCAGACCTCCTGCCACCCGGCGCGGGCCAGGCGGAAGTCCTCGGCAGAAGGCTCTCCGCGGATGAAGCTCTCCTGGCCGTACTGGCGGACCGTCACCAGGTCGGCGAAGCGCGCGAGGGCGTCCAGCTCTCCGTAGTGCCGGCCCTTGGCAAACTGAGCCAGAAAAACCCGCAGGCTGGAGCCGCAGGCGCGCAGGGCCAGGCCCAGCGCCGCCGTGGTCTTGCCCTTGCCTTCGCCCGTGTACACCTGCACCAGGCCGCGCTCCATGGCGATATGATACCTGCCGGCACAGGCCGTGGGAAGAGCGGGGCACGGCCGACGGTGAGTGCCTATTGATATTGAGGTATTTTAAGATATTTTAGATATTATTGCTTTTTTCTATGAAAATATCAGAAATTATCGACAAAAATCTACGTTTTCTGTTATACTGGATGCCGGCCATGAAGCTCGACGACACCAATCTGGGTATCCTGCGGCACCTGCGCGACGGGCGCAAGTCCTTCAAGGAGATCGCCGACGACCTCTCGATCGCGGAGAACACGGTGCGTGCCCGCTACACCCAGCTCGCCCGCGAGGGGGTGCTGAACGTCACCGGCCTGGTCGATTCCGAGCAGGTCCCGGGGCACCGCCTGGTGCTGGTCGGGATCAAGCTGAACACCATGCACCTGGTCAAGAAGGGCGAGGAGTTCAGCCGCCTGCGGGGTGTGGTCTCGGTATGCGTTGTGACCGGCCGCTACGACCTGTTCCTCACGGTCCTTCTCAACGAGCAATTCGGCTTGCTGGAGTTCTACACCGAAGAGGTGGGGCGCGTGAGCGAGGTGCGCTCCGCCGAGACCTTCGTGGTCTACAAAGGCTACAACGCCCGTGTGCCCTATATCCTGTAACAGGAGGAAGCGATGATCGTACCCCAGGAGCTGAAGTACAACAAGACCCACGAGTGGGTCCGCATGGAGGGGGAGCTGGCCACCGTAGGCATCACCGATTACGCCCAGGAGTCCCTGGGCGACATCGTCTACGTGGAGCCCCCGGAGGCGGGCCAGGCAGTGAAGAAGGGCGAGGAGGTGGCCACCATCGAGTCGGTCAAGGCCGCCTCCCCGATCTACGCCCCGGTGTCCGGCAAGGTCGAACGCCTGAACCCCCTTCTGGAGAAGACCCCCGAGCTGATCAACCAGAAGCCCTACGAGGCCTTCCTTTTCGTGATCCGGATGGCCGACCCTTCGCAGCTCGCCGGCCTCCTGGACGCCGAGGCTTACGAGAGCCACGTCGAGCAGGAGAAGGCCGCGCACTGACAGGAGAGTTTCCATGTTTCCGACCCTGCCCCACACGGAGGAAGACCTCCGCTCCATGCTCTCGACGGTCGGCGCCGCGAGCCTGGAGGACCTGTTCGCCGACGTGCCGCCGGAGCTGCTCCGGTCGCAGCCCCTGGCGATCCCCCCCGCCCGCTCGGAAGCCGAGGTGTACCGGCACCTGACCAAGCTGGCCGCGGGCAACCGCACCGACGCGGTGTCGTTCCTGGGCGGCGGCAGCTACGACCACCTGATCCCCGCCACCGTGGGCGCGGTGCTGGGCCGCTCCGAGTTCTACACCGCCTACACTCCTTATCAGGCCGAGATCTCCCAGGGGGTGCTGCAGGCCATCTTCGAGTACCAAAGCCTGATCTGCGCCCTGACCGGCCTGGAGGTCTCCAACGCCTCCCTGTACGACGGGGCCACCGCCGTCTGTGAGGCCGCCTCCCTGGCCCTCGCCGCCGTACGCCGCTCCCGCAAGGTGCTGTACGCGCGCACCCTGCACCCCCACACCCGGCGGGTGCTGGCCACCCACTTCTCCGGCCTGGAGGTGGAGCTGGAAGAGGTGGCGGCCGCGGACGGGGTCCTGGACCGGGAGGACCTGCGCCGGCGCTTGGTCCCGGGGACGGCGGCGGTGATCGTGCAGAGCCCGAATTTCCTGGGCTACCTGGAGGACCTCACCGGCCTGGCGGAGGAGGTGCACGCCGCCGGGGCCCTGCTGGTGCAGTCGGCCGACCCGTTCACGCTGGGCGCCCTGCGCAGCCCTGGGGACTGGGGCGCGGATGTAGCGGCAGGCGACGCCCAGCCCTGCGGGCTGCCCCCGTATTTCGGCGGACCCACGGTGGGCTACCTGGCCGCGCGCCAGGCTTTCCTCCACCGGATGCCCGGGCGCATCTCCGGGCAGTCCGTGGACCGGGAGGGGCGGCGGGCCTTCGTGCTGACCCTGCAGGCCCGCGAGCAGCACATCAAGCGGGAGCGGGCCACCTCCAACATCTGCTCCAACCAGGCGTTGGCCGCCCTGGCTGTGGCCGTCTACCTGGTCACTGTGGGAAAGCGCGGCTTGGCCGAGGCGGCCCGGCAGTCCGCGGCCAAGGCCCACTACCTGGCCGAGCGTTTGTGGCGGGAGACGCCGGCGAAGCCGCTGGCCTCGCAGCCGTTCTTCCTGGAGTTCCCTCTGGTGCTGCCGAAAAAGGCGGCCCCGGTGCTGGAGCGCATGGAGGTGGAAGGCTTCTTCGCCGGGCTGCCCCTGGTCCGCCTCGCGCCGGAGCTGGCCGACGGCGGGCTCGCGGAGCGCGCCGTCCTGGTAGCGGTCACGGAGAAGCGCACGCGCGAGGAGCTGGACCGCTACGTGGAAGCCATGAAGAGGACCCTGAAATGAGCCATCCCGAAAGCTTTCCCCTGATCTTCGAACGTTCCCGCGCCGGGCGCATCGGATACGCCTTCCCCGCGCCGGACGTCCCGGACCGGCCATTGGAAGAGCTGCTGGACCCGCGCCTCCTGCGCGCCGCGCCGCCGGAGCTGCCCGAAGTGTCCGAGGTCGACGTGATCCGGCACTACGTGAACCTGTCGCGCCGCAACTACGGGGTGGATCTGGGTTTTTACCCCTTAGGCTCCTGCACGATGAAGTACAACCCCAAGGGCAACGAGGAGGTGGCCGCGCTTCCCGGTTTCCGTGCCCTGCACCCGCTGCAGCCGGAGGCCACCACCCAGGGGATCCTGGCGCTGATGCACGAGCTGCTCACCTTTCTGGCTGAAATCACCGGTATGAGCTGGGGAACGCTCCAGCCCTTCGCCGGCGCGCACGGGGAGTTCGCGGGCATGAAGCTCTTCCGCGCTTTCTTCGACCTGCGCGAAGAGAGGACCAGGCGCAAGGTGCTGGTACCGGATTCGGCGCACGGCACCAACCCGGCCTCGGCCCGCCTGGCAGGCTTCGAGGTGGTGCAGATCAAGTCCGACACCCGGGGGATGGTGTCGCCGGAGGCGCTGCGCGAACACCTGAACGGGGAGCTGGCCGGTATCATGATGACCAACCCCAACACCCTGGGCCTGTTCGAGCGCGACATCTGCCGCGTCGCCGAGCTGGTGCACGGCGCCGGGGGCCTGTTGTACTACGACGGGGCCAACCTGAACGCCATCGTGGGCAAGGTACGGCCCGGGGACATGGGCTTCGACGTGGTGCACCTGAACCTGCACAAGACCTTCTCCACGCCGCACGGCGGCGGCGGCCCGGGGGCCGGGCCCGTGCTGGTGGGCGAGACCCTCAAGCCCTTCCTGCCGGTGCCGGACGTGGTCAAGCGCGGTGAGCGCTACAGCCTGGAGGAGGACCGCCCGCACAGCATCGGGCGCCTGGCCGGCTTCTACGGCAACGTGGGGGTGCTGGTGCGGGCTTACGCTTACATCCTTGCCATGGGGCGCGAGGGGCTGCCCATGGTGGCCGAGCGGGCCGTTCTTAACGCCAACTACCTGAAGGCCAGGCTGAAAGACCTGTACCCCTTGGCCAGCGATGCGCTGTGCAAACACGAGTTCGTGCTCTCCGCGCGGGCCCTCAAGGAGCGCTTCGGGGTGAACGCCCTGGATATCGCCAAGCGCCTGTTGGACTTCGGGGTGCATCCCCCCACGGTCTACTTCCCGCTGGTCGTGCCCGAAGCGCTGATGATCGAGCCCACGGAGACCGAGTCCAAGGAGACCCTGGACGCCTTCGTGGAGGTGATGGCCCGAATACGGGTCGAGATGGAGGAGGAGCCGGAGCGGCTGCATCAGGCGCCGACCCGCACGCCGGTGCGGCGCATCGACGAGGTGCTCGCCGCCAAGCAGCCCGTCTTGCGGTGGCAGCCGGAGAAGGACCGGCCGAAGCAGTCCCATGCGTAGGACCACCTTGTACGAGCGGCATGTGGCCCTGGGCGCCAAGATCGTGGAGTTCGGGGGCTGGGACATGCCGCTGCAATATCCCGCGGGAATCCTGGAGGAACACCTGGCCACGCGGCGCGGCGCGGGATTGTTCGACGTGTGCCACATGGGGCGCTTCCGGGTGCGCGGGCGCGGTGCCCTGGGCTTGCTGCAGTACGCCCTGTCCAACAACGCCGCCGCTCTCCTGCCGGGTCGCGCGCAATACACCATGATCCCGGAGGAGAACGGGGGGGCTCGGGACGACGCCTACCTGTACTGCCTGGGCGAGGCGGAATACCTGCTGGTGGTCAACGCCGCTAACCGCCAGGCGGACTGGGATTACCTGCGCGCCCTGGCCCCACGCTTCGCCGGCGCGGAGTTGATCGATGCCTCGGAGGAGCTGGCCATGCTTTCGCTGCAGGGGCCGAATTCCCGGGCCATCCTGACGGAGCTCACGGGCGCCGGCGGGCTTCCCGAGCCGGGGCGAAACTGCGTTCGGACTGCCGCGAGCGCCGGCCTGGGTGGGATGGCGGTCACCGCGGCCAGCACGGGGTACGCGGGGGAAGCCCTGGGCTTCGAGCTGTTCCTGCCAGCGGCGGCGGCCGCGGCGGCCTGGGATCGCCTGCTCGCGCTGGGGGCGGTGCCGGTAGGGCTAGGCGCCCGCAACACCCTGCGCCTGGAGGCGGGCCTGCCCCTGTACGGCCACGAGCTGGGCAGGGACCCGGAGGGACGGCCGATCCCGATTTTCGCCTGCCCGCTGGCGCGCTTCGCCGTTTCGCTGGATGCGGCCAAGAGGGAGTTCGTGGGGAGGAAACCCCTGGCTCGGCAGCAAGCCGCGTACCAAGGCTTCCCGGCGGGGGACTTCTCCAGCCTGGCCGACCTGCCCCGCCGGATCCGGCAACTGGAGCTGTTGGGCCCCGGCGTGGCCCGGCAGGGCTGCGCGGTACTCCTCGGGGACCGGCCTGTCGGCGCGGTGACCAGCGGCACGGTTGCCCCCTACTGGGTGTTCCCCGAGCCGGGGCAGCCGGTAGAGCCTTCCGCCTCCAGCGGGAAGCGGGCCGTGGCCATGGCGCTCATCGACAGCAACATCCCAGACCAGACCGTGGTCGCTGTCGACATCCGGGGCAAGGCCGTGGAGGCCCGCGTCGTGCCCCGCCTGCTGCGCACGGATGCTCCGCCGTATGCCCGCCCGGTCCTGTGGGGGCGTCCGGCATAAGCACGTCGATTTATTTGCACTGACAGAGCCCTCAACGTATACTGGGTGATACATCCAGGCGTGACTCCTATCGGTTCTACCCACGGCTGCGAGGAGGAGTAAACCCATGAAATACGGAACGGCCACGGCGCTCTGCTGGACCGCGGCAGCCTTCCTGCTTCTGCTTGTGGGAGCCTGCGAAAAACAAGCGGCAGGTGATACGGGCCAGGTTTGCAGTTGGCCGCGTTGGGGAGGCCCGGATGGCAACTGGGTTTCCAAGGAAACAGGTTGGAACCCTGAGGCGCTGAACGGGAGTTCCCCGGTGGCCTGGACGGCGAACATCGGGGTCGGGTATTCGAATGTGGCCATCCAGGGGGGCCGGTTGTTCACCATGGGCTCGGATATCGCCAAGCAGACCTATTTCTGCCTGGATGCGACATCCGGCAAAGTGCTGTGGAAATACTCGCAGAAATTCATGAGTACGCCTCCGCAGAGCACACCCGCCGTCGACGGGGAACTTGTGTACATGCTGCGGAGCGATGGGCTGCTGCACTGCTTCTTTGCTCGCAGCGGAAGGATCAAATGGTCCAAGCAATTGGTGAGAGAGTTCGAAGTATTGCGGCCGCAGTATGGGTTCTCCGGTTCCCCGGTGGTAGAAGGAAATCTTGTGCTGATTACCTGTAATGCTTATGGCATCGCACTCGACAAGGAAACTGGGAAGGTCGCCTGGAAGAGCCCGACCGAGGATCCCAATCTCGCGGGGCGTTCGATGATCGATGCTTATGCTACTCCTGTGGTCTATACCCAGGGTGACAAGCGGTATCTATGTCAATTCAACGGCTATGGTGTCTATGCGGTAAACGTGAAAACAGGTCAGCCCAAATGGTTCTATAGTTGGCCTCCTGGCGGCTTCACTGATTGGGCGAATGTGGCCGACCCGATAGTGCATGATGACAAGGTGTTCATTTCCACGGGCTATGGGATCGGCTGAGTGCTTCTCGACATCCGTTCGGACACGCCGCAAGTGATCTGGCGGAACAATAACCTGGGGGCCGATGTCGCCCCCTGCGTGTATCTCGACGGTTACGTATTCGGCTGTCACGATGCGGCACTTTTCAGAGGAAGCATGCGCATCGCCGGTACCTTGAGGTGCCTGGATTTCAGGAACGGGAATGTAATATGGGAAAGGGACCTCGGACAGCCGGTATCGCTTTCGGTGTCGAGTAACAGGCTCTTCGTGCTTTCCGAAGAAGGAATACTACAGATCGCGGAAGCCGGTCCGACCGGGTTCAAGCTGATATCCAGTTGCGATATTCTCGATGAGAAAGAAACAGCCAGAAAATTCTGGACACCGCCAGTATTGTGCAACGGCCGGATCTACTGCCGCAACTATGGCGGCGACCTGGTCTGCATCGACGTGAGCAACTGACCCCCACCGCAGTCAATTGACAAATTTACGATTCAATCGTAAATTGGCCAGATGATCAGGAGACAGCTGGAAAGCTACCTGAAACGCGACGCAACCTACTATCCCGTCCTCACTCTGACGGGACCCAGGCAATCTGGCAAGACGGTGCTCGTAAAGGCTGCCTTTCCAAGACACTCCTATGTAAACCTTGAGGAGCTGGAACCCCGGCAGTACGCCCGCGAAGATCCGAAGGGCTTCCTTGCCCGCTACTCCGGGCCAACTATACTCGACGAGGTGCAGCGCGTGCCCGAGCTGTTCTCCGCGCTTCAGGTCGCCGTGGATGCGGACGCGACGCCTGGCCGTTACATCCTCACCGGTTCGCATAACTTCCTGCTCATGAAGGAGGTGTCCCAGACCCTCGCCGGCCGATGCGGCATCCTGCACCTGCTGCCGCTGACGCGAGCGGAGCTGGAAGGCCAGGTCAAGCCCGGTCCCATTTCGGCCTCCACCCTGTTCGCAAACCGAAAATCCGCTCTTGAGCTGTGGCCGACGATCTTTTTCGGCTTCTACCCGCGCATACACGATCGCCACATTCCCCCCGAAGTCTGGATGTCCGATTACGTGCAAACCTACCTGGAGCGGGACGTGCGCGGTCTGGCCGCCGTGGGCAACCTGGAAACCTTCGGTCGATTCCTATCGCTGGCCGCCGGCAGGACAGGGCAACTGCTCAACTATTCCATCCTTGCCGATGACTGCGGCATTTCGGTCGACACCGCCCGCCGGTGGATCTCGATCCTGCAGGCCAGCTTCATTGTTCTGCTCCTCCAGCCGCATCATGCCAACTTCAACAAGCGCCTGATCCGCAGCCCGAAGATGTATTTCTGGGACACGGGACTCGCCTGCCACTTGTTGCGCATTCGGGAAGCAGGCCAGATCGAGACCCACCCCCTGCGCGGAGCGCTGTTCGAGAACTATGTGATCGCCGAGGTCGCCAAGACCTTCTGCCACCACAGGCGCGAGCCGCCGCTGTTTTTCTGGCGCGACCGAACCGGGCATGAGGTCGACTTGCTGGTCGACGAAAGCTCAAACCTGCACCCCGTGGAAATGAAATCCGGTCAAACCATGGACAGCGGCATGCTGGAGGGGTTGCGTTGGTGGTGCGCTCTGGCGGGTCGACCGCAGGAATCCGCCGCGCTGGTGTACGGGGGGGGTGAAAGACAGGAGCGTGGCGGGATCAGGGTGAGGCCTTGGTTTTCGATATAGGCGCGATAGACCGGGGCAGACCCCCGCCGCTCACCTGCCTCGCGCTTGACGGCAGCAAGGCGATCCGCTACTCTGCGTATAAGACTCTTCCAATCAGGAATACGGTTGCTATGCTGCGATTTTATGCCCTCAGGTTTCTCACTGTTCTAATTCTTCTCGCGGCGGGCGCTTCGGCTCAGGCCCAGGACTGGCCACGCTGGCGCGGACCGGACGGCAACGGGGTCTCCCCGGAGAGCCAGTGGCAGGCCAGCGGCTTCCACAGCGAACCCCGGCTGTTCTGGAAGGCCTCCGTGGGCGAGGGCTTCTCCTCGGTGGCGGTCAAGGGTAAGTACGCCTACACCCTCGGGAACGAGAACGAGAAGGACACGGTCTGGTGTCTGGAGGCGGAGACCGGCAAGAAGGTATGGAGCTATTCCTATCCCTGCGGGCTGGGTTCCTACCCGGGTCCCCGGGCTACCCCCGCCGTGGACGGGGGGGTGGTCTACACCCTGAGCCGGGAAGGGCACCTGTTCGCCTTCGACGCGGCCAGCGGGAAGATCCGCTGGCGCAAGCACCTGGTCAAGGACTTCGGCGTGGAGCCGCCGGGGTGGGACTTCGCCGGCTCGGCGGTAGTGGCCGGAGAGCGCCTCGTCCTGAACGCGGGCAAGGCCGGGATGGCGCTGGACAAGAACACCGGCGCCAAGCTGTGGGGGAGCAGCCGCGGTCCCGGCGGCTACGCCACCCCCGTGCTGGCGGAGCTCCGCGGCAGGCCCGCCGTGGTCATTTTCGGGGAGCGGGCAGTGTACGGCGTCGATCTGCAGAGCGGGGCTGAGCTGTGGGTCTTCGACTGGCAGACCGGTTCCGAAGTGAACGCCGCCGACCCGGTGGTGTTCGACGGCAAGGTGTTCGTGGCCAGCGCCTACAGCAAGGGGTGCGGGCTGTACGATGTGAGCGGCAGCAGCCCGGTTGCCCTCTGGAAGAGCGACGCCTTCGAGACGCATTTCAGCAGCTTCGTGTACCTGGACGGCTACCTCTACGGCATCGATGGGGACGCCCGCCAGCCCAGCGCCGGCACCCTGCGCTGCCTGGACCTGCGCACCGGGCAGCCGGCCTGGAGCATGCGCCTGGGTTTCGGCTCGCTCATCGCCGCCGGAGAGCGCGGCAAGGAGCGCCTGATCGTGCTGAACTCGACGGGCGCCCTCTTCATAGCCCAGGCTTCCCCCTCGGGGTATAAGGAACTGGCCAAGGGCACACTGCCGCGCGACCAGTACTGGAGCCCCCCGGCCCTGGCGCAGGGCAGGCTGTTCGTGCGCAACCTGAGCGGGGACCTTTTCGCGATCGACCTGAGATGAGGCGCGGCGTGGGGTGAACTACCGGCTGGTGCGTATCCTGATCGTGGCTCTGTTTTCCATCGCCGGGCTGACGGGGTTCAGCGCGCTGCTGGTGCACGACCCGGTCGCGGACCTGGCCATGCACGAGCCCGGGATGGACGGCCGCCCGCCTTCCCTGGCGGCTTCAGCCGAGGTCAGAATCGGCGAGTTCTTCCTCGTCTCCGACGGCGTGCCGTCGGCCATTCGCGCCGCCTGGCCCCGCTTCCGGGGCGCCTACCAGGACAACTCCAGCCGCGAGAAGGTTGCCCTTTCCTCCTCCTTCGAGGCCGGCGGGCCGCT
>Ga0315273_10010692_pt1 | contig 11722 bp, 7 predicted proteins | sample YL17G02_0_MG_FD_205753 | JGI IMG/M metagenome (GOLD analysis project Ga0315273, IMG submission 205753) | Sediment microbial communities from Yellowstone Lake, YNP, Wyoming, USA - YL17G02_0 | ecosystem: Environmental > Aquatic > Freshwater > Lake > Sediment | place: USA: Wyoming | collected... | reverse complement strand
GCGCCTGTATTATGACAACAAAAAAACGCTATCTTGGTTTAGGCGGTTTTGATAAAAATATTTTTATGTATATGGAAGAAGTTGATCTTTTATATCGGGCTAGAAAGAAAGGTTTAAATACTTATTTTTATTCTGATTCCCAAATTATCCATCTCGGGTCCTCTTCAACTAATGGAAAAACTTTCCCAATCTTACAAGTCTATCGAGGATTTTTATTTTTTTACAAAAAACATTACTCAATTTTTCATCTGCTGGCTCTCCGTTTGATTTTGAAATTTAAAGCCCTAATTGCTTATTTAATTGGTAAAATTAAAGGCAATCGGTATTTGATCAATACTTATGAGCAAGCTTTCAGGATTTCTTAAGTTTTTGGATAACAATTTAATAAAAATTCTTCTTTCGGTATTTATTTTTTTGGTTCCTCTTTGGCCGAAACTACCAATCAGAATGATTGATTATACTTATATTGCGATAAGACTTGAAGATATTTATCTGACCCTGATGTCTCTTGCCTTTGTCATTCAGCTTATCAGAAAAAAAATTAAATTAAATCGGGCTTATCTTTTTATTTTTATTCTTTTTTGGCTGGCGGTTTTTGCATCAGCCCTCTGGGCCATCTTTATTGGAAAAACAATTGTTCTCTATCATCTTGGACTTCTCCATGCTTTAAGAAGAGTTGAATATATGATTGTATTTTTTATTGCCTCATCGGTGATAAGAAATAAAAAGGATTTTTTTCAATTGTTAAATTTTTTTATCTTCGCTGTTTTTCTTGTAGCTATTTATGGAATCGGTCAAAAATATTTAGGTTTTCCGGCGGTTCAAACAATGAATCCTGAATATGCTAAAGGGTATATTTTATATCTCACTCCTGAGGCAAGGATTTCTGCTACCTTTGCCGGACATTATGATTTAGCTTCTTATTTGATTCTTGCTATTCCAATTGTCCTTTCTTTATTTTTTTATTTCAAAAAAAATTATTTATATTTATTTGTATTTATTCTTTCTCTAATAGTTTTAATCGATACTTCATCAAGAATTTCCTTTGTTGCTTATACTCTCTCTACTTTGATTTTACTTATTGTTATCAGAAAATATTTATTTACTGTTTTTGTAATAATTTTAACGGTAGGCTTAATGTTTTTTTCCAAGGATTTAGGTAATAGATTTTTTAGGACATTTCAAATAAAAAGAATTCTTGTTAATGAAAAAACCGGCTCCGTTTATGTCAATCAAAATATCACCACTAAAGAATTGCCTGCTGGTTCCTTTTATGTAAAATTAAAAGATCAAACTGCTGAAGCAACCGTAGCTGCAAATATCGAAACTTTTAAAAAACAAATCGTCCAAGAACAAGCCTGGGAAGCCACTTCGTCAGGAAAAACACTAAACAATAACGAATTTAATAAATTGATTGCTTCTTTATCAGCTAATTTAAGAGGAGTCAATACGATTGTTTCTGATATTTCTTTTGCTACTCGTATTCAGGTTGAGTGGCCAAGAGCAATTGAAGCTTTTGGTAAAAATCCAATTCTAGGAACAGGGCCGTCATCAATAACTGAGGCAACTGATAATGATTTTTTACGTTGGCTGGGCGAAATAGGGCTACTGGGCACGACTCTTTTCATGATAATTTTATTGTCTCTGGTAAAAGATGTCTTTACTAAAATTGATATGTCAGTAAAAGAAAATAAATTATTGGCTTTTGGTTTCATCTTTGGATTATTTGCTTTATTGATAAATGCCACCTATATTGATGTTTTTGAAGCTTCAAAAGTCGCCTATACTTTCTGGACAATCGCGGGATTATACATCGGATATTGTTCGATAAATAAAAAGGCTGACCTTTAACTTTATGAGAAAACTTGATTTGTTTATTCTTTCCATCATCTTGATCATCGCCTTTATCTTCCGTCTTTATAAAATAAACACTCCTCTCGCTGATCTTCACTCATGGCGCCAAGTTGATACGGCTGCCGTAGCCAGGAATTTTGTCAAAAATGGCTTTGACCTGTTACATCCTAAGTATGACGATCTTTCCAATGTCCAATCGGGAATAGTTAACTCCCAAGGTTACCGGATGGTTGAGTTTCCGATTTACAATGCCATTTTTGCCTATTTTTATAAATTAATGCCATTTTTTCCTTTAGAGGTTTGGGGAAGATTAACGTCGATTATTTTCTCTTTGATAGTCATAGCAATTCTTTATTATTTATTACTTAAAGAAAGCAGTCGTTTATCAGCCATTTTTGGATCCTTTGTTTATGCTGTTTTTCCATTCTTCGTTTTTTTTTCAAGGGTTATTTTACCTGAAACACCAGCGTTAGCTTTTCTGTTTCTTTCAATATTTTTTTTCTATTTCTTTTCCAATTACAAAAAAATAGATTATAAGTCTATCATTAATTATTCGTTATCAGCTGTTTTTTTTGCTTTTTCTTTATTAATTAAACCAACGATAATATTTTATCTTCTTCCCATAATTGTTCTCTTTTATAGAAAATATAAATTCAGTTTGTTTAAAAAGTTGGATTTTTATATATATTTTTTCATTGTTTTCATTCCTTTAATCTGTTGGCGGTTGTATATAAAAAATTTCCCTGAAGGCATTCCTTATTCGGATTGGCTGTTTACTTCAACAAATACGGCTCAGGGTTTAAAAAGTATTTTATTTCGACCTTCATTTTTCCGATGGATATTTTTTGAAAGAATTAATAATCTAATTTTAGGTGGATATCTATCCCTATTTTTTGTTTTAGGAACAATCGCTAAACAAAAAAAATATTTGCTTTTAAGTTTTGTTTTTTCCGCTTTAGCCTATATTTTTGTTTTTCAAGGAGGTAATCTCCAACATGAATATTATCAAACCTTAATATTGCCTGTTCTTTCTGTGATGATAGGCCTTGGCGTTAGTTTTGTTTTTGAGCATAAAAAAGAATTTATTAATCCTATCCTTGTTTCAATCTTGGTTTTTTTACTTTTTGTTTTTTCTTTTTATTTTTCATATTCCAAAGTTGCAGACTATTATCTATATTCACAAGAGCTCATTCAAGAGGCAAATATAATCAATAGCTTAACTGATTACAAAGATTTGATTGTCGCTGATCGAACCGGTGATACGACTTTATTATATTTAGCTAATCGTCGCGGTGCATCGTCTATTTTTCGCGATCCGATCGATCTGAAAAAATTGGGATATAAATATTTGATTACATCAAGTGAGGGCGAGATAGATATAATGAAACCGGATTTTGAAATAGTTTTTCAAAATGAAAAATTTACGTTATTCAAACTATGAAGATTTTGATGGTAACTCCTTATGTCCCCTATCCTCCCTCCTCAGGCGGACAGATACGAACATATAATCTTCTTAAATATTTAAGTCAAAGTAATGAAATAACTTTAGTGGCTTTATATAAAAATGATGAGGAAAAAAAATACGAATCTTATTTAAAAAAATACTGTAAAAAAATTTATCTATGTAAAAGACCTTCATCTCCCTGGCAGTTTAATAATATTCTTAAAACTGTTTTTTCATCCTCACCTTTTCTTGTTGTCAGAAACTATTCCGATGAAGCAAAAACAATTATAAATAAATTACTTCAACAGGAAAAATTTGATGTTATCCATGCGGAAACTTTTTATGTCATGCCTCACATTCCTGAAACTAAAGTCCCAACTGTTTTGGTTGAACAAACAATTGAATACAAAGTTTATAAACATTTTATCAATTCTTTACCTTTTTATCTCAGATTCCTTATCTACTTTGATATCGATATTTATAAACTAAAGTATTGGGAAAGATTTTATTGGAAAAAGGCCAACATCGTAGTAGTCGTTTCTTCTTCCGATGAAGAAATAATTAAAACAGAAGAAAATAAAATAAAAACTTCCATTATTCCAAACTGTGTTGGTGATGAAATGATTACTAATAAATTAGAAAAAAAAGATTTTAAAAATCCCACAATATTTTTCCAAGGTAATTTTTTCTGGTTGCAAAATGTTGAAGCAGCTAATTTTATAATTAGTAAAATATATCCGAAGTTAGTTAAGGAATTAACTCATGTCAAAGTTGTCATTGCCGGACAAAATGCAAAAAAATTAGGGAGCCTGATAAATAAAAATATTAATATCGTAAATATTGAGCCTGATAATATAAATAAAGTAAAAGATTTATTTAAAAAAAATACATTATTTATTGCTCCAATATTTGGACCCGGTGGAACCAGATTGAAGATACTGGCTGCAATGGGATCCGGAATGCCTGTCATTTCGACAGTCACTGGAATAGAGGGTTTGGATGTTACTAACAATAAAAATGTTATTATTGCCGGCAACCAACTAGAATTTGTCGCTAAAATAAAACAATTATTAGTAAATAAAAATTTGTATGAAAAAATTAGAATTAATGCTTATAATCTAGTTAAGAAAAAATATCAATGGAGTCAAACTGCTAAAGATTTGGAGTCTGTTTATAAAAATTTATAATATATATTAATGATTATTATTGGAGTTGATGGCAACGAAGCAAATGTAGAAAAAAAAGTCGGAGTATCAGTTTATGCTCTGAATATTCTTAAATATTTTTGTAAAATTGCCGACCAGGAAATCCAATTTAAAGTTTATTTAAAAAGTGATCCATTAGATGATCTGCCAAAAGAAAATAAATATTTTAAATATATAGTAATTAAAGGAAAGTTTTTATGGTCTCAGATTGCTTTGCCTTTATTTTTGTATCAACATAAAAATATCGATGTTTATTTTTCTCCGGCTCACTATCTCCCTCGTTTTTGTCCGGTACCTCAAGTTGTTACCATTCATGATTTAGCTTGTCTTTATTACCCCGAAGATTTTACAAAAAAAGATTTATGGCAATTAAAAAATTGGACTGGTTTTTCGATTAAAAAAGCCAGACAAATTATTGCTGTCTCAAAAACTACCAAGAAAGATATTGTTAAGAATTACGGAGTTAATGAAGATAAGATAAGCGTAATTTATAACGGTTTTGAAAAAACAGGGGGTATCAAAACCTCCGCGGTTGAGGAGTCCCGCCAAAGGCGGGATAAACTCCGCGGGAAAACCGCGGAGGTTAAGTTAAAAAAATATATTTTATTCGTTGGAACCATCCAACCTAGAAAGAACTTAGAAACGTTGATTGACGCTTTTAATAGGTTTTTATTAATGAATAAGGATTTTAAACTCGTTATTGTTGGTAAAAAAGGCTGGCTGTATAAAAGTATTTTTGAAAAAGTAAAGGCTATGAATTTAGGAAAAAAAATTACCTTTACTGATCATATAACAGACGAAAAATTGATTTGGTATTATAAAAATGCTTTTTGCCTTGTTCATCCCTCTTTATACGAAGGATTTGGTATCCCTGTTCTTGAGGCAATGAGTTATGATTGTCCGACGATAGTGTCGACGACTTCGAGTTTGCCAGAAATTGGCGGAGACGCCAGTCTTTATTTTGATCCAAAAAATCCTGATGATTTATTGGAAAAATTGAATACACTTCAAAATAATAATCAATTAAGGAAAGAGCTCATTTTAAAAGGCAAACAACGAATTAAAGATTTTTCCTGGGAGAAATGCGGTAGAGAAACGTTAGATGTTATATTAAAGACTGTCTTTATCTAAAACCATATGATTACAATCATCTCAGACGATTATTCTATCGAGCAATACAACAAACATGCTCATCATCCCCTCCAAGCCTGGGAGTGGGGCGAAGCACGAAAAAAAACCGGGGTTGAGGTTTTGCGATTATCTGATGGTAAAAACGTTTTTCAATTAACATTTCATAAAATTCCAAAAATAAATTACAAGATTGGATATTTACCTCGCTCTGTTTTCCCATCAAAAGAAGTTTTAAACTTCCTTTATGATTATGGAAAGAAAAATAAAATAATTTTCATCAAGATTGAGCCTTATGTGGAAAAATCAAAAATCAAAAATCAAAAATTAATAAAATCAAAACATCCGCTGTTTCCTGAGTGGACTCAAATATTGGATCTTAAGAAATCTGAAGACGAGCTTCTCAAAAGCTTTCATTCAAAAACACGATACAACATCCGTCTCGCCGAGAAAAAAGGCGTTGTCATTAAAGAAATGTCAAATGACCGCGGTTTTGAAATTTTTTCTAAACTTTATTTTGACACCTGTAGACGGCAAAAATATTTTGGTCATACGCCAAAATACCATAAAATTATTTGGGAAAGTCTGAAAAAAGATGTTGCTCATATTTTGATCGCTTTTTATAAAGACGTTCCGCTGGCCGCTTATGAACTGTTTTATTTTAGAAATACGCTTTATTATCCCTATGGAGGTACTTCCTTGGAATATCGGAACCTGATGGCTTCTAACTTATTGATGTGGGAAGCGATTAAACTGGGAAAAAAACTGGGGGTTGAAAAATTTGATATGTGGGGATCACTCGGGCCAAATTATGACATAAATGACCCTTGGGCAGGTTTTACTCGTTTTAAAGAAGGCTACGGCACCAAATTTACGGAGTTTATCGGTAGTTATGATTTGGTTATTAATCCGATTCAATATAAAATTTATAACGTAATTTATTTACTTCGCGAAATTTATCTAAAATTAAGAGGATAAATTTTTCTTTTTCAGCGCCACTTTCAAAACCTGATCGACGTGGTCGACGTAGACAAATTTTAGATCCTTGAGAACATTTTGAGGAATGTCTTCCAAATCTTTTTTGTTATCTTTAGGCATAATAATAGTTTTTATTCCGGCCCGGTGTGCGGCAATTACCTTTTCCTTAATTCCACCTACTTCCAATGCCCGTCCACGTAGTGTTATTTCTCCGGTCATGGCGACTGTTCTAATGGTTGGAGTTTTGGTCAATGCCGAAATCATCGCCGTTGCAATGGCCAACCCGGCCGATGGACCGTCTTTTGGTACGGCTCCCTCAGGAACGTGGACATGAATATCAATCTTATGGAAAAAATCTTTTTCAAGCCCAAACTGTTTCCAGCGCGGTCTGATATAAGATAAAGCTGCCTGGCAAGACTCTTTCATCACATCACCCAAATGTCCGGTTAATGTTAAGCTACCCTTACCCGGCATAATGGCAACTTCAATGAATAGTATGTCTCCGCCGGCCTGCGTCCAGGCCAGTCCGGTTGTGATTCCGACTGTATCTTTTGCTTCAATCATAGATGACGAAAACTTGAATGGTCCGAGATATTTTGAAATATCAGTTAAACCAATTGTTTTATTTTTGACCTTTTTTTCAATAATTTCGCGGGTTATCTTTCTAAAAATTGTTGATATCTGTCGTTCCAGATCGCGGACACCAGCTTCACGTGTGTATCTTCTAATAATTGTTTTTACGGCGCTATCGGTAATTGAGCCTTCTTTATTGTTTAAACTGCTCGCCTCCAGTTGTTTTTGAATTAAGTGAGTTTTAGCAATGTTAAATTTTTCATCTTCCGTGTATCCGGGAAAATGAATGACCTCCAAGCGATCAAGCAGTGCATCTGGAATAGTATCAAGTATATTGGCAGTCGTGATAAAGAAAACATCAGACAGATCAAAAGGCACTTCCAAATAGTGGTCGGAAAAAACCTGATTTTGTTCCGGATCAAGAGCTTCAAGCAAAGCAGATGAAGGATCACCGCGGTAATCTTTTCCTATCTTATCGATTTCGTCCAACATAAAAACCGGGTTTTTTGTCCCGGCCTGCTTGATTCCCTGAATTATCCGACCTGGAAGTGCTCCGACATAAGTTCGACGATGACCTCTAATTTCTGCCTCATCCCTAATCCCGCCCAAAGACATTCTGACAAACTTTCTTCCCAAAGACCTGGCGATTGATTTTCCAAGAGAAGTTTTTCCGACTCCGGGTGGACCCACAAAACAAAGAATCGTCGGCTGTCTGCCTTCAATTTTTCCGGACTTTTCCTTGATTTTTCTCATTTCAATTACCGCTAAATATTCCAGAATTCTTTCTTTGATTTTTTTCAGGCCATAATGATCCTCATTTAAAATTTTTTCCGCTTGTTTTATCTCAATATTATTGGCGGACATTAAAGACCAAGGCAGATCAACCAACCAATCCAAGTAGGTCCGGACATAAGAGGCTTCGGGATTGAACTGTGACATTTGTTTTAAACGTTTTAATTCTTTCTCGGCTTTTTCTTCAACCTCTTTAGGCATCTTCGCTTTTTTTATCTTTTCCTGATATTCTGCCATATCTTTATCTTCCCCTTTTTCACCAAGCTCCTCTTCGATCGTCTTCATTTTTTCTCGGAGTATTGACTCTTTCATCCCTTTATCAAATTTCTTCTGAGTTTTTGAAGTCAGACTGTATTCAATTTCCAGCACTTTAATTTCCCGATTAACAAAGTCCACTTCTTTTTTTAATTTTGTTTTTAAATCCGTTTCCTCAAGCAACATCTGTCTTTCTTGAGGTTTTAAGTCCAAGACCACGGCAATCTGATGAGCAAAGTTTATCGGGTTATCAGTATTGAGGATATTCATTAAAAAAACGAAGTCGACTGTTTTACCTAAATTAATGGCTTTTTTTATTTGGGTTGAGATATACCTGATTATGGCTTTGACTTCATCATCCTCGATTTCTTTTTCTTTTATTACCTCAACTTTTGCTTCAAACCAGGAATCCTGTTTATTTGTAAAAGATAAAACCTTTACTATTTCTAATCCTTTAACCAGTGCATTAATCTCACCTTTGTCTCCTGGAACGGTTTTATCAATAGTGGAGAGCACTCCGACTTGATAAAGCTCAGTGCTTTTCGGATCGTCCTCCGCCGGGTTTTTTTGCATTAAAAGGACCACTTTTCTATCCCGTCGGAGAGATTCATTGATTGCAGCCACGCTTTGTGCTCTTCCAAAAACTAAAACATTTTCAGTCCCCGGAAAAACGATTCCATCGCGGACCGGAGCTACTGGGTAAACGGATTGTCCTGACGCTCCAATTAAAAATGCCATATGTTTTAGCAGTATAACAAAGTAATTGCTAACTGTCAATGCCTATTTTCTGAGGCTAAACCTATAGTATTATAGCCTCCCAGAACCCTCTAAACTTAAATAATCGTACAACTAACTTGGACTGTTTAAATAAATAATTTTGTAATTTTTTCAAAGTCAGTAAATCTTTTTTTGCTAACTAAGGTATTATCTGCTAATTGAGGCAATTGTTTGGTATATGAAGGTTTTTCGATCTGATAAATAATACCCAGTGGAAATTTTTCTTCATTCATTTCCAGACTTTTTCCAACCGCGGTCTTAAAATCATCTTTTTTGTATTCGTCACCTAGTTTATATACCCGATGCAGATAATATTGATAGGTATTGATTTTATTGAAGGTTACACAAGGTTGTAAAATATTAACAATGGAAAAACCCTTGTGCTCTATTCCTGCTTTTATCATTGCAATTGAGTGAAGAGCGTCTCCGGCAAAACTTTGGGCAACAAAAGTTGCCCCGGATGTTAAGGCCAACACCAAAGGATTAATCGGTGTCTCTAAAATTCCACTTGGGGTCGATTTAGATTTAAAACCTTTTTGGGCGGTTGGAGAGACTTGTCCTGTTGTCAAGCCATAAACTCCATTATCATGAACGATAACAGTTATATCGTGATTTCCTCGGCAAGCGTGAACCAAATGATTGCCCCCTTCGCCGTAACAATCGCCGTCGCCAACGATGGCAATCACTGGCAACTTATGATTGGCAATTTTAATCCCAATCGCATTTGGAATTGCTCGGCCATGAAGAGAATGAATTGCATAAGCATTCAAAAAATCATTCATGTTTCCCGAACAACCGATACCAAAAACGGCTACAACAGAAGACGAGCTCAAACCTAATTGAATCAAAGCCTGTTTGACTGCAATCCCAATTGCCCAGTCTCCGCAACCAGGACACCAGGTGGGATTGTAACCGGAAAAATCTTGTATTGTTGTCATGACTTTATAAACTTTATAACTTTATGAACTATTTCTTCTGCCGTAATTGGCCTGCCGTCATATTTTAAAAACTTTTCTTTAATTTCCACCCCCGTTTCCATTGTGATTAATTTCCCAAACTGCCCCCAGGAATTATTTTCTATCAAAATATATTTTTTGTTTTGTTTAAAAAGTGCCGTCACTCTATCTTTATCCAGTGGATAGATATGATTAAAATGAATAAAAGAAGAATCTATTCCCTTAGCCTTTAGTAGTTTTTGCGCCTGCAGAACTACCCCTTTAGTTGAACCCCAGGAAACAAAAACAGTTTCGGATTTTATTAGGTCTCCATAAATTTTCGGCATGGAAAAATCATGGCTTAGATAGGTTGCCCATTTTCTAGCTCTTTTATCCACCTGGAGAATCCTTGACTGAGCTTCTTCAGTCGTGTGTCCGTCTTCGACATGTTCATAAGAATTCGCCTGGTAAAAATATCCGGGCGTTCCTGGAATTAAACGAGGTGATATTCCATCCTCAGTCAATTTATATCTCAAGTAGTTTTGATTTTTAAAATTTGAATTTTCAGATTTAATTGTTATTTGTGATTTGTTATTTGTTATTTGATTGATCACCTTTCCTCTATTAACTTTATAATTAACTATAAGATCATCAACAAATTTCTTCGAAACAGATTTATGTGATTCCGAAAGAAACATATCAGACATAACGATTACCGGCATTTGATAAATATCGGCCAGGTTATAAGCCTTAGCTGTCAGTTCTATCATTTCTTCATTATCTCCCGGGGCTAAAACGATTTTTGGAAATTCGCCGTGACCGGAAAAAACAGAGAATAACAAATCGCCTTGTTCGGTCCAAGTCGGCATTCCGGTCGCCGGACCTGGTCGCTGGGCAATATAAACAACAACTGGAATTTCCGTAATTCCGGCAAAAGAAATTGATTCGACCATGAGAGCAAATCCGCCACCGGATGTTCCCACCGCCGACCTAACTCCAGCGAAGGAGGATCCGATGGCCGTATTGATGACTGAAATTTCGTCTTCGGCATGGCGAACGACCATACCAACTTTTTCTTGCCAGGAAGCCAAGTCAGTCAAAACTGTTGAAGATGGCGTCATTGGATAGGCAACATAAACTCGACTATCAGCGATTACGCTTGCCAAGGAAAAGGCATCATTTCCAGTTAAAACGAGTTTTTCATCACCGGGTATTTTGATTAAATATTTTAAAATATTATCCGAATAATTTTTCTTGACTGCATCAAAACCTGCTTGGACAAACTGTTTATTAAAATTAACTACTTCTTCACCTTTTTTAGCAAACTGTTCAGAAATTATTTTTATTAATTCATCAATATCTCCGCCCAAAAGTCCAATTGACGCACCCAGAGCAATTGTATTTTTCATTACCGGTTGACCTTTTAAATTGACAAGAATTTTTTTGAAAGGAACAATAATTTTTTTAACATCTTCGGTTATCTCAAACTCATCCTTATCAAATACCACTAAACTTGACGGGGTTAATCTAGCTTTGTGTTTTTCATAAGTTTCTTTATTCAAACAAACCAAAATATCAATGGCCGGATTTAAATGAGAAACTTCGTTACCCGAAACGTGGACCTCATAGGCATTATGCCCACCGCGAATAAGCGATGGATATTCAATGTAATCAAAAATGTGATAGCCGGAACGAGTTGCGATCTTTGAAAAAACAACTCCAGTTGTCATTATTCCAAAGCCCGCCTCTCCTCCGATCATCCAGGTAAAATCTGTCATAGT
>Ga0315273_10010691_pt1 | contig 11723 bp, 10 predicted proteins | sample YL17G02_0_MG_FD_205753 | JGI IMG/M metagenome (GOLD analysis project Ga0315273, IMG submission 205753) | Sediment microbial communities from Yellowstone Lake, YNP, Wyoming, USA - YL17G02_0 | ecosystem: Environmental > Aquatic > Freshwater > Lake > Sediment | place: USA: Wyoming | collected... | reverse complement strand
TGATCCTGTCAATCCCGTCTAAATAAATCCGAACCCACAGTTATTTTGTGATCCATTCGATAAGACCTTCCCTTACGATCGCATTTCTAAGTAAACGCATTTATTTGCTTGCAACCTTTTTAAAATAATGTAAAAGGTCGACGGTACATAAGATTGACCGGAGTCAAATCATGAACAGAGACCTGCTTACCAAACGCGACAAAACTTTGATACTGATCGGTAACATGATCACGCTCTTGCTCGGCGCGTTGGACAGCACCATAGTGGGTACGGCCATGCCTAAAATCATCAATGATTTGCGTGGGTTGGAATATTACAGTTGGCCTTTTACCGCCTATATGCTGGGTGCAACCCTGGCCATCATTATTTTCGGCAAGTTGTCGGATCTTTTCGGACGCAAACCGATTTTTTTGACCGGCATTATTACTTTTTTAGCCGGTTCCATTCTCTGCGGCCTGTCCCAAAACATGTTGCAATTGATCTTTTTCAGGGGATTGCAAGGGATCGGCGGAGGTGTGCTTATTTCCAATTCCTTCATCATTGTCGCGGACATGTATTCACCACGGGAACGAGGAAAATACATGGGATTTCTTTCATCCATGTTCGGGTTGGCCAGTGTTATCGGCCCTTCTATCGGCGGGCTGATCACCGATGCTTTGAACTGGCGCTGGGTTTTTTTCGTCAATCTGCCGCTGGGAGCGGTCGCCATTGGGACGGTGGTGACGGTCCTGCCGCATTTTAAGGGCAAACCGGATGCCGGCAAGCTCGATCTTTTGGGCATTGTCCTGCTGATCAGCGGGTTGGTTCCGTTTTTCCTCGTTTTTACATGGGCCGGCAGCAGCTATGCCTGGAGCTCCCCGTTGATTCTATTTATGCTTGCCATTTCCATCTTGCTGCTGACGGTATTTGTTTTGATGGAAAAACGGGCGCAAGAACCTATTCTCGATCCAGACCTCTTCAATAATCGGATCTTTTCCATATCCGCAGGCGCCAATTTTCTGGGAAATGCCTTGATGTTTTGCGGAATCCTGTTTATGCCTTTATTCGTGCAAGGCGTCATCGGTTTCAATGCCACGAATTCAGGTATGATCATGACTCCTATGATGCTGGGCCTGACCGTAGCGTCCATCACGAGCGGCCAAATTATTTCGCGTACGGGAAAATATAAGATCCTGGCCCTGATAGGATTCGGATTGACATTGGTCGGTTTTGTGCTGCTGGCCGGTCTGACCGCCGCCACCAAAGGTTCCACGATACTGCTTTACTCGAGCTTAATGGGTTTAGGGGCCGGTGCGATTATTCCGGTATTCAATATCGCCGCGCAGAATGCCTTTAGTCAGAGGGATTTGGGCACGGTGACGGCGTCCATGCAGTTTTTCCGGAACATGGGAGCTACAGTCGGTTCGTCGATTTTCGGTTATATTGTCACCATCAATATGACGCATGGATTTAAAACCCTGAACTTTCAAAACCTGCCTTCCGTGGTTACTTCGGTCGTCACCAATCCGCGCATATTGGTCAACAGCGGAGCCTTGGTCCGGGTGCGCTCGCAAATTCCGATTCCTTTTCAATCTGCTTTTGACGGGGTCGTATTGCAGGCCAAATCGGTTCTGGCCCATTCCATCACAACGGTTTTCCAGGTGGCCATCGGTGTCAGTGTTTTCGCGCTCATTCTATCTTTGTTTTTGAAAGAAATTCCGTTGACGCACTTTAAAGGGCCGACGAAGATGGAGTAGACGGTAATCCGGCATAAAGAAAAGAAAGGTCTCGCGCAGAGACGCCAAGTCGCCAAGTAAAAACAAGAAGAATCTGCTTTATTTTTTTCTGAACTTGGACGAACCGGAATAAAAAAAGGTTGGCGGGCTTTAACCCGATTCGAGAAATCCTTTACCGCAAAGGCACCAAGACTCCAAGATTTCTTAAATATTCTTTTGACTTCGTGTCTTGGTGTCTTAGTAGTAAAATTCTCTGCCATTATTGGCAAATTTAATTTAAGGCATTATTGCAAAAGTTCTAGAGTAATTCACCAATAACTTTTTCCACGGCGTCAAGCACGACTCCGGTTTTCGCAAGTTCAATGGCCGGGCCGGATTGATGCGGCATATAGCTGTCGCGATAGGTAGGGGCCACATCCCGGCGGATGCGGTCAAAGGCGGCCTGGGTCCCTTTGCCTAATTTGAATTGTCCCAATTGATCCTGGGTCAATGAAATCGCTTCGGCCGCCAGCATATATTCGATACCCACGATCTTGATGACATTATTAAGGATCATCCCGGCTTTTCTGCTTGCCCAGGGCGCCATGCTGACATGGTCTTCCTGGTTGCTTTTGGTCGGCACATTGTCCACGCTGGCCGGAAAACAGAGGGTCTTGTTTTCCGATGTCAGGGCCGAAGCCGAACAGGCGATAATGCCGTAGCCGTAATTCAACCCGGCCGGTTCGCCGGCCAGGTTGGGCGGCAGACCGTAGCTCAGGGTGGGATCGAGCAGGTTAAAAATCCGGCGTTCCGAGATATTGCCCAACTCGGCCAGGGACATAGCCAGAATATCCATGACAAAAGCTATGGGTTCACCGTGAAAATTACCGCCGCTCAAGAACTCCAATTCAGCCTTGTCGTTCCAGAAAACCAGGGGATTGTCCGTGGCGGCGTTGATCTCATTCTCCAATATTTTTTTGACATAATCCAGGTTGTCCCGAATGGCGCCTTGGACCTGGGGCGTGCAACGCAAAGAGTACACATCCTGCACGCGCGGTTTGTACTCCGCGTGAATCACATCATGCTTCAACATGACTTTGCGGCTCTCTTCGCTCACGCGCGTGCTGCCCTGGAGGAGCCTGCGGATATTGCGGGCGCAGTCCATTTGGCCTTTTTGTTTGCGGACTTTATGAATCCTTTCATCAAAGGCGGCGGTTTCACCCCGTACCGCTTCCAGACTTAAAGCAGCGGAAATTTCACCTTCTTTGATCAGGCGCAGCGCGTCATAATAATTCAACACGGCCATGCCGGCGAACAGAGTGGTGCCGTTGATCAAAGCCAGGCAGTCTTTGGCCTTGAGTTGAAATTCCACCGGCGTAATGCCGGCTTGGCGCAATGCTTCCGGCGCCGGCATGCGGTGTCCATGATAAAAAGCTTCGGCAGCCGGAAGCCCGATCAAGACCGATACCATATGGGCCAAAGGCGCCAAATCACCGCTGGCCCCGACCGAACCCTGGATCGGAATAACGGGGTGCACGCCTTGATTCAACATAAGAGTCAAGCGGTCGATCACTTCCAGGCGCAGACCGGAAACACCCTGGCAAAAGGCATTGAGTCTGACCGCCATGGCGGCCCGCACCACTTCTTCACTCGTGGGTTCGCCGACCCCGCCGCAATGGGACAGGACCAGGTTGTTTTGAAATAGATCGTTTTCATCCATGTTGATGTTAAAATATTTAAGCTTGCCCACTCCGGTATTAAAGCCGTAGGTCGGTGGACTGGATGCATTTATCCAGTTTTCCTCAATATATTTGCGGACGCGCGTGATTTCGGCGCGGCTTTCAGGGGCAATTTCCACTTTGGCATATTCGCGGGCGACTTTAATAACCTGGTTAATGGTCAGATCGTTTCCGTTTAGAATAATTTTAGACATATGGAATTCCTTTCATTCATTTGCGCGCTTTTCTTTATTAATAAAAAATTATCAATAAGTTAAGAAGAAAAGAAAATTTTAACCGCAGACTCCGGGCAGATAGCTGCAGACGGATAAGAATATTTTTGTTCCGCCGACATGGCGAAACAAAAGATATTATCGCTGCGCGAGGCGGAAAGGTTTGTTTTAAACGCAGGTGCGATATCGAAATGACCATTGGTATCATATAAAAACCAATAACATAAAAACAAATTATCTGCGGTCATCTGTCCCGGCGCGTGGGATCTGTGGTTAAAAAATATTTTCCGTGGCTCCGTGTCTCTGCGTGAGATCATCATGCCATAACTCTATCAATCGTCCGATCGCACCGAATGCCCTTTTTCTGGCTTTGACGGACAATCCGGTATCGCGGATCAAGGCGCATTTGGCGTCGAGTTCAGCCGAGGCCTTTTCAATGATGGATTCTTTTATTTGGGCGAGGGCCGCGAACTGTTCCCGGATAAACTGCTCTGTTTCCGATAATTCAATCGGCTCAGGCGCGACGGACCCAACCACCAGTTTTATGCTGCCGCCGGGACTCTCCGCGTTTTGAGGCAAATAGCACAGGGCTCCGTTGACGACCGCAAAGTCGAGGGAAGCCCGGGCGCTCTGTTTTACGAATTTCAGCCAGGTGTTTTTAGGCAGAGCGGGGATGATAAAACCGGTGATAAAAGTTTTTTCTCTTTGCGTGCGGCCGTTAAGATCTACATGTTCCCGGATAAGCTCGCGCAATGATTTTTGGAAAGAGCCTTCTTGATCAAAGCATTCCGTCTTGGCATCCAGAGCCAGCAGCACAGGCGCCAGGTCGGAGTGATAAACGGCCCGGCAGGACAAAGAGCGTGGTACTTGGTGACAAACCTTGCCGTTGGTTTTAAAACAGGGCGCAATGCTTTGGCGCCAATCCGCGCTTTGATTAAAGTACATACAACGCCGGTCCTGAAGAATATTGCCGCCGATGGTGCCCCTATTGCGGATCTGGGGTGAAGCCACGAACCGGGCCGCGGCGGCCAGCGCCGGGCAAACTTCACCGACAAGGGGATCTTTCATAAGATCCGAGAGGGTCAGCATGGCGCCGATAAACAGGCCGTTCGGGCGTTTCTCGATCTTTTTTAAATGGGAGATTTTGTGAAGTCCGATAACCTGGGCCGCGGTTTTCAGGCCTTTTTTTAACAGGGGCACATAATCGGTGCCGCCGGCCAGAAAAACGGCGTCAGGGTTTTCTTGAAAAAGCGTCCAAGCTTGTTCAAGGGTTTTTGGGGTATGATATTCAAATTTATTAACAGAATTCATACTCAATCACCCAATGAAAGTCAAAAAAATTCTCGCGCAGAGCCGAAGAGAAAAAACACCTCGCGCAAAGACGCCAAGTCGCAAAGAAAAAAAGAATAAAAAATATTTTCCCCCTCTGCGTCTTTGCGTCACTGGAGTAATTTCAGAGTCTTCTGAAATTACGTCCTCTGCGCGAGCCCCTTCTTCTTCATGTTATCCGCAACTTCGCCGGTACAAACAACTGCGACAATGGCAAAGCCTTGATCTCTTCGCCTGTGGCATGGGCAACCGCATTGGCAATGGCGGCTGCCACCGGAACGGTCGCCGCCTCGCCTACGCTCTTGGCGCCGAAAGGACCGGTCGGCTCATAGCTCCGGGCAATATAGACATGGGCCTGGGGCGCATCCAAAGATAAGGGGACTTTGTAATGCAACAAGTCGGAGCTGATCGGTTTTACGGCGCGCGGGTCCAGTTCGACCTGTTCCAGCATGGCATACCCGAATCCCATGGCAATGCCGCCCTGCACCTGGCCGATGACTACTTCCGGATTGATAGCCGTGCCGACATCCACGGCTTCGATCACGTGTTTGACTTCCACATTGTTTGTGCGCCGGTCCCAAGCCACTTTGGCCCAGCAAACCGCAAACGGCGGAGGGCTTTCCTCGGCCTTGAAGCTGGCATGACCGATGAGGACTGCGCCTTTATCGTCAAAAATAATTTTCTTGACCGCTTGCTTGAAGGTCAGAGTTTTTGTTTCCCGGTGGAGATCGAGGGTGATTCTCCCTTTAGCACAACTGATTTTATCCGCAGCAATCCGGTAGATATTGCCGAGAGCGGCTTTGATATTTTGCAGTAAATGGGCGGCTGCTTTTTGTACGGCATTGCCGCTGATATACATCTGGCTGCTGGCAAAGGTGCCGGTATCATAGGGCGTGGTCAGGGTGTCGGCGGCATGGATGGTGATATCCGCGACCTCCAACCCCAATTCTTCGGCCGCGACTTGGCAAAGCGTGGTTTCACTGCCCTGGCCGATATCGGCCGAGCCGGTCATCAATTGCACAGTACCGTCATCATTGGCTGAAATAATACAGGAACTCAGGCCTTCTTTGGAAGACGGCCCGGAGGTGTGGCAGCCGAAGGCCATGCCCCAGGCTTCCACCAGGCCGGCTCGATTTTGCTTGCCATCCTGTTCATCTATTTCCTCTTTGATCTTTTCAGCGCCTTGGGCGCAGTCCTCGATTGCGCAGCTCCAGACCAGGGGACTTCCGCCGGGGAAGGTGTCGCCGGCCTGCAGATGGTTCTCGAGCCGCATGCGGACCGGGTCCAGGTTTAATTTGCGGGCGATCCGGTCGAGCAAGAGTTCCCGGGCAAAGGTCATTTGAGGATTACCGAACCCGCGCATGGCGCCGGCGACCGGCGCATTGGTTAACACGCAATGGCCTTCAAATAAGTAGTGGGGTACCCGGTACTGGAACTTGCGACTGGTGGCGGCCATGACCACGGCGCTGTGGGTGGTGTAAGGCCCGGCATTCATGAAGACTTGGGCATGCACAGCCTGGAATTTTCCGTCGCGGTTGACGCCGACTTTCAGGCGGATAACGGATTCATGGCGCACCGCCGAGGCGTACATATCTTCTTCGCGCGTATGCATGATTTTCACCGGCCGAAGCACAAGTCTGGAGAGCAAAGCGCCTATTGGCTGGTTATGAAGTTGTTGGCGCGCGCCGAACCCCCCACCCATAAACGGTTTGATCACGCGGATGTCGCTTTCGGTCATATTCAGCAGTTCGGCCAATATTCTGCGGTCCTGAAAAGGCGTTTGACTGGTGCTCCAGACGGTCAGTTTGCCTTCTGATGTAAAAGAACAGACACAACCGGTCAATTCCAGGGGTACATGTTGCACCGCAGGCGTATAGAACTCTTCTTCAAATACAAAATCGGACATCCGGAACCCTTCGGCGACATCGCCCTGGGTCACTTTTATTTTTTTGATGATATTGGTTTTGGCCAATTCCGGCTGGAGGCGCACGGCCTTTTCAGCCAGGGCTTCTTTGATCTTGAAGACCGCCGGTAAAAGTTCGTATTCCACCTGGAGTTTTTCCAAGCCTTCCCGGCAGGCCTGAGGCGTTTCCGCGGCCAGCGCGGCAATGCGGTCGCCGGCATAAAGGGGGTGATCGGTCAATATTCTTTCATCTTTTATCAAAAGCGGGGAGGGCGGAGATCCGGAGCAATTGAAGAGCTGCTGAGGCACGTCTTGCGGCAGCAGTACGCCCAATACGCCGGGAACTTTCAGAGCCGCGGATTTATCGATACGGGTTACTTTGGCATGGGCATGGGGACTGCGTAAAATGGCGCCATAAACCATGCCGGGCAGGGTCAGGTCGGCGGTATAGACCGCTTGGCCCGTGACTTTCAGGCGAGATTCAAGACGGTGATAGGGTTTACCGACGATCTTAAAGTCGGTTATGGGATTCGCGGTCACTTCCTTTCAACTCCTTATGAAGAGAGCATAAAAGAATTAGGCCCCAATGAATTCGATCAGGCTCTTAAAGTATAGCTCCAGGCCTACGAACATCAGGTCATTATGATCGGCGCGGGGAATGATGACCAGTTTTTTATTTTGGGCGCCGGAGTTTTCAAAAAGGGTTTCGGCTTCAGCCAGGGGAATGAGCGAATCCTGTTCCGCGTGAATGATCAGGGTCGGGATTTTGATCAGACGGATCTTTTCTTTGTTAAAGAAATTCCGGCCTTCGTTCCAAACCGGGTGATCGAAAGGCACCAGGCCGTGCATTGAAAGATAATTGCGAAAATTAGTGGCGGAACCGCTTTCCACGATCAATCCGGGGAGTTCATCCTGGTAATGCAGGGCGATTTCTATGGCGCAAAGGCTTCCCAAGGATCGACCCATAACGAATAGGGGTCCCATATAACCGTTTCCCCGAAACCATTGTTGGGCTTTAATAAAAAGGGTTTTGCTGTCTTTGAGAAGATCGGCAATCGTGGGGGTGCCGTCGCTGTAGCCATAGCCCCGGTAATCGGTCACGAGCAGGTTGAGTTTGCGGTCATTAAACAAAGGCGCGATCTGGTCATAATCCGGTGCGATTTCACCATTGCCGTGGAAAAAAATAATCGAGGGCAGGCTTTTTTCGGCCGGATAAAATCGGCAGCCGATGCGGACGCCGGGTTCAACCTCGAAAAAAAGGTTATGGGGATCCTGTTTCCCGTCCCCAGGGAGCCGGAGGGGATAAAACAGGACCTGATGTATTTGCGGTTGATCGATGATTTTAAGCGGATCGAGCGTATCCATATTGGGCTATCTCTAAAGTCTTTATTTTTAAGATGCAGATTATAAATGAATCGGACTTTTGGTACAAGGAAAAACCGGTAACTTAGCAGGAAGGACAATTGTTATGGACTTTTTAGATGTTTTTAGGTATAAATTTTGTTAATACTCAGGTAGACAGAATTCAGAATAACCTGCGAAAAGGTTTCAGGTCGGAGGAATGTCCGAGATAAATGGCAGGCGGTAATTACAAATTGGTGGGCCTTTTACCCCACCATCAAGTCCTCCAATCTCATGGCGGGTTTTTTCATTCTGTCTCCTGAATTCTGACTCCTGGCTAACTAAGCACTTACTAAATTTTTACATAACAATAGATATGATCTTCCATTGGAGAATACCTATGAATAAAAAAAGCTTCATCCGCTTGGGCTTACTTTTGGGGTTTATTGGGTTGGCTGCTTGCCAAAAGCCTGTACCGGAGAGCCCCAGGGAGTCCGATGTTTTTCCGCCGGCAGAATTGATCGCATCCAATGTTCAGGAGACCCAGACCAGCCTTGCCCTGGTTTTTAAAAGTGTTGTAGTCAACAAGGCGCCCGGTGCGAGCGACATTTACGGCGAATGGAAAATCCAGGCAACGGTGAAACAATGTTTCGCGGGCGATTTCAAGCCCGGGGACACGTTTGTTTTTTACTGGCGGTTTGAAAAAGGCATTGAATCGCCCAAGGCCGAAAGCGCGTGGATCGGCAGTTTTAACCGTAATGAAAAGGGCGATTACTATGTGCCGGACAACGGTTATGTGTTTGAGTACTCGAAAACCCTGGAGACCGTGTTTGAGAAAACGATGGCGGAAAAAGGGAAATAATGAGAAGTAAATATAAAATTTCTAAAGATCATTTGTCGAAAAAACCGAGCATCAGAGATGACAGGAGGAACGACCATGGAATTGTCTAGAACCGTTGTCGGATTCGGCCCTACGGATCTCGAGGATTATTGGGAAATGTTGACCTGGAAAACAACGGAAAATATAGATTTCAATTTTATCGATTGCGGCCTATACGACGATCCGCAAAACGATAATGAGCAATATGTTAAGGAAAAAGTCCGGGAGGTCATGAAGGCCACGGATCGCTATGCCCTTCTGATCAGCGAGGACACAAAATTCAAGTGTAAATACATCCGCTGGGAGGCGCAGGTGGCGATTGAAAAAGGCTGTACGATCATCGGCATCAATCTGGACGGAATCCGGGAGATAGATGAAGAAATTTGCCCCGCCGTTCTCCACAATATCGGCGCTACGTTTGTGGCTTTTTCTCCCCAGATTGTCGCTTATGCCATCGAGCATTTCAAGATGAAAGACAAAGGGAACTGGAATTATGATGACGATTTGTATGAAGAACTGGGGTATGCCGACAATGAATGAAAATTTATAAAGATACCATGCGTCAGCCAGAGTTATCCCCAACGTTGCATAATCTTTTGCGATTCCGAGAAATAAAGAGCCACGATTGGTCTAATGGGTTTAATGGAGGAAATACCGCATGGCTTTTAGAGCTCCGATCAAGGTCTGCTTCAGCGATATAGACAATGCCGGTATCGTTTACTATCCCCGTTTCATGCATTACTTTCATCTGGCCATCGAGGAATTTTTCGCCGCGGTTCTCGGCATCGATTTTGCGGATGTCATCCATCAGCGCAACGTCACCTTTCCCACGGTCCATGTTCAAGGGGATTTCCGGCGCCGGTTGAAATACGGCGACCGCGTGGACATGGAGGTCCAGGTATTGGACCTCGGCAAAACCTCCATCACCTGGGGATACAAAGGGTATCTGGTCGGAGAGGAAGTGGAACTGGTTGTGGAAGGACAAAACATCACGGTCTGCGTCAAGGCCGATACGTTCGAGAAAGTCGATATTCCGGAATGGTTAAGAGTGCAACTGACGAAATACATGCAAACCCAGGCGCATTCATAAACTTATGAAGATAGTGACGATTTTGAGTATATTGATAGGCAGGAAAGAAAAATATATTAAACAGTCGGTCGGTAATACATGTATTTTTCCCGCAGGCTAAATGCCTATAGTCTGTCTACCTGAGTAGTTATTGGGGAATAAGTGAAAAATTATAAGGGTATTTTTTTCGATTGTTACGGAACCTTGTTTCAATACGGGGATATGTCATTAGCTTGGAACCGTTGGCTGGATTCGATTTATTGGCAATGCCAAGAACTCGGAATGAATTCAACCCGGGAATATTTTTCAACCGCCTGCCATGGCTTTTTCTCCCGGCCCGAGCCGGTTGTCGATGAAAGTTTAACGGTTCTCGAGAAAAGAGTATTCCGGCTGCTGGAAAGTTTTAAGGTCAAGTTCAACATAGAAGATGTGCGCCGCATCGCTCTTGATGCCGTGACAGCCTGGCACGATGAGATCAGGATCGATGAGGATGTCGAACCTGTTTTGAATTATCTCAAAAGCATGAAGAAAAAAATCGCGCTGGTCAGCAACTTCGATCATCCGCTTTATGTTAAGAGACTATTGAAAGAGAATAAGATCGACTTTTATTTCGATTCCATCGTTATATCCGGTGAAGTGGGCGTTAAAAAGCCGGACCCCGCCATATTCAACCAGGCACTTGAGACGACAAAATTGAATCCGGAAGAGGTCGTCTATGTCGGCGATACGGATGAAGATATTGCGGCGGCACGGGCCGCCCGCATTCTACCCATATTGATCCAAAGAAATGGAGACAAAAATATTTTATTGGATTACCGGCATGATCAAAGCGCGGAAAATGGTCCGATATTAAAAGAAGGAGATGATTTTCTCAAGATCCATCGTCTCAATCAGTTAAAAGAAATAATCTGAAAATAAAACCCAGCAGCCCCGGAGTCATTCATTTGCACCTATGCTCCAAGTCCTGAGGTGCATCATCAAATCGACCCTAAATTTATGACATTCCAATCAGACTATAATGCGCCTATCTCTTTGAATTCTTTATAAAATTATTGCATAATGCCCCAAATATAAAATATGGGTTTGAAACATACATACTTTTATATTATTAAGGTATATTTTGATTGACATAGCGATTTAATGAGGTTAGGTATAGCCATTTTTTAAAACAAGTATTTGTCAAACAGTTAGACAGTTTGATAAAATTTAGATAGTTTTATTACAATTAAAAAGTTTAGGGGTTGGAAAGATATGGTTCCAACCGAATATTTAGCTGAAATTAGAAAGGAATAAGACAATGGCTTACAAGGTGATTCAATGGGGCACAGGGGCAATGGGCAGCGGTATGGTTAAAATGATGTTGGATAAGCCCAATTATTTCAAGATTGTAGCCGGCATCAAACGCCGCGATGTCAAAGCCAAAACCGATCTGGGAGCAGCGCTCGGGCTTAAACAAAAGGCCGGTTGCTATGTTTTCAATGATCCGGCTCAGGCTCTGAGCCGTAAGGCCGACATTGTTTTACATACCACCGATTCTTTTACGCGTAATGTTTACA
>Ga0315273_10010690_pt1 | contig 11724 bp, 14 predicted proteins | sample YL17G02_0_MG_FD_205753 | JGI IMG/M metagenome (GOLD analysis project Ga0315273, IMG submission 205753) | Sediment microbial communities from Yellowstone Lake, YNP, Wyoming, USA - YL17G02_0 | ecosystem: Environmental > Aquatic > Freshwater > Lake > Sediment | place: USA: Wyoming | collected... | reverse complement strand
CGGAAGGAGAACCAGCCGTTGCTGTTTATTATCTCTCTTGGTCTGCATGAAACTAATCAATCCCCATTAAATAATATCACCAAGGACTTTTTCAACAAGCCCGGGAGAGGGGTGTAGGGGTGAGGGAAACGTACTTACGAGACAACCTCGGATGCGCACACGAAGCGTCTCTACAAGCTCTCAACGAATACGCGTTCAGCTAACGCGCGCAGGTTGTGATGCCAGAAACTGATCTGCTGCAGATCGTCGTCGCGGTCGAGCCATCGGTACTCGATATGCTCGTGGCTGAGTCGTACAGCAGTTGTGTGCGCGCGGCACAGGAAATAGATACTGTAGAGCTGCTGCGACTCCCATTCGAAATTGTCAACCATGAGAACCGAGACGATTTCGAGGTCCGTGATGCCTGTCTCTTCTCTCACTTCTCGCCGCAACCCGTCATCCCACCTTTCTCCTTTCTCCAGACGGCCACCAGCGAATTGCCAGACCCCTTCGGGACGACGAAGAATCAGAATCTGTCCCTGCCGATTGAGGATGATCGCTTGTTGGACGATTTGCATGAGAACATGATGGGGCATGGCATCAAAATACGCCGATTCTGACGAAATGCAAACCTGTGAATGTGACTAAATGCATGCCACTCGGTTTAATGTTGACAACCCTCATCCATCAGCGGAAATTGAGTTGTTATGCAAATGCTTTCGACTGCGCTTCTCTTGTTTCTGGTGATGGACCCGGTGGGCAATATCCCGCCCTTTCTGGCAGTATTGCGAAACGTCAACCCGGCCAGACGCAGGAAAATCATCATCAGGGAGTTGACCATCGCGCTGGCTGTGTTGATGTTCTTTCTTTTCTTTGGCCCTTTCATTCTCAAGCTGCTGCAGATCAAAGGCCCGGCACTGAGCATCGCCGGCGGCATTATTCTATTCATGATCGCCATCAAGATGGTCTTTCCCGTTGTCGAAGGAACTCACACGGTCACAGAACGCGACGAACCGTTTATTGTGCCGTTGGCTATCCCGCTGGTCGCCGGTCCGTCCGCAATCGCCACGGTCTTGCTGCTGATGACGCGAGAACCGGAGCGTTGGCCGGAATGGGTGCTGGCGTTAGTGTTCGCTTGGATCGTTAGCAGCGCGATTCTGCTTTTGTCTAATAAGCTGAGTGATCTGCTTGGCCACAAGGGATTGCTGGCCATGGAACGTTTGATGGGAATGATCCTGACCACGGTCGCGGTGCAGATGTTCATCACCGGGTTGCAGCAGTTCTGGTCGCACTGAGACTCGTCAGGGCGACCGTCGTGGTCGCCCTCTATTTGCTGACCGATTAGACATGTGGGCAACCTCAGGGAGTGCACTTACAAAGCTTTGAGGAAATCCTCCCAAGGTGTGGCGAGCAGGGTCTCGGTGGTCGAATGACCGAAAGCGCGGATGATCATTACGGCCTTTTCAATCTGCTGGATGTCTTCTGATTCGACGATATCAACGACATCATAGCTCCCCATGCAGCCGTAGCTTTGTACCCAGTTAGCTTTGGGGCACTCTTTCGCCAACCGTTCGCGCACCTGCTTCGCCAGATTCTTTAACCCATCAGGGGTGTCAAAGGCGTTGGGACCAAGCTTACTCAAGATAATGTAGGTTGCCATTAATGCTCCTTGTTTACGACTTGTTTCCGGACCGACAGCGCTATTTGAGGGCGCTTCACTTCTCTACTCAACTATTCGGAAAATCTCGCGGCTTCCTGACCCGACCATCAGCAGAAACTTCTCATACCATTTGCGCCATTCCTCATGTGCCTGAGTCTCCTGCAAACGGTCGTCATAATCGGAGAGACTCGAGTTCCCCCGTTCCGTCACGTCTTGCGTCCGGCAGCCGCCGGACGTGTGACGTGACGGAATGCTCTGTGGCGGCACCCAACTTGCCCGTGCGTCAGGTCTCGCTCCCACAACACCACACCCCCTCCGCTAAGACCTGACGCAACAGGCGTAGGCAACTGCCACTGATGTACGCAAGTCTACGACGAATACGCGGTGTCTTACCGGACTTGCTCAAGGATTCTGCGGTTCGGTCTTTGACGTGCCGAGGTAGATAGCGGCCAAGGCGATGACGGCGCCGACTCCCTCCTCCTCGCAATGACAAGGTCAGGGCTTTTTTGCAGTTTCAAAACACTCAGCAGGCGGAGACTTTCCGGGTCTAATATGATTTGTGGATGCTCATCGGCTCAAAGTAGTGTTCGATGTGTAATTACTTGGACAGATCGGCGATGATCTTTTCCAAGTGACTAAGCTTCACCGGCTTTGGCAAATAGTAGTCAATCCCGTCCGTTGCGACCATGCGCTGTGTGACGGCTGAATCGAAGGTGGACATTATAGCGATCTTGGTTGCCGGTTTGGTCTGTCGGATTTGCTTAAGCAGGCTTACACCGTTGACCTTCGGCATGCGTGAATCAGCGATGACCAGGTCGTAATCGCATTCTCTAAGCTTGAGAAACGCTTGCTCTGAATTCTCCACGCTCTCGGAGGCGACGTTGAGATGGTCTAACATTTCAACAATAATCTTCGCCGTTTTGCCGAAATCATCAACGATCAGTATTTTCTTGTCACGGTCTGGCATTGACACGATCCTTTTCCCTACTGACAGTTTCGGAAGATTTCGTCGCTTCCTTAGCGAATTCTTGTGGATTACAGGTTCTGATTGCCTGGAATACACTTAATGTGGTATGTTAGTCGATCAGTTGGCAGGTTGAAGCCGGCTGATGACTCGAAACGCGACACGACAATAGCAGCGCCAGACGGCTACTAAGTGAATGATGATTACACGGTTTCCCTATCCCTTACTCTTGGGCTTTCTGTTCGAACTCAAGGCGAAATCGAGATGGCCAATAATTGCGCTGCTGTTTCTGATCGCAACACCGATATTCTCCGCGAAAGCATCCGCGGAACGATCGGAAGGTCTCACTAGTTCGGCGGGCAAAATAATCCGTTCAATCCGCTACCAAGGTAAGTTCAAGCTGAAAACCTCGATTCTCAGCCGTGAGATTGACTCGCGACCCGGACAAGAACTTGACAGCAAACGCCTTGAGCGTGATCGGAAGAAGATCGACGGGCTCGGTATTTTCTCGGAAGTGCGATCGGAGGTGACGGAGAAGGGGGACTCGGTCGACGTCGTGTTTAATCTCACGGAAGTCTGGACACTTATCCCGTTACTCTCGGCCGGCAAAACCGACGATAGTTTCGATTGGATGATCGGAGCCCATGAACGCAATCTCGCCGGCTATCTCTGCAACGTCCGGGGCCTCTATCGCCGTTTTGAGGGTGAGAATTCCTATGTGCTTGATGTCATTCTGCCGAGAACGCTGGGACGAGATTTTCTCGTGGGATTCAGCACGGCTTATGAGCGCCAGAAGGACCAAGTCGTTATCGACGGCATTGAAACCACATACCGGTATCTCAACAAATATATCACCGTCGATCTTGGCTTTCGTGCCGGCGAGAAAGTCTATCCCGGTCTGTTCGTGGGTTACAGTAGGGAGAATTGGAGCTTGGTAGCTCCCGCCGAGCCACCGGATCGAGCGCGAAGGGAACTCGATTATCCACGCTACTTTCTCGGCGCCGCCTTGAGTCTGGGGCGAATCTATTCCGATCATTTCTACTTTGAGGGAGTGCAATTAACATCAGGCGCGACAATAATCAGGGAACTTCCCGGCAATCGCTTCGAAAAATGGCGACTGCAGTTTACCGGACGGGGATTCGTTGTGAGGTATGACATCAACCTGTGCGCGCGTTTGCAGTATTCGACATCTTCAAGCGATGAACGCGTGCCGCCCTATGCGCTTTCCGGGAGCTACAACGTTCGCGGCTATCGCGACAAGTATGATCGCGGTGACCACTTCCTTGGATGTAACTTGGAAACTCGGAGGAAATTGATCGAAACAAAGCATTGGTACTCCCAAGCCGCGTTGTTTGTCGATGCCGCGAGTTTGTGGGGCAGGTATCGCGATGCCTCGGAGGCGCTCCGTGATCCGTACTGGTCATTTGGCGGTGGCCTGCGCCTGGCTTTCAAGCGGTGGCCGAGGCTGGGACGCGCTGACGTGATCTTCAATACTTCCACGAAAAGTTGGACGTACTACCTGAGCTCGTCACAGTTTTTCTGATGAGGATTGAAGAAGCAGAGAGTATTCTTAAGACTGCAACTTTGGGATTGTGTGATGCGTCCTAATAGGCTATAGTGGGCGCTCAAGGAGGATTCTCATCGGACTCTTTTTCAAGATCGTCGGCGCAGCAATTGTAATTGTCGGTTGTGTCGTTGGCCAGCTTCTACAGTCAGCCTTTGATATTAGGCAGATCACCACCTCGAACGACTTTATCACCGCCATTCTGCACCAGGATGCCATGGTTGCTATCGTAGAGCAAGCCAAGTTGTATGTCGCGTTGGGGATCATGGCATTGAGTTTCTGTTTCGGACTGCTATCGTTCGGAATCGGGATGGTCCTCGGACGTCTCCGCAAACTCGCCAAGCAGCTTGATGCACTCGGTATACGGCAGGGAGCATAGCGGTTGAGTGTGCTGCTTCGCCAAGTTAGGTACTACCAGACAGCGTTGATTGCCGCGGCAGTTCTGCTTGTCATCTGGCAGGTGAGCATTATCAACAGCAAGGAGAGTGGTGGCGCCGGTGCGCGAGCGTCTGCGTTGAGCTTCACGACCAATACCGGCGCTGCTATAACACTACCTGATACGACCAACAAGTATACTGTGGTGATCTTCTGGAAAGCCGCTTCGGAACGGAGTCTGCAATTGGTCAGCGAAGCACTGTCAGTATGCAAGAAGCCGGAGTTTGATACTCTGGCAACGTTACATCTCGTTAATCTGTTCGACTCGCTTCCGGTTGCCCGAAGCGCCGTCGACTTTGATAATCCCGATCTTCCCTTCGCACACTCACCGAAAGGCGGGTTTCTCGACCGCAATCCGATTCGCAGTCTTCCCTGCACCGCCGTCTTTGCGGCGAACGGTTCTGTTGTCGAAGTGATAGAGGGCTATCAGGAGGGTAGGATGGCGGAAACTGTCAATCGACTGGAAATGCTGAATCGCATGACGGGCAAACAAGGGGAATTCCAGTTCCAATTTGGCGACGGAGATCGGAAATGACACCGGCGCTCAGATTCGATAACCTGGCCAAAACTTATCGAGAACGCGGCGCCAGCAAACGGGCTTTGAACAGCATCAGCTTTGCCGTCGAGCCCGGCGAGATAGTCGGGTTTCTCGGACCAAACGGCGCCGGCAAGACGACAGCCATGCATGTTCTGATGGATATTCTCTTTCCAACTTCCGGTCACGCCGAGATCATGGGCTTGGACTCACGTGATCCGAAGTCGCGACAGCAGGTCGGTTTTCTGCCGGAGATATTCGCCTTTGACGGTTTTCTCACCGGCACGCGATTTCTGAAACTGTTCGGTTCACTCAGTGGACGCAATCAGGATTTGGTCGCTGCGCATATCCCTGAGTTGCTCACTTTCCTCGATATGCCCGATGCAGCCAATGTCCGAATCAAAAATTACTCTAAAGGCATGACGCAGAAGATCGGTCTGGCGCAGGCGCTGATCGGTGACCCGCAGATTCTGATACTCGATGAACCGACTTCGGGGATGGATCCAATTGCCAAAGCGCGCATCAAACAGCTATTCACAAAATTGCGCACTGAAGGGAAGACTGTCTTTCTCTCGACGCACATCTTGTCGGACGTTGAAGACATCGCTGACCGTGTGGCCATTATCAATCAAGGAGAGTTGCTCGCATACGACAGAGTCAGCTCGCTGCTGGCGGCAGACGAACGCGGCTACAAGATTGTATTCACAGGTGGCGATGCCGAGCTTTGGACTGCTCTGAGCGGTCATACCAAGAACACCGATGACCGAGGGAGAACGGAAGTTACCTGTCCCGACCGGGAGTCCAAGGATTTCGCTTTGCAGGTAATCCTACAGCATGGTGGTGACATCGTTTCGCTCAAGGCACTCGGTGGAAGTTTGCAAAGTCAGTTCCTGCGGCTGCTGCACCAGGAGGGACTGTCGGATGATTAACACGATCGCGCTGCATAAGCTGGCGAAATTGCGGCATTCGCGGATGATACTGATCTATGTAATCGGTTGCGGCTGCATTTCTTTGTTCACGATCCTCCCCGTCATCTTGATGGGAGTGGTCAGCGGCAACCGTACCGTGGGCGCGGACACGGCTTTGATGTACTTCGGCTTTGCCCGCTTCTTTGGCTTAGTGGCGGCGTTGATGCTCGGCGCGACCCTGTGGCGTCAAGACGAAAAAGATGGCACCCTCCTGACCTTTATGGCGCGCCCCCTATCACGGATCGAACTGCTCCTCGGCAAATCGCTGGGCTGTCTGTATGCTCTGCTGATTTACCTCGGTGCTGTGGTGGCTTTCTACTTGCTCGCCCACCTGCTCTTCTTCCGTTTCAGTATCCCTCTGTCTTTTCCCCTCTATCTCATTCAGGAACTGCTGTTCTATCTGGTATATTTTGCAGCCGGCGCCTTCTTTTCAAGCCTCCTTAATCCTCTGCTTGCAGCCACGGCCGTTCTTGGCTGGGCGTTTCTGGCCCTGCTCGCGAAGATATTCCTTTCTTTGTCACCAGCCTGGTGCCGGGTCTTGGGAAAAGGATTCAGATTCCTTTCTCTCGATTCTGATATCTCTTATAGCGTGCAAGCGCTGTTCACCGCAGACATCCCGACAGTCATGCCTCTCTTCAAAGGTATTACCTATTATCTGCTCTGGTCGATACTGCTGTTCTCGGCGGCAGTAGTACTGTTCAATAAGCGCGAGTTTGCCGGACGGAGATCATAGGTGTTGCTTCGTTGCCCGGCAGTTGCCCGCAGCTATTTCAGATTGTCGTAGAACAGCTTTAGCGTTGTCGCGAGCACGACGGCAATAAATACGGGGCGAATGAACTTAACACCCTTCTTGATAACCAGAGTCGTGCCGATTTTGGCGCCAAGTATTTCTCCCAGTCCCATACAGAGTCCGGGCAAGAACACGATATTGCCGCCGATGAAGAACACAACCAGCGAGACAATGTTGCTGGTGAAATTCATTACTTTGGTATAGCCGGTTGCCTTGACCAGATTCAATCCCAGCAGTAGCACCATCGCGACCGGCCAGAAGGAACCTGTGCCCGGGCCGAAGAAGCCGTCGTAGAAGCCGATACCGAGGCCGAAAACCAGATAAAAAACCAACTGCGACCAGCGCGGACGCGAATCGTGCTTGCCCAGATCGGGTGAGAAAATCGTGTACACGAGTATCGCCAGAAGCAGGAAAGGAATGATCCAATGCAGAATATCGGCATTCACCATCTGCACGACTTGTGCACCGGTGGCCGCCCCGATGATCGTGAACACGATGCCCCAGATCGCTGCGCGCAAGCTGATGCCGCCATGCTTGACGTAATTGTATGATGACGTGATGCTGCCGAAGGTCGATTGGAACTTGTTGGTGCCGAGCGCTTGATGTGGCGGCAATCCAAAGGCCAGCAGCACCGGCAGCGTGATCAACCCGCCACCACCGGCTATGGAATCAACCAGACCTCCGAAAAAGCCCGCAAAAAACAGCAGCGAAGCAACAAGGGGCGTAACCGACATGGACGGCAATGTATGTGAAGTCCCGTGGCTTGTCAGGGAATTTCCGAAACGAAGAGTGGGCTTTTCATGTTGCGGCAGGTCTTAGCGGACGGGATGCCCTGTTGTGAGGGCGTGACCTGCCGCTTTCAAATTCGGCAGTAGATCGGGTTCCGAACGGTAGTCTGATCGATGAATCTCTCAATGGTGTGAGACACGCGCTGTGGCGCCTGTGAGGTTATGGACCCACAGAGTGAGAAACCCGACATCACTGGCTCAATCGAAACAAGAAGAATGTCGGGTTTCTCGCCCCGTCATAAGGTCACATGCGGGATGTGAGTCAAAGCGCATTTGATGATGGTACTGGACTTGATTCACACAGAAGGGGCTTGGAACACCGACCTACAGCACCGTATCATCATAGTGCTTGAGTCTCGTCATGCAATCCGCCCTTTTCTTGTCTGCAACCAACCCACAGCAAGCTGTGGGGAACCGTGTTGCAACTGGGAACACAATGCGGGCAAGGCCAGACGCCGCCCCTGCCCGCATGAAAATGCTACATTCCTCGCAGTACTTCCGTTGCCAAGTAAGGTCCGAGCACCACGGCGCTCACGACCATCGAGATGACGAAGTAGACGACGATTGCCACAACGATCGTGATAAGATAGTACGCCATCATTTTGTCCGGGGCAGGAGACTTGATGGTTTTCATTCCCCCATAGAGCAGGTAGAGTGAGTACAATCCGAGAATGCCGAGAATTCCCAGCAGCGGAATAATGGAGAAGATTCCCGCAACCCAGGCAGCGGTCATCGAAAAGACCGAGACTTTCATCGAGCCGCTCATGTCTTTGGTGGCGCCAAAGGAGGGCGCCAGGCCGTCGATGATCATCGCCATGATCCAGAGCGATACCAACGACATGATGTACGTCAACACTGCCCAGAGGAACCCGGGCACAATCGGAATCTTGATCGTCGAACCCAATAGCGAGACGCCGATCAGCGACTTGCCAATGAAGCCTGCTACGGCCGGTATCAGCGCCAGTATTGCGGCATAACCGCCGATCATTTCGCCGGTGGAAAGGGTCTCCGTCTTGATCGCTTCCCATTCCGTGGTTGGCGTCATGATGATGTTCTTGGCTCTGTCTACGAGATTCATGTTTCCCTCCAGAATCTGATCTTAGAGATTGGCGCCTCTTTCTGACAGATGAGCGCCAATGATTTCCAAACTATAGCTTTACCAACTCTACGCGCCGGTTATTGGCCTTGCCTTCAGCGCTGGTATTGACATCGATAGGCTTCGACTCGCCAAATCCCTTGGTCTCAAGACGACCGCCATCGATTTTGTAGTTGTCGATCAAATAGGTGCGCACCGAGGCCGAACGATTCTGCGACAGCTTGAGATTGGCGTCGTCCGCGCCATCGGAGTCGGTGTGCCCTTCTATCGAAAGGCGCAGCGCCGGATTCTCTGTCAGCAACCCTCCGATATCGGCAAGCGTCTTGTACGACTCGCCTTTGATTTTGTCAGAACCGGAGTCAAACAGGATGCCGTGCGTGACGATTTTGCCGGTCTCGTCAAGCTGTTGCTTGAGAGTCTTGCCTCCTTCGGCATAGCGGAAAGTGCCCATCAACATCGGATTATTCACTTCATCGCCCCAGAGATCCATCCATACCTTCAGACCGTATGGCGCGAATCCTTCGACCGCCGGAACATTGGCCGTGCGCTCGTTGTCGATGTAGCATTTTATAGTCGTCTTGGTCGCCATGATCCGCATGGTGTGTCTGCCCTCCGAAAGCGGGTTCTGCAAATCTTTGGAGGAAATGTCCTTGCTGCCGATTCGCAGTCGCGCGTTTTTCCCATTGGTGCAGTTGATATAGCCGAGTTCCTGTCCATCGTTGTTGGTCCACATAATCGTGTACCAATGCGGTTTAGCTTCGCCACCTTTGATGTAGAAGTCCATTTCCACCGTGTATTTGGGGGGCAGCGGGCCGACCGGAATCTTGGGCATGATTCCACCCTGGTCAGTACACATTATCCAATTCTGGCCGTGTTGCTTGACGATCTCGAATACGCCGTTGTCAAGATTCCAACGGGAGGGAAACTCTCCCATTTCTTCATTGGCCAAGTCATCATAGAAAATGACCTTGTCTCCTGGAATGAAATCGTACTTGGTATATAAGTTCATGTCCTCGGCTGTAGCAGTGCCACCTTTGGCTACAGGCGCTGGCTGCTTGGCGTCGGCAGATTTCTCTTCCTTCCCCTCTTCTGATTTTTCTCCATCGCCTGCCGCTTTGTCAACGGCCTCGTCCAATTTCTGATCGACCTTGTCGTCCGCCTTCTTTTCAACTTTATTCTTGACCTTCTTTTTCAGGCTACCAAGCTGGGCCGACGCCGGCTGGGCGAGTCCGATTAGGCCCGCCGCAATTAGGGCTGCCAGAAGGATTTTTATGAAATGACGCATAATGGCCTCCAAGGCTATGCTGTTTGTTTTCCTACTTCCATGAGTCAACGGAAGCACTTAATTTAATTGAAGAAGACTCGCGGAGTCAACAAAAATGAAGAACGGGAATTGTCCGGAAGCAACCGCTAATGCAAACCGACTTTGCGCCGCAGCCGCTCTACTTCCGCCTGAGTGAGATAGCGCCACTTGCCGGATTCCACTCCATGCAGCGTCAATTCATCGTACTTGACCCGCAAAATCGATAGCACCGGATAGCCGATTGCCTTGCACATGCGTTTGATCTCCCGCTTGCGCCCCTCGGCCAGTTCGATTGACAGTACCGTCGAATCGTCCTGTCGTTCAAGGATTTTGACGCGCGCGTGAGCGACGTGGCCGTCTTCCAGAGGGATTCCGTCGTAGAAATAGCGGAGATCCTCAGACTTGAAGCTGCCTTTCACCTGGACTGTGTAGACTTTCTTGACGCCGTAACTTGGATGCGCAAGTCGAAAGGAGAGTTCGCCATCGTCTGTGAGGAGCAGCAATCCTTCGGAGTCGTAGTCGAGTCGTCCCACGGGATAGACCCGGCTCGACACACCTTGGATCAAATTCTTAATTGTCTTGCGGCCGTAATTGTCCTTTAGCGTCACCAGAAATCCTCGCGGCTTGTTCAGCAGCAGATACACATGCGCAGCCGGTATCACGCACGGTTTGCCGTTGACAAGGATATTGTCGTGTGTTTCGTCAATTACCAAGCCAAGTTTGGTGACCACTTCACTGTTTACCGAGACCTTCCCGGCGGCAATCATTTCATCTGCCGCTCGACGTGAGGCAACTCCGCATTGACTGAGAAATTTGTTCAGGCGCACGGCTATGTTTCGGATTCCTGAGCTTCTGCCGGTTCGTCCTCGGCAGCCACATCCTCCCCTCGAAAGTCGAGGGATTTTTGCAGCGGGCTTCCGGTTGGACGACGTAACATCTCGGCCAGCTTGGGTAGCTGCTCAAGACTGGTGATTCCGAAGTATTCGAGGAAATTGGTTGTCGTGGCATACAGAAGAGGTTTGCCGATCCGTTCGGCTCTGCCTGCGGGCTTGATTAGCTTACGTTCAAGCAGAGTTTGAATTACGCCGTCCGAGGCCACTCCGCGAATCTGCTCAACCTCACCCTTGGTAGTCGGCTGCTTGTAGGCGATGATTGCCAACGCCTCGAGACCTGCGGGTGTCAAGCGGCGGTTGCGCTGCACGGAGAAGTATTTTTCGACCTGAATCGCATAGTCGGGAATCAAATAGAATTGCAGTCCACCGCCGATTTCACGGATGCGAAAGGTGTTACCGTTTTCAGCGTATTTCTGATTCAGCTTGTCGATGATTCCTCTCACGCCGCCTTTATGCCGCGAACTCAACAGCTTCTTGAGGTCGTTAGTAGGCAACGGTCGCGGTGATGAAAACAGCACCGCTTCTATAGTGCTGATTTCTTCTTCAGTGTAACCGGTCTGTTCAGAGTCGGACGACATAGATTTCCCCAAAATGTCGGTGCTGTCTCGCAGATACGCGCTGTAGCTTGACAAGTTCCAGTAACGCCACAAAAGTGACTACGCAATAAAAGCGACTGGGATCAGCAAGAAGTAGCTCTGTAAGAGTGAGCTGGTCAGCATCCTGCAGGAGTCTGAGAATGTATTCCACCT
>Ga0315273_10010688_pt1 | contig 11725 bp, 8 predicted proteins | sample YL17G02_0_MG_FD_205753 | JGI IMG/M metagenome (GOLD analysis project Ga0315273, IMG submission 205753) | Sediment microbial communities from Yellowstone Lake, YNP, Wyoming, USA - YL17G02_0 | ecosystem: Environmental > Aquatic > Freshwater > Lake > Sediment | place: USA: Wyoming | collected... | reverse complement strand
TTTAAGGTATTTCCGGTCGGTGTCTTCGCTATAAAATAACAACCGCATTAACTGCCTTTTGCCTGTTTTGCTGTGTCTTGTAACCATGGTTAATTTTGCAAACAATTTACATGCCGAACAGTATTGCGTTACGCCTCTTTTTATCAACTTTTAGGAGTCGAGCTATTTCGAGAACAACATGATCCAATTGCGTTAAGAAACAGGTAATCGAAGGAGCAAATAATTTAGACTTGTGTGCGGAAAAGGCTTCCTCGATAATTTGTTCTCTTCCTTCGAAGAGCACAGAGTTTTTCCATGAAGGGAATATTTTTTCATCGATATCTGCGTCAACAGACTTGAAAATTACAAATTCTATTTGTTGCCTATCCAATTTGGAGGGATCAATCGCTATAAGCTCTTTAATAGCCATCGTTGAATATCGAGATGGCAACCACATATCGAATGACCTTGCTTTCTCCACTAACATATTCAATCTATCGCAAAGAAAAATAAAATCCGCCTTATAAGTATCAAAGTCTTTTAAATAGCTGAGTTCCTTTAGATTCTTAGAATATATAGGGTAATCCTCCGCTACCTTTCGGAAAGACGATGATAAATCTGATAAGTTTGTCGATCTGGCCTTTGCGTCACCCTCCAAAGCACCGAGCCACGATCTTTGTATTGAAACATGTAACATCATACCGAGCATATGTAAACCTAGATTAGCTGTAGTATTTTCTATGTGACTTTTTAATATCTTGAGAGCCTCACCATAAGTAGTGGCTAATCGGCTGGCGTTGGATTCCTGTAATAACGCTTCATCAGAATTAATGAAATTCAAAAATAGACTGTTAAATTCCTCCGAATCTAATTCTCCTATCGAATCAAACGAATATTTGTTTATTTTATCATCGCTCCACTGCGAGCAGTAAATGACGTGTTTTATAAATTCATCTTCAGGCAAGTTTATTTTGCTAGTCACCGCTTTTAAAGTGGCAACACTCCATTTTGACGGTTTAGCTAAAGCTATTTTCCCCAAAGAAGAGGTCAGTTTGATATATCTATGTATCGGAAATGCCACATTTTGCTCCATTATCCAGTCATTTTCGTTCTTCTTCTATTATTATCTTCCTTTCCTCCTCCGTGATCCCATAAAGCCCATAAACAATCTCATCTATCTTTTCATCTGTTACTGCAATCTCGCGTTCGATCTTGTCTCTTTCAGCCGATGGAGGCAAGGCATTTTTCTTTTTGTGCAGTTCGAGCATTCTGTCGACGAGGGAGACGAGTTTGTCGTGGACAGCTTTTTCAGAAGGATTGTTGAAGTCTATGGTGTGGATGGGAAGCTGAGCAAGATATTGGTCAATAAAACGCAAATACCCGCCACGGTAAATCGATGCTATACGTTTGTAAATAAAATTAATCAATCGAGAATTCAAAATTCCTAGTAAATATTTATCAGCATTACCTATGATATAAGCGGTATTAACACAATAGAAACCCTCTTTATCAAAAGTAAAATTACCTCTAAGTGAAATATCCGGCAGCAGTATTTTTGGGTTCTCAAACTCACGATAATAATCAGTCGTATCCTGAATCTCATGCCACTTATAAAGCCCTGGTTTTCTTCCTTTCCAGTTTTTTCCTTCATAATCTTTAGGTTTAGGCGTTAATCTATCTTTGAAGGTTAAAAGGTGTTTTTCTATCGCAGGATATTTTTTAATATCAATACCTCGACGAGAAAAAATCAGATACCTATTACTCTTAGGGGGCTCATAGCGTTTAATGTCTTTTCCTAAAAGAAATGGTTTTAGTATTTCCATGTTTTTTGAATCGTCTGAGACAAGCTGCTCCTTTGTTTCATCATCTATTACAAAAGCCTCGTTAAGACCAGTCGTCACTCCTCTGAATATTTTCCCCTTCACATATTTTCCTAAGGGGATCCCCACTTTTCGCAATTTGTTGAGCAATGCCTGAGACTGTTCGTCAACCAAAGACCATCCCTTGTCATCGAGGGATGCTCTCACGACAGGGAAAGCATTGTCCTTCACATAATCGTCAAGGTTCTGGAAATTCAGGGTGGCGACCTTTGTGACCAGGAAGGAAAATCCCCCCTTACCCCCCTTTGCCAAAGGGGGGATTGTTCGAGTCTCTTTTCTGATTCTGATGATACATGGATACGTTGTTGCGGTCTCGAAGACCCGCAGATCGCCGAAGTCTATGATTTCTTCGATGCGCTGGGTTTTCATCCACCGGCGGAGGGGTTCTCCATAATTTGCTCGCATCCATTTATTAGCAACGATATAGCTAAAGATACCGCCGTTCTTTAGCAATGAGACGCCTCTTTCAATGAAATAGGAATATAGATCAGCAACTCCGTGATAGACCTCATAATGTTTCTGAAAATAGTCTTTGAATTCTCCGAGCATCTCCTGTCTTACATAAGGTGGGTTGCCGATGACGACGTCGAAGCCGCCATTTTCTATGATCTCTCCGAAGCCGGCTGACTTTGAATTCCAGTCGAAGGGATTGATGCGACTTTTTGTTTCATCGTCCCACCCTCTCCCTTTCCCTCCCCCATCGATGGGGAGGGAATCGGGTCCGGGGACAGTCCCTTCCTTTCCCGATGACGTAACTCCCCCTTCGCCCCCTCTTTGTAACCCCTCCCGTCCTCCCCTTAAGTTAAGGGGAGGTGAAGGTGGGGTTATGATTCCATGGGGAGGAGAGGGGGCCTTACCAAAAGCAGGATGGGAGGGGGAATCGAATATGTCATACCCTATCAGACTATTTCCGCATTTAATGTTGTTGCTTAAAGGAGGGAGGAGGTGCTGTTTTTTGGGTAAGAGACCTCTTTCGCCCTCCAAAGCTTTCAAGTATAAACTCATCATGGTGATCTCAACAGCCTGTGGATCAATGTCCACGCCGAAGATATTGTTTCTCAAAATCTTTACTTTTTCATGAATTGGCAGAGTGAATTCTTCAGGGCTCATTTTCCAGTACGGGAAAAGGTGAAGGGTCTGAGCCTCTTTTGGATGTTCACGATAGTATTTGAGATGATAGTCAATCAGGTATTGATATGCACCGAGGAGGAATGAACCTGAGCCACAGGCAGGATCGAGGATTCTTATCTTTTCAATCTGTCTCGGTGTCTTGCCCTCAACAATCTTACCGACTGTATTCTTAACAATATAATCGACGATATATCTTGGCGTGTAGTAAACGCCACCAGCTTTTCTTACTTCAGGTTTTTCCTCGACCTTCACTCTTTGAGGCGTAACCCGTATCGTACTTCCAAGATAGCGTTCATAGATGCTCCCCAAGAGTTCTACTCCTATTGCATCAAAGCGGTATCTGCTTTTTGGGAAATAGAGACTTTCGATAATATCGGCCAGGATATTGGAATCCACTACAACTGTTTCACAGGCGTGTCGTTTGAATATGTCTCCATTCAGATCATCATTAACCTCGCGGAAGAGTTCTATGAGATGCGTCATTATCGATTTTCGTTTTCCTTCTTCCTTCCATTGCGCAACAATCTCCCATAAATCCCTGTCAGGTCTGATCTTCCTGTCCTCAGCAATGCGGATGAATATGATTCGGTCAAGGAGTTTCTGAACAACATCATTTAAAAGTCTTACATCAAATTGAGGATTCCGTTTGTAAACATCTTTGGCAAGCTCTGTGCGCCATAATGTCAGGTCTTCAAGGAAAGACTTATCAGGCGGTATGCGCAGTCTTTTGCTTTTCGTATCCCTGGGGAGAAGCGCTTCCAATGAACCCTGTTGAACTCTTTCCCTTGACAACTCCCAGAGTTTCCCGATATTTTCAAGGTAATTCGCACAGGTAAGTTCGAATATCAGACCTTCGTTTGGGAATTTCGGATTTGGCTTTAATGATGCATCGTAAAGCCTGAACTCTTCAAAATCAGTGAGGATCACAAAATATACTTCTTTTGTTGACCAGGCATATGACTTTGCCTGGAGGATATGGTTTACGTCATCAAGGACGACCGAAGGAGCCTTTGCTTCTATAAAAAACTTTGTGACATCGCTAATGCGGAAATTATAGTCAGGTCTTTTTGTTGTCTCAGGGGAAAGCTCTACAATGACATCTCTGTCGTGTGGGGGCTTCTGTGCCTTGTTTTCGATGTCCCAGCCGAGGGCATTGAAGAAGGGGTTTATGAAATCGAGCCTTACCTGAGCTTCAGGATAGCCTTTGGAGAGATAATAATTCCTGTCCTTTTCAAATTTTGAAATGAGTGACTGCAGCTCTTCTCTGAATGAATCAATATCAGTCATCGTGCTTTAATAATTTAGCATAAAGCCACGATAGAAACATTGCTTCTTCTGCCTGATGATAATTGTCATCCTGAACTCGTTTCAGGATCTGTCGTAAATGCAATACATTGAAATACGAGATGCTGTTCTCCTCAGGCGAATCCGCCGAGGCGGAAAATAAATTCAGCATGACAAAATATATGAATTTTGATTTGTCGGACAGACTGATCAAGGAGGGGAGATTATCTTTTGGCCTTGGAATGGTAAGTATTTATATGAATATTAATCCACCTTTCAAGCGATGTCAAACGCAGGCTAAAGCATGCGGCTACAAAAATTTTATTAATGATCTTGCGTAATTCAGAATACCCATCACAACATGCTTGTCCTGGCAAGGGTAAGAACAGCAACTTCTTTTGCTCCGGCTCTCATGAGCACTTTGGAACACTCTGTTACGGTAGCTCCCGTTGTCATCACATCATCAACAAGGAGCAGCCGAAGTCCTTGTATGCTCCCTCTTACTTCAAAGGCTTTCTTCAGATTCAACAATCTTTCTCTTGCAGACAACCCTATCTGTGGAGGCGTTTCCTTTATCTTCAGGAGATTATCCATCAGAAGAGGAAAATTCAGCTTTTTTGATATCACTCTTGAGATGAGAAGGGATTGGTTAAAGCCTCTTTCTCTCAGACTTCTGATACTTAACGGGACCGGCATTATGCCATCGAATCCGGAGGAGTCAAAGATTAACAATAAACTGCCGAGAGGTTTTGCAAGTCGTTTGACACCATAAAACTTTAAGTGGTTGATCGCATCTGAGAGCGCTCCTTCATAGAGTCCGTAATTAAGAACCCTGGAAAAGGGAGGCGCCTTCTTAAGACATTGTCCGCACACTTGTCCGTATTCTGATGTAAACGGTATTGCACATATGTTACATGCAGGGCCAGAATACCTTTTTATTATGGACCAGCATGAAGAACAGATCGGTGAATGGTGAAATACGTCGGAGACGTTGCCACAGGTAGGGCAATGTGAAGGGTAAAGAATGTTAAGGATCTTTGAGATCAAGGCATCAGATAATAAGCGGCGTTTTACATTTGCCGCATCGGGGCCCGAGAGCGATTTTATCCCTCCTGACCTTATTCTTTGCCTGGCAGCTCGGGCAGGGTATTATCTGAAACTCGTCAACAGGTTTTTTCTCCGGGGAACGTTCATCCCCTTCTCTGAGAGATTTTACATAACGCATGTATGTCTCATCTTTTTCCAGGAGCTCGATACCCATACCGTTTTTAATCGACAGGGGAACCTTAACTGTTCTTTTTACAATGCCCTTGATTGAAGATGTATTGCCATCCGGCATAATCAGCTTGATATCAAGAATGCTGTCAGGAGCAAAACCTCTTTTTGTTCTGATGAAAAGACCGGTTTCAGACAGATTACTCGTGATCCCGACGAAGCTTTCGCCATCAGCAATGAATCTGGCTTCAAGCCTCTTGGTGAATCGCGGGTTCTTCCTCTTATTCATAATGAACTGTATTCCAAGTTGTCATTTTCCGGCTTGACCCCCGTATCAAGTTCGGGGCAGGCTCCAAATCCAGTTCATTCCTCTGGATTCCCCGATCAAGAGGCTGTGTCGCAATGTCATTCTGAGGCTTCAGCCGAAGAATCTCAGTCTTACAAGGCATCGATTCAATGAGATTCTTTACTTCGTTCAGAATGACAATATTCCATTTCAAAGTAATTGCGACACAGCCTCCAAGTCGGGGAATGACAGAACCAAAAAACATTACCAAGGATGTTAAAGATCTTTGACAATTTATAGCATTTAAAAGGGGTTTTTGATCTGGATGATTTCGTCTCTCTTCTGGCCTGTTGAGATTAACTGAATCTCGACACCCAACAGTGACTGTATCTTTCTTATGTATGCCTTTGCCGCGTGCGGCAGCTTGCCGAAGTCTGTTATGCCCACTGTGCTTGTACTCCAGCCTTTTACCTCTTCATAGAGAGGGGTGCATCCCTCGATAATGCCAATTTCCTTAGGGAACTCTTTATATATCTTTCCCTTGTGTTTATAAGAAGTACAGATTTTTAGTGTCTTGATGCCGTCGAGGACATCAAGCTTTGTTATGGCAATACCTGTAAGTCCATTGATCCTTGCAGCATGTCTGAGTACCACAATATCCAGCCATCCGCATCTTCTCGGCCTTCCTGTTGTTGCCCCGTATTCTCCACCCTTTTCCCTTATTTCTTCACCAAGGGCGTCCTTTATCTCTGTTGGGAAAGGCCCGCTGCCAACCCTTGTCGTATAAGCCTTCGCAATGCCGAGAACCTTTGATATCTTCGTGGGCCCGACACCGAGGCCTGTACATGCGCCACCGGCTATGGAACTCGAAGATGTAACATAGGGATAGGTACCATGGTCTATATCGAGGAGAGTTCCCTGAGCGCCTTCAAATAATACGTTTCTTTTTTGAGAAATCATTTCATTGATAATGATGTCAGTATCGGCAATATGAGCAGCAAGTTTTTTTGCATAACCCATATATGCTCTGTAGATATCTTCGATCTTAAAGCCGGAAACTCTGTAGCGTTTCTCAAGGAGAAAATTGATATCAGGGAGGTTCACGCTGAGTTTTTCCCTGAATGTTGACGGGTGAAGGAGGTCTGCGACCCTTATGCCTCTCCTTGCCATCTTATCTGCATAAGCAGGACCTATGCCCCGCCCGGTTGTACCGATGTTTTTGTTGCCTCTGCACCTTTCACTTTCCCTGTCTATTGCCATGTGATAAGGCATAATGAGATGCGCATTTTTGCTCAACAGGAGGTTCTTATCGACCTTGACCCCTCTTCCTTTCAGCTTTTCAATCTCTTCTATGAGGGAAGCAGGGTCAACAACGACACCATTACCAATAATGCAAGTCTTGCCCTTGCGCAGTATTCCTGAAGGGATCAAATGGAGGATGAATTTTTCATTATTGATTACTACCGTATGGCCTGCATTGTTGCCACCCTGGTATCGTGCAATTACATCTGCCTTCTCAGAAAGGAAATCAACGACTTTTCCTTTGCCCTCGTCTCCCCACTGTGCGCCTACTATGACAATATTAGACATAATTACGCTCCCTTACAGTGTAATCCGCTTGAGGAAAAGGACATTCGGAAGGCTCTTTATTTCTTCTAAGATGCCTGGCGTAGCAGGGCTGTCAATAGTGACAACAGAGATTGCCCTGCCTCCGGGGGCTTCTCTTCCAAATTGCATCCTTGCGATATTGATATTGTTTTTGCTGAGGAGTGTTCCGATGTTCCCGATTACACCGGGTTTATCATTGTTATGTATAAAGAGGAGTTCTCCCTCCGGGACAATTTCAATCTTAAAGCCATCAACAGATACAATACGGGGATCTTTCCTGCTGAAGAGTGTTCCGGTAACGTAACTTTCCTTATCCTTTGCCTTTATCCTCAGGGCAATCATGCTCTGATAATCACCGGCATCAGCGCTTTTTGTCTCCTTGACCTCTATACCACGTTCTTTTGCAATGAGGGGCGCATTCACAAAATTTACCGTCTCTTCCAAAATAGGACTGAGGAAACCCTTGATAGCTGCTATCTTAACGGGGGCAGTATTAATTTCTGATGCCTCTCCCCGGTACTCGATCGTTATCTCTGTAACGCCGCCTTCAAATATCTGTGCTGAAAAGAGCCCGAGTTTTTCGGATAAGTTTATGTATGGCTGGAGCCGTGCAACCTGGTCTGCAGGGATAGAGGGGAAGTTGACAGCATTTCTTATGGTTCCCTGAACGAGGTAATCAGCTATCTGTTCCGCAATTGCAATAGCAACATTTTCCTGTGCTTCTTTTGTGGCAGCGCCAAGGTGTGGAGTAGAGATGACATTGTCGAGCGTGAGAAGGGGGTTGTTCTCCGGTGGTTCTTTCTCAAAAACATCGAGGGCAGCACCCGCAACTTTTCCTTCAACAAGGGCATCGTAGAGGTCTTTTTCATTTACAATGCCACCTCGCGCACAATTGATGATCCTCACACCGTTCTTCATTATTTTGATTGTATCTTTATTGATCATATTTCTTGTCTCTGCAGTTATAGGGGTGTGTATTGTAATAAAATCGGAGCGCCTGTAAAGTTCTTCAAGGTCAACCTTCTCAACGCCCATGTCCTTTGCTTTTTCTTCGCTCAGGAAAGGATCATAGGCTATCACGTTCATTGCAAAGGCCTGTGCCCTCCTGGCAACCTGGCTTCCGATATTTCCGATGCCGATAATGCCAAGGGTCTTGTTGAAAAGCTCAACACCCATGAACCGTTTCTTCTCCCATTTGCCTTCCCGCATTGAAGCGGTAGCCTGCGGTATCTGTCGTGCCATGGCACACATCAAAGAAAAGGTGTGTTCCGCTGTCGTAATTGTGTTCCCGCCTGGTGCATTCATCACGACAATTCCCTTTTTTGTGGCTGCCGTGAGATCAACATTGTCCAGTCCTGAACCTGCACGCCCGATAACCTTCAGGTTTGTAGCGGCATCTATTATTTTTGCAGTTACTTTTGTTGCAGACCTTACAGCAAGACCATGGTAATCTCCGATTACGGCAACTAATTCCTCCGGTTTCATTCCTGTCTTCACATCGACATCAAGACCTGCCTTTTTGAGGATCTCTACCCCTTTCGTGGAAATATTGTCGCTTATGAGTACTTTCATGTGTTCCTCACCTTCTTATTCCATTAAGAGTTCTTCAGCAGTTGCAACACCCGTCCCAAGCTGAACAGGGTGGCCCATTCCCTTTAACACCATCTCAATGCCTGCAATTGCCATTATGATGTCAAATGTATCGACGTAACCCAGGTGAGCGATCCGGAAGATCTTTCCCCTTGCCCTGTCCTGTCCGCCGGCTGCTGTGATACCGTATTTCTCACGAAGATTTTTATACACTGCCTGCCCGTCAATGCCGGGTGGCGTCATAATCGCTGTTACTGCATTTGATGGAGACTCCTTTGCATAGAGTTCCAATCCAAGGGCCTGTACAGCTTTTCTTGTTGTCATGGCAAGTCTCTCATGTCTTTTAAAAACATTCTCAAGTCCCTCAGCCTGTAACATCTTCAGGCTCCCGTTCAGACCAATGATGAGCGTAACGGGTGATGTGAAGTTTGTCTGGTTCTTGGCGAGGTTCTCTCGTTCTTTCTTAAAGTCAAAATAGAACCTTGGCATCTTTGAGGTTTTTGCCATTTCCCATGCCTTTTCACTCACACTGACAAAAGCTATGCCTGGAGGAAGCATGAGACCTTTTTGTGCGCCTCCTATCATGATATCGATCCCCCATTCATCTGTTCTCAGGTCGTGAGCAGCAAGGGCGCTGATAGCATCAACAATGAGCAGGGTATTTCCATATCCTTTCACAATGGAAGCAAGGCGCTGGATGTCATGATAAACACCTGTTGAGGTTTCTGATGCCTGTACAAAAACTCCCTTTATGTCCTTGTTTTTTTTCAGTTTTTCTTCAATTATGTCGGGTTTAACAGCGTAACCCCACTCAAGAACGATTTCGTCAACATCAAGGCCATAGTTCTTGCATATCTTTGTCCAGCGTTCTCCGAATTTACCTCCGTTTATTACGAGAACCTTGTCTCCCTGGTTGAAGAAGTTATTTACAGCACCAACCATTCCACCTGTACCTGTTGAGCAAAGAATAAGCACATCATTTTTTGTCTGATATAACCACTGGAGTCCTTTCTTTGCAGAATCAAGAACCGGGAGGAAGTCCGGTGACCTGTGGTGTATGATAGGCATTGCCATCGAGAGAAGCACTTCTGGCGGAACCGGCGTTGGGCCGGGGGCTAAAAGATAACGTTTTAACATACAAAATTCTCCTTTACCTCAATGATATTTGAAAATACCTGAAGCATACCAGCATACTATTTCAAAGTTACAATATATCAAAGTTTGAGACAAATATCAATGAATTTGCTTTCTCGGAATCTTTCTCTTGTGGACATTGGGACAGGAAATTTCTTACAATTGATTGCAGGGAAATTCAAGGAGACTTTGGAAAAACCAGAGGGAGTCCCAACAATCAGGACCAATGTGGGTCAGGCTGAAAAAGAGATCATAGGCATAATACTCCTGAACCTCGGTGGACCTGATTCCCTCCGGGCTGTTAAGCCATTCCTCTACAACCTCTTCTCTGACCGAAAAATCATCAGGCTCGGACCTGCGATTTTCCAGAAACCTATAGCATGGCTCATATCGAGCCTTCGATCGAGGAAGACAGAAAAGCTATATAGCCTTATTGGAGGCAGATCCCCGATTCTCGATATTACACAGGAACAGGCTGTAGCTCTTGAGACGGCACTGAACCAACAGTCAGTCTGCAACCAGTCCGCAGTCGGCAGTCAGTCTGCGATCCGTGGGCAATCAGCAGACAACAGTGAACAGCCGGCAGTCGACAGTCATCAATCCTCTGACAACAGGCTGGAGCCACCCCCACCCATCCCTCCCCCGGCAAGGGTGGGGGTGGCAAGAATGAAGTTTAAAGTCTATATCGGGATGCGGTACTGGCATCCTTTGATAGAGGAGGTGGTGCCTGCAATTTCCCGGGACGGTGTCAAAAAGCTTGTCGCATTAAGTATGTATCCTCATTATTCACTTGCAACAGCAGGCTCATCAATGTCGAGATTAATGGAAATTATTGAAGAGTATCCTATTGAAGTTTTAAGTATCTCTTCATGGCATGACCATCCGCTTTATATAGAAGCGCTTACAGATGTAATTAAAAGGGGTTTAGATTCATTTACTTCAGACTCTGGTAAAATGGGAACAGAAGGGCTGAAAGACATACAGGTTCTTTTCAGTGCCCATAACCTGCCCGAAAGCCTTATTAAAGAGGGAGACCCTTATGTATATCAGGTACGGGGAACGGTTAAGGAGGTAGTGAAAAGGCTGCATATAAAGTGGAGTCTTTCGTACCAAAGCAAAAGTGGCCCTGTTAAATGGCTTGAACCCTCTACAGAGGAAACGCTCAAAAGGTTCGCAAACTTGGGATATAAGAATATACTCCTTGTTCCGATCAGCTTTGTTTCAGACCATATTGAGACCCTCTATGAGATAGATATATTATATAAAGATATGGCAACTCAACTTGGTTTGGTATTGAAGAGGGTGGATGCCCTCAATACGCACCCCATATTCATACAGGCATTACAGGGAATGGTAATGAGCAGCGTAAAAGAAAAGGGATGGATATGAGGCTGGTTATTATCGGTGGAGGCATATCAGGTCTTTCTTTAGCATACTTCCTGACTGAAAGAGATCCTTCGATGGATGTTCTTGTCTTTGAATCTGAGAAAAAGGCAGGAGGGAAGATATGGACTGACAGGGCAGAGGGCTTTCTCTGCGAAGGTGGTGTTAACGGCTTCCTCGATAACAGACCGAGGACACTCGATCTCGCCGCAAAGCTTGCGCTTACGCCAGTAAG
>Ga0315273_10010687_pt1 | contig 11725 bp, 8 predicted proteins | sample YL17G02_0_MG_FD_205753 | JGI IMG/M metagenome (GOLD analysis project Ga0315273, IMG submission 205753) | Sediment microbial communities from Yellowstone Lake, YNP, Wyoming, USA - YL17G02_0 | ecosystem: Environmental > Aquatic > Freshwater > Lake > Sediment | place: USA: Wyoming | collected... | reverse complement strand
GACCGAGACGATGTTGTAGGTCTTCATTTTAAGATAGAGCGTTTTGGGATTTATCTCCAGAAGTTTCGCCGCCTTCCCTTTGTGCCCCTTGACCACTTTCAGCACATGCAGGATGTGCCTGCGCTCCATCTCGCTTATCGAAAGCGAAGCCGCACGGCCGCCGCTTGGCCCTTCGGCGCTTTCGCTTGTTTCAGCGCCCGGGATATTCCTCGCGGAAAGCCCGAGAAACGAAAGGTCAGCCGCCGTAACAAGCCTCCCCGGCGTGAGAATACTGGTGCGCTCCACGACGTTGCGCAGTTCGCGCACATTTCCGGGCCATTTGTATGACATCAGCAGGTCGATCGCTCCGCGGTCGAACTCCTTATTAAATCCCTGCATGGCGATGAAATAGTTCACGAGGAGCGGAATGTCTTCGATGTGTTCCTTGAGCGGCGGCACGGTCACCGAAAGCACGTTGAGCCGGTAGTAAAGGTCGTTCCTGAAGCGTTTCTGCTGGACATGCATCTCGAGCGGCTGATTGGTGGCGCAGATGATGCGCACGTTGAGGGAAATATCACGGGTGCCCCCTACCCGCCTGATATCGCCGGTCTCCAGGAAACGCAGGAGCTTCGCCTGAAAATGGAGCGGGATCTCCCCGACTTCATCAAGGAACAGGGCGCCGCCGTCGGCGACCTCCGCGAGACCGAGCTTCTGCGACTTCGCATCGGTAAATGAGCCCTTTTCATGACCGAAAAGTTCGCTTTCGAGCAGGGTCTCTGAAAATGAAGCGCAGTTCACCGCAATAAACGGATGTTCCCCTCGCTGCGAGACCTCGTGGATCGAACGCGCGACCAGTTCCTTTCCGGTGCCGCTTTCTCCCAGCACAAGCACCGTCGAATTGCTCGGCGCGACACGGTCAATGATCTTGCGAAGCCTCTGGATGGCCCTGCTCGTGCCGAGGATGACGTCGGCCCTGCCCGCCTTGCGGAGTTCGCCCTGCAGGAGCTGTACGTCGAGTTTCGACCGCTGGTGCTCGATTGCACGTTCGATCTGGATGCACAGTTCGTTTAGCTCGTAAGGCTTCCGGACATACTCAAACGCCCCGTTCTTCATGCATTCGACGCAATTCTCCAGGGTCGCGTTGCCGGTGAGCACGATCACCTCGGAACCGATCCGCCCTTTTTTTATGGCGCGCAGGACTTCGAGACCGTTCGTTTTCGGCATGACGATATCGAGCAGGACTACATGGTAAAAACTCTCACGTACACGCGACAACGCATCTTCTCCATTGTCAACTGTCTCCACGGAGTAACCGGCACGCGTCAGCTCATTGTTCAGAAGCATGCGCAGCGACGCCTCGTCATCGGCGACAAGTATTTTCCCTTTGCTGTTCATACGCTTCCTCCGGTGAACGGTCCGGCATCGGCCGGGACCTCAAGGTATAACGTCGTGCCCTTACCGGCTTCCCTTTCGCACCGGAAACGGCCGCCCAGATCCTCCACGGCCCTGCGGCAGAAGCCGAGTCCAACGCCGACGTTCTGTTCAGTCCCGTTGACAATAAAAAACAGACCGGCGTCACCCGCCGTCATTCCGACGCTGTTGTCGCTGATGGTAACCGCGGCGGTTTCCGGATTGCTTTTCCCGGCGCCGGCCGGCGCGGAGACCGTGACCGTAGTTCCGGGACCGCAGCAGCCGATCCGGTTCAGAAAAAGGCTGACGAAAACCTGTTCAAGCCGCGCGGCGTCCGCCCGCAAGCGGCGGTCCTCCCTCAGCTCGTTTACAAAAGTGACCTCGGCCCGCGCCGCTTTCATTCCGACCAGCCTGAGTGCATTGGCAACACCTTCAAGGAACGATGTGCTCCCGCCCATTATACTGCCGTTCTCACGCGAAAACCGGTGGAAATGGTCAATAATGTCCCGGCATCGTATGGACTCGTCGTGGATGATCTGAAGGTATGAGGCAAGTTCTTTCCTGTCAATTTCCTCGTTATTATTTATCCGCGCAAGCAGAGCGCTGGAAAATCCAAGGACGGCGGTCAGCGGATTGTTGATTTCATGCGCCACACCGGACGCGATCGCACCGGTCATGGCCAGGGGCGCCGAGCAATAGAGCTGTTCCTGCGCCGAACTCCGTAAGGCCTCCGGACCGGATTTCCGAAAACCTTTTCCCTTTTCCGGCGTTGCGTGGTTATCCGAGCTGGTCATGACAATACTTTTCCACTTTTTTGAGCGCTCTGCCGCGGTGGCTGATTGCGTGCTTCTCCGCCGGTTCGATCTCAGCGAAAGTCCGTGAAAAATTTTCCGGCACGAACAGCGGGTCATAGCCGAAACCTCCGGCGCCGCTCCCTGAAAACGCTATCGCACCTTCACAAACGCCTTCAGCGGCAAAATAACTCCGAGCAGAGGTCATAAGCACCGCCGCGCACTTAAACCGCGCCGTCCTGCGGCCCAGGGGAACACCGGCAAGCAGTTCCAGCAGTTTTTTATTGTTCGCGGCCGTATCGGCCGCGTATCCGGCGAACCGCGCGCTTCTTACGCCGGGCTGGCCGCCGAGCGCGTCAACCTCGAGGCCGGAATCGTCCGCCAGGACCCACCGGCCTTTCTGTCCCATGTTTCCGTGCCCGAAGACCCATTCCGCTTTCTGCAGGGCGTTTTCCAGAAAAGTATTCCCGGTTTCCGGAATCGCGGGAACCGGGTCCCCGTAATCGGCAAGCGACGAAAGCGTTACGGGCAGATGACGCAGAATCTCCCGGATCTCCCGGAGTTTTCCTCTGTTTGCGGTCGCAACAATGATTTCCTGCATCAGACGACCACGATGTTGACCAGTTTTTTCGGGACCACGATCACCTTGCGCACTGTTTTTCCTTCGATATACAGCTTGACCTTGGGTACTTCAAACGCCGCTTTCCGCAGTTCCTCCTCCGCCGCCGCAGGCGATGCGGAAAACTCGCCCCGCAATTTTCCGTTGACCTGCACCACAATCGTGACCTGTTCAAACGCGGTGAGCGCCTCGTCCCACGTGGGCCACTGCTGTTCGAGCAGAAAACCTCGCTTCGCGAGCTTCGCGAGCTTCGCGAGCTTCGCGAGCTTCGCGAGCTTTCCCAGCCGCTCCCACAGTTCATCGCCGAGATGCGGCGCAAAGGGGGCCACGAGCTTGACGAGCACCTCCAGATCTTCGGCCGCGGCACCGGACGCCGAGAGTCCGTTCACGTATTCCATGAGCCGCGCCACTGCGGTGTTGAACTGCATTCTGTCAAGGTCAAGGTGCACCTGTTTTATGGTGCGGTGCCGCAGACGCCGGTGCGGGTCATCTGAAGGGGCCTTTGCGGCGTCGAACTCGTCGACAAGCCGGAAGACCCGCCGCAGGAAGCGGTTGCATCCCTCTATGGCCCGCGGGTCCCATGGCTTCGGGAGCTCGAATTCGCCCATGAACATCTCGTACAGCCGCAGGGTGTCGGCCCCCCAGTCGCGGATAACGTCGTCCGGTGTCACGCCGTTCAATTTGCTTTTCGCCATTTTCTGGATTTCGGCACGCAGTTTTCCGCCGGTCTTTTTGCAGTACGGCTCTTCGTTTCTGAACTCGACGTCGTCAAAAGCGTGACATTTCCCGGCCGAGTCCGTGAACGTCCTCGCAAGTACGGTGCCCTGGTGCCGGAGCTTTTTGAACGGCTCTTTCGTCGAAACCAGCTCGAGATCGTACAGCACCTTGTGCCAGAACCGCGCGTAAAGCAGGTGCAGTACCGCGTGTTCGGCGCCACCGACGTAGAGGTCAACGTTCATCCACTGCCGCTCAACTTCTTTGGACCACGGCTCCTTCGAATTCTCCGGATCGAGAAACCGGAGATAATACCAGCACGATCCGGCCCATTGCGGCATGGTGTTGGTCTCGCGTTTCGCGCTTTGTCCGCACTTCGGGCATCTGGTCGTATACCACTGCTCAATGGTAGCGAGCGGAGACTCGCCGGTGCCGGAAGGCTCATACCGTTCGACTTCAGGCAGAGTGAGGGGGAGCTCGCTCTCCGGGACGCCGACCGGGCCGCATTTCGGGCAATGGACAATCGGGATCGGCTCTCCCCAGTAGCGCTGGCGTGAAAAAAGCCAGTCGCGCAGGCGGTAGGTGACCGTCTCTTTCCCCAGCCCCTGCGCCTCAAGTTTTTTTGATATTTTCTTTTTCGCTTCAGCGGTCGGCATTCCGTCAAGCTCGCCGGAATTGATTGAAATCCCTTCGTCAATAAACGCGGCACCGGGCAGGGGCGAAGTTCCCTGCGCCGGCTTCACGACCTCGATGATCGGGAGCCCGAACCTGGTGGCGAACGCGAAATCGCGCTCGTCGTGCGCCGGCACCGCCATGATGGCGCCGGTGCCGTAGGTGGCCAGAACGTAATCGGCGATCCAGACCGGGACCTTTTTCCCGTTGACCGGATTGATCGCGTAACCGCCTGTAAAGGCCCCGCTCTTTTCCTTGGCGAGGTCCGTCCGTTCCAGGTCGCTCTTGCGCCGCGCCTGCTCCTGATACGCGGCGACCCCCGCATGATGCGCGTCCGTGGTTATCCGCTCTACGAGTTCATGTTCCGGCGCCAGCACCATGTAGGTGGCGCCGAAAAGCGTATCGGGCCGTGTGGTGAATACACGGAGTTCGTGTCCATCGGCTCTGCCGCCGCTCACGCGGAAGACCACCTCCGCCCCTTCGGAACGGCCGATCCAGTTTTTCTGCATGAGCAGCGTAGACTCCGGCCAGTCAACCTCGGCGAGGTCCTCGAGAAGGCGGTCGGCGTACCGCGTGATGCGCAGCAGCCACTGCCGCAGGGCCTTCCGCTCCGCCGGCGTTCCGCACCGCTCGCACAGTCCGTTTTTCACTTCCTCATTGGCAAGCCCGGTCTTGCACGAAGGGCACCAGTTGATGGGCATGACGCCCTCGTAGGCGAGCCCCTTTTTGAACAGCTGGAGAAAAATCCACTGCGTCCATTTGTAATACGCCGGGTCGGTGGTGTTGACTTCGCGGGTCCAGTCGTAACAGAACCCGACTGAATCGATCTGGCGGCGGAAATTGGCGACTGCCTGCTCCGTGGTGATACGCGGATGGATGCCGGTCTTAATGGCGTAATTCTCCGCCGGCAGGCCGAACGCGTCCCAGCCCATCGGATGCAGCACGTTGAACCCCTGCATCCGCTTCCAGCGGGTGATGATGTCCGTGGCGGTGTAGCCTTCGCAGTGTCCCACGTGCAGGCCGGAGCCGGACGGATAGGGAAACATGTCGAGCGCGTAAAACTTGGGCCTTGACGCATCATAAACTACCGTATGCAGACCCGCCTCGCGCCAGCGCTTCTGCCATTTCGGTTCGATTTCCTGCGGATTATATTTTGTCACGAATTTCCCCGTTATTACAAATCAAGGTTGTTTCTGAAGTATTCTATCGTCTTTTTGAGTCCTTCGTCCAGTTCTACAGCCGGCTTCCAGCCAAGCTGTTTTTCAGCGAGAGAGATATCGGGCCGCCGCTGTTTCGGGTCATCCTCAGGTAAATCTTTAAAAACAATCTTTGATCCACTCTTTGTCAACTCAAGCACCTTCCCGGCGAGTTCCCTGATCGCAAATTCGTGCGGATTTCCGAGATTGACCGGGCCAAGAAACCCTTCGACATTCATCATGCGTTCCAACCCGTTAACGAGATCGTCCACATAACAGAACGAACGCGTCTGCGAACCATCGCCATAAAGGGTTATTTGTTTGCCCAGCAATGCCTGTACGATAAAATTAGATACGACTCTCCCGTCATTCGGGTGCATGCGCGGTCCGTAGGTATTGAAAATACGTACTACCCGTATGTCCACCCCGTTTTGGCGATGGTAATCGAAAAACAGGGTCTCGGCCACCCGCTTCCCCTCATCGTAGCATGACCGTAAACCGACAGGATTGACATGTCCCCAGTAGGTTTCGGACTGCGGGTGCTCGGCCGGATCGCCGTACACCTCCGACGTTGACGCCTGCAATACCCGCGCTTTGATTCGTTTGGCGAGCCCTAAAACATTGATGGCTCCCATGACATTGGTCTTGATTGTTTTAACCGGATTGTACTGATAGTGCACCGGGGATGCCGGACACGCGAGGTTGTAGATCTGGTCGACTTCCACGAACACCGGGAAGGTGATGTCGTGGCGCATGACCTCAAAGTTCGGCTTTCCCAGAAGATGCGCGATGTTTCGTTTCCTTCCGGTGAAATAGTTGTCGAGACATAGTACGTCATGGCCCTCTTTCACCAGCCTATCGCACAGATGAGAACCAAGGAACCCTGCCCCGCCGGTAACTAATATCCGTAACTGGTTCATCGTCGCCTCTTTTCAAAGGAAAACAACCTTTTTTCCTGAATTATACCGCCGTAATTTTAACGTCCGCCATCAACCTTTTCACCTCGTCCTTTGAAACCGCATGCGGCCCTTCGTGCATGGCCTTTGAGGCCCCGCAGGCCGTGGCCAGACGGCAGATTTCCTGAAACGAAAGCCGCCGTTTCCAACCGACAAGCACGCCGGCCATCAGCGCATCGCCGCACCCGACCGTATCCACGGTTTTTACCTGCGGCGGCACGCACAGCAGGCAGTCGCGCTCATGCAGAGCTATCATGCCGTCGGACCCGAGTGAGATAAAAACATACGGGACTCCCCGGTCCAGAAGTTTTTTCCCCTTGAGCGCCATATGATGGACGCCCCTGATCTGTTCGTCGTACAGGTCTTCGAGTTCCGTGATATTCGGCTTTACAATCATCGGTTTCGCCCGGAGGCCGAGCCCCAGGGCCTTGCCGCGGGTGTCGAGGAACGTGTCGATGCCTGCCTCCCTGCACGATATTATCATTTTCGCGTACAGGTCGTCGTCAAATCCCGAAGGAATGCTGCCGGAAAAACACCACGAATCCCCCGCCGTCAAGTGCTTCCCGAAAAACCGCATGAATGCATTCTGCGCCTGCAGTGATAATTTCGGTGATGCGCTGTTAAGGTGCGAAGCCGCGCATGCCTGCCGCTCGATGATGGTCGCATTCAAACGGACGTCCCCGGGGACCGGGGAAAAACGGTAGTATATCTCCTGACTTTCCAGATAAGAGACGAACCGTTTTTCGTCCCCTTCGGGCATTATCCCGATCACGCAGACCTCTTCGCCCAGAGTACGCACGACGCGCGCGACGTTGATGCCCTTCCCGGCGCAGAACCGGCGGCATGGCACATCGCGCAGGGTTGACCCGGAAACGAAGCTGTCAACCGAATAAATGAAATCAAACGCGGGATTCAAAAGAGTACAGTAGATCAAACCCGTTCACTCCGCTGTTAGACGAGAGACAAACACGCCGTAGAAAATACTATGAAAGTGCGGCAGGAAGGAATGAAAACGCATCATCAACGATGAAAAACGTTGATCCTCTTTAATTGTCTTTTCAGCCATTTATTGTGATGATGTTTATGTTTGCTTTTTTTTACACACCGGTCAATATCAATAAACCGGGGCAGCAAAGCAACGTGGTCCTTGTGTACATAATAGCGGTTCAACCCGTCAAACATCGCAAATACATAACCGCTCTCCAGCACTATCTTTTCCCACGCCATATAAGAAGGAATTTCCGTCATTGGTTGGGTCGCTTCAATACACAGCGCTATCGGTTTGTATTTAACCAGATTGATGCTTTCAACCACCTGTTTTTCAAAGCCTTCGACATCGATGGAAATAAAGGTGATCTCCGGCGGCGATGCCTTAATCATGATTTTATCAAGCGTAGTTACCGGAACTGAAATTTCCGTGAAGTGAGCGCCGTTTTCTTTCTTTTCTCTTTCAGAAATTCCCTTATCAAAGGTGGAAAGCCCCTGTGAACCACTGTCCGTTTCCTGATAAAACTCCATTGTTCCTTCACTAGTGGATATACCGACATTGTAATTGCTGTCACGAGGACGGTACTGAACGATTTTTTTAAACAAATCGACATTCGGCTCGATGTTTATACCGTTCCATCCGCGCTCATAAAAATATCGCGTCACGTTACCGGTGTTTGGATCATTAGCGCCGACATCTATATAGAACCCCTTCTTGACATCTTTAAAAACATATTCAAGGATATAATCCTCATAATGCTGGCTGTAATACGTTCCGTTTTCGAATTTTGAAGGAGGACAATCACACCCTGCTTTTTCTCCCCGGCAATACAGGGCTGAAAATAACGCGAATGCTACCGGGAAAAGAACAGTCATCTTGATTATTTTCAGGTTCACAGGATCTCCTCTTGAGGTTTCTATCGCCCGCAGCTTCCTTGAAAATATAACGAGCGGGGAACCACTGAAATAAAAACGAACAACATAAGAAAGAGCCTGTTTTCACAGGCTCTTTCTTCACAGCAATACTGCACACTAAGGGAGGGGGAAATTTACTTTTTCAGATCGACGGTAATTACTCCTTTATCGTTCAAATTGCCCCTGGTACTGGCAAAATTAACACCAGAATCGCCTGCAAGACTGTCTTTCAGGGAATCCGGCTCGGCCTGCGCGGTCATGGTCTGAACGGCGCTTTTCTGCGGTTGATGGGCCGCCATCTGCCGGGCGTTTTCCATGTTCATCATGATATAGCCGACCGAAATGAAACCCACGATAAAAAGCATTGCCGGCACGAGTACCTGGCGGCGCAAAAAGGCGGCGAAAAGGGCCGGTACCGCGATGCGGACTTTTGGCCTGGGATCTGAACACACGCGCAGGATCTCAGCGTCAATCTTCACTGAAGGCGCTTCACCCAGCACATCGGCGGTGAAAAACCGCTTCTGTTCACTGCGGTAGCAATAAAGTTCTTTTCTGCACTCCTCACAGGTGGTGAGGTGAGTTTCGTAGTCGAGGGCCTCCCGCGCGGTCAATTCGCCGGCGGTGTACAGCAGTCCTGTCTCTTCCCACTTACGACACTCCATTGATCCCCCTTTTTTCGAGGTCCTTCCTGATATTCCTGAGCGCCAGTCGCATCCGCCCCAGCGCGGTATTAATAGGACAATTCATTATTTCCGCTATCTCCTTGAACGGCACGCCGCCGAGTTCCCTTAAAAGAAACACATCCCGCTGAAAAGGATCCAGGTTTTCGACTGCGCTGTTCACTATTTGCCGTACCTTCTCATTTGCCAGTTCTTCGTCGGGGGCTTCTATTCTGCTCCCTACCGACTCTATAGCGTCCTGCCGGTGATCGGTTTCGACTTTCGCGTGACGGAAGTAATCAATCGTCCGTTTATGCGCGATACCGAAAAGCCAGCTTAAAAAACTCCTTGTCCGGTCAAACTGAAACGCATTCCGGTACGCCGCCAGAAACGTTTCCTGCAGAAGGTCTTCCGCGACGTTACGCTCCCCGGTCATCTTGAACAGGAAACCGAACACCCTGTTCTTATATTTATTGTAAAGAACTGAAAAACCCTTGTCATCACCCTTGAGCCAGAGAGCAAAAAAAACCTGGTCTTCCTCCTGGTTTTCCTTTTGTTCTTCCGTTGGATTCATCATGTACTACGTCTTTCAGTGCTGGAATATTGCAGGATATTTATCAGGCATTCCTGTTCGCCTTTTCAGGACTTAAAGTATTTAATAACACCATTTATACTACTACTTGATTTTAAATGCAATAGGACTGATATAAATAGTTTTTTGAAGGCTTGAAATTATAGCTTGTTTTTTTGTTCCGCCATTGTGATTTCTTTGATTTTACTTCGACCATGCCTGCGCGTGCGGGTAACGGATGCTCAAAATCTGCAAAGCCGCCGCCCACCCTCCACCCTCCGCAGGAGCGGAGCCTTTACCCAAAAAAAATATTTAATGTCTATATGTTATTATTTCCCCGCTTTTTTCGCTTCTTCCTGAATGTCCTCGTCAAACGGATCCAAAAGCCGCGCTTTATCAAGGTGCTGGGAATACCCGGTCGTGTCTTTCCGCATTTTTGCCACCCGCGCCATACCGAGCTCAGCACGCGCGTATTTCGGGTCCGCTTTCAGCGCCCGCTGGAAAAAAGTCTCGGCCCATTGCGGTTTTGACTGCAGGAGATACAAATTCGCACGCTCAGTCATGGACGGCGCATGGTTCTGATCAATAAACGAAATCTCCTTATATGTCTCAATAGCCGCGTCGTATTTCTGATTCAGCGCCTGCACCTTGGCCTTCAGCATCAGAACGTTGATATTGTCGGCCTCAGTCGCCAGTATGTCCTCAATCGTACCTTCTGCTGACTTCAGGTCTCCGGTAATGATACACGCACCCGCATAGTCTTTCAAATACTCATTATTGCGGCTCACGGCGACAAGCGCTTTTATCTCGTCACGCGCCTTCTCTTTCTGCCCGGTCTTCCGGTAAAGGTCGAAGAGCTGGTAGCAGATGTCGGAATCGTTGGGCCGCAATGCCTTCGCCTTTTTCAGCAGATCGATAGCCTCGTTATTCTTGTTCGTCGCGCAGTATCCCTTCGCAAGAGCGGTCATGACTTCCGGGTCGTTCGGGGCCATGGTGTTCGCGATTTCAAGGTACATGAGCGACTCGCTCTGTTGTCCTTTACTGCTTAGAAGAAGCCCCACCCTCTTGTTCGCTTCCGGACTCTGCGGATCACTCTGGAGGTATCTGCGGTACGTCTCGAGTTCTTCCTGATGGCTGCCGAGTTTCCCGTACACCTTCCCCAGTTCCACCCATGCCTGCGAGAGCGTTTCCGCCAGCACCGTGGTCCGTTTAAGATACTGGGCGGCCTTTGAGAGGGTCTCCTTGTTCGAGGCAAGAAGAAGCCCGAGTTTCAGAAAATTGCGGTAATCTCCGGTGTACTGCTTGATGTTTGCTTCGTACACTTTCTGGGCCGCCAACGGATTCGATTTCTCGAGCAGCAGACCCTGCTTGTGGGCGGCGTCGGGATCGCTCACCCCCGGAAGCGCTACGTAGGCGCCGTAGACCTCGGCGGCATTCGCTTCCCTGCCGTCTTTTTCGTAGGCATCGGCCAGCGTCTTGAGCAGCGGCCGTATTATCATGCCTTTGGGCTTCAGGAACCTCAACGACTCGAGCACCTTTATGGCGTCCTTGTACTGCTTTAATGCCATGGCTGACGCGGCGTACATCATGCCGTAATCCATATCATCGTCGGTCCGGAACTGGATCGCGGCGAGATATTTCATCGCTTCGGAATAATTCTGGCTGTCATAGGAATACTTTCCGAGCCGTTTCGCCACAATCTGGTCGCCGGGCGCTTTGGCGAAATATCTCCGGTAATTTTTCGCCGCTGTTGCGATATTGCCCTGCTGGAAATAGATATCGCCGAGTTCATGGTACGCATCCGTGGCGTTCGTGTCCATCATGACCACCTGCTCAAACGAAATGACCGCGTCGTTCACCGCGCCGCCGGCCGCCTGGCACGCGGCGAGGGCAGCAAGCGTTTCGTTGCTTTTCTGGTCAAGCTGGAGGGCCTTCTGATACATGACAATTGCGTTCGGATAATCCTTCTTTTTCTGATAGATCATGCCCAGCGTCTGGTAGGTCCCGGCGTCAGCTTCCCCCGACTTGACGACCCAGGAAAGCGCGGCTATGACCTCGTCCTGCTGGCCCTTCGCGATGACGATTTCAGCGTACCTCTTGAGAAAACCCTTGATGGCCGGATTGATTTTGAGCGCGGCACGGTAGGCCGAAAGGGCCCTGTCGTAATCCTTGAGCTGGTACAGGACATCTCCGTAGTCCCGCTGGGCTTCCGCTCCCGGCTTAAGTTCACTATAGCGACCGAGGAAAAGGGCCGCA
>Ga0315273_10010686_pt1 | contig 11726 bp, 16 predicted proteins | sample YL17G02_0_MG_FD_205753 | JGI IMG/M metagenome (GOLD analysis project Ga0315273, IMG submission 205753) | Sediment microbial communities from Yellowstone Lake, YNP, Wyoming, USA - YL17G02_0 | ecosystem: Environmental > Aquatic > Freshwater > Lake > Sediment | place: USA: Wyoming | collected... | reverse complement strand
CATCTGGAAGTGCTGGATGAAACGTACGAAGATGCGATTTGAAGAATTGTATTTTGGATGGACGGAAAGTCGGTTGAGTCAGCGGGGACGATTTCTCTTTCCGGGGATGATGTTACACCAGGATGGGCGTAATCACGAATGGGTTCCGGGGAAAAGATGGGGCCTGATCGTGACGATGGATGATACGACAAACGAGCACTATTCTATGTTTTTTCTGGAAGCGTTATTTCTTGCGTTCACCAATAATGGCTTCCTGTATGCAGTTATCCGCACACTCACCGCAATCCGCACATTTGCCGGCATCAATCACATACTTGTCCTTGCCTTCACTGATGGCCCCCGATGGGCAGATTTCCTCGCAATCCCCACAAGAAATGCACTTATCCGTTATTTTATGCGCCATATTGTCCTCTTGTCCTTCTCCCTGATAACCGAAGCCGCCGGCTCCGGTCATAATTTAAAGTCTGTTTGCTCAGACGACTTGCTGCGCAGGAGGTGTCGGCGTTATCCGATTTTGAGCAACGTCGTCCGTGACCGTAATAAACAGCGGATATCCCGCACGAATGATGTCGAGGAGAATTCCTTTTTTTGTATCTGCCGTCTTCGTCAGGCTGATGAACGAATAGATGTCCGTTACCCTTGCATTATTCATCCCCGTGACGATATCTCCCTGTTTGACACCGGCAGCCCCAAGCAAACCTAATGACTCAGCGACATAGACACCGGCCTTACCGGTACCGGGGGGTAAAGGGATAATCTCCGCACCAAGCCAGGTAAATTCCGTCGGCTGTTTGATCGCAGTTCCTGCCACCGCCTGGGCGGCCCCTCCCGGCGTCATTTTGACATTAACCGTTTTTCTGACGCCGAACCGCAAAATCACCAGATCGATACTGGACCCGCCTTTTGCCCCCAGAATCGTCCTGAAGCTGTTGCTGTCCGGAATTTTCCTGCCGTCTACCCTGATAATGACATCGCCCCTCTGCAGACCTGCCGCATCAGCGGGCATGCCCGGAGTGACGCTGGTGACAAAGACGCCGACTGGGCGCATCATCTTGTTCTGCCCTGCGATTACATCATCGACATCGGAAACGGTCATACCCAGGGAAAGATTATTGGGACCGGCAACTGCACAGCCCCGCTGCCCCCAAACCTGATTCAACGCCTGCCTGGGAGCGGGTAAACACCCCTGCCCTGGAATTGGTAGACAGGGCTGAACCGCCGCCACCTGATTTGGCCCCTGCCTCGGTGCAGCGGGGAGAACAGACCCGCGCCCCGTACCGAAATTGTTCGGATCAAATCCCGGATTAAGAAACTGCGGATGGCAATCGGTACACGCCCCCCGGTAGTCGTGCGGCGGAGTCAGGGTCTGCCCGTCAGGAAACCGGTATGAATTGCCGACCTGCCTGCCCGTTTTACTCAAGGCGGCAAGCTGTCCCTTGGCTACAGGGGGCGGTACGTTCTGTAAATCAATGACACCACCAAGAAGATCAAAACATCTGTTTATCGGAACCGCAAAGCTGATGCCGACAAATTGCCCGCTCGACGAATAAATGGCCGTATTGATCCCGATCACATCGCCCTTGGCGTTGAGCAGCGGTCCGCCACTGCTCCCCTTGTTAATGGAAGAATCGGTCTGGATCAGGTTCTCATAAACCATCCCGCCGACATTGAGATTCCTGTTCCGGCTGCTGACAATGCCCGAGGTAACGGACTGCTCAAAGCCGAAAGGGCTGCCTATGGAAATAACGACATCGCCTGTCCTGACGGAATTGGAATCCCCCAAGCTGGCATAGGGAAACGGCCCATCCCCTTGAATCCGCAAAAGGGCCAGATCGGACGCCCTGTCCGCCTTGACGATCTTGAGGGGGTATTCAAGCGCTCCCGTCTGGCCATATACAGTGGCCTTCAGGGAAGATGCCCCTTCCACGACATGGAGGCTGCTTAAGGAATACCCCCGGGGATCAATGATCACGCCGGAACCGATGCGAGCGAAATTGGCGACAGGGTCCCCCGGATTGGCGCTTTGACCGGCAACGACGGCGTCAATACTGATGACCGCCGGCCTGGTATCTTCGATAATGCTATGATAAGAGGTTTGAAGCGCCTTAGCGGAGCCGGGCACGGCGGCATTCAATGCCACCTGAACACCGTATCCGCCCACATCATTCCGATTACGCGCCTTATTAAAAAACCGCCCGAATACCCCCCCACCAGTCGTCGCCTCATAAACAGACCAGCCAATGGTTAACACGACCATCACCGCAAGCGCCAATAGCCAAGGCTTGAAGTTGTTCGGACACCACCCTAAAGGCGTTGCAGCGGTTTTTCCTATATCGTCAGCGTTTTTTCCCATACCCATGACATACCTTTACTACTCGTCCTTTTTCCTGGTTATCGGGTCAGTTGCCTCTGGTTTCTTGTTTCCGCTCATGAGATTTGCTTTCAATCCCGTGTTTTTCAGGCCGGCCAGCAGGGCTATGATCCCGACAAACAGGAGCACCAGGGGAAATATCGCAATGATGACATCCACGGTATACCACCAGTAGGTTATCAGTCCCCAGATCCCCAAACATATGGCGACAAGAGCAAACACGATATTTGTCATAACAATCTCTCCTCAAAACATGAAAACAAAAAAGGGGTTAATATAAGCCTAAGGCGATTCATTATCGTTATGCCCTTGCCCCTGACGGCTTCAAAAAGCTGTTCAGACCATCGGTAAACCTGTTTTCGAATTTTTCTGCAAGATCCGGTTTTGTTCTATTGAACAGCTCATATGCAAGCGCACCTACAAAGACCACCGTAAATACACCCACCAGTACCTTCGACATAGCTTCCCTCCTTACTTTATTGATTTTACTGTGTAAGATCTGTCACTTCGCTGGTGATAGATTCCCTATATTCGTTGCCTCACTTATCTCTTTTCCTGCTTATGAGATAACTGACGCCAACCGTCATTAGCGCCGCGACTACCATGCCGAAAATGATGATGAGGGTAAGTTCCAAGTGAAAGGGCTTCCCGAAGATTATTTTAATGGGCACCGGCGTCCGGTTCTGGTCCAGAAACACACCCACCAGAAAGATAGACATCAATATTATGACGTAACTTGATTTGAATTTCATGCCCCTGGCGTCTTCTATTTGTTGAAGTCCTTGGTGCCTTTCACCAATCCCAGGGCGCCGCCTGTCAGAGCGAGGGCCTTGAACGTCAAAATTGCCGGAATTGCGACTTCAGCAGCCGCTGCCGCCGCAAGCGCTCCTACGCCCAGACAGAGTCCCGCACCCAGCCCCACGGCGGTTTTACCTCCCAAAGCGGCAACTTTGCGCGCAGCACCCTCCCTTTTTGCACATCCCTTGCAATTGTGAGCCGTGAGTTCCTTGGCATTCGTCTTCAGAATCTCCGTGAACGTTTTTTCCCCGGAATGACTTGTTTCCGTATCGATCTTTGTCTCCATCGCTTCTTCCTTCATGCCTGTTCTCCTTGACAGCGACACGCCATCCCCTATGACCAATGGGGATAAGATGCCGTTTCCCCAAGGCCTCTTACCCTCATTAAATCGGATACCTGCAGCCAGTCCTTCGAGACACCCTCATGACAGACGGGATTCCGCAACAATAAGGTCACAGAGCTTCAATTTTCCGTCTCTTTTTTCTTTTTCAAGACCACATACGCTATGCCTCCGATTACCGCAACCATAATCAGTAACGGAAAAAAAAGCCCGCCGATGAGACCTACCCCTATAGCTCGACCACACATTCCCATGAGTAACACATCCTTTCATCTGAAAAGCTGGTATTGCGACTTTATTTTTTGATATATTAACCTTACAATCCAATCAAATTCCGTGCCACTCTAAGAAAGGGGGGAATCACACATTGTATCTTCATTAAATATCAGGAATTATCTGATCAGATCTCTCTTGACACCCTGCTTAAGGGCATAGACATGCGGCATTAAGCATTTCATTAGTGAAACATTTCTGGAAAAATATATTTCACTTATGAAATTGTGGAAAGGGTAACGGGAACAGCATCTTTTGTACCTGAGTTGGTTTTATCCCAGAAACGTTTCAGTAGAAAAGTCGCCGTGATGCCGGCAGTAATAGGGAGGACGGAAGGCGCTATAAGAACCAAACCTGTTCCGGCGACACCGTTACCTGCGGTAATGCCGATTACGGAGCATACTCCCACTTTTCCTGATTCCTTGAACGTATCAGAGATTGCCTCTATGCCGGTCTTTTTCTTTTTCAAATAACCCATGACATTTGCCATCCCGCAAAGGCCGGTGGTGACTACAAACACAACCAAACCCGTAAAGTACGGGTCTACCACCCCGGTCTGGACATAAGCCCGGCATCTTTCATGAATACCGGAAGCCCCGCCCTTCATGAAAGATGCGCCGGTCCTGGGGGAATTGAACATATCTCTCAGCTCCTCAGTGCCTGTTTATCAAAGGTATGCTTATTTATTTGTCAAACTCCTTTGCGCCTTTCACCAATCCCAGCGCACCACATGTCACACCCAGCGCCTTGAACGTCAAAACGACCGGAAGAGCGACTTCTGCAATCGCTGCTACAGAAAGCACTCCCACCCCCAGAACAACCCCCGTACCCAGTCCTACGACGGTTTTACCTCCCATCGTGGCAACTTTACGCACAGTGCCCTCTCTTTTTTCGCATCCCTTGCACTTTAGCTCCTTGGCTTTCACCTCTTTCAACTTGGTCTTCATCTTCTGAAACACCGTATGCGTAATCATTACCGGTGCCGGAGGCTCCGGTTTCAACTTGGTCTTCGTCTTCAGAGACACCGCATCCGTAAGCATTACCGGCGCCGGAGGCTCTGGTTTTTCCCCGGAATCCATCACTTCCTGATCGACCTTTTTCTCTATTGTTTTTTCTTCGTTCATGGTTGATATCCTTAACGAGATGGATCTAATCGACCGCCTTAAGTAATTGTCATGCTCTTTTTGAAAAACAGTTTCCATGATTTTCACTTCAAATTCCGTGCCATTCTGAAAAATGGGAGCATCACTCCATGCAATATACAATAATATCGGTAATTATCGGAACATATCTCTCTTGACACCCTACTCGTGGGCATGGACATGGGGCATCAAGTATTTCACTAATGAAATTACACGGACAAATTGCATTTCAATTATGAAATGAAGATCTTACATGTTCTCAATTCTCTGATTTTAACCCTGACAATATCAGCATAGGGACGCTTGAGGTTAGGTCCTTTACCGCTTGATATTGCCCGGCAGGATGTAGATGTATGGCTTGCGCAGGATATACTTGTGCAGCCACCGGTCGAAGCGGCGCAGCGCCAGAAAGACAACCCAGATGGTTTTATCCTCGCTGTAGTAGGCATTGATCTCTTTCTCGGTCAGTGGCAGTATGCCAAGCTCTTTACCTTCGGCATTATAGAATTCGTTGGCAGCGGCGACGAGCGATGGTACCAACTCCGGGCGCTGCTCCTTGTAGAAGTTGGCGATGAGGTCGATGGTGACCAGGCGGGCATCGTAGTATCGGGTCATTACTCCCTCCAGAAACAGCCAGCGGATGAGCCAGCGCAGGAAAGACGGTGCGCTGCGCAGGAAAAGCTCGGGATCAAGCTGCTCAACCCCGCCCTTCTTCATCAGCGGTGTGCTGGTGTCGAAGTACAGGAGTCTGGTGCTGGAATTGATGCGGGGATCGGCCGCGTCAAATTCGGCGATGGACCAGTTGGAAATCTGCCCGTCTATGCCCAAAGCACGCTCAGCATTGGCCTTATTGAAAGCCCACAGCTTCATCAATTCCCGTAAAACGCACAGGAAAAGTGTACGAATATTATCTGTGTCCAGTTTATATATGGCGCGGTTGCCGATAGATTCGCCCGGCAGCTTATGCTGGAGGTCGAAGGCGATGATGTTGCCTTTGGAAGTCGTGAACCAGGCAAAACCGTAGTCAGGAACACTGATGCCGATCTCATTTTGCAGCGTGGTGTTGTAGTCAGTGTATATCCGTGAGTAGTGGTCGACCTCTTCCTTGGTGTTGAAAATAGGCAGGCGCTTGCAGGCCAGGTCGCGCGTGGCGGGGCTGTCTATCTCGAAGATGGTGCTGATCTCGCCGTAGCCCAGCACTTTTGCCGGTATCCGGCTATGCTCCGGATGTTCCGGGTCCAATCCGTTTTCAAATTCTTTAAGCAGTTCGATATCTACCTGCACCGCGGCCTCCCTTAAGTCATTTATTTTAGCCCGAGGAAATCGGCTGTATCCTTCAAAGCCAGGTCGATGCCCTCAATAATCTCCGCTGCAACCGGCTTATCAATGATGAGCGGTGGCAGGAGCTGGCAGACGCGCTTATCGTTATTGGCATAAAAGGCAAGTAGGCCCCGCTCGTAACAGGCTTTGGTCATGAGCGGCCCGCAGTCATCGTTGACCATCTCAATGCCCATCATCAGTCCAAGTTGCCGTAGTCCGACCAGTATCCGCGGATGCTTTTTTAAGAGCTCAGCAAAACCGTCCTTGAATACCCCGGCCAGATCGTTGACATGTGTCAGGAACTCCGGCCGGGATGATTCATCCAGCACCGCAGCGGCTACCGGGCAGCCGACCTCGGCGCCTCCGTAGGTTGAGACATGGATGAAGGGATTCTGGCGGAAGAACTCCATGTATTCACGGCGGAAACAGGTGGCGCTCATGGGATAAATGCCTCCGGAGAGACCTTTGCCGATGACGATAACGTCAGGTACGGCATCATAGTGCTCAATGCCCCATAATTTCCCGGTGCGCCCCAGACCGGTCTGTACCTCGTCGATAATCAACAGGGCGCCCCTGCGCCGGCATATTTCCTGTACCTGCCTGTAATAATCGGGATGTGGGACAGGCATACCCAGCGTGGCGGGTATGGTCTCAAAAATGACGGCGGCGGTTTTATCGTCCATGGCCTGACGTAGGACGTCGATGTTGTTGAAGGGCACCTGCACGAAGCCCGGCAGGTTGGGGCCAAAGGGCGCGCGGTATTGTTCGTCACCGGTGGCCAGTGCGAATCCCGTGTGCCCGTGGTAGCCGCCCAGTGCCGAGATGACCTTAAATTTGCCGGTATATCCGCGTGCCAGCTTGATGGCGAGATCGACAGCCTCGCCGCCGCCCACACCGAACACCGTGCAGTCTATGTCGCCCGGCATCAACCGCGCCAGCTTCTCGGCCAGTAAAGCGCGTTGTTCGCTGACGAGATGATGGTTGCCGATATCCAATTCATCCAAAGAGTCCTTAAGCGCCTGAATAATTTTGGGATTACGGTGACCGAGGTTAAAGACGCCGCCGTTGCAGTGGCAGTTGATCAGGCGCTTGCCGCTGAGAGCGTCCCAAACATACGGTCCATCGCGCCGGCCGAAGACGAACTGCATATCGTAGGCTTTGAAGGTTTCCGCCTTGCCCGGATTAACATATTCTGCGAAGCGCTGGACGATGTTCTCTTTAGTATCCTGTCCGATATGTTTCATGGCTTTTTTATGCCTTCTTATAATTTTTTGAGTCGAGCAGACTGGTTTCTCCCAATGCTGCAGGTTGAGATTTGTTTTCCTTTTTTCTACTGCCTCAGTCTCGGGTCCAGAGAATCCCGGATGCCTTCGCCCAGGAGATTGTAACCGAGCACCGTGATAAGAATGGCAAGCCCCGGATAGAGTGAAAGCCACCAGGCGATGTCGATATTGTCCTTGCCTGCTGTCAGGATGTTTCCCCAGCTCGGCGTGGGAGGCTGTACGCCGATGCCCAGGAAGCTCAAAGCCGACTCGGTAAGGATCGCACCGGCGACGCCGAGCGTCGCTGTTACGAGCACCGAGGCCATGGCGTTGGGCAGTATATGAACGAAGATGATGCGCAGGTCGCCGGCGCCGATGGCGCGGGCGGCCTGAACGAAGTCCCTTTCCTTCAGGGAGATGAAATCCGCCCTGACAAGGCGGGTAATCCCCATCCAGCTCGTCAGGCCGATGACGATCATGATGTTCCAGATGGAAGGCTCGAGCAGGGCGATGACCGCCAGAATCAGGAAGAATGTGGGGAAGCAGAGCATGATATCGACGAACCGCATGATGATCCCGTCGACCCATCGGCCGTAATAACCGGCCACGGATCCCAGGATCGTCCCGATGAAAATGGCCAGACCGGTGGCGGCGAAACCGACCTTGAGCGAGATCCTCGCTCCCCAGATCATTCTCGAGAGGACATCACGGCCGAGCTGATCCGTTCCCAGAGGATGGCTTAGCGAGGGGGGCATGAGGACTTTCTGAAGATTGATTTCGCTGGGATCGCAGGGCGAGAGCCAGGATGCCAGAAAAGAGGCGACGAACAGAAAAAGGACGATCACGCTTCCGGCCAGTGCCATCTTGTTTTTCATGAATCGTTTCCAGAAATCTCCTGCCATCTTTCTAACAAATCCTCATGATTGACGATAATAACAACGATCCATGAAATCACCCTTCCCCTCGCTCCCCTTTGGCAAAGGAGGCGGGGGCGATTTCCCTGACCCGCTCAGGCAACCCGGATTCTCGGGTCCGCCAGGGCGTATGAAACATCGGCGATCAGGTTGCCGATCAGTGTCAGCAGGGCGCCGATAAAGAGAATTCCCATCACCACGGGGTAGTCCCTGGCCATGACGGCCATATAGAAAAGCTGTCCCATGCCGGGGATGGCGAAGATCGTTTCGAAAATGACGCTGCCGCCGATGAGTCCGGGTATGGAAAGTCCGAGGATGGTAATGACCGGGAGCATGGCGTTGCGCAGGGCATGTTTGCCGATGACGACCCATTCGCTCAAACCCTTGGCCCGGGCGGTCATAATGTAGTCCTGCCGGATGACCTCCAGCATGTTCGCCCGCATGTAGCGGGACAGGCCGGCCAGTCCCCCGAAGGCCGAGAGCGCCACGGGCATGATCAGGTGTTTGACCAGGTCAAAAAAGGCTTCCCCCCGGGGGAGATATTCATAGTTCAGCGACCGGATGCCGGAGATGGGGAGCCAGTCGAGGTGGACGCCGAAAAGGATCATCATCAGCAGGGCCAGCCAGAAGGTGGGAATGGCAAAGCCGATAAAGACGAAGACGCTCGTGATCCTGTCGAACAGTGAATCCTGGTGGACGGCGGAAAGAACGCCGAGGGGGATGGCGATGGCGAGAATCAGGCTCATGGACAGGACATTGAGAATGATGGTGATGGGCAGCCTCTCGGTGATCTTGTCGGCTACGGGGCGATGATCGGCGGAGAAGGACCGCCCCAGATCGCCGCCGGCAAGCTTTTTAACCCATATCAGATATTGCTGATGGAGGGGCTTGTCCAGATCATACATGGCCCGGAGGCGGGCCTTGGCCTCGGCGGAAGCACGCGGGTTCATCTGGGTTTCCAGGTCGGTGGGCGAGCCGGGAGCGAGGTGCATGACGCCGAAACAGATAATGGTAATCCCGATCAAAAGAGGGATCATGAGGAGCAGTCTTCTCAGGACATAAGCCGGCATCGCTCATCCTCCCTGAGTCATGCCTTCATGGCGACACCCTCTCGGTGCCGACGGCATGAGGGTACCCTGAGGATCTCCAGCGATTCGATGTTCTTCAGGGCTTGCCAGAGATTCTTTTCGGTATGGGCCTCGATGGTGATGATGGGCTCCAGGTCCCACCGGGCGAGCAGGGCGAAAAAATGACGGATGGGGAAGTTGCCTTCACCCAGGGGCAGATGGGCGTCGTAATCGCCTTGGTTGTCGTGGAGGTGAACCTGACCGATCCTGCAGGCGAGCCTCTCCATCCAGGTATCCAGAGGGGTGTCGGAATAAACGTTGAAGTGACCAGTGTCGAAGCAGAAACAGAGCCGCTCCGAGGGGAGGGCCTCAAGGAGCGCCGCCAGTTGAGAGGGGTCGTTTTCATAGACGTTTTCCAGGGCGATCATCGTATCCATTTTTTCAGCGAGACCGAGAAAATGCTGCCAGGTATCGATACTGTTTTGGAGCCAGAGCTTTTCGCCCGACAGGTAGTAGTGTTTGTCGAAGGAGGGGTGGCAGACGACGGAGCGGGGGTGAAAAAGGGGCACCAGAGCGAAGACCTGCTGGAGGCGTTCCCGGCTGGCCTGCCTGATTATCGGGTCCAGGGCGCCGGGACGGAGGTCCAGGAAGGGGGCGTGTAAGGTCACCGTCAGCCCGGCTTTCAGGAGTGCTTCGGCCACCCGCCGGAAGTCCGCAATTTCGTAAAGAGCGAAGGTTTCATGGTTGAAGCTGATTTCCGGATTGAGGCCTTCCCCGATGATCATGTCGAGGTGGCGCTCCTTCAGCAAGTGGAAAGGTATGTGGACCTGGACTCTTTTTCTGATCTCATGCATGCTTTTACCCGCTTGTTGATCCCGATTGGCGGCAGCTACCCCTTACCACAAGGGCCGGGATTTCACAATCGGCAAATCCGGATTGACAGGACCGTGAAAATCAGCTATTGAAAACAGCAGGTTAATGGACGCCGGCCCCGGGATTTTTTACCGGGACGCCGCAGGTTATGAATCGAAGGGCAATGGTGATCCGGAGCCCTCTTCACGACGAAACAGGGAGGTCTATTTGATCAAAAAGGAATGGGATGTACAAGAGAAGGTATTGCATTGCATCAATACCCTGCTGGAAAAAAAAGCAAAAGATATCATAGTTATTAACATCAAAGAGCTGTCCTCATTTACCGACTACTTTATCATCTGCAGCGGGACCTCGGACCGCCAGGTCAAGGCCCTCGCATCATTCATTCAGGAAAGCCTGAAAAAGACCGGTATCCATTCCCTGGGGGTCGAAGGCGAAAGGTACGGGAAATGGGTACTCATCGACTACGATGATGTGGTTGTCCATATCTTCCAGGAGCCGGTGAGAACCTTTTACGATCTTGAACGTCTCTGGCCTGAGGCGCCGCGGATGGCGATCGGCAATGACGCGACCGAAGTGACCTCCCTCGATCAGAGCCTGTCATGTTGAAAAGAGTCCTCATGGGCCTGACGGATGTGGTATTTCCGCCCAGTTGCATCAGCTGCGGCGGCGTCATGGATCAGCGCGAGGATTGTTGTTTCTGCGATCGCTGTGAATCTCAGATCGCCTGCATCCGTTCGCCTGTCTGTCCCTGCTGCGGCATGCCGATGTCGGGCGAGAGCGGCAGCGACCACCTCTGCGGGGAGTGCCTTCGGGAGCGACCGCCCTTCAGCCGGGCTCGCTCCCTCGGTCGCTATGAGAAAACGCTGCTCGCTACGATCCACAAGTTCAAGTACGGGGGGAAGGTCGCTATCGGTGAGATCCTCGGCAACTGGATGGCAGCCTACGATTATCCGGATTTCGAGATTGGGAACCAATCCCTGATCATTCCCGTTCCCCTCCACCGGAAGCGTTTGCGGGAGCGTGAGTTCAACCAGTCGGCCATCCTGGCAAAGGCCATATCACGCCGGTTTTCCATCCCCCTGGATTTGACGACGCTCAAAAGGCGTGTCTATACGGAACCGCAGGTCACCCTCGGCAAAGGGGACCGTGAGACCAATGTACGCGGCGCCTTCGAACTCCGCGCTCCGGAGCGTTTGCATGGGCAGCGGGTCATCCTCGTGGACGATGTCTACACCACGGGCAGCACCGTAAAGGAATGTGCACGGATCCTGATGAAAAACAAAGCCGCCGACGTGGCCGTTCTCACCCTTGCCAGGGCGGTATGAAAGGAAGACCTATGACAGGGGAGAAGCTATATACATGG
>Ga0315273_10010685_pt1 | contig 11726 bp, 9 predicted proteins | sample YL17G02_0_MG_FD_205753 | JGI IMG/M metagenome (GOLD analysis project Ga0315273, IMG submission 205753) | Sediment microbial communities from Yellowstone Lake, YNP, Wyoming, USA - YL17G02_0 | ecosystem: Environmental > Aquatic > Freshwater > Lake > Sediment | place: USA: Wyoming | collected... | reverse complement strand
ACCAACAAGACACTGCATTGGCTCAACAATCATCGGTTTTTTCGACCGCTAGCTGTTTATGGCCAAGGCATCGGCTATGTTTTTCGGCGCGTCTCGGGCGGCAATGGAGCCTATTTTATGGGACAAGTTTCCAGCCAGGCCTTTCCCGCCTATTTTCCCACTGTTTTTATGCTTAAAGAACCCTTGCCCTTTTTGGTTTTAATAATTATAGCCTCACTGTTATCAATTAGTGAAACAATAAAAAAAATATTCATTCCAGCGAAAAAAAATATATCGGAATTTTTTTCTGCCATTGTCGCTTATTTCAGGATCAATATTGTCGAATCATTTTTGTTCTTCTTTGTAATTTTATATTCCTATATCAGTATAACGGGAAACCTCAATATCGGTTTTCGCCATCTTTTCCCCATCTTACCCTTTATCTACATTCTCGTTGCCAAAAAAATAAACAGTTTTATTGATTCCGGCCAAGAAAAAAACAGAAAATCATATATTGTTGTTATATCTGTCCTTTTTATCTGGCTGATTGCGGCAGCAATCGGAAATTATCCCTACTATATGTCCTACTTTAATGAAATAGCCGGCGGTCCGAAAAACGGATACCGTTACGTAACCGATTCCAACGCCGATTGGGGACAAGATCTAAAGCGGCTGAGAAATTTTCTTGGCAATCATCCGGAAATACAAAAAATCCGCGTCGATTATTTCGGCGGCGGAGACATCAAAACCTATATTGGAGATAAGTATCTTAAGTGGTGGGACAGCAAGCGGCCGATTGAGAACGGCTGGTACGCTATCTCCACCAATTTCCTCCAAGGCAGTTTATATGACAAGACAAAAAAAGACGCTGACAGTTATCGCTGGATCGGGAACTATAAGCCGATGTATCAGATTGGAACTTCCATTTTTGTTTATTATATCAATACGCCTCCGATTCAATAAGCATTTTCTTCATTTATTTCGCGTTTGTTTCTTCTTCTTTTTTCTCCGTTTCTTTCAATTTGTAATAAATCTTATTTTCGGAGCGCGCATCCACATATTCCAAAGTATTTCTGTCCGAAATTAAATTTTTCTCAAAAAAAGTTTTTAACACGCGAGCGGTTTGCTCCAATGGTATTTTCGAAGAAATGATAATTTTCCATCCTTCATTCGTAATCACTTGAATTTCTCCCGAAAGGCGAGATGGAGTAGCAAAAGCTGGAACTATGGTTGTTTTTATTAATGAATTATCGATTTTTTCCCGAATTTTCAAGATAAAATCGATATCATTTTTTGAATATATTTTCTCTCCCACCTCAACATCTTTTCCGCTCGTATCTACCATGCTGATAAGATTGTCTTTTTTGTTTTCCGCTGAATTGACATCAGTTTTAGCATATGCATAACCATTTTCATCGACAATAAAACAATTTTCATTGGACAAATCTTTTTTGCAGAAAAAAATCAGCGATTTTCTTTCCACAATTTTGATATCCATTTCGTCGGGAAATATTTTGCGAACTTCAACCAAACTAATCTTGCTGAAATTTTCAGCTAAAAGTTTTTCCGCTTTCTTGCCGGAAATAAGCAGAATGTTATTTTTCGGAATAATTTCCAAATATTTTCCACTCAACAGTGAACCCAGCGAATCTACGATATTTCCATAATCAAGATTTTCATTCCCATCAATAACAATCTTATTTATCTTGAGTAAAGAAGAAAAAAAGAAAATATAAATGGTGGTGATGATAAAAACCGAAAATAGGATATAACAAATCATTTTGGGATAATTTATTTTTTGCGCCTCTTTTTTTCCCGATTTGGAAATCTCCTGGCAATTGCGCCAAGGAACCAAGCGTCTATCCTTTTTCCTGAATGTATTAATACGCATGAATTTTTCTTTTAATTTTCAATCAGATTTAAAAAAAGGTTTTCTAAAACAAGGCGCCCATTGGTATTCGTTTTTTTCATTCTTTCCAAGGATTCTTCGATCTGGCTGATATTTTCCCAATGAAAATTATTTTTATACGCGACATACATCCAGAATTCCAAGGTCTTAATGGCTTCTGGAATATTTTTTGAATACTTTTCGGCTAATTTCAGTTTTTCATTTATTCCCTGACTGGGAAGATTTTTAAAGATTTCTCCCAAGCGACTTCTAAAAATCAATTCATTTTCATCTTCAAACATCCGCACCGTCAAACCCGGTCTTCCAGCCGCAAGAAAAACGATATCATTGTCAGTTGGCTTTCCTATTCCCATTCCCAATTCCTGCTCAGACACAAGAGTAAATCTTATTTCCTGGCAACGCGATTTGACAGTCCTCAAGATCAAATCGCTGTTATGCGCAATAAGTATGCAGACCGAAGTTGAGTTGGGCTCCTCAAGCAGTTTCAAAAGCGAATTTTGAGCTTGAATTGTTATTCTGTCAGCATCATCTACAATCAGCACTTTGCGTTTGCCATCATAGGGAAATAAGGATAGTATCTGTCGCGCCTCGCGGATTTGTTCGATAGAAATATCTTTTTCTTTTATCACACCATCTTTTTCTTCTTTTATCGGTTCCACAATTAAGAGATCCGGCAAGACTTTTCTATTTTCATGTTCCGCCATTTTTCTGCCGCTTATTAAGCTTTCCGCAAATAATTTAGCCACCAATGATTTACCTACATTTTCCGGACCAGAAAAAATATATGCTTGAGAGAAAGCATTTTTTTCAATCGATTTTTGTAGAAAATTCAATTGTCTTCGATGTCCGATAATTTTATTCACGTTATTACGAACATTTTCCCTTTAAGAATCAGCAAACTGATTCAACAGATTATAAATTATGATTTCCACTGAATATTTGAAAAACAAAGTTCTTAAATTCTTTCTTGAAAATCTCTTTGTCAAAATTTCGCGCCTTCATTATTATTTCTTTTTGATCATACTTATTTTCATTTTCTATAAATCTTCTCACTCCGTCCGCCAGAACTTCAGAAGTTTGCGCTTCGAAAAATTCTCCAGTTACTCCTTCTTGCACGATCTCTCTTGAACCGCCTTTTTTATACGCAATCACCGGAATGCCATAGCTCATGGCTTCCACCATTGTCATCCCGAAATCATCTTCACCCGGAAAAATTAGAGCTCTCGCTTTTTTGTAATATTCTTCCACTTTTTCCGGTGGCTGCCATCCCAATATTTTGATATTCTTCTTTGATATTTTTCTCAAATATTTTTCCTGTTTTCCTTCGCCAATCACGACTAGAGGCAGATCCAATTTATTGAAAGTCTCTATCGCCAAATCGATTTTTTTATACGGAGAAAGACGGGACACAATCAAAAAAAATTCCGATTTTTTTTGCGATATCTCGTATGTCTTTTTTTCATCATAAGCCGGAGGATATATAACAATACTATCTCTCTTATAATATTTTAAGATTCTTTCACGAGTGTAATTTGAATTGGCAATAATATAATCCGGACGTTCCGCCGCGACCCTGTCCCACATTCGGACATAATTTAAGAAAAATCTTGCGCAAAAACCTGTTTTCATTTTTTTTTCATCTTTGAAATAGCGTTCATTATAATCCCAGACAAAACGCATAGGCGAATGAAGATAAGCGATATGAATTGTGTTTAATTTCGTCACAATTCCTTTCATCCAGGCGCCGCTCGAAGAAATCACCAGATCAAAATCCCTAAAATCTAAGGTTTCCGGAATTACCATAAAAAAAGGCATGAGCCACCGATGATGTTTTCTCAACCACTTGGGAAATTTTTGAAGATAGCAAGGGACGATTTTTTTTGAGGAAAATCTTCCCCGCATTTTTTCTTCATCATACAGCAACGTAAACACTGGCGCGTCTGGAAAAATTTCCATAAGCGTTTCCAAAACCTTTTCCGCTCCGCCGTAATTGATCAAAAAGTCATGAGCCAAGGCTATTTTGAGATTTTCCGGATGTTTTATTTCCATAAAAATATTTGTTTCATAATTTTTGCTCTAAACCAATATGCCGGCGATTTCTTTCGCACAATTTTCCCAACTAAACCGCTTGATATTATCATATCCGCGTTTTACGATATCTTCGCGCGCCTTTTGGTTATCGATTAGCACATAAGCCACCGCCGCAATTTCTTCCGGATTATTCGGATCTATCAAAAGAGTGCTCCGATCGGAAATTTCCGGAAGCGAAGAAACATTTGAGGTGATAACCGGCACCCCCATGCTTTGAGCTTCTAAAATCGGAATACCAAAACCTTCATAAAATGTCGGAAAAAGAAAAACATCGGCATAGCGCAGGAATTGCCACTTCTTTTTTTCTCCGACATATCCTTTGAAGAAAATGTCTTTTTTATGGCGCGCTTCTTTTTCTTTTTTCTTTATTTTTTCATATCCATACCCCGGGTTGCCGACCAAAAAAAGCTTATGAGGAATATGATATTTTCCTTTGAGAATATCAAAGGCCTCGATGATTCCAACGATATTTTTCCTTTCTTCCAGACGTCCGATAAAAAGCAGGTATTTTTCTTTCTGCAATTCTTCGTCATCTTGGATCACTTTCGCAGATTCGGAATTTTCAAAAGCCATTTTATCCAAAATGATTAATTCTTGGTTATAGCCCTCATAAACCACCACAATTTTTTCCTGGGGAATATCATAAAGTTTCATCAGATCATTTTTCGTATTTTCTGAAACACTGATTATTTTTTTCGCCCACCGGCAAGAATTTTTGATAGAAAAACGCATATATTTTTTTTCCCACCAAGAATAGGCTCCGAAACAAAATTCATATTCCAAGCCGTGAATAGTCACAATTGTATTTTTAGGATGAATTAACGGTACTATATGCGACGGAACAAACAAAACATCCACCGGATGAAAAAAAAGTTCCAAAGAGAATCTGAACTGTGTCCATAATTTTGAACATTTCAGTTTTTTAATTTTCCATTTTTTCGGAACGTCAAAATCAACGTTTTGTCCGGAACGCAAATATAAGAAAACCTCATGATCGCAAAGATTGTCTCTTAAATGCTTAATCACTTGATATGCATATTCTTCTATCCCGGTACGATTTCTCAAGAAAGCTCGGGACGCATCAATTCCTATTTTCATTTTTGTCAAAAATTATTTAGTAAACATTATGGTGCGTTTATACATTTCCAAATTATCCAACGCCTTGCCAATTCCTTTGATTACGCAAAAAAGTGGATCATCCGCCACATAGCACGGAACTCCGATTGTTTTTGTAATCAATTGATCCAAATTGCGAAGAAGAGCTCCTCCTCCTGAAAGCACCATTCCTTTGTCAATAACATCAGCCGCCAGTTCCGGAGGGGTCTCATGAAAAACCTTTTTAATCGTACTAATAATTTCCCTAAGCTCGTCTTGAATCGATTCTGTAACTTCATTTGAAGATATTTTAATTACTTTCGGAAGTCCGCCAGTTAAATCCCGTCCTCGTATTTCCATATATTCTTCTTTCACCAACGCGATAGCCGAACCAATCTGAATCTTAATATCTTCCGCCGTTCGCTCACCTATCATCAATCCGTGCTTATGTTTAATATAATCGGAGATTGCCTGATCAAGCCGATTACCCCCAATCCTGGCGCTGTGAGCCGCCACCACTCCTCCCAAAGAAATAATAGCTATTTCAGATGTTCCACCTCCAATATCGATAATCATATTTCCCAGAGGATTATGTACCGCAATTCCAGCCCCAATTGCAGCCAGAAGCGGCTCCTTCACCACATAAGCAATTTTGGCTCCCGCTCTGATAGCCGCGTCTATAACCGCTCTTCTTTCGGTAGAAGTCACCCCAGCTGGAATGGAAATTATCACTTCGGGCTTGAAAAATCTTATTTTGCCTATTATCTTGTTGATAAAATATCGGAGCATTGCTTCCGTTACCCGATAATCTGCAATTACTCCGTCTTTCAATGGCTTGCTAACTATAATACTATCAGGAGTTCTTCCCAGCATTTCTTTGGCCTGATTTCCTACAGCCAAGACCTTGTTGTCATATATTGAAATAGCCACCATTGACGGTTCATTGACAACAATACCCTTTCCCGGGACAAAGACAAGAGTATTGACCGTTCCAAGATCTATCCCAATTCTTCGAATAAACATAATATGATGATTCTAAATTTATTGAGTAAAAAATTTATATGGCAATTCGTTTTATATCCGCTCCTAATTTTTTCAGTCGTTCTTCTATTTTTTCATACCCGCGATCAACCTGATAAGTATCTTCGATAATCGTTTTTCCTTCCGCCACCAGTGCCGCTATGATAAGCGACGCTCCGGCTCTTAAGTCAAAACTTTTGATCACGCTCCCTTTGAGTTTAACCGGTCCGGAAATAACCGCCTGATGGGGATTAAGCATTTTAACATTTGCCCGCATTTTTTCCAATTCACTAAGATAATTAAATCTGCCTTCAAACATCGTATCAAAAATAAGCGTCTCTCCCTTCGCTTGAGTCGACAGAATTCCAATCGGAGCTTGAATATCAGTTGGAATTCCGGGATATGTCCGAGTGTCGATTTTTTTAACCGCTACTAGATTTTTTTTTGGGATGACATCGATATAATCTTTCCCGATATTGAAATCAGCTCCAAATTCACGAAGTTTTTCCAACACCAGATCCAGATGCTCCTCGCGGGCATTTCTGACCCTGATCGGACTTTTCGCCGCCACTCCCATGATCAGAAATGTCGCGGCTTCATTCGCATCCGGTATAATTGTGTGTTTGACACCACGAAGATTTTTTGATCCCAATATCTCAATAGTATGCGTTCCCAGTCCTTTGATTTTTGCTCCCATACTCGCAAGAAATTTTCCAAGATCTTCAACATGGGGCTCAGCCGCCGCTATTTTAATCACTGTTTTTCCGGAAAGTCCTGATGCTAATATCAGCGCGTTTTCAGTCGCCGTCACGGAAAATTCCTTAAGCACGACTTTTCCCGGCCTTCTTTTTTTCGCGTCAATCTTATAAAATCCGTCTTTTTGCCTGATATCAACACCCATTTTTCGGAGCGCGTCAAAATGCGTTCCCATCGGTCGTATTCCAATAATACATCCTCCGGGATGAGCTATTTTGAAATTCTGAAAACGGGCGCTAAGCGCCCCCAAAAAAAGAATTGATGAGCGAAGTTTACGCACCAGATTGAAATTCATTTTTTCTGGATTAATATCATAATTACGGATGGAAACAGAATGCTCTCCGATCCATTTTATTTCAGATCCCATACTTTCCATGATTTCTAGCATCCGAAAAACATCTTCAATCAGCGGAATATTGGATATGATGCATTCTTTTTTTGTCAGTAGTGTCGCAGTTAAAATAGAAGTTGCCGCGTTTTTTGATCCTCGCACGTCAATTTCTCCTTTTAATTTTTTTCCTCCGATTATCTCAAAATTTTCCATATTTTTCGGCAAAATTACGAATGAAAATATAATCTGAACAACTTATGCGGTTAATGTATTACCCAACACCTATGTTCGCATAATTCCTTTAGAATGCCAACCGAGCATAATATCAGTATATTTCATCTACAGTTTTTTTTCAAGATATCGTTTTTTGAGATAAATAAAAAGAAGGTCTAAATTATTTTATATCAGGCCTCCTTTTTTTATGCATGTTCACCGTGAAAGACAAGGAATCTTGTCTTATTTTTTTGATAAAATCGTTTGTCGATTTTTTTTGTTTTTTTTATTTTTATTTCAAAGAACAATTTTCTATCTGAATCCTTTTTTTTTATATTCCCCAGAACATGATAGCCGTGAACATAATCGTTAGAATCACAACATTGACTGCCACGAATGGATTATTATGATTTTTTCGCGAAGCAATCGTTGCATTGGCCAAAATAATAACCAGAATGAAAATCAGAGAAATAATCCAGATGATTTTTTCCAGATTGCCATTTTCCAAATATGAATTGCTTTTTATCTCATAGATCAAAGCATTGAATAAAGAATAATTTTTCACAGAATTCCGATTAAAAGCCAAGAGTGTTTCATTTCTTTTTTCTTGCCTAAAATATGAATTGATTTCCTCGTCTTCTTTTTTTACTGAAAATCCGACAACCGTTCCTTTCCGTTCCATATCCGCTCCAATAACGGTTCTTTTTTGATCTTTACCACTGGTTCCGAAAAACTGAACCGTGATAATCCCTTCCTGTCCGTCAATCACACCCTTCTCCACCACCACGCCGATTTCCCGATAATTTTCATTGAGAATGTTTTTTCGATGTGTCGCGCTGTTCATCCACGCTCCTTGTTGACGTTCGGCGTCTGAAAAATTAATCGCCAGATTTTCTCCCGCATAAGCATAGTTGTAATTATTCTTTTCGAACCAATACCACGGCGTTATTTTTTGAGGAGAATTATGAGCAAAATAATTATTTTTTATCATATCTTCGGCTTTCTCTTCAGCCGCTTTGGAAAGATCTTCGTTTTCCGCTAACGGCTCCACCAGATTGCTCTCTCTGGCTTCATTCACCAGTTTGATTACGTTTTCTTTGGTAATTTCACTTGCCAAAACGCTATGAAAAGAAAGAACGCAGAAAATTCCAGTTCCCAAAATTATTTCATATATTCTTTTTTTGTTTACACGCTCCATAAGAATTATTTCCCTATAGATCCTCAAAAACGAAAAAAGGCGCTTCACCCAAGGAAACACCCTCTAAAAATCTTCGTTTTTCTATTCGCTTATTGTCTATTATATATTAAAAATGCCTTTTTGTCAATTTTTTCGCTCTGAATTCATAACATTATACCTACATTTTATTGACTCCGTAGTTTTAATAACTATATTCACCCCTATTGAAAAATATAAATCAATAACCAATAACTGATAACCAAATTTTAATTTCCAATAATCAGTTCAATTTCCATTTAATTTTCAATTATACAATTTCCAAAATATAAAAGCGCGAAGCACCAAATCCGAAGCACGAAACAAACTTCAAATCCCAATATCCAAATTTCAAGAAACAAGAAACAATTTTCATTTATCAATTTTCAATTCACATTAATGAATCTCCACGACCTTACGGTCGTGGTATCAAGCTAGTACAAGATTCGCTTGCCCACTGTCCGTCCGGCCTTGGAGGTCTATGTATTTTTTAACTACTTCTTCGTTAAGTCCGACTGTGGATATAAAATATCCGTCAGACCAAATTCCCGGTGTGCCCCAGTATACGTTTTTGAGAAAAGGAAATTTATCTTTCAGGGCTTTAGCCGTGTTGGCCTTGATAATACCGACAACTTTGCCTACAGCAAGCTTGGGCGGGATTGAGAGTAATAAGTGGACGTGATCTTGATCTCCGTTCACTTTTTCAATTTCAATCTCAGGGTAATATTCTTTAGTTCGCTTGAGAATATCAATAAGGTAGGCCAACACTCCGGGGTTAAATATACTTCGTCTGTATTTGCTTACCAGCACGAGATGATATTGAGTTTGGTAGACGCAGTGGCCTTGGTGTCGGTATTCCATATATGCTATTACTGTAGCACTTTTGGACGGACAGTGGGACTCCTTCATCCCTCAACCTTACGGTCGGGGTATTGCGGTGGATGAATAAAATTTGTTTCACAAATTTTAATTTTGCAAAAGCAAAATTATTCAACCGGGTAAAATGACAAATGATAAATGATAAATGATAAATGATAACCAAACCTTTTACTTCAACCTGACATTCCCCCTGAACTTGACGGTTCCTTGTCCTTTGACGGCTTGGGTGTTGTCGGGCAGACCGGTATCTATCTTGGTGATGTCCGATCCGGTATAGATGGTTGAATTGCCGGCGACATCTTTTACTGTGTAGCGGAACTTATAGCAGTTGCCGGTTGATCCTGTGTATAAATAGGAACTGGCGGAAGCTGTTTCCGAAACATTGGCATCGGCGTAAGAGCCGAATGAGTTGCAATTGGTTCCGGTCAGAGTGGCGGTTGCGGCTTCGAGATAATAATCGGAGTTGGTCGGCGACATACCCGAGGTGGCATCGGTTCCCGGAACGACATAGACATTGATGGTCGTTGAATTGATAAATCCGTTGGCGTTGGTGACACTGCCGGAAACAGGTTCGCCGCTGTCCAACTTGTAAGTTCCGTTCCAACTGCCGGTGTTGCCTGCTCCGTCGGCATTGCAAAGATAGAGGATATGGGTGCCTTGAGAAACTATGTTGATGGTGTTTCCGTTGGTGAAAGGGGTGCCGGAACTGCGGCAAATGGCGTCATTGGTATTCCATGAATATTTGGAATAACTCAATCCCGATCCGCCGGTGTCGGCGGTGGAAAGGGTGATAGTGGGATTTGTCGTGTACCAAGAAGATGAAGCGCCGGTCGCGGAAACGGTGGGAGGAGTGGTGTCGGTAGTATAAGTAAATATTATTCGTCCGTTGCCAGAATTATATCCTGTTGTATATGACGGACTGGATCCGCTGGTCCAGCTTGAACCGCCACCGCCCCCACCTCCGCCATTTCCTCCTCCTCCGCCTCCGCCATAATAACCTCCTCCTCCTCCACCACCACCACCACAACTATACAAAATCATTCCAGCCCCTCCTTGCCCGCTAGAACCAGCTGTAGCATATTCCCCATAATAAGCATTCCACCCGGCATATCCGCCTACGCTACTCGTACCGCCACCACCGCCAGTACCACAATAATATGGACACCAAGTACCATAACTATTACTTCCGGCAGTTCCGGAAGTTCCGCCACCTGCTCCGCCATTACCACCATTATAAATACCATCAGACTCAACGCTACCTCCTCCACCTGCACCGCCGGCCGCTACTATGACACGATTTCCTAGAACCAAACCGCCTTTTCTCACATCGCTCGCTCCGCCTCCTCCGCCTCCACTTCCACAATATATATCCCATCCGGCTCCTCCGCCATTGTAACCTGCGGTTGGAGTACCACCTAGTCCTCCGACATAAATATACAAGGTCTCTCCGGGAGTGACGGTGATTGTCGCTTGAGTCCGGCCTCCATAACCACCGCCTCCGGGAGAACCGCCCCAACCTGCTCCGACTCCTCCTGACGCTCCCCGGGCATCCACCGAAACGGAAGTCACTCCAGCCGGCACAACCCAGGTCTGCTGTCCGCCGGTATAATTGAAGATCACCGTCACCGCCTGTGCTCTTTCCACGTCACCTAAAAAGTTTCCGCATATGACGGAAGTTATGAAGATTATGACAAGAGCGATTTGAAACCGCTTCTTGTTTTTTTTCTTTTTGGAAATAAAAAAAACAACGATCGTCTGGAAAATTTCAATCGTTTTGAAAATTATATTTTTGTCAGGCAAATTTATTTTTTTTATCCCCATAACTTTTTCGCAAATATATATTTTTTCATATTTTTCGCGATTATCAATCAATTTCCAAAATATAAAAGCGTGAAGCACCAAATCCGAAGCACCAAACAAACTTCAAATCCCAATATCCAAATTTCAAGAAACAAGAAACAAGAAACAATTTTTCAATTATCAATTTTCAATTTCCATTTAATTTTCAATTATACAATTTTCAAATATTAATTGATAAATGAAAATTGATTCACCCAGTGAAATAAGATTTGTCCTCAAATCTTAATTTTGCCGAAGGCAAAATTATTTCACCGGGTAAATGGCAAATAATTTGTATCTTGTATCTTGAAATTTGTTTCGGATTTCGGATTTCGTGCTTCGAGTTTCGAAAATAAATAACCAACAAATTGTTAAATGAAAATTGATTCACCCAGTGAAAT
>Ga0315273_10010683_pt1 | contig 11727 bp, 13 predicted proteins | sample YL17G02_0_MG_FD_205753 | JGI IMG/M metagenome (GOLD analysis project Ga0315273, IMG submission 205753) | Sediment microbial communities from Yellowstone Lake, YNP, Wyoming, USA - YL17G02_0 | ecosystem: Environmental > Aquatic > Freshwater > Lake > Sediment | place: USA: Wyoming | collected... | reverse complement strand
TTGCTCCCCCTTACAGTACTATTAGCCAATCCCTTCTCATTGACACTGCCTCAGAAACCACATCTTTCAGTGATGCTTCCCTTATAGTCAACAAGACATTTGAAGATCCTATAAAAGGCATCACCATATCCACAACAGGTGTATCAAGCAGCTTTGCCACAGTAACTATTGATTTCGACCCTCTACCGTGTATTCGATCTGATCCAGCGTTATCAATTTCTCCAGCAATTCAAGCAGGATCTCCAGGTCAAACACTAACCTATACCCTTACCTTGACGAATAATGACAACTCGGGCTGTAATGTCTCCACGTTTGATATTACCCCATTACTTCCTTCTGGTTTTTCACAATTACCTTCCTCGCTGAGTGAAACTTTATCTCCGGATGCAACCGTTACAAGGACTCTTTTGATCACATCAGGTTCTAATATTTCTACAGGTCCCTATACTTTTACAGAAACCGCTCTGAACACATCGGATCAAGACTACTTCGCATCAGCTTCTGCCATTTATGAAGTAAAGTTGTCTGATACTACCTGCCCTACAGTAACGATTATTTCACCCCTGGATGGTTCAACACTGCCTAAGAAAGGTACAGTTGCTATTTCTGCTAAAGCAAGTGATGAAAGCGGAATAAACCGCATGAATATGTATATGGATAATACCTTGCTGAAGACCTGTTTAAACATGACTGTGTGTCAGTACAAATGGAATGTAAATAAGGTTTCTTCAGGAACTCATACCATCAAGGTACAAGCTATGGATAAAGCACCGACCCCGAATACTGGAAGCGCTTCTATTAGTGTGAGAAAACAGTAAGTGAAGAACCCTGCGGCAGAGACCACAGGGTGTAAAATTTATGAATTATTTTTTTACCATCTCATATACCGTTTCGAGTGCTTCGTCGAGTTTTTCGATCTCCTTTGTACCGCCCTGAGCCATGTCCGGTTTTCCACCGCCGCTTCCACCTGCAATTTTTGATATCTTTTTAATGATCTCCCCTGCATGAAACCTCTCGATCAGGTCCTTTGTCACCATACAGACAATGGCAGCCTTGCCGTCAGAGACTGATGAGAGAACAATAATACCTGACCGGAGCCTATCTTTTATATTATCGGCCAAGTTGCGCAGTTCTTCCAGATTAAGACCATCGTGCCTGACTTTAATAACCTTTACTCCACCCAGTTCTTTTACTTCTTTCAGCGCCTCTGATATGACATCCCTTGAACCGGTTTTGAGCTTTTGAATATCCTTTTCAAGGGATTTTATATGTTTGACAAGCTTTTCTACTCTCTCCACCGGTGTATCTGTCTTCAAAATTGCCTTGAGGGAATCAAGCTCAGATTTCATACGGTTGAGAAAAAGGAAGGCTGTATTTCCTGTTAATGCCTCTATTCTCCGAATGCCTGATGCAACACTGCTTTCTGAGAGGATCACAAACAATCCTATTTCGCCGGTTGCCCTGCAATGAGTCCCTCCACAAAGTTCAGAGGTAAACCCAGTTACTCTTACGACACGCACTGTTTTACCATATTTTTCTCCGAAGAGTGCGATTGCTCCTGCTTCAATAGCCTCTTTAATATCCACTACTGATGTCTCAACGGGAAGATCTTCTAATATCTTTTCATTGACCAGGGTTGCAACAGCCTGTATCTCTTTTTCTTCAAGTGCGGAGAAATGGGTAAAATCAAACCGGAACTTCTCGGATGAAACAAGGGATCCGGCCTGTTTCAGATGGTCCCCAAGGACAGACCTGAGCGCTGAATGCAGAAGATGAGTCGCCGTATGATTCCTCATTGTTGCCTTTCTTTTTTCAGCATCAACCCGGCACTTTACTTTATCCCATACCCGAAGGTTGCCTTTCTTGATTCTTGTGACATGTGAATGGAAACTATCGAGAGGTTTTCTGGTATCAATAACGGTTGCTTTGAAATGCTCTCCTGTCATATCGCCTGTATCACCTACCTGGCCACCTGATTCACCGTAGAAAGGAGTCTTATCAAGAAATACCTCTACCTCTTCCCCTACAGATGCCTCTTTAATCAACTTTCCATCCTTTAAAACAGCTTTTATGACAGAGTCGGATTCGAGGCTTTCATAGCCAATGAACTCTGTCTTCCCTATCTCGGAGATTAACTCCCTGTAAATAGATGCCACAGCTTCATCTTCTCCAACCCATGATGCCCGTGCTCTTTCTCTCTGTATTTCCATTTCCCTGTGAAAAGCCTCTTCATCAATCCTCAGTCCGGCATCCATTGCAATATCACGTGCAAGATCAAGAGGAAATCCATAGGTATCATACAGTTTGAACACCTCCTCACCCGGAATAATATCCATACCGCCTTTCTTTACCCTCAATAAACTCTCGTCAAAGATTGCCATCCCCATCTCGATAGTTCTCGCAAATCTTTCTTCTTCAATCTTCAGAAGCTTTTCTGTTCTCTCTCGTTCATCAACAATCTCAGGATAGGCATTCCTCATGACATCAATAACAGCACCAATAAGAGTATAAAGAAACGGTTCGTGCATATTCAGAAGTCGTGAATGCCTCGATGCCCTGCGGATTATTCTCCTCAAAACATATCCTCTCCCTTCATTTGAGGGCATCAGTCCTTCAGAGATGAGAAAGACGATAGACCGCATATGGTCTGCTATAACTCTGATCGAGGCATCTGTTTCTCTGCTTTTCCCGTAGTCAACTTTTGCAGAAGAGACTATCGCAGATATAATTGGCGTAAATATGTCTGTATCAAAATTATTTAACTTGCCTTGGAGTACTGCAGAAATCCTCTCAAGTCCCATCCCTGTATCGATACTCGGCTTTGGCAGCGTAGTCAACTCTCCTGATGCATCTCTGTTGAATTGCATGAACACAAGGTTCCACAGCTCAAGAAACCTGTCGCAGTCGCACCCGACAGCACACGTAGACTTGCCACATCCCACAGTGCTGCCCTGGTCTATAATTATCTCGGAGCAAGGACCGCAAGGGCCTGTATCTGCCATCTGCCAGAAGTTATCACGGGCGCCAAGACGTACTATCCTCTCCTCCGGAATGCCGATAAGATCAGACCAGAGTTGTGCAGCCTCATCATCCTCCTGATAGACTGAGACCCACAGCCTTTCCTTAGGCAGATTGAACCACTCTGTCAGAAGCTCCCATCCAAAGAGGACGGCTTCTTTTTTGAAGTAATCACCAAAGGAAAAATTGCCGAGCATCTCAAAAAAGGTATGGTGCCTTGCAGTATGTCCCACATTCTCGATGTCGCTATGTTTCCCGCCGGCCCGCAGACATTTCTGACATGAAACAGCACGGTTGTATGGACTCTTCTCTTGCCCGAGAAAAAATGTCTTAAACTGTACCATCCCTGCATTGACAAAAAGGAGGGTAGGGTCATGTCTTGGGATAAGAGGAGCGCTCTGGACTATTGTATGTCCTTTGGATTGAAAATATTCTATAAAGGCGCTCCTTATCTCTGAACTATTCATATTGAACTATGTTCCGATGGTTTATAAGTTCAACCCCTCTTTGGAAAAGATGCCTATGGCTCGGAGCCAACGGCTCATAGAGGGGAGGGGAGATTTTATGAATGATTTCATTTCCAAAAAATCCCCCCTTTCCCCCCTTTGCTAAAGGGGGGATATAATAGGGTAAAAAACTTAAACAACTTTCAAGACCTTTGAAGATTAATAACATACAATTTTCCCGCGGGTAAAGTCTTAGAAACTACCCCTGATATAAAGTAACCTACCATCATAAAATAAAAGAAGCCTTGTCCCGTAAACTGGCAAAGTAGAATAAATCCATTCTTCCAATTGCTTTCCATCATAAGGCTCAAGGATTCTGACGGAATCGGGTGACCCCCATGCATATCTCACTTCCTGAGGACTCATACCGAGCACAACCTGCCCCTTTCGTATATTCTCCTGCATCTCAGGGGAAAAAGTTTTTATCTCATCCTCAGAGTAACGTACCGCCTTAGTGCACCCCACCCCTAAAAGTAATGCCAGAATCAAAACCAGAAAAACCACTTTCTTCATGTTAAACCTCCTTACCGTTTATTTGCTTTAACACGGACTGAATGGTTTCAAAGGAATACCCCTTCCTGAGAAGGAGATGAGAGAGTCTTCTCTTTATTTTTTCAGGCGGAAGACTCTTGATGATTCTCATTTTCTTATCTACAAGTCTTTTTGCATTTTTGAAATCCTCAGTTTCATCATCTCTGAATATCGAATCAACAATCTCCCTGGATATGCCACGTGCAAGCATGAATTTTTTTGCACCATATTGACTCATAAATTTCGTTGTTATAGCCTCTCTTTTCAAAGCATCGGCCAGCACAACATCATCAAGGAGACCTGCATGCTGAAGATGCCAGACTGTAGAAGCAACCACATCACCAGAAAACCCTTTTCTTTTGAGCCTGTCCTCCAGTTCTCTCACACTTCTCCCTCTATAACTCAGAAGCCTTACAGCATAACGCCTTGCCTTATCTTCTAAACTTATCAAGTTTCGTCTTATTTTCGAACTGCGGCAGGGGTTGATCTCCCATTCCCAGGGTAAGATCGCTTGTTGACTCAATACCTTTTGTCCTGAGGGCAAAGTCATCAGGATTTGTTGCCATCCTCAGTGCCTCTTCATAGGTTATGAGTCCTGCTTTAAAGAGGCTGAGGAGGGATTGGTCAAAGGTCTGCATGTTATAATGAAGTGCTCCCTGTGCAATAACATCAGGTATTAATTTTGTTTTTTCCGGTTCAAGGATACAATCTTTTATCGTCGTTGTAGCAACAAGAACCTCAATAGCAGGGACCCTTCCGTTTCCATCTGCCTTGGGCAGAAGCCTCATCGATATGACAGCCTTCAGGACCGATGCAAGCTGAATTCTTACCTGTTTATGCTGGTAGGGAGGGAATACGGCAATGATTCTGTTAACGGTCTCGGTTGCATCTGTTGTATGCAGGGTACTTAAAACAAGATGACCCGTTTCAGCAGCAATGAGCGCTGTCTGTATCGTCTCGAAGTCACGCATCTCTCCGACGAGTATGACATCAGGATCCTGTCTGAGGGCCTGGCGCAACGCTTTGCTGAAAGACTCGGCATCACTTCCTATCTCACGCTGGTTGACAATGCTCCTTTTATCTCTATGGGTGTACTCTATCGGATCCTCAATGGTTAAGATGTGTGCTGTTCTGTTTGAATTAATAAGGTCTATCATCGCAGCAAGAGTAGTTGTTTTTCCGCTTCCGGTTGTTCCTGTGACAAGAATCAGCCCCCTCTGTTCCATTGCTATCTTCCTAATGACATCCGGGAGGTGCAATTCCTCAACCGTTGGTATCTTTGTCGGGATGACTCTGAAGACGATTCCCAATGACCCTCTCTGTACAAAGACATTACACCGAAACCTTCCAACTCCGGGAACGCCATAGGCAAAATCAATGTCTTTCTCTCTTTTGAATGAATCCTTCTGTCCATTCGTTAAAACAGAGTAGACAACCTTCAAAACATCTTCCGGGCTGACCCTTTTCTCTGATATAAGGGGAGTAAGTTCTCCGTCGATTCTCAGTACTGGAGGAGATCCGACTTTGATATGGAGGTCTGAGGCATTGCTTTCAGCGGCCTTTTTCAAAAGTGCAATAATATCCATGCTCATCTCCTTATGTTACAGGACTCAATGACCTTTTTCTCGATCTCTCCTGCAACATCCTTATTGTTTTTTAAGAATTCTTTCGCATGTTCGCGTCCCTGGCCGATTCGTGTTCCACCATAGCTATACCATGCCCCTGATTTTTCAATGAAGCCTTTCTCAACACCAAGGTCTACGATCTCTCCAACCCTTGAAATTCCTTCGTTGAAATAGATATCAAACTCAGCCTGTTTGAACGGAGGGGCCACCTTATTTTTTACTACCTTTACCCGTACCCGACCACCTACCGTCTCCTGGTTTTCTTTAATATTATCAATCCTTCTGATATCAAGCCTGATGGAAGAATAAAACTTCAGTGCTGTACCACCCGTTGTAGTTTCAGGACTTCCGAACATAACACCTATCTTCATCCGTATCTGATTAATGAATATAACGGTGGTAAGGGATTTTGCAATCGCAGCTGAGAGCTTTCTCAGGGCCTGACTCATAAGCCTTGCCTGAAGTCCGGGAAGGGAATCACCCATTTCCCCCTCGATCTCAGCCCTGGGCACAAGTGCAGCAACTGAATCTATGGTGACAACATCAACAGCTCCGCTCCTGACAAGGGCCTCTGCAATCTCAAGGGCTTGCTCTCCTGTATCAGGTTGTGATACGAGAAGGTCTTCTATTCTTACTCCGAGTTTTTGCGCAAAGGCAATATCAAGGGCATGTTCTGCATCAATAAAGGCTGCCGTGCCCCCGGCTTTTTGTGCCTGAGCAATGGCGCTTAATGCCAATGTTGTTTTTCCTGAAGATTCAGGCCCAAAGATTTCGATAACCCTCCCCCTCGGGAATCCACCAATTCCGGTAGCGATGTCGAGCGTCAGCGAACCTGAAGGGATTACCTGAATCCCCTCAGCAATTTCCTCTGCACCTAGCCGCATAATGGCGCCCTTTCCAAAACTCTTTTCAATCTGTGAGATCGCCATCTCAAGCGCCTTTGTTTTTTCTTTACTGCTCATGCTCCCCCCTTCCTAACGGTATTTCCTGTAAACAGGAATATTGAACCCCTGTTGGTCTTAAATCACTTCGCATCAGTTTTATATTATTGACTTCAATACTTCCAAAATCTTTACTCTGTAAGGTATCAAGTTCATGAATGATATGTGCCATTCCCTTCTGAGAACGAACTCTCCCGAGTGTGAGATGGGGCTGAAACTCCCTCTCCTCTTTCTGGTAGCCTAATGAAGCCATTCTACTTTCAATATCTCCCTGAAGGTTCTTCAGGAAATCCGTATCTTCAATGCCAACCCATATAATTCTCGGATATTTTTTGTTCGGAAATACGCCCACACCGTATATTTTAATACAAAAGGTTTCATAAGATAATACAATTTTGGACAATAATGCACCTATCCCGGGGAACAAATCTTCCGGGGTTTTCCCGAGGAATTTCAGTGTAAGGTGGAGGTTCTCATGTGCTACCCATTTTACATCTGCATTGTGCTTTTTAAGGAATGCAATCAGATCTCCCATACACCGTTTTATCTGTTCAGGTATATCTATTGCAATGAAACACCTCAGGTCCATACTAATAAATGAACTCCCATATCTGCAGGATTACATTTGTATAAATAGCTGCCATGATATCATCTGCCATGATGCCTTTCCCGCCGCTGAGGGTGGATTCTATTTTTTTTATCGGAAACGGTTTTAGTATATCGAAAAACCTGAATAAAAAAAAGGCAATGAGTGCCCCGGTATAACTAAAAGGCAGGAGAATTACTGAGAAAAGATAACCGCAAAATTCATCGATGATGATATGCCTGCTGTCCTTAACATCGAAAGACCTTTCAGCATAATGTGAAGATATAACTCCAATCGGTATGAGAAGACATAACATGAGAATATGGGAAAAAGTATCCGGTTTAAGGAAAATATAGAGGGCAAAAGCTGCCAAGGAACCAAATGTTCCTGGTGCGAAAGGGATATAACCGATAAATCCTAGGGTAGCAATGTATCTCAGGATGACCACTCTATTCTGGAATTATCTTGTAAGTAAAGCTGATTTTTGCAGACCCTTCGAGAGTGGCTTTCACAGAGCAGTATTTGTCCATGGAGAGAGCAATAGCTTTTTTTACAGCTTCTTCAGATATGTTTCTCCCTTTTATAAGAAACTCTATGCCAATGTCAGTATATTTCTTGGGAAAATGTTCTGCTTTTTGTCCCCTTACCATAATCTCAAGACCTGTTAACTCCTGCTTCTTCTTCCTTAAAATAGAAACAACATCCATTCCAGCACATCCTCCCAACCCTACGAGGAGCAGCTCCATCGGTCGCAACCCGGTATTGTCTCCTCCAACCTCAAGGTCTCCATCCATAACGATCGCATGTCCTGAAGATGCTTCACCAACAAACTGTAACCCCTGTGTAAATATTACTTTGGCCTCCGGCATCTGTGTAACCTCCTGTAAATTTTAGTTAATTTATCCGAGATTGGTATGTTTGTCAAGAAAACAGATTAAGACTCTAACTATGCTATACTTTTTGCAGATGGTAATTGATGAACCTTTAGGGAAAGAGACAGCTCAATGAAAAGAATCCATGATAAATTTCCTTTCGATAAAGGTCATAGGAAGGTAAAGGGGAGATAACAATGGTTTTAACAAAAAGAGAACTGGCAAATATGCTTATCAAATACATAAACAGAAAGATTGATTTACCAAACCTTATTAGCTGGGCAGAAGATATGATAAGAGAAGCCGATTTTGAGAGCAGTAGTTTTGAGCTCATAAGGGATATCCTCGCTCGTATAGGACTTGCAGATGTCCGTGAATTTGGTCTTACATGGGATGATTGTTACGACTATCTTCATAAACTTGGCTATGGTGTGAAAGTGGAATTATTGGAAGTGTAGTATCTTTTGATATGGACTGAATCATTGTAGAAGGGCGGGTAACGGACTTTATCATTGGATTCAGATTTGACCGATACTTGATCGGGTTATAATACGGAAGGGAGGCATTGAGGTTATGTCTAAAGTAATAGAGGCAGTCTTTGAGAATGGCGTCCTTAAGCCGGTAAAAAAACTCCGCCTTAAGGACAAGCAACAGGTAAAGATACAGATACTCACTGATGAAGACTGGCAAGAAAGATTCGATAGAGCGCTCAAGTCTATCCGCAGTAAAGCGGCCTGTTTTTCTACTGAAGAAATTGAGTCGGATATAGAGGAAGCAATCAAAGAAGTCCGCAGTGTAAAGCCAAAACTGCCATCCGTGGAAAAGCAAAATATCTGGTAACCGGGGACAGAGATATCATGGATGATAAAGGAGTCTTGTCATACCTTTCGCGGCATGGCGTGATCGTCATCTCTCTGGTAAAATTCTTAGATATCATAGACAAAGCCTAATCTCGGGAAAAAAGTCACTTCACCCACCATATATCTGAATATCTTGTCTTTATGGAATTTTTCAATTCTGGATCAATGACTTCAATTTTTATTTTGGCAGCCTGCTCCTGGAACCATTCATCGAAAGGCTTCTTGTTGACTACAATGGCCTCCACAGAATACTTGTGATCGGCCTTTCCTCTGAGTCTTATTATCTTATAACTGTAATCATCCTCAATAATATTCTTGTAAATTTCTTCTGTTGATAGCATTTCAAGTATTGGAATTAAAGGATCTTTTAATGGCTCTTCATCCTGCTGAAAATATTTCTGCAGTTCTGACGGAATGGATATCTTTTTATCATCAATCTCAAATGTAACTGATTTCAAGCTGCATTCCTCGGCAACCTCCTGAAAAGTTTTCCCTGAAACCACAAGGCTATATGCCTTTTCGATGATGCTTTTTTCTGTCTTATGAATTTCGTGGTTCTTATTGTAAAAGTCTCTCAGTTTCTGGTTTATGATTCTTGGTGCAAGATACATTCGCTCATAAGACGGCTGGTCATTACTGAAGACAAGCTTTACCTTCTGAAGTATCTCAGGCGCTTTGGTGTTTTCATCCACATATTTCTTAAAAGAATCCATTTCATCTTCGGAAACTACCACATTGTACGTAGAGGCTGTTTCGAGTTCAATGGTATCATTAATAAGAGATATGAGAGCAGCCTCAGGCGTCATCTTTTCGTTCCCGTATGCCTGCTCAATTCCAATCTTATAGGAAATGTGCTTTGTGGTAATAGTGGTGCTCCCCACCATTGCCACAATCTTCTGCCCTTCTATCCCCTGAGAGTCGCCCTCTTTTAAACAAGAAACAATGCAGATGAAACCCAGAATAGAAAACACCAACCAACAGGCCCGGACAGGCCGAGTATAGTTTGTCATTTCACATTGATAAGTTCAGTTCTGCTTGTGTATATAGAACAATATGCCCGGACTATACTCCTCGGCGGTCCGCACTGGAATTCCATTCAGATTTAAACCCCCGATAGCATAAATCTTCCCATTCACTCCTGTCGCAGCAAGGGACCATCTTCCTGTACGTATATTTCCCTTTTCACTCCAAGTGTTTGTCGCTGGATTGTATTCCTCAGTCGTCATTGTTAGAAAAGAATAACCACTATCCCAATGTTGATACCAGCCGCCGATTGCGTATATCCTACTATTCATTGTCACAGCGGCAAACGACTGTCTATAATTGTTTAAATCATTCTTTTTTGCCCATTTGTTTGTTACGGGGTTGTACTCCTCGTTTGTCCCATATGAATTATATCCATTCCCTCCCCCAAGTGCATAAATCTTGCCATTCACCGCGGCTGCTGCAAGGTCTCCTCTGGCTGTGGGCATATTTGCCTTCGCAGTCCATATGTCTGTTGCAGGATCATATTCCTCGTTAGTCCGCATTGGATCTCCATACCGATCTGCACCCACAATTACATAAATCTTTTCATTTACTGCACCGGCTGCAGAGTACTTTCTGGCAGTCGGCATATTGGCTTTGACATCCCACATATTTGTTGCAGGGTTGTATTCTTCGCTCATCGATAGTGGGTTCCCAAAACCTGAATCAGTTCCCCCCCCCCGATTGCATAAATCTTTCCATTCACCGTTACTGCAGCAAGCCCCGCTCTGGCAGTCGGCATATTGGCTTTTACAGTCCAGGAATTTGTAGCTGGGTCGTATTGCTCATTCGTTGTCATTGCATTCCCAGATATATCATAGCCTCCAATAGCATAAATCTTGTTATTTACCTCCACCACTGCAAGCTCCCCCCTTGCAGTAGGCATATTAGCCTTAGCAGTCCATTTGTCAGAACTGTAAATGGTCATTCCCGTATAGGTATAACCAGACGGTGGAGTAGTTGTATCTCCCAGTACAAAAATTTCTGAAATTGCACCCCACGCAGAAACAACGCTCAAAACTAACATTAATACTGTAAGATAAAAAACTCTCTTTTTCATTTCTCCTCCCTCCCTGTTTGTGAATTTATTCTGATCTACCTAAAGAAAATTTTGCCTCCCTCAAGGTGTTGTCGCACTTTTACAGTTTGAGTAGAGCGAATAACCATAAGCGTATGGCATAGCCAATGATCTGGAGTATGCTCTTACCCTGTATGAATAGGTCCCAGAAGAAAGACCCGTGTTACTGTAAGATGTAATATTTGCACTGGCCGTTGCTATCTTGCTCCAGGAATTTGTGGATGAACAACTTCCGGATTTTCTTTCTATCTCAAAACCTGTCTCATTGCTGCTCTTGTCTGCCCATGTGAGGTTTATCTGGCTTGATGATACGGCAGTTGCCAAAAGATTTACCGGTTTATAAGGAACAACCGCATAGTTGGTTACAGGTGAACACCCACTGCTGTTACATGCCCTTACATAATAACTGTACGTAGTTGCAGTCGTGTTTTCCAATGCCATAGTATCAGTGTGGCTCACTGCATCTTTATCTTTTGCAATAAGAAAACTCCATAGTTCTGACCCCTTCTTTCTATAAATCTTAAAACTCGTCTCATCTGTTGAGTTGTCTGTCCATGTCAGTTTTATCTGACTTGCAGATATAGACGTAGCATTTAGATTTATTGGTGCTTTAGGTGTCCCTGTTATGGCTGTTTTTGCCGACGCACAGTTGCAATAAGCAGAATCACCTGCTTCATTATAAAC
>Ga0315273_10010682_pt1 | contig 11727 bp, 6 predicted proteins | sample YL17G02_0_MG_FD_205753 | JGI IMG/M metagenome (GOLD analysis project Ga0315273, IMG submission 205753) | Sediment microbial communities from Yellowstone Lake, YNP, Wyoming, USA - YL17G02_0 | ecosystem: Environmental > Aquatic > Freshwater > Lake > Sediment | place: USA: Wyoming | collected... | reverse complement strand
GCTTCTCTATTTTGACGAGTTCCAAGATCGTAATTAGTTTCTTTTGCTTCTCCGTTATCAGGTCTGTAAAACTCTTCTGAAGATGTGGAAATAAATCTGCTTGTATTTTTGCTTTTAACCATGATATCGTTTCCCTGAGGCGCATTAGTTCTCCTTTTCTGTTTGATTTTTGCCTAACAAATTCTAACAGATGGAGAACTGATTTGCCTTATAAAATCTCTCTTATTTTATGACTTTTGCAAAAGCCTCTCCTGATAGAGCAAAAATGTTAACCTGTAAAATTATTCAATAAAAACTTATAGTTATTTGATGTTAGAATCTAACATGCCGCTTGTTTACATGTAACTTTTCCATGTTCATTATTGTAATATGTTCATTTTTATAGAACTTTTAAAAAAAGTGAACAAACATAGGCAATTAAATTGGAAGGTGGGTAGGGTATCCATTTTTTCAGCGCAGAAGTACAGAATTGCAGAAGCTCCTTAGCTCAAGAGTCAGAAGTCCAAGAGCAGAAGCAGGAAGGCCAGAAGTCTCAAAGCGCAGAAACCGGAAGTCTTTTTGTGCACTTTGCTCTTGTAAAAGGGGCAAGCGAGGACGGGGTTAAAGTTTCTTTTTCCATATTTCCTTCTCCAGCTTCAACAGAGTGAAGTAGTGCTCGACAATATGTTCAGGCAGGTCTTTTAGTAAGTCTAAAAACTCCTTCTTGTCAGGACGCCTTTTCATATGTTTTTCAAATCTCTCAGCAACTGCAGGGACACGCTGGGTTTCTTCTTCGCTAAATAGTTCTACTATAGGAACAGAAAGGGTATCAGCGACCGACTCAAGGGATTTCTGTGTAAACTTTCTCTTCCCGCTTTCTAACTGGTTTATGTAGCCCTGTGAAAGCCCACTTTTTAAGGCAAGCTCCTCCTGCGTAAGCCCGTCCTTCAACCTTAGCCTTCTTATATTATCTCCGACAATATTCTTCTTCTTCACAAAAACATCGTATAGCACCTTGTAATTCAATACAATTTCCCCGTGTAATAATTTTCTTGACTGTAATATTGCACTGTGTTATAAGAATAAAGGGGGAAAAGCAGCCTACAAAACAATCAACCACCGTTAATAGCGGTAATCAATATACTTTGGATTCGGATTATAGGGGGGATTAAGTCCAACGCTTTTTGAAGTTTGATGCCTCATATAAGGATGTCTAAAAGACAAAGGGGGGATTCATGATGTCTAAAATAAGATCTATTACTTTGATTATTACAGTATTTGTTTTGCTTTTGCCTGTTCTTGTACAGGCAGATCTAACCAGTGGACTTGTCGCTTATTATACTTTCAATGGCACTGTTAATGATGAAAGCGGAAATGGAAATCATGGAACAATCTATGGAAATATTGAATACGTAGATGGTAAAAAAGGCCAGGCAATTTTCTTGAATAATCCTATCGGTTATACAAGTATAACTCAGTATGTAACTATCCCATACTCCCAATCAATATCCGATCTTGAAAGTTCTTCTTTTACGATAGCTATACTTTATAAATCAACGGATACTGTCCAACAAAATGGAAGACTATTTGGAAACGGAGGTCCTTTTTATCCAAATACAGGTATCTGTATGGACTACAATGCCATTGCTCATCCACAAGCGTATTCAAGTGTAAGTGATGGAATCTATAGATATAGTGTTGCTGAATATTCGGATTCTAATCCAGATGCTATCACGACAGATGGACAATTTCATTGGCAGACTTTAATTTTGGACAGAGACAATAAACTAATTAAACAGTATATCGATAATAATCTAATTGAGACCACACCTATCAATTCTCTTTCATCAATTCGGTTTGATGGTCTTGTTTTAGGAGCTACTGAGATTGGAGATACTTATGGATCAAGATTAACAACTGTCGATGAAGTCCGCATTTATAACCGAGCTTTAACAGAAACTGAAATACAGGCACTTTATAGTGGTGAGTTTATTATTGTCGATTCCGGAGCCGAATGGCGCTATTCCGATAAAGAGCAGCCTGGATGGACTGAAATAAGCTTTGACAACTCCCAATGGAATATAGGCATAACTCCGTTTGATGACCATTCAGTCACCGGCTGGTGTGCTTTTGGTGGTAACGGGACAAATTGGCCGCTTAATACATCTTTATACCTAAGAAAAGATATAGACGTTAAGCAACAAGGTGACCTGACAGTGCGGATCGCTATAGATAACGATTTTGTTCTCTATTTTGATGGTAACGAAGTTGCTGCACTTAATAGCGAGTGGTGTCCGTATAAATGGCAGTATGAGTACAATATTCCATCTGTTAATGCAGACACTCATACGGTTGCTGTAAAAATCACTGACAGAGGTGATGACAACGGCTTTGACCTGATGGTGTCACAGGGTGAAGGACAAGTCTGGGATTCTGATGGAGACGGTCTGCCTGACTCGTGGGAAATCAGTCATTTTGGGGATTTGATACAAAATCCCGGCGATGATTATGACCATGATGAACTTACTAATTTGCAAGAATATCAACATGGAACAGACCCAACAAAATGGGATACAGACGGAGATGGGGTAAATGATGGGACTGAGGTAGCTCAGGGCACTGATCCGCTTGATCCTGCAAGCTCGATAAACTCCTCTAACCTATATCCTAAAGATGAAAGAATTTCTATGGCGACTTCATCTATTAATAACACAGGAAGAATCTATCTTTCATGGAACTTGGATTATCCTGTAGGTGATGATCTTTTTTCCCGGATTAAATGGAAACAAGGTGACGGACAATATCAATACTTAGGGGGTGACGGAAATAAGCTCTTTACACATGATGTGATCATTGAGGTATTACTTCCGGTCCCGCCATTACCATTTTTTACATATTCTTATAGTTTTAAAATTGTAACAGTATATAGAGGACAGGAATTTGAAGGAAAAGAGCTGTCTGTTTTATTTACATGTAACCAATATGTTTGTCTCGGAAAATCTTTACCCGTACGGCACAGCCCTATTCTATTCGTACCTGGCACGGGAGGAAAAGCTTGGGGTGACATGAACTCGCATCTTGAGGACTTTGGTCTTGTATTTGGCGGTGAATTAAATGCAAATGCCAACAATACAATATCTGACGGAGATTTTTATACTTGCAATTATCCAGATCCAACCGGCCCCATAGCTAATAATTATGGATATACCAAAAAATTCATAGATAAGATACAGAGTGTAACCAATGGCAAGAAAATCACCTTAGTTGGGCAAAGTTTGGGAGGTTTGAGGGCGAGAGCATATATTCAGAAAAAAGAGCGTGATAATCATGATGAGAAAGTAACAAATAAAATTGAACGACTTATTACCATAGGATCACCTAATTTAGGTGTGCTTAATTTTATGGAATCCATTAGGGATATAGATGGTGATGGACAATATGACATATACGGAATTTGGCGTAATATTATGGGTAATACCTCGGAAAAAGAAAGCGATTTTTGGAGTTGGAGCATTGCTTGTCAATACTTACCATTAGTAGGAACTAATTATAAGTTTGAAGGTGGTTTTATAACTGATCCATCGCGTTTTCACAGAGACAACGGTAGTAAGATTACCTGTGGAGATCAAGAAAAAATTAGAACACTGTTGGAAGATTGTCTTCGTGATGGCACTCTCCCTAAGTGTAGTGGTGGTTGGGATTTTACGGGTGCAGCCTTAATGTACGATGTTTTTGAAGGTAGTCCATTCATGAAGGGATTGAATTGCTGGTTATACGATTCTTGCGATATTAGTAAATTCACTTCTATACCAGAAGGTGTTGAGTACAGATATGTTGTTGGAATAGGGAAAAATAAAAATTTTATTCCTATCATACCAATAATGAAAACAAGGTGGCTAAATTATTTCCTATATAAGAATGAAGACGGTGACGGATTTATTGAGGCAAGAAGTCAAAGTTTTCAAGATTTAGCATTGCATCCAGGAAATATGGGAGCAAAGATTATCAGAAGGGAAGAGACTCACTATACAGAACTTTCTGACTATATTGGACTATTAAAAGCTCTTGATGTCCCTGTATTGAAAATTGCTGCCAGGTGTCCTGTGGAAATTACAGTCGAATCTCCCTCTGGCCTTATTCAATCAAAATCTCATGCAGAAATCCTTGGTGCACGGTATGATGAAGCAGATATCAACAATGATGGGAGAATTGATAAATTCATAGAAATACCTCTGCCTGAACAGGGAGAATATAAGATAACGTTGACACCGGAAACTGGTGCTAATCCTAATGATACCTATAGTCTTGAAATTGAACAGGATGGCATCGTAACCGTTCTTAGGGAAAATGAACCAATAGGCAATATTACCGGGACGCCCGAAACTGTATCCATTAATGCAAGACCTATTGCAGATGCAGGACCTGATCAAGTAGTTCAAGCAAACTGTAACAGGTTAGCTCTTGTTACCCTCGATGGTTTTGCTTCAACCGACTCAGGTTCTACCCCAGGGACAAATGATGATATAGAAAAATTTCAGTGGTTTGAAGGTACAACACTGATAGCTGAAGGAGAAATGGCCAAAGTATCATTAATTGTCGGAGAACATGAAATAAGGCTGTTAGTGACAGATCATGGTGGAGCAATTAGCGAGGATAGACTTTTCGCAAATGTTCTTGAAAATACAAGTGATACGGATGGAGATGGGATAACAGATTGCAATGATAACTGTGATAATGCTGCTAACACAGACCAACTTGATAGCGACGGCGACGGTGTAGGCAATGTATGCGACAACTGTCCAAACACTTACAACCCTGACCAACGTGATAGTAATAGTAACGGGATAGGGGATGCATGTGACTTTAAGAAGATAAGTTCTTATCTAGGCAACGATCCTAAACCATCGATTCTCGATATAGATATCTTTAAATTCCGTGGAACAAAGGGGGAAACAGTCACAATTCGGATAGAAGCTAACCCACCACCAGGTTCAGGGAAGCGGTTAACCCTGATACTGACGGACAAGATCAAAGGAACCGTGCTGGTAAAATTAGACCGAAGCGTGCTCCCTAATGACATTACAGCCAAGCTACTGGCAACTGGTGAATATCTTATTACTGTTGCAGAACAACCGCTAATAGCGAAAGGTGAAAGATACAGAGGAAGCTATTGCCTTACTCTTAAAGCCCGACCTGAAACATATCAGACGCTTGCTCCATATCTTTGGGTAGAGTAGCAAATTTTATCTAAGGCTATTGATTTGTAAGGCAGGGCAAAATGATCTTGCCTTATAAATCTCCTCATTTTTTTTAAGAATAAGATTCTGTTGAAGCTATAACGTCTTTCTGATCCTGTGATGTCAGTGGCTTGTGAAAGCATAATGATGCCTTGCTAAAGAGACTTGTACGGTGGTATTCTTTCCTATGAATCTTTCGTCTTTTCAGAAACCAAGCCGCTATATAAACCATGAGATTAATACCATTTACAAGGAAGCTCCTCTCAAGATGGCTTTGGCATTTCCAGATGTGTATGAGGTTGGCATGTCACACCTCGGGCTCAAAATACTTTATAAGATAATCAATGATATCTCCTTTGCTTCTGCAGAAAGGGTTTTTTCTCCATGGCTTGATCTTGAAGCAGAAATGAGGGCCAGGGGGATACCCCTTTCTTCTTTGGAATCAAAACGTCCGTTAAAAGAGTTTGATGTCGTTGGTTTTAGTCTTCAGTATGAGCTTTCCTATACAACGGTCCTTAATATGCTCGACCTTGGAGGTATTCCACTCAGGACTGAGGAGAGAAATAATGTATCTTTAAACTATCCGCTTATCATTGCCGGCGGTCCATGTACTGTCAATCCAGCACCCATGTCTCCCTTTATCGACGCATTCTTGATTGGCGATGGTGAAGAGGCTATCAGGGATATACTTGATACAGTTTACCAGTGGAAAAAGAGTGGAGAAAGAAGAAAGGAATCCATCCTTTTTGCTTTATCTGAAATCGAAGGGATATATGTACCCTCTATTCAAGGTTCAAAGTTTTCTGACTCGTCACTGATTAAGAGGCGTTTCATACATTCCCTTGATGAAGCACCATATCCTGACAAACCAATCGTCCCCTATGCATCGATAGTCCATGACAGGATCAATGTTGAAGTTTCGAGGGGATGCTCGAGAGGCTGCAGATTCTGTCAGGCAGGCATGATTTACAGGCCAGTTCGTGAGAGAAGTCCAGGGAGGGTGTTAGAGATCGCAGAAAGCTCCTTGAGGAACACAGGACACGAAGAGGTTTCCTTCACATCACTGAGCGCAGGCGACTATAGTTGTCTTTTGGAGGTTGTAAAGGATTTTAATCGGAGATTTTTAGGGGACAAGATTGCCCTTTCACTTCCTTCTCTCAGGGTAGCTTCGGTACATGCTGAACTCCTGAGAGAAATACGTTCTGTAAGGAAGACAGGTTTTACCATCGCGCCTGAGACAGGCAGCGAGAGACTGAGGAAGGTCATCAATAAAGATTTTTCTGAAGAGGATTATGAAAAGTCACTGGAAGCGCTTTTTGAGGAAGGATGGCACAACGTAAAACTCTATTTCATGATCGGGCTTCCAACAGAAAAAGATGAGGATATAGAGGCGACCGTAATGATGGTCAAGAAAGCGCTGAGGATTGCAAAACAGCATACGAGGAGGTTTGTCAATATTAATGTTGGCGTTTCTCCTTTTGTACCGAAACCTCATACCCCTTTTCAGTGGTATGGGCAGGACACTCCTGATGAACTGAGACGGAAAAGAGATTATCTAAGGGATACCCTGACAAAAAAAGAATTTCATGTTAAATCTCATGATGTAAGAATGAGTCTTCTTGAAGCTGCCTTCTCACGAGGGGATGAAACCCTTGCTGCCCTTGTTGAAAAAGCCTGGTTGCTGGGGTGCAGGCTTGATGGATGGTCAGATGTCTTCGATATGCAAAAATGGGAAACGGCGATGGACCTTACAGGGATAAGTGCGGCAGATTTTGCAGCAAAGACTTATGAGAGATCGGATAAACTCCCATGGGAACATATAGACATAGGTGTGGAAAAAGAGTTCCTGTGGAAGGAAAATCAGAGGGCAGTCGAAGCCTGTATAACTCCTGATTGCAGCAAGTTTTGCCAGAACTGCGGACTCGGTTGCCATACTGATACGGAGAAGGGGAGAAACGGTGAAGTGGAGGGAATAAAACAAAGCGAACCCTTTGAACTGTTACCGCATCTTTGGAGCAATGCTTCTCCGATTCTTAGTCATCGGCAGTTTAAGCCTGTTAGAGTCAGGGTTGAATTTTCAAAGACAGGAAAATTAAGACATCTCTCGCATCTTGAACTTATGGCAGTTTTCCAGCGAGCAATGAAGAGAGCAGCCTTTCCTGTTGTATATTCAGAGGGATATCATCCTTCTCCAAGAATATCTTTTGGTCCTCCCCTCGGAGTTGGGATTGGAGGTCTCAGTGAATATTTTGATATGGAAATAGTCCCGCCTTTTGATATCATTATGAACAGGAAAAAGTTGAACAGCACACTCCCTGAGGGAGTTTCAGTAAAAGATATAGCAGTCATTTCATCAAAGGAGGAATCTCTCAGCAGCTTTATAACAAGGTATAAATATGAAGTAAAAGGCAGGGATTTTTCACATATGAATAGTTTCCTTGAAGAAAAGGATATGCAGGTTCAGAGAGAACGGTTTGTCGTAAACATCAGGGCAATGGTTGAAGAAGCAAGACAGATAGATGACGATACGCTGCATGTTGTAGTTGTGGATCAGGGAGATGTGAAAGTGAGAATCGGGGAACTTTTCCCCATGATCTTTCAAGCGCCTTTAAAAGAGTTAAAAATAACAAGGTTGGCCCTTTATGGATGGAAAAGCGGATGGGTAAAACCCCTTGAACGGAGTTCACAATGGACAGCGAAATCCTAATCAACGTAACGCCGGAGGAGACCAGAGTTGCCTTGCTTGAGGGAGGTCTGGTTGTAGAGTTCTATGTGGAGAGAAAGCATGATGCAAGTCTTGTGGGGAATATTTACAAAGGCAGGGTCTTGAAAATTCTCCCGGGTATGCAATCAGCTTTTGTTGACATCGGGCTCGGAAAAGCGGCTTTTCTCTATATTAGCGATATCAGGGCTGACATAGCTGATATAGAAGAGTATGCACCGTTCGTCGAAGAGAAAGACAATCCTCTTGATCTGGTTTCGAAGAGAGAAAAACCAGAATTTACTATAGAAGAGCTTGTCCAGGAAGGGCAGGAAATACTTGTCCAGGTGTCAAAGGACCCTCTTGGGAGTAAGGGAGCCCGCATTACGTCATATGTGACTCTTCCGGGCAGATATCTTGTGCTCATGCCCAATGTGGAACATATAGGTATCTCACGAAGGATTCCAGACGAGGAAGAGAGAGCAAGACTCAGAGGTATTGTCGAAGGGATGCGGCCAAGAGGTTATGGGCTTATTATACGAACAGCGAGTGAAGGTTCTACCGAAGAAGATCTTAAGAAAGACCTTGAGTTCCTTCTCCTTTTATGGGAAACAATAGTGAAAAAGAGAGACAAAGTTACCGCACCCTCACTTCTTTACAGTGACCTCGACCTTGTATTCAGGAGCGTAAGGGACCTTATGAGCCCGGATGTCAAAAGGCTCGTTATAGACTCTGAAGAAGAGCATGAAAAGCTGAAAGATTTTGTCAGGACCAACTTTGAGAAGCTTCTCGGTAAAATAGATCTCTATGAAGGTATGGAAACTATATTTGATGCCTTTGGAATAGAAATTGACATATCGAGAGCTCTCGGAAGAAAGGTATGGTTGAAATCCGGTGGTTATATCATTATTGACCAGACAGAGGCGATGACTGTCATAGACGTGAATACAGGTAAATTTGTCGGGAAAGAAGAGCTTGAAGATACTATATTTAAAACCAATATTGAGGCAGTCAAGGAGATAGCATACCAGATAAGACTCAGGAACCTTGGCGGCATTATCATAGTAGATTTTATAGATATGGAACGACCTGAGAACAAGGAAAAAGTGTTCAATGCTTTCGTGGATGCAATGAAAAAAGATAAAGCCAAAAATACAATATCTCATATAACGGAACTCGGACTTATACAGATGACAAGGAAACGGGTAAGAGAAAGCCTTGGAAGAATACTCTGCGAAGCCTGTCCGTATTGTGAGGGCAAGGGCTTTGTCAAGTCACCCAGGACACTCTGTTATGAAATATTCAGAAAGATAAAGAAGCTCGCAGGACTTAGAGGAGAGAGGATCATTGTTACAGCCCATCCCCTGGTTGCAGAGCTTCTCTCTGATGAGGAAAGACCGGGTCTGGAAGTCATAGAAAATTTATACAATGTGAAAGTCACCGTAAGGGAGAATCGAAATTTCCATCAGGAGAACTATGAAGTATCGGTATCGTAAAAGAAATTAAAATGAAAAAAGAAAAAGGTAAAATTACAATTCAAAATTTAAAATTCTTTTGTTTTACCTGTTGCTCTTTACTAAGGAGTTTATAAGCAAGACCATATTCTTGTCATTCTCCGGCTTGGAGGCTGCGTCGCAATGTCATTCTGAGGCTTCAGCCGAAGAATCTCAGTCTTATAAGGCATCGATTCAATGAGATTCTTTGCTTCGTTCAGAATGACAATATTCCATTTCAAGGTAATTGCGACACAGCCTCTTGACCGGGGCATCCAGAAGAACACTGGATGCCCGATTAAGAACTTCGGGCATGACGTACAAAGATGTTGTATGTGACGTTCTTATGACTGCATTAGGAATGATGAATTTTTATGGAAAACAAATTAACTGACCTGATTAACATCCTTAAAAGTATGCAAAGTGCTGTTCTTGCTTATTCGGGAGGTGTCGACAGCACATTGCTCCTCAAGGCACTACGGATATCTGGCGTAAAAACCCTTGCCATTACGGCTGTATCAGACATAACTCCGCATGGTGATTTGCTTATGGCAAAGAAGATGACGGCAGAACTGGGGATAGAGCACAGGATTATAGAAACTGACGAACTTTCGATTGAAGAATTCGTCAGTAATACACCGGAGAGATGCTTTTTCTGCAAGGATAAACGATTTAAACTATTCGCTGACTTAACTATATCTGAGGGGTATGCGTTTTTGCTCGATGGAAGTAATGTGGATGACTCTTTGGATTATCGACCTGGTATGAGGGCAGCGGCAAAATATCATGTAAGGAGTCCCTTGGCTGAGACAGGTCTTTCAAAAAAGGAGGTCAGAGAGATCTCGAGACAGCTTGGTCTTGAGACATGGGACAAATCCTCTTCTCCCTGCCTCGCTTCCCGGTTTCCTTATGGACAACGAATAACAAAATATGCTTTGAAAAGGATAGAGGTAGCAGAAGAATTCCTTAGGGGACTTGGATTCCAGGAGGTACGGGTAAGAGACCACGACATGGTTGCGAGGATAGAAGTTCATGAAAAAGAGATTAGCCGCTTCTTAACACCGGAAAATAGAAGCCTTGTTTCTGAAAAACTGAAATTTTTTGGATATAGATTTGTATCTCTTGACCTTGATGGTTACAGAATGGGAAGTATGAACAGGATGCTTGGAAAAGAACATTTACTTAAGGGGGAATATGCCTAATATATTAAATAGTATGGGTTGGATTAACAGATTATTTCTTATTCTTTTGGTTCTTTTCGTATATTCATGTTCAGGGAAACCAGATACAGTTAAACCTGTTGAGACTTTTGAGCCTGAAAAAGCCTTTGAAAAGGCGAATGAACTTCTGGAGAAGAAAAATTATGAGGAGGCAAGGACTGCATTTCTTGAGATTAAAAATAGAGATACATCCCGGAAATTTGCACCCCTTGCCCAGCTTAAGATTGCAGATTCCTATGTGAAAGAGGGAGAATCTGAGCTTGCTATTGCTGAGTTCAGGCGCTTCCTTGAGGCATATCCAGACCATAAGTATGCTGTGTATGCCCAGTACCAGATTGCTTCTGTTTATTTCGATCAGATAGAAGGTCCTGAGCGTGGATACAGCGGTGCTGCCAGGTCCCTTGAAGAATTTGAGAAACTCAAAACGATGTACCCGAGAAACCCGTACAGGGAGGTTGTCGACACCAAGATTCAAAAATGCAGGAATGTGATAGCGGGTTACGAATTCCTTGTGGGAGAGTTCTATTATAAGAAAGGCTCCTTCAACGCAGCAGTCAATAGATTTGCAGGAATCTTAAAAACCTACCCTGATTATCAGAGAGAGGCTGAGGTGCTCTTTTATATCGGGATGTCATATAAGAACCTGGGTCGGAAAGATAAGGTTTTAGAGTACTTCAACAGACTTGTCGGGAAATATCCTAACAATAAGTTTTCTGCTGATGCAAAGAAAGAACTCACGAAAATCAAATCATAGAGCCACCCCTGCACTAACCCTCCCCCCTCGATGGGGAGGGAGGGGTGGGGTGGAAACTCACTCCTATTATCCTGCTTTTCTGAATCTTAAGGGCAAAAAGACTGTTGTTATCGGAGGTGGTAAAGTCGCCGAGAGAAAGATCTTGGCGCTTCTTAAGACTGGTGCAAATATAACTGTAATCAGTCCTGAAATTACAAAAAGGATTGCAAGAGAAAAACTAAGAGGCAGTCTGAAACATATACCGAGACAATACCGGAAGGGTGATGTAAAAAATACTTTCCTTGTAATCGCAGCAACAGATTCTGAAGAGATCAACAAAAAAGTTTCTGAAGAAGCCCCTTGT
>Ga0315273_10010681_pt1 | contig 11727 bp, 10 predicted proteins | sample YL17G02_0_MG_FD_205753 | JGI IMG/M metagenome (GOLD analysis project Ga0315273, IMG submission 205753) | Sediment microbial communities from Yellowstone Lake, YNP, Wyoming, USA - YL17G02_0 | ecosystem: Environmental > Aquatic > Freshwater > Lake > Sediment | place: USA: Wyoming | collected... | reverse complement strand
GCCAGAACCATCGCCGCAATGAAGGTGCTGGCACAGCCGATGGTGCTTTCTGTCGGCTACACCTGCAACCGCAAGATCACTTAGGAGGTCGCGATGAGCCTGCACAAGGAAGATTACAAAAAGGCGGTAGTAACAGCGTGGGGCCAGATTCTGGCTTGGGGTAACACGCACACGTTCTTCGCAGGGATGATCGTCGGCGCGTTTCTCACCCTTACCATCAAGTGGGTGTTCTTCTGATGTACACATGGCTTGCAGCTATTGCCTTGCTGGTAGCGTTAGTGTTGGGCCTCATCAAGCTGGAGGGCAATATCGAGCAGCGCGGGTATGATCGCGCTGTTGCCGTGTACGAAAAGAAGGCGGTGGATGATAGTGAAGTACAACGCCAGATAGAAGCAGAACGTACTGCCAAACAGCAAGAGGCCCAGAATGAAAGTCGTAAACGTGAAGAACTCGCCCGTGCTGATGCTACTCGTGCTCGCGGGGATGCTAAGCGGCTGCGCGACAACCTCGACGCCGTCCTCAACCGTCCAACCAGCAGCGATCCAGCCGTTATCGCCGAACGCCAGACAAGCAACACGCTCGGAAACCTTTTCGGCCAGTGTGTCCAGAGATACACGGTGCTGGGACTTGGTGCTGACGAATCAAGAGAAGCTGGAAAACTGTGTGAACAGCTATACGACGCTAACGTCGGCTCCATCCGCAGCAAACTCAACAAAATGAAGGGAACACAATGAGAACTGATGACGAAGAATTGGTGGGACTCACCGGACTTATAGCGGTGATCCTGCTTGCTGCCCTGCTGGCATTGAGCGGGTGTGCCACCAAGCCACCACCGTCGACGACCCCCACTGTCGAAGACACGATGAAGGCAGGCGTGATGGATGGTGCCATTGCCGCAGCGAAGGTGCCGTTGTTCAAGATGACGTGTGCTCCTTCCTGCACCTTCGCCAGTCTTGAGATCGGCAACCCTGCGGCAGCAGGCCAGATGGCTGAGATCGTGAAGGTCGCGATGACGCCCACGCCCGATGAAATGAGCCAGAACTACCGCGCCACTATCGGTGCGCTCGCACAGGTCGGCGGTTGGGCGGTGATCGGCAACTATGCGAATAAGCTGGTGAGCAACGTCACGCAAGGCTTTGCTTCTGGCTATGCATCCAACGTCGCTATCGCCGGAAAGATTCCGCAGCCCGGGGCCGTGTCGAACACGACCAACACGTTGAGTGGAACCGGCGTGCTGGGGTCGGGAACGTACACCGCACCAATCACGACGACGACTACAACCACCACCAACCCTGCGCCGAAAGTATGTACGCCCACTTACAGCCCCACGGGTGTGCCAACTGGATTCACGTGCAACTGACCCCGATGCTGACCGGAACCCGCTAGGGGGGAGTGCGGGGTCGCATCGAGCCGCAAGGGGCTTGACCTAACTCTCCCCAGAACGCCAAGAGCGTCAGTCTCCCTTCGCTCTTGGCGTTCACCTTTACTGGAGATATTATGCAAGCTGATGATCGCCGCCCCGGAACCATAAACTACGTTGCGCCGTTCGCCGGAGGAATGATCTCTGGCTGGCCATCGGGCATAGACAACCGTTCTTCCAATCAGGACGTGCCGCGAAGCTCGCTGCGCGACGCAGTCAACTGCGACATCCTGACTTCCGGCAAGCCCCGTCGCCGCCGTGGTATGCGGCAAGTCATCGCCGACGCTGGTGCGCACAGTGTGTATGGCTCCCCATCATGGCTGGTGTGGGCAACAGCGACAACGCTCAACATCTCCGGCCCTAACCTCGTCAAGCGCGTCCTGCTGACTGACATACGCCTTGCTGCGCCGATCTCCTACACGGTACTGAATAACGAGATTTATTTCTCGAACGAAGCCATCAACGGCAAGATAACAGCTGCGGGGAACTACGAGCCGTGGGGCATCACGCCGCCGAGTGTGCCGCCGCTTCTCAGTGCAGTCACCGGTAATCGATTCATCCAAGTCACCTGCGTGTTCATCACTGCATCAGGCGAGGAGTCTGGTGCGCCTATCGGGAGAGTCGTATCGTGTGGCGACAACCCTGTCATCACCGTCACTGGCATCCCACAATCAAGCGACAGCCGTGTGGTCGCCACGCGCCTGTACGCCACGGATGTGGATGGGCGAGAGTTCTTCCAAGCGGCAGATGTTGCGGCAGGCAACGCCAGCTACATCTTCAATGGCACGCCGTACAAGGGCCAGCCCCTGCGCACGCAGTTCATGCAGCCGCCGCCGCCCGGGCAGTTGATCAGCGACAAGAACGGCCTCATCTACATCGCCTCGGGCAGCAACGTGTTCCATACGGAGCCGCTCAACTACAACCTGTACGACCCCGACGCCGCGTTCTTCATGTACTCCGAACGCGTAACGCTGTGCCGTGCGACTAACGATGGCCTGTACGTCAGCGCCGACCAGACTTACTTCCTGCCGAAGGCAGGTACTGATGACGTGACGCAATGGCCTGCCTTGCCGTACAAGGCGTACGAAGGCGCGGCGTGCGAATCCATCCACAGCAACGACGTGTTCTGGATGAGCGAGCGCGGCTTCGTGGTCGGCACGCAGAGCGGGGAGATGACCAACCTCACTGAGAAACAGCTTGCTATCGATTCGCACGAGCGTGGATGCATGGGCATCATCGAGACAGACGGCCACAAGGCACTGGTGGCGATCATGAAGGAAACCAAGCGCGTAAGCCCCCTAGCGTCGTCAGACTACATTCTGGCGCGGGGCGTGTAGTGCGCCTCGTAAAGTACAAGATAATTCAGCTAGACGCTGGTTTCGAGCATCTCGTTGCCCTCGCTAAAAAACAATGCACAAAACTGTTCGTCACGGGCGCTGAAGGCTTCGACCACGCGTGGAATCAGGGCGATGCGGTCATAAGGATTCGCGGGAACGTGGTGTTTGATGAGGCGATAGCTAGGATTTGGATATCTGGCGTAAAGGCTACAGGGCACTACTACAACGGCCTTGCCCCCCTTCCGTGCGCAGGGCGTACTCTCGGGATCTTGGTCGGCAAGCCTGTACAACCTACCCCGCCGACTTATCCGCCAATCGAGTACCGTAACTATATTGCTGATGGGCCGGTCATATCCGGTGGCTCTGATGGTTCCGGGAACGGGGTGACGATATCCACGTGGACTTTTGTAGATAGTGACGGCAACAGCGCAGGTGGCGGCTCTACAACTTCTACCTATGTGGCGTTCGTACTGGTCGGCACCGTGTCAAGTAACGCACCGGTTTTTGGCATAGGCAGCTCGATGGTTGATCCGCACGATTTTTCGCGCTGGATGACTACCAACGGCGCGGGGGTGGTTTATCACGTGTGCGCCATTGCAGACCATTACAATAATGTTTCTGTACCTGCGTACTACACAGCGCTAGCCGCCTACAATGTTGCGCTTCCAGCGTACATCGCGGCGGCGAAAACGGACGTGGTTCTCAGCGACGGCACTGTACTTGCAACGATGCCGTACACGGAGAATATAGACGGCAGCACAGTGAACTACCCCGACGTGACGGCGTGGGCTGGAAGTAACTGGGTGCAGCTGTTCAACAAATCGAACACGGATGTGTACAGCCTCGGTACGTTACTGACGTTCACGGTGCCGCCTGATGTGGTGATGCCCACATCTACGAAGCCGCCGGGATACCCCGGCGAGCCAAACCCGAATGTCACTCGTTCCGCTGATGTCGTCGTTGTCGTTAACTACCCTCTATACGCTCCGGACTCTCCATTCAAGAGTACCGTTACCAGCTTCAATTGGCGCGTCAACGCTGTGGTGGTGGCTGCTGGTAGTATTACGGTGCTGGAGAAGTACGGCTCTACTGAGAGCGCTGCTCATACGTGGTCTACGTCATACACGCTATACCCTAGTGACATCTACGGGTTCACTGTTAGCAAGGCTTTTGGCGGGACTGAGAGCGCTCCGGCAGCACTTCTGCAATATGTCAACGCGCTAGGCACCAACTCTGCGACTGTACTGCAGTGGAACAGGGATTGGGCCACAGCAATAGGTGTGGCGAGAGTGCGGGAACGAGCGCGGCGCAAACTATGCTCTGATAGCGTGCTCGCGCTGCCCACTCCGGCTTATATGCCTCTTACTGTGCGGAAGGAGCTTCGCAAGAACCACTTCAAATCTACCGGCACGTACATGCCCACGCTGATGAGCGCGTCAGTGGTGACGAATACGACTGGTGGGGGCAATGACACTCTCGTTACCAAAGTGGTGACGCTAACATTCTCCGTGCTGGAGCCGCCGCTACCGACGCCGACAGTATACAGTCAGGTGGTGAGTGGGTCGCGGCACACCGTCATAACACTGCTTGCCGACAGCATTGGGAATGCAGATGTGTCGTCGTACACGACGGTGACGTATGTGAGCTGGTTGGACATAGATGTGGCTTCAGGGAAGTTGATCTCCCCCGCAATTGGCGACTACGCATTTATGCACGACACGGAGTTCGGGCTTTGCCAGATAGCTGATGGCGTGGTCGTTCAGGGCGCAGCGGATTTCATAAGTACTCGTGATACTTACGGATTCTCGTACGTGCCACCGAAATTACAATCCTCTGATTCTCGCGTGTACACGTATCCGCCGCTCTACAGGACGTATCGCGCAGCTGTTGAGCGCGTGTACGCTGTCGGGCTGGGGAACCAGAACTGGCTGGACTCCGTACTTGTCGATGATGAGCACGTGGACGTGTTCCCTATGTCCACTATGCACTCCCTGTACGGCGATCTTGGTATGTTCCCCCATGCGCTCGATGTTGCATTCAGCACCGCAGTTTCCGAAAACCCCGCATATCTGACTCTTAAGGCGGATCGCAAAGCTACCTACGCGTATTCCTACCAGACTGGTCTGATGGCGCTGACAGGGTACGTGCTTTTTGATGGCAGTGCGATCGACGCCAAGACATTTCGACATTTGCCGGTTATACTGCCGTTTATGCCCGCGCTTAACATAGTGTTCAGGGCGAGGCAGAAGAACGCGTGGGGTGATGTAGCCGCGCAAACTGCTGCGCAAGCAACGGATATCAGCAGCAACCCTTCAGCTGGTCACAACCAGATTTACCAAGCACTCGCAGGACTTTGACAAGGAGTTCCAAATGACCATCATCGTACCTTCAGTTTCCGAAAAAGACCTGCTTGAGTTCATGACAGGCAAAGCTACTCCAACCTCGTGGGTGTTGCGGCTGTTCGTCAACAACATCACGCCGGACGACAACACGGTGCTCGCTAACCTAACGGAGATGACCACCAACGGGTACGTGACCAAAGCACTGGCGAACGCGAACTTCATCGCGGTAGCGGGGGCCGTGTCTTTCCCGGCGACTTCCACCTACAATGCTGCGCAGACGTGGACGTTCACTGCTTCAGGCGGTGCCAACGTGGTCTACGGCTACTACGTGACCGAAGTCGGTAACGGACGCCTTCAGTGGATCGAGCTGTTTCCCACTCCGAAGACTGTGGCTAATGCTGGTGACCAGATCATCATCACTCCCACCATCACTCTGTCGCGGGTGTAGCCATGACACTTCTCGTCCCTGATGTAGGCGAACTGAACTTGCTGAACCGTGCGCTCGGCAAGGTCACCCCCACCAACTTGACGCTGGCGCTGTTCACCAGCAACACGACCCCAGCGGACGGTGACACGCTTGCCACGTACACCAAGATGACGGCTACCTTCGGGTACGCAGACATCACGCTGACGATGGCTAACTGGACGGTCACTACCATTGCCAACGTCGCGTCTGCTACGTACGCGCAGCAAACGTGGACGTTCACGGGCGCGGCAGGCAACCAGTATGGATATGTCATCCATGACGGTACGTCCATCGTCTACGCTGAGCGCTTCTCAGCGGGGCCGTACAACATCCTCAACAACGGAGATATCATCCGTGTAACACCGGTCGTCACGCTCAGCAAGGTGTAATAGGTGACGTACGCCGTTTCAACCGGGATACGGAATATCTGGTTGGACGCGATTCTGCGTGCAACCAACCCCCCTTCTGGCGGTCAGGTACAGGGGTTGTATCTCGGCACGGCGGCGTTAGCTACACTCATAAAGCTGAAGGTGATAACTGGGGTCACCTTCGGAAACCCTGTCAACGGGATAACTTCCCTCACAGTTCCGCTGGCGCTAACGCACAACGCCAACGGAACGATTGTGGCGTGCAATTTGGTAGACGGCTCTGCCGCAAACGTCATAACAGGGCTGGTCGCAGGGTTGACTGGCGGGAAAGAAGTAGTGGTGGATGACGAAGTGATATCTGCGGCAGAGGCTTGCAGTGTCACGGACTTCCGCGCACAGCTTGCGTCGTTGAGTGCTAACGGGAACGTGTCGCTGAATATCGCACTGCGCAACCGACTCCTGCGCATCATTTTCCATCTGGACACGGTGCACTCAGCAGCGGCTGGGACCATCAAGCTGTACGACGGTACTGTCCCGTCAGTGGACATCGCTGCGACCGGCACGGAATTGTGGACGATTGCTACAACGACCACTACATGGAACGCAGCAGCGTCGGCGTCAAGCGCACTTGCCGCGACGCTGACGGCCAACGCGGTTGCTTCCGGCACAGCGACTTATGGGCGCTTTGCGTGGACGGCGAACTCCGAGAACTATGTGATCCAGTTTAAGGTGGCGGAGATTACCGGCACGGCGACAGGCGCTATGACGGCTTCTTCCTCGTACACCATAACAGCTTGCTCGATGGCGATCTGACATGCTATTCCCAATCCTGCTGTTCACAGAAGCGATCCCGATGGATGTGCAGATCACCGGGGCGGGTGGCGTCAAAGTAGCAGGCGATGCTGGCGTAACGTCCAATCTGCCGACAACCTACGTCTACACCAGCTCTGGCGGTGGCGTTCAGGTAACGGGCGCGGCTACTGCTGCCGTTAGTTTCGACTACCGCCCCGCTGTGTCCGGCGGTATGGTCGTATCCGGACTGGCAGGGATTTCATACGAGCCGATGCTCAACTACACGCATGTTGCTGTGGGAGGCGTTAACGTCGCGGGTGCATCGACAGTAGCGGAGGTCATCGTTCAGATTTACACCATCCCCATGCGGACGGTGGAGATATATCTCGGCGGTGATCTGACCGTCAGCGGTGTTGCGCTGGTGATAGAGAAGATTGCCTACACGCCTGTTGGCGGCTTGTTGATTGGTGGCTCAGCGCTGGTCGGCGAGCATATCCCGATGATTCCGGCTGGTGGTGTACGTGTAGGGGGTACAGCAGTTCCGACGATGGTGTTCAACATCGCTGGTTCCGGTGGTGTGCGGGTCAGTGGCGTCGCTGCGTACTCGATAACCTACGCAGTCACTGCAAGTGGCGGCTTGAGTGTGGGCGGCTCGGCGGCGCTGGACGATAAGTACCCTCTGCACACACCCACAGGTGGTGTCTCTGCCGGTGGAGTGGCGCTGGCTTATTTGGTCAAGGCAGGTACTACGCCGACTACGGAGAATCCGTACAACACTCCGTATGCTGGTTGGGCACTCAACTACGAGAGCCACGCGCCTTCTCGCTACACCGACCTGCCTGCAAACTCGATTACGACTTTCGCGGGTGTTGCGTACATCGCCAACGACGGCGGCATATACGCAGTGGACGCAGTTACGGACGCAGGGCGTGCTGTCAATGCGTCGTTCACGCTTGCAGAGGACGACTTCAACGACAGCCACGAGAAGAAGGTTCCCGTGGTCTACGTGTCGGCCTCGACGGCAGGGAAGCTGAAGCTGCAAGCTGTTGTGAACAAGAAGGCCCCCCTGTACTATGAGTTCAACGACGACCGTGCGGCTGTCGGCGAGGTGCGCGGTATGCGTGCGACGCTGGGCAAAGGCTTGGTAGGAAGATTCTGGCAGTTCAAAATCAGCAACATTGCCGGTGACGACTTCGAGGTCGACTCGATTGAGATAAACCCAGTAAAACTCGCCAGACGCGGAGCTTAATATGTCAGCAGCAGACGTACTTATCGACAAGTTGGTAGCGATAGCCACGGCCAACATCACTCGCGCAACCACCGCCGCGCTGGGCGCACAGAATGCTACGAATGACACTATCAGCAGGATGCCTCCATCTACAGACGACGTTCACGCTATTACAGACAAGCCGCTCCCCTCGCTACCGGCGTTTCCCGTTATGCCCGAGTTCCTGAATGTGGACTACGCAAAGACGTCCGGTCTGGTGACGGCTGACGTGGACAAGCTACAGAAAATGTGGATCGCGCAGTACATGCCTGATCTGCTCTCCGTGACGTCGATGACTTCCCTGTACGAGAACATGTTCAATGGGTCGACTGCAAGTTCTTCTGACGCTAAGTTGACTGCCCTTGAGCTTGCTACCACATCCGCTCTTGCCACAGTTAAGGCGATGGCTATGATCGAGCTGAACAATGCTGTAGCGTTGTGGGATGCGAACCTGACGGCGAACTTCGCTACTGCCAACGCAAACATCGCGGTGGGGTTGGCGATTGCACAGGACGGCACACAGAACGTGGCGTGGGTAGTAGCGCGGGATCAGGTTGTGCGTGAAGCATCCCGCAACGAGCGCGAGACGATCTCGAAGTGGGCGGCACGTGGGTTCAGTCTCCCGGGCGGTGTAGTCACCAAGCAGATTGCTCGCAGCCAGCAAGCTACGCTGGATGCAGCGTCACAGATAGCAGCGGAGCAGGCAGTGAAGACGCAGCAGCTCTTTTTCGATTCGGCCAAGATATCCGTTGACGCGTACATGCGTCTGATGGATGCGCAGACAGCTGGCGAGCAGGCCAAGTTCGCGGCTATATCTGCAGCGCGGCTGCGTTACTCCGAACTTGAGACGGACGTCAACAAGTACAACGCTAAGCTTGCGTTCGACAATCTCGGCTTGCGGTTGGACTTCGACAAGTTCTCTGCGGGGTTAGGTGTGCAGTACCAAACCGGCTTTGCCAATGCCATGAACGGATTGGTGTCGGCGTACGCAGGGCTAGTACATAGCGAGATGTCTTATCAGGAATCCATCGCCCGTGCTAAAGTCGAAGCTCTGCGAGCGTTGGTAGATTACTACCGCGTCGGCATACAGAATAGTGAGATCACTCTGCGCGGAGATACGAGCAGCATGGAAAAGAATCAGCATTATATCGACACGGCTGCGAATTTCATTTCGCAGGCTATTCTTCACGATGTCCAAGCTAAGAGCGCGTCAGCGGATGCGTTCTCCCGCATCGCTGGGCTTTCGTTAAGCGGCTTGAATGGTGTTGCCTCGGTTAACGAACAACTCGCCGGATAAAGGATTGCCATGAAAACGAAGAAGAGCAACATCACCAAGAACTTCGAGCGCAAGGACAAAGCCCTGCGCAAGATGCCGCTGTTCCTCGCACCGGGGGGTTCAGCAAGCGACCCCCAACCGCCGACCAGCATCGTGCCGCAAGTGTCTATCGGCACGTCGCTTGCCAACCGCCAGCGTGATCTGGATAGTGCTATTGCTGCACAGACGCAGCCAAGCCGCTACCCCGTCCCTGCTGCCCCCGCTGCTGCACCCGTCGCCCCCGCTGCACCTGTTGCGCCGACAGGCCAGTACGATGCGGCGTTCCAAGCTAAGTACGGTGTGGACGCGACAGGCAACCCCGTCGCCAAGCCCTCGCTGTTCCAGCGTGCTAAGAGCGCAGTTGGCTTGCGCGAGGGCGGCGACCTTCAGGGCGGCATCCAGATGTTCGAGCGCGGCGGCATGGTGGCTGGCCCCGGTGGCCCACGCGAAGACAAGGTTCCGGCGATGCTGTCGGCGGAAGAGTACGTGCTGCCTGCCGACGTCGTCAAGCACATCGGTAAGGAGAACCTTGACGAGTTGCTTGAGCAGTACCACAAGCCGCAGTTTGACCGTGATGGCGACGGCGAACTGAACGAGCACGGTGCGGCTGAACAGACCATGCACGGCCTGCGCAAGGGTCACTTCGCTGAAGGCGGCGACCCGGATGTCAACGGAGATTTCCAAGTGCCAGTCACAGCCGGTGGGCCGTCGCACATCTCCATCACTGGCAGTGGTAACGGCCCGTTGCGCTCGGTGGGTACGGGCGCGAACGGCCAGACGATGTTCCACAACAACAACGCAGGCAACGATCAGTCGCCGAACGTCATGGGTGCAGCGCCTGCGCCTGCGCCTGCGCCTGCGCCTGCGCCTGCGCCTGCGCCTGCGCCTGCGCCTGTTCTCCGTGGCAACCCGTACCCTGACCAGAACTCGCGTGCGATGGAACGTGCTGTTGCGTCGCCGGTATCTCCCGCACTCGCGCCCCCGCCTGTTCAGCGTATGGCACCGGTCACCGTGACGGCTCCTGCGCCAACCTCCATGCAAGCGGCGGGACCGTCCATGCAGTGGCGTCCGAAAGTTATGCAGCCCGATCTGATGGCGGGTTGGGATAAATCGGTACTGACTCAGGTCGCGCAAGGCAGGGCTGATGGTGGCTCGATGTCAGCCAGAATTGCTATGGGCCACCGTATGCCGGATGCTCGCAGCTTGCGCAAGCCTGTGCACTTGGAAGGTGGTGGTCCTCCGGTGGATGAGTGGGGCCGACCCACTACTGCCGCACCTGCCGCTGCCGAGGAAAGTCTCCCCCGTCGTGGCTGGAACGCCATCAAGCGTGGTGGTGAGGCAGTCGCTACGAAAGCAGGTGAGATGTACGACAAGGTTGCACCGAAAGCCGCTGCCGCTGCGACGAAGGTGGGTGAGGTGGCGAGTGATGCAGCGGCGAAGGTAGGAGATACGGTGGCAGGACTGCGCGGCGCACCCGAACCTGTTCCGTACAAGGTTGATCCTTCGCGGTTCAAGACAGTCAACTTGCCAACAGGTACTGACTGGATTGGCGGCACAGGCGATGTGGGCGTGCGTGCGGCAACCGCTGCGGATAGCGGTCCCACCATCCGTTCAGACGGCTGGCAAGCTGCGTCACCCGAACGTCGCCCCTATACAGGCCCGATGCAGGAAGGTGTGAAACGCCCGATTGCAGGCGACGTGCGTGCGACGCCGAATGCCGTAGTGCCTGAGCCAATGCCGGGAGTAGACCCGCGCATGACTGACGCGGTGGGCCACAGCGAGCGTGCACCGTCATCCCTGCGTGCTGGCTACAACAAAGCTGCTGCGTCGCTGCCCGGGCGCGTGGTCGGTGGCGCAGCCAAGTTCGTAGGCAAGGCGCTTCCGTATGTGGCACCCGCCGTGATGGCGTACGAGTCTGCGGCTCCCGACAGCACGCAGCGGTATGAGGCACGCTTCCCGGGCTTGAGCGCAGACCCGAACGGTAGCACCGCTGGCAACATGGCACGCTTCGGTACGCTGCGTGCTCTTGGCGCAGCGTCTGATCTGGGCAACGCGTTGACGATGGGCGCTTCTGGTGCGATCACGCACCGTGACAACGACACGTATCAGTCGCCAGCGGCTGCTGCTGCACCCGCTGCCGCCACCGCTGCTGCCAAGGCTGGCGCTGCGCCTGCTGCGAAGCCGGTGTCGGACGAGGAGTTGCTCGCCACCATCGAAGACCACAACAACAACGGCGACTTCTCCAAGCCCATCCCTGCGAACGTCGCAGCGGCTCAGGCCGAGATCAACCGCCGCGACGGTAACAAGACGGTGCTGGTCAACGACAACAAGGGCCAGATGCAGCGCGAGACAGAGAGTCTGCGTGCACGCAACTGGCAGGAACGTCAAGACGCACTGCGCCGCCCCGTTGACCCGATGAA
>Ga0315273_10010680_pt1 | contig 11727 bp, 10 predicted proteins | sample YL17G02_0_MG_FD_205753 | JGI IMG/M metagenome (GOLD analysis project Ga0315273, IMG submission 205753) | Sediment microbial communities from Yellowstone Lake, YNP, Wyoming, USA - YL17G02_0 | ecosystem: Environmental > Aquatic > Freshwater > Lake > Sediment | place: USA: Wyoming | collected... | reverse complement strand
ACCGGGGAACGTCGCGCCTGTCCCCACGTTCCCTTAGAACCGCGTCAATTTCGTCCAATCGGCCTTAAACTTCTTCAGGAACTCCTTGATATCGCCCTCCGCCGGACCTTCATATAGCGTGTAGCCCGTGAATTTCGCGTTGTGCAAAAGGGTGTAGAGCTCGCGGAACGGGTAGCCCTCGCGGTACTTGGTGTGCACCGTCCGGACCCAGGGGCCCAACATTTCGAAGCACTGCTTGACCGAACCATTCACGACGTCGGCGGGGTCGCAGTTCCAGATAAAGCCCACGCTCTTGACCCCGGCGATCTCCATCATCTGCTTGTCTTCCTTGTGACCCTCGTTGTGGATTTCCAGCAGGATGTCGACCTTCTTGGGCGCCGCGTATTCGCCCAGTTCCTTCAGGCACGCGCCGATGCGGCGCGTGGTCACCTGGTGATCGGGCTCGGTTCCCCATCCATACGGCCGAACCTTGATGCCGGTGGCGCCTAAGTCGTGGGCCAGATCGACAAATACTTTGCCTCTGGCCACCTGCTTCTTGCGTTCGGCCGCGTCCGGCGACTGAAATTCGGCGGGCGAGCCCAGGTTAACCAGTTTTAGCTTGCTCTTCTCGAAACGTTTCCGAACGCGGGCGCGCTCGGCCTGGCTGAGAGAAGGTTCCACGCCATGCTTCTGCCCGGCCGGGGACCCCTCGGTGGTGCGCAATTCCACGCCTTCGTAACCACACTCCTCCAGGATCGTGATGATCGACTCCAGGTCGTGTTTCTCGAACAGCGTGTGGGTCACGCACCCCAGGTGGAATCCCGGACCCGCCGCCGCGCCAGCAAGCCACGGTGCGGTCAGTGCCGCCCCCGAGCCAATCAGAAACTCTCGTCTGTTCTTCATAACTGTCTCTCCAATTATCTACACCACGTAAGGTTTCCGGTACTCGCGCGCGATCAGCTTGTCGGCTTCCGCGTCGTTGACGAAACGCCCCCGGGCGTCGTCCCACACCACCTTTCGCCCCACCCGGTAGCTGATCGTCGCCAGATGACACACCGCCGATGAGGTCGCCCCTACCTCGATGTCGCAATGCAGGTCCGCGATCTTCCGGCTGCGGCAGGCATCGAAGAAGTTCTGCACGTGCGCTTCCTGCAGGGTCGTGTCGCGGCCGCCGGTCTTCTCTTCCATGGCCAGCTCGTTGCCTTCGCCCTTGTGAACCTTGAACCCGTCGCCGTCCAGCCACATCCACCCGTTGCCGCCCAGGAACAGGTTGCCCACCGTCAGGCGCCCCTGAACCCCGCCCGGGTACCACGGGTACTTGGTCACCCCGGTGATCAAAGGCTCGCCCGCTTCCGGCCCCGTCGGCAGCGCGCGGATCTCGAAAACCATTTCCCGGTCCCCGTAGTCGAACACGCAGTGCTGGGTGTTGGGCGCTTCCTGGTCGTCGTCCCACACATACTTGCCGCCGGTCGAGACGGCCGCCTTGGGCATGCCGGGGTCGCCCAACCCCCAGCGGGCCGTGTCGAACTCGTGCGCGCCGGCGTTGGTGATATCCCCAGCCCCGTAATCCCACAGCCAGTTCCAGGTGTAATTGGCGCGGTTCTTAGTGTACGGCCGCATGGGCGCCGGCCCCACGAACAGGTCCCAATTCACGCCCGCCGGCACCGGTTCCGGCGGCGTCTTCCCCATCGAGGGCCGCGGTTTGAAGCACAGCCCCTTGCTCATGTACACCTTGCCGATCACGCCGTCGCGCAACAACTGCATGGCGCGGATCTTGTGTGGCATGCTGCGCGACTGCAGACCCACCTGCACCATGCGCTTGTGCTTGCGGGCCGTTTCGATCATGCGGCGGCTCTCGTGAATGTTGTAGCTGGCCGGCTTTTCCACGTAAACATCCTTGCCCGCCTCCATCGCCCACACCGCGGCCAGGCCGTGCCAGTGAACCGGCACGGAGAGTAAGACGGCGTCGACGCCCTTGTCGGCGAACATCTCCCGCATGTCGGTGAACTCCCTGGCCTTCTCGCCGGGAGCCAATTTCTGATACAGGGCCTGCACGCGCTCGCGGGCTTCCTGCTTCACGTCGCACAAAGCGGCCACCCGGCACCCGGCCAGGTGCGAGCAATACGTGGTGAGGGCGGGTCCGCGCGTCCCGAGCCCTACGATTCCGATATTAATCTTGTCGTTGGCCCCCATCACCCGGCTGGCGGAACTCGCCAGCGCCGCGCCCTGGAAGAAAGTCCGTCGAGATAAATCCGACACTCTAAGCCTCCACACGCCTATAGAATACGGGAACGTGGGGAACGTGGGGACAGACGCGACGTTCCCCGGGGAACGTCGCGTCTGTCCCCACGTTCCCTTACAATGGGGAGTCGTAAAGGAGGCACTCAATCCATGAAACAGACCCGGCGCGCAATGCTCGGCGTGCTCGCCTCGGCCGCGGCCCCGGCGCAGCCCAGGCGGAGACCGGCGCCCTGGAAGCCGAAACTCGGCATCCTCACGAATTATTCGGAAGGGAATGTGGAATTCGCCAAACAGGAGGGTTTCACCAGCGTGCAACTGGGCGTGGGGGGCAAACTGCCCGCCGACGCGTCCGACGAGGTGGTGGCCAAGGTGCGGTCTCAGTTGGACCGCCTGGGGCTGTACTGTTCCTCGCTGATGGCGGTGGAGAACCACACCGCGCCCGACATGGCCGCCCGCGCCGCCGGCAACGCGCGCTTCGCCAAGGCCATCGAACTCGCCGCCCGGCTCAAGGTACCCTACGTCGCCACCATGTCCGGCAACATGCCCGGCCGCAAGCTGGCCGAACAGGTGGACGAAATCGTCAAGGTGTACACCGAAAAATACTTCCCGCTGTGCCAGAAGCACAACGTCAAAATCATCTGGGAACCCTGGGCCGGAGGGCCCAACATCGCCACCGGGCCGGTGGGCTACGAGGCGCTGTTCAAGGGCTTCAACGACTCGCCCTACGTCGGCCTGCTCTTCGACCCGTCGCACCTGCAGTGGCAGTTCATGGACCCCGTGCAGGCCGCCCGCGACTTCATCGACAAGATCTGGGACGTACACCTGAAAGACGCCGAGATCCTCTGGCACGTGTTGCGCAAGACCGGCATCAACCCGCTGAACAACGCGCGCTGGTGGCGTTTCCGCCTGCCCGGCTCTGGCATCGTCGACTGGAAGGGCTTCTTCACGGTGTTGCAGGAAGCCGGCTACCAGGGCGCGATGAACATCGAGCACGAAGACGAATTCTACTACCCGGCTTACGCCAACGACGGTGAGTTTACCGAGCAGTTCAAGGCCGGCTTCCGCCTGGCGCACAAGTTCCTTTTGCAGTTGGTGCCGGCGTAGGACAGGCCTCCTGGCCGGTCCTCTAACCAGCCCGCTCGCGGTCGAATCGGCACAGGAGGCATTTGCGGCGTGCCCACCAGACAACAGCTTCACGAGCTCGTCGACCGGCTGCCGGAGGCGGAAGTCGCCATGGTCCACCGCCTCTTGCCGGTCTTCGGCGCGGACCCGGTCCTTTACTCGCTGCTCACCGCGCCTCCCGACGACGAGCCGCATACCGATGAGCAGCGGCGCCGGGACGGGGAAGCTCGCGCCGCCCACCTGCGCGGCGAATCCATCCCCCACGAGGACGTCTTGCGCGAATTCGGCCTATGAAGGTCTTCTTCCGCCGGTCGCCTCAGGCGCTTTCCGATATCCGCAACATTGACCAGCCGGAACGCCATGCGCATTCTGGACGCCCTCACCCGCTATGCGCGCGCGGAGGAAGGCGACGTCAACGCCTTGCACGTCTCGCTCGCCGGCGCCTTCCGCTTGCGCGCCGGCCGCTGGCGCGTGCGCTTTGAAAGGGTCGCCTCAGACACTCTGCTCATTCTCGAAGTCGAGAAACGCGGAGACGCCTACCGTTGAAATGTGGTGAGCGAGCCGACCCGGTTCGCCCGATTATTTCACCTGGAACGGCGCCGCATAGCCGGCAGAGCTGCCCGTAACCTGGAAATTCAGGTTGTAAGCCCCGGTCGCCAGTCCCTTCGTGCTCAGATTGAAAATATCAGTCCTGGCGGAATGCCTCACTTCCGCTCCTCACGGCATGTAGAGGAACAAGTGGGACCTGCGCTCGCTTTCGCCGATATAGACGGTCCCGTCCGGCCCGGTGGCCATGGCGTCGAACTGATGCCCGCGCCAGGAGTAGTACGGGCTGCGGTCGACGGCGAGCACCCCTAGATCGCGGAATCCATCGCCCTCGGGGTCGAACGAAAACAGGCGGCACGAATCGATGCGCTCGCCGGCCACTAAGTATACGCGGCCCCGCGACATCCCGAGCGCCCTCACGCGGCGCGAAACGCGCGGCTTGCCCAGGTTGGTAAGCTTGCCCTTCCGCGCGTCGAAGGAAAACAGGAACCCATCGCACGAAGCGCCATAGATTACGCCGTTGTCGGCCTTGACGAACGCCTCCACCACGGGGTGGCCGGTGTACGCCTGTACCTGGTAATACTCCCCCCCGGGGAGGCGGAGGCCCGTGGTGTGGATCTCGCCGTCTTTCGGGTCGTAGTAGACCAGATAGCCGCTCTTGCCGGAGGTGTAGACGCGGTGCTCGTCTCCTACCACCAGCGCACGGGGCAGGCTGCGCCATTCACGCTCGGGGCCGTGGAAGATCACGTCGCTGTCGATCTCCCCGAGGTCGCGGGACTTCTTCTGCGCGATGTCGTACGCAAACAGGCGCCCGTCCGGGTAGGAGATGCCGTAGATCACGCCCGCGGCCGCGTCGATCTCCAGCGCATATATTCCGTTGTTGGCGACGGGAATGCCCAGGTCTTCAACGGGACAGCGGTCCTGCGGGAAGGGTACCTGCCGGTCGCCGGTCTTTGGATCATAGCGGAACAGATGCCCGCCCGAGTAGGATGCATACGGCCGCTTCACATCCTCCCACAGCGAAGCCGCCACGCCGTTCGAGCCCGGTTTCGGCGTGCGGCTCAGTTCCACCTCGCGGAAGACGTTCTTCCCCGTGCCGAGGTAGAGCATGCCGCTGGCGTCCTCGACCAGCGCATGGTGAATGCCTTGCTCTCCCGGCAGCCTGCCCAGGTGCCGCGCCTTGTTGATGGACGCGTCGTATAGGAACAGGTACGCTTCCTCGCCGCTGGTACCGCCGTAGATACTGCCATTCGATGCGGCCAGCAGCGAGGTGATGGCGCTGGAATTCGCGGGGACCTGGTTGACCTCCGGATAGCCCAGGTCGCGAATATCCAGCCGGTGGGTTTCGAAACTGGGATTGACCCAATGTTGCGGGTGGGCCGCACCGTGGAAGAACAAAACGGCGGCGCATAGCAGCGCGATTCTCAGGGTAGATGCTGGCATGGCTTATTTGGCCTTGTAAAGGAGCAGGCGTAGCGCGTAGGGCGCGATGCCGCCCGTTTTTCCGGCCACCTTCTCCGAGTTCTTTTCCTCGACTCCGCCCGCGAAATAGATGGTGCCGTCCGTGCCGCACGTGGCTGCGCCGCAGCCGAAGACGTGGGCTCCGTCCTTGGTGCGCAGCATGCCGAGGTTTTCCCTGCGGCGCGTCTTCAGATCGTAGGTGATCAGCTCCGCGTAGGAGGTGGTGCGCGAGTCGCCGCGTTTGCGAGCTAGTTCATTGGATTCCAGGCGCGCTTCGAAATCGTACTCCATCCCCGTGGCGGCGTGGTAGATCTTGCGGTCCTTGCCGATGGTGAACGCCAGAGTCGAGAACGGGATGTCCTTCCGATCCGAATCGATGAACCTCTCGGCGCACAGCCGGGCAAGGAACATCGCTTTGCCCTCCGGACCGTCTTTGGGGTCATACTTGAACAGCAGCGAACTGCTGCCGTCCACTCCGTAAATCACGTGGTCCACGGGATCCCAATCCACCACCCGCCAGATCGCCTTACGGTCCAGCATGGGGTTGGACATGCGGCGCGCGAAAACCAGGTGATCGTAGGGGAACTGCACGGACAGGTCGTAGACCTGCTCGGTCTTCGCATCGTATTTCCAGATGCGAGCCTTCGGGTATGGCCCATAAACGTTGCCCTCGTCGTCGCAGGCGATGTGCCGGGGGTCATCCCAGTTGTCCACGCGCCCTAAGTCATGGGTGCTGGCGGTGTCGATGTCGTACCGGTACAGGTGCCCATCCCAGGCGGTCGCGAAAAGACGATTCCGTTTTTGGTCGATGGCCAGACCGTAGGCTCCCCACAGGCGATTGATGGATCCAAGATTCTCCAGTTTCCCGGCGTGCGGGTCGTACCGCATCCAGTTGGGGCCATCCCAACTGTACGGGTCGATGTTGGTTGGCCCGGAGTCCTCGCACATGGTGGCGAAATAGATCCGGCCCTGGCGGTCCTCCACGAAGCGGGTGTGAATCTTGCCGGCGACTCGCACCCCGCGACCCGTCTGTCCGAGGAACTCCGCCATGCCGGCGATGTGCTCGACGCGGTCGGTCCGCGGGTCGTAGCGATAGAACTGGGCGGAGCCGCCGTGAATCGAGGTGCCAATGTAGACCGTGCCGTCCCGCGCGGCATAGAGCCCGCTGAACATTGCACTGTCCCGGTGGTTGCCGGGGAACTCACGGCTTTCGACCAGCGCGTATTTCGGCTGCGACTGGGCCGAAAACGCCACGGCGGCCAGCACTACGGAAAGGATAATGCACGTCAAAGAAGCGCCCCCTATACGAAATAAACGGCAAAGGAATGCACGGTCTTTCATCCGACTCCCCTTTCGCGGAAATAGCAAGATTGCAGTCTGTAAGTACCCACATCAGAACTCGAGGCGCAGGTTGAAATGGATTTGTCGCGAGTTCTCGCCGGTCTGCTCCCCGAAGACGCTGGTGATCGTTCCCACAGTGCCGGGCGAACTGATGTTCGCCTGCGGGTTGGAGAAACTTGGGTGGTTGAAGATATTGGTCGCTAACATGCGGAATTCCGCCCGGGCGCGCTCACTAATACGGAAGCGCTTAATGGCCGCGAAGTTAATGTTGATGGCTTTCGGCCCGCGCAGCACGTTCACGCCGGAGTTGCCAAAGCGCCCGATATTAGCCGGGTTCGTGCAGAGCGGAGCGCTATCGGGGCAGCCAGGCACCTTGAACGCTGACGCGTCGAAAAAGTGGTAGATAGATTGGCCCGAGGAGAGTTTGCCGCTGCCGATGCGGTCGGGTCGGGCCACGAAACTTGTGCTGGGACCGAAGTTGTTGGTGTTCGAGGGATCAAAGCCTGAATACGTCGGGGTGAAATACTGGCCCGTCTGCAGCTCCGAAATCCACGACGTGCTCCATCCGCCCAGGATGCCCCCGACGAACCGATTGGCCTGGCCCAGGAAGCGCTGGTCGTGGCCGATCGGCAGGGCATAGATCGCGGTGATGTAAACGCGATGCGGCCGGGTCAGCACGTTGTTGCCCCGCTGGGCCCGGCGATCGTATGCGTTCTGAATTGTCGGGCCAGTGAAGGTGTTGGCGTTATTCTGCGTGTCGGTCAGGTCTTTGGCCCACGTCCAGCCGGTGTTGAAGAATAGATTCTTGCCGTAGGTTTTGGAGGCGGAAACCTGCAGCGAATTGTATTGCTGCGAGCCGCCGTTGTCGTACCAGGTGATGACGTTGTATAGGGGATAGATGCGGCGGCTGGAAGTGAACGGGATGGTGCTAGGCAGCGGCTGGTTGATATTGGCTGCGTACACCAGACCCACGCTACGGGTTCCGATAAAACCCACGCGGATTCCAATCTGGCCAACCTGCCTCTCGACGGTGAGATTCAACTGCTGCGAGTAGGGCGTCTTCAGATTCCGATTGATGCCGAAGACGTTCTGCGTGGCCGTGGTGCCTACACTCAGGAAGGGATTGGGGAAGCTAAACCGAGGAACGCCGTTTGTGATCGAGTTGGTGAAAGATTCGCTCCCAGCGAATGGACCGCCCACCAGTTTGCCCGCCGCGGCCCCGTAAATCGTGTTGCCGTAGATCCCGTAACCCCCACGGATCACCGTTGTATTGTTGGAGAATGGCTTATACGCAAAGCCGAAGCGGGGATAGAAATTGTTCTTGTCGAAATCGACCAGGGTAGTGGGGTACCCGGCTTGGGAAGCAGTCGTGATGGGGATGTTTTTCGGGTATAGCGGGTTGATGCGGGCCGTGCTCGATACGACGATGGAGCTGCTCTGCCGATCAAAGGTGAATAAATCCCCGAACTTGTCGTAATAGGGGCCTTGCAGCTCCCATCGCAGCCCGAAGTTCAAGGTGAGCTTGCGGCTGAGCTTGTATTGATCTTGCGCGTAGAAGCTCCATATCGTGCCGCGCAGATAGCTTTCCGGCGTGGGAATAGTCCGGGAAGTGGTTTGCGGAATGCCCAGAAGGAAATCTGCATACCCAAAACCGGTATAAGCGCCGGTGAAGTTGTAAGTCCCGTACATGTCGTCGGGGAAGCCCCGGTTGCTGAACTGATCGCGAATGGCATCGACTCCGAATTTCAAGAAGTGCGACCCGCGGCTCACACTTAGATTGTCGGTGAATTGGAAATTTGTACTCACGTTCAAGGCGTTATCGCCATTAGTCACTGTTTGGGCGGTAGTAGTGATGCCCGTAGTATTGAAAATGGGCACAGCGTGTATAGGCTCGCCGACTCCGATGCCCTGCATGCCGATTTGTTTGATGATTTCGTAGCCATTCAATCTAGGAGTGGTTTCATCCCTCATGCGCGCCATTCCGGTGCGAAACTCGTTCATGAGCGTCGGGCTGAAGCTGTGAGTCCAGGAGAGCACGGCGCTGAGGCCGCTGCGGAGCTCGTCGTAACCTCCCGCGGGAGGCAGGTTGTTATTTTGGCCCAGCACCGGAAGCCGGCGGTTGCTGAAGCGCGCAAAGATCAAATCGTGCTCACTGAAGTTATGGTCGATGCGACCGTCGACGTGGTCGAAGTGCGTGTAACCGTGGGCCGGCAACTGGCCACGCCAATTACCCGATTGCAGACCGGCAGGTCCATAATTCGGCGGCGGATAGAAGAAGGCCTGGGTTTTTTGAGAAACAGGACTGATGCGGTCGGCGGGAATCCGGTTGTTGGGAAACGGCTGCCCTGTGGTCGGGTCGAGAATCGCTTTGGAGACGCCCGTACTGAAATCCCCGGTGCGCCAAGGCACGAGGGGGGTGTTGCCCACCAACACGGCGACCGCCGCCTCTCTGGAACCTTCATAATCCGCGAAAAAGAAGGTCTTATTCTTCCGGATGGGCCCGCCCAGACTAGCGCCAAAATCGTGGTAAACCCGAAAAGGCACGGTTGTCGAGAAGAAATTGCGGGCGTTCAGGCGGTTTCCATTGTACTGATGAAATGCTGTGCCGTGGAATTGGTTGGTGCCGGATTTCGTGACCACCGTAAAGGTAGCTGCCCTGGCAAATTCCGCTTGCGTGCCGGCCAGTTGCACGTTGATCTGTTCTATGGCTTCGAAGCTCGGCTGCACGGGACCTCCGCCGGCGGTATTGGTATACGCCATTACCGTGATGCCATCCACGGTCGGCGTCGTATCGACGCTGCGCATGCCGTTCATGGCAGGGTTGTTCGTGCCGGCGACTTTGCCCATCCCGGGATTCATGTAGGTGTACCCGTATATGCCAAAAGCACCCGAGGCGCGGGCGACCAGGGGCAATTGCTGCAGGTCCCTGTTCGTCTTGACATACGCCAAGGTAGCCGTCTCCGTGTCGATGACCGGCGCGGCGCCGACTACTTGCACCTCCGTCGCGGACCCGGCGACGCTGAGCTGCACATCGAGGCTCATCACCTGGTTTGCGTTCAGAACAAGGCCTGTTCGCTCGTAATCTTGAAAGCCCACCGCCTGGATACGGACACGGTACGTGGCGACACTGAGGTTGGGTACGTTGAAAACCCCGGCATTTGTTGCTTCGAGTCGCCTCTCAGTACCAGTGCCCTCGTTGATAACAGTCACCTTTGCGCCAGCGATCAGCGCGCCGGTTTGATCCGTAACTGTGCCCGTGATGGAGCCAGAGGTGGTTTGCCCTGCCGCAGGTAGAAGAAAAACAAGGCAGAGCAGAACCAAAGCTATACACAAAAATGACACTGTCGGTTTCATTTTGAATAGTACCTCGCTACAGCGGCGGAACTTGTCAAGAGTTTTGAGACGCCGGCCGGCATAATTTATTGAGTTTTCTTGTCTGAGTCCGGCGGGCCGGAATCAGGCTTGGGTGGCGGGTTGATCCAGACCTCGGTGGGCAGCGCAGGCGGCTGCGGAGGTTTCCGGACAAAGCGTTCCGGGTGAGCGGCATAGGCCGCGTCAAGGGTCAGTTGGCGGAGGCGGCGAACTTCCTCGGCGCGCTGATAATGCACGACCTCCGGGGTCAGCAGTCCGAGACCGGAGTGATGATGCTGGGTGTTGTACCAGGGGAAGAACTCCTGGCAAAAGCTCCGGGCGTGCTGCAGGGAACCGAAGCGATCCGGAAACTCGGGCCGGTATTTGAGCGTTTTGAACTGGCTCTCCGAGAAGGGGTTGTCGTCGGAGACGTGTGGGCGGCTATGGGTCTTGGTCACGCCGAGGTCGGCGAGCAGAAAGGCCACGGGCTTGGATTTCATGGCCGAGCCGTGATCGGCGTGAAGGGTGAGTTGGCCGGGAGGGATCTCGTGTTTTTCGCAAGTGGCGGCGATGAACTGCTTGGCCAGTTCCTTGCCCTCCCGATCGGCAATCATCCATCCGACGACGTACCGGCTGAAGACGTCGAGGATCACATAGAGGTAGAAGTAGGTCCACTTGACCGGCCCCAGCAGTTTGGTGATGTCCCAACTCCAGAGCTGATTGGGGCCGGTGGCCAGCAACTGGGGCTTCTGGTAGGGGGGATGGGTGAGCTGGTTGCGGCGTTCGCGCGTCTGGCCCTCCTGTTCCAGGATGCGGTACAGGGTGCGGATGGAGCAGCAGTAAACGCCTTCGTCGAGCAGAGTGCCATAGACCTCGGCCGGCGAACGGTCTTGGAAGCGCTCCGAATCCAGGTGGCCGAGCACGATGGCCCGCTCGGCGGCCGTTAGCGCTCGGGGCGGCGACGGGCGTTGGAGCGGCTCGGGCGGTTGCGGCGGCGGGTTTTGCAGCCGGTGCAAAGAGGCTCGGGAAACACCGATAGCCTCACAGGCGGCAACCGGGCCCAATGCGGGGACGGCCTGGGCGGCAGCGGTCATGAGTTGCTCCCGCCGCTGCCGGCCGCTGCCAACGGAATCCCCAACAGCAGCGAGACTTTTTTTTGAACTTCGATGATGAGTTCGGCTTGCGCCAGGCGTTGAGTCAACTGGCCGTTCTGCTGCTTGAGACTGCAAACCTGTTCAAAGAGAGGATCGTGCTTGGGCTTGGGGCCGCGCCGATGGGGGGCCAATCCCTGGTCGCGCTGCATGCGCCAGTTGGTGAGGTGCGAGGAGTAGAGACCCTCGCGGCGGAGCATGGCTCCGATGACTCCGGGTTCGCCGGGCGAATCAGCCTCGGCCAAAACGCGCTTCTTATAATCGGCGGTGAACTGGCGGCGATGGGCCTTCACCACCACCTCGGGGTCGGGCGCCGTTTTGGCTTCGCCTGGCGCTGCGCTCCGTTCCACCTCGCTCCGCTCGGCTTCACTCCGCGCAGCGCCAGGCGAAGCCAAAACGGGTGGGACCGGTACAACGCCATTCAACTTCTTATTCATGAGTATTTCCTTCTCCGCCCTCTACAGTAAACTCCGGTCGGGAAGGCGTCTCATTGATCTTGGCACAGAGGGCGGCGTCAAATCAAGGGGCCGCCCCC
>Ga0315273_10010679_pt1 | contig 11728 bp, 7 predicted proteins | sample YL17G02_0_MG_FD_205753 | JGI IMG/M metagenome (GOLD analysis project Ga0315273, IMG submission 205753) | Sediment microbial communities from Yellowstone Lake, YNP, Wyoming, USA - YL17G02_0 | ecosystem: Environmental > Aquatic > Freshwater > Lake > Sediment | place: USA: Wyoming | collected... | reverse complement strand
GGTCCGACAGCTTTCTCGGCATCAGCTGGGTGCAGAGCGGTTTCGATCCGGCGCTGGGCTTCGTGCGCCAGGACGGCGTGTGGCGGCACACCGGGCGGTTCGAGTGGAATCCGCGGCCGCGCCTGCCCGGCGTGCGGCAGCTCGAGTTCACGCTCCTGGAATGGGAAGTGTCGAACTACATCGGCGGTGGCCTGAACTACGCCAGCTACAACATGACGCCGCTGGGCGTGGAGTTCGAGAGCGGCGACGATCTCTTCATCGAGCTGAGCCGCGAGCTGGACGTGCCGCAGGAGTCGTTCGACGTGTGGGAGAGGGAGACGGCTTCCGGCGCGAGCGTGGTTACGATCCCCGCCGGCCGGTACGCCTGGAACCGCGCGATGGTGGGGTTCGAGTCGTCGGAGGGCCGCCCCGTGGGCGTGGAGTTCGGCGTCAGCGTCGGGCAGTTCTACACGGGCACGTCCACCCAGCTGGAGGGCGGGATCGACCTCCGCCTCGCTCCGCACGTCATCGCCGGTTGGAACACCGAGGTCGATTGGGTGCGCCTGCCGCAGGGGAACTTCACTGCGCGGACGATGCAGTTCCGGTTCGACTACGCCTTCACACCGCGCCTCGGCACCATGTTCTGGGTGCAGTGGGACAACGAGTCCGAGCGGGCGACCCTGAACGCGCGGATCCACTGGATCCCGAAGCCGGGAAGCGACGCGTACCTGGTGTGGGACAGCGCGTGGCCGACGGGGCTCGAGCGCGGCGGCATCCCGTGGCGGCGGCCCTCGCGCGGGGCGCTGGTGGGGAAGTTCGTGTACTACTTCCGCGCCTAGCGGGGCGCCCCGAGCATCGCCAGCGGCTCGCCGCGGCTGATGGGCGGCGTGCCCACCACGTAGAGCACCTCACCGGCAAAGGGCGCGCGGATCTCCGTGCGCCCTTCGCCGAAGATGTCGGTGAGGGTGCCGAGCAGTTCCCCCTCGCGCACCAGCTGCGCGCGTTGCACCACGGGGTGCCAGGTGCCGGTCGAGGGACTCCGCAGCACCTCGAAGCGGTGCAGGTAGGTCACCCGCTGGGGCATCGCCACGGTGCCGGGCAGCATCCGCAGCCAGCGCATCAACCGGAACGAGCCGTCCACGTTGGCCCGGATCATCTCTTCCGCGGGCTCCCCCAGCCAACCGTTCTCCGTCGTGATCGCGGGCTTCCCAAGCAGCAGGGCGGTGTTCGTGGTGTACACGCTCGAGGCGAAGTCCTTCGGCCGCGTGGTGTCCACCACGATGAGGTCGTGCCCGAAGGCGAGGATCATCTCGCGCTGGAGCGAGTCCACGCGCGCGTCCCGGCCGATGGGCGTCCAGTAGGCGTAGGGGCGCAGCGACTCGTTCCCGTCGCCGGCGTGCAGGTCCACGATGTAGTCGGCCCGCTCGATGACCTCATGCACGAGGGCGTACGCGATGCGGTCCGAGACCGTCCCGTCGGCGCGTCCGGGATAGACGCGGTTCAGGTTCTTCCCGTCCACCGGGCTGTAGTAGATGGTGCGCCCATAGTACGACGGCGGATTCGCGGCATGGACCAGGATGAGCGTCCCCGCGAGCTGCGCCGGGTCCACCTGCGCCCGCAAGCGCTGCAGGGCGAGGATGGGCTGTGTCTCGTAGCCGTGCGTGCCGGCGATGAGCGCGAGCGTCGGCCCGCTCCGAGCCCCGCGCACCACCGTGACGGGTATGCGCGTGGCGGAGTCCACGCCGGCGGGCACCTCGATGTAGCCGGACACCGACTGGCCGGCGCGCGCCGTCACGGCGCCGACGGTGAAGGGGGTCGGTTCCTGGGCGCGGGCCGGAGCGGCGGAGGTGGCGAGCGCGAGGAGGAGGACGATCGTCGCGGTGCGTGTCATGGCGAGCTCCGGCGATGAGGATCGGGCGCGGTGAATGACGCGGCCCCGCCCCGCAAGCGGGATGGGACGGCGGTGAGGCGGGCGGTCGCTCAGCCCGCCGCCGGCGTGAAGAGCCACGCCAGCGACCGCGCCCGCTCCTGCGCGGCGGCGAGGCTCCTGGGGTACCGGTCGCGGAACTCCGGCGGCAGCGCCTCGCGCAGGTGCGCGGGCTCGAGCACCTCCTCGCCGCGTCCGCGTCCGACGTCCATCGCCTGGCCCAGGAAGAGCGTCGAGCACCCGGTGTCCATCCGGTTGATCACCGTGCAGTCGAACCACGCGTAGCAGTCCTCGAGGATCGGGCAACCGGTGACGCCGATGCGGTACGCGACGTTTGCCAGCTTGTCCGTGTCGCGACCGCTCGCGAACCCGAGCCGCGGCACGTCGGGCACGATCGAGGCGCGGATGGCGCCGTCGGAGATCATCCCGTTGAGCTTGCCGTTCCGGGCGGAGGTTATCGCGACTACAGGCGTGGTGAGATTGCGGAGGAGGTCGTAGGTCTGGGAGGGATCCATGGGGAAGAAGATAGGAGGGGTTTGGGGTCAGGGGTTAGGGGTTGGGGAACGACTGTGCGCCCCTGACCCCTGAGCCCTGACCCCTAGCCCCCAGCCCCTCCCTCCCCCTACCTTCGCCCCGTGCGCATCCTCCTGATCGAAGACGATCCCGAACAGGCGCGGATCCTCGCCGAGGGCCTGCGCGAACACGGCATCGAGGTGGACCACGCGGCCACCTACGCGGACGGCCTCGAGCGGGCGCGCCGCGCGGCGCACGACGTCATCGTGCTCGACGTGATGCTGCCCGGCGGCAGCGGCTTCGAACTCTGCGCCGAGCTCCGCAGGCGCGGCGTCGCGACGCCCGTGCTGATGCTCACGGCGCGTGATGCTGTGGACGACCGGGTCGCCGGACTCGATGCCGGCGCCGACGACTACCTCCCGAAGCCGTACGCCTTCCGAGAGCTGCTGGCCCGGGTGCGTGCCCTGGCGCGGCGCCGGCCCGCGCTGGCGCCGCGGCAGGTGCGCGTGGCGGACCTCGACGTGGACCTCGTGACGCGCCTGGTGCGCCGCGGCGGCCGCGACATCGAACTCACCGCCAAGGAGTTCGCGCTGCTCGAGGTCTTCGTGCTGCACACCGGCGAGGTGCTGGACCGCGCCGCGATCACGGCGCACGTGTGGGATGAGAACCACGACCCGTTCACCAACGTCCTCGAGGTCCTGGTGCGCCGTCTCCGGCGCAAGATCGACGACGACTTCCCGCTGAAACTCATTAAGACGGTGCGCGGCGCCGGCTACCGGTTCGGGGCCTGATGGACCAGCTGCGCCGCCTCCGGCTCCGCCTCATGGCGTGGTACGCGGGCACTCTCGCGGTCATCCTCCTGGTGCTCGGCGTCGGGCTCTTCACGGCGATCGCGGGCCAGATCGACCGCGAACTGCGGGCGTCGCTCCGCCTCGCCACCCGCGAGTTGATCGGCGCGGCGCGGGTGCGGGAGATGGAGGCGCGCCAGGCGCACGGCGCGGTCGTGGATGCGGTGGACGAGCTCCACATCCCGGGCCGCAGCCTCTACCTCTTCGACGGCACGGTGCGGCTCATCCGACCGGACACGGCCGACACGGCGCTGCTGGCCGTGGCGCAGGACGTGGCCGCGGGGGGCGCGACCGACCGGTCGCTCGAGGAGCTGCGCGAGGGTCGGACGCTGGCGGTGCACGCCGAGCGGTTCAAGCTCGCCGACGGGCACTGGTACGTCGCGATGGCGGTGGCGGACCGCGTGGAGTTCGAGGACCGGTACGCGCTGCTGATCGCCGCCTTCGCCGTGGCGTCGCTGGTTGCGCTCGGGCTCGTCACCGGCGGCGGCGCGCTCCTCGCGCGCAAGTCCACGGCCCCCGTCCAGCAGGCCTTCGACCAGATGCGGCGGTTCATGGCGGACGCGGCGCATGAGCTGCGTACGCCGATCACCGTCCTGCGGAGCCGCGCCGAGGTCGCCCAGCAGCGCGCCCGCGAGCCCGAGGCGTATGCGGCGGCGCTCGCGGACATCGAGCGTGAAGCCGCGCGGATGGGCACCGTCGTGGACGAGCTGCTCACCCTAGCTCGTGCGGATGCCGGTGGGCGCGCGGTGCGGCGGGAGCGCTGCTTCCTCGACGACGTCGTGCTCGACGCGGTGCACGCCGCCCAGCCGCTGGCCGAACGCCGCGGTGTCCGGCTCGAGGTCGGCACCCTGGAGGAAGCGGCGGTCCTCGGCGAGCCGGAACTGCTCCGGCAGGCCGCGCTCATCGTGCTCGACAACGCGCTCAAGTACACGCCGGCCGGCGGTGCGGTCACGGTGACCGTATCGGCAGCCGGGGGCGGCCGTGTGCTCGCCGTCCGCGACACCGGCGTCGGCATCGCCCCAGACGTCCTGCCGCACGTCTTCGAGCGGTTCTACCGCGGCGGACCCGCCGAAGAGCGAGAGCCCGGGGCCGGCCTCGGCCTCGCCATCGCGCAGTGGATCGCAGACGTGCATGGCGCGGAGATCGCCATCCATTCCGAGGTGGGCCGAGGAACCGAAGTCACGCTGCGCGTCCCGGCCGCCGTGTAATCCTGCTGACAGGTTGGACGGGTAGCTTCCCGGGCCTATGACGACCATCGCCATGTGGTACCGAACTCGCGCCTGGATGCCGGTGCTGCTCGTGGCGGGCACAACCGGCGCAGGCGCTGAGCAGGAACCCGTGACGCGGGAGCAGGCCGTCGCGGCCGCGCTCGCTGCACCCGTGGCGCGTGCCCAGGCGCCTGCCGCGCCCTCCTCCGTGCGCGCGGGCCGTGTCGCGGGCCCGATGCGCCTCGACGGCATCCCCGACGAAGCGGCCTGGCGCGCCGCCGACTCCATCGCGGAGTTCCACCAGCGGGATCCCGCGGAGGGTCAGCCGAGCACGGAGCGCACGGTCGTGCGGTTCCTGGCCGCGGCGGACGGGCTGTGGGTCGCGTTCTGGAATTACGACCGGCATCCCGAGCGCATCGTCCACTCCCAGCTGCGCCGGGACGCGGACCTCGACTCGGACGACCACGTCAGCCTGTTCCTCGATCCCCAGCGCGACCGCCGCTCCGGCCACCTGTTCCAGGTCAACCCCAACGGCGCGATGTTCGACGGCGAGTACGCTGGCGGTGATGGGACGAACGAGGACTGGAACGGCGTGTGGGACGCCCGGGCGCGGATCGGTCCCGACGGGTGGACGGCGGAGATCTTCATCCCCTGGCAGACGCTCCGGTACCGTCGCGACGGCTCCGCGTGGGGGCTCAACGTCGCGCGGTTCATCCGTGACCACAATGAAGAGACGCTGTGGCGCGGCTGGCTCCGCCAGCAGGGGCTCCTCTTCACCGACGAGGAGGGGGAGTTGACGGAGCTCGGCGCGCTGCCGGCGCGGCGGCTCACCGAGTGGCGCCCGTACGCCGTGGGCTCGGCGGAGGACAACGTCCGGCAGTATGCCCCCGACGGCAGCTACACTCTCGAGGCCGATCGCCGCGCCGACGTGAAGGCGGGGCTGGACGGCAAGATCGCCGTGGCGCCGACGCTCACGCTGGACGTCACGGCGAACACCGACTTCGCGCAGGTCGAGGCCGACCAGCAGGTCGTGAACCTCTCGCGCTTCCCGCTCTTCTTCCCTGAGAAGCGGCCGTTCTTCCTGGAGGCGGCGGGCGTCTTCGACTTCGGGCAGGAAGGGCGCACGATCGCGTTCTACAGCCGGCGCGTCGGCCTCGGTCGGGGAAGCGCGCCGGTCCCGATCGATGCGGGGCTGCGCCTCACCGGCCGACTCGGGTCGGAGCGCATCGGCCTGCTCGCCGTACGCACGGGCTGCGAGCGGGAGGACGGCGTCCCGACGGAGGCGTGCGAGGACGCCGTGGATGTCGTCGCGCGGCTCAAGCACGATGTCCTCTCTCGTGGGTACGTCGGCGGGATTGTCACGGGGCAGGGCGGGCCCGGCGTACAAGGCACGCGGGTCACGGCGGGCGCCGACTACGAGCTGCCGTTTGTCGTGGGTGGCCAGAACCTGGTGTTCTCCGGCTACGCGATGGGTACGCGCGACAGCAGTGGGGCCCCCACGCGGACGGCCGGGCGCTTCTTCATCGACTTCCCCAACGACTGGTCGGACAGCTTCCTCGGCGTGAGCTGGGTCGAGGCGGGCTTCAATCCCGCGCTCGGCTTCGTACGGCAGACGGGCGTTTGGCGGCACACCGGGGCGTTCCGGTGGTCGCCGCGGCCGCACGTGCGGGGTCTCCGGCAGCTGGAGCTCAAGTTCATCGAGTGGGACGTCAGCCTGAACGTCGGCGGCGGGCTGAACAACGCGATGTACGAGATCCGTCCGCTCGGCGCCCAGTTGGAGAGCGGCGACAGCTTCGAGTTCAACCTGCAGCGGCGGGTGGACGTACCCGACGAGTCCTTCGATGTCTGGGAGAGGGACACTCCGGCGGGAACGCAGGTGGTGACGATCCCCGCCGGCCGCTACACCTGGAACCGGGCCGAGTTCCAGTTCGAGTCCTCCTCCGGGCGGCCGGTCGGTGTGGATCTCGGCGCGAGCGTCGGCCGGTTCTACACCGGCACCTCGACGCAACTGGAGGGCGATGTGAATCTCCGGTTGGCGCCGCACATCATCGCCGGCCTGAGCACTGAGGTCGAGTGGGTCCGTCTCCCGCAGGGGAGCTTCACCGCGCGGACGATGCAGTTCCGCTTCGACTATGCCTTCACGCCGCGCCTCGCCACGATGCTCTGGGCGCAGTGGGACAACGAGTCGGACCGCTTGACGTTGAACGCGCGCGTCCACTGGATTCCGAAGCCAGGGAGCGACGCGTACCTGGTGTGGGACAGCGCGTGGCCGACGGGGCTCGAGCGCGGCGGCATCCCGTGGCGGCGGCCGTCTCGGGGGGCGTTGGTGGGGAAGTTCGTGTACTACTACAGGGCGTAGGAGTCGGGGTGAAGACCCACGCCAGCGGCCGCGCCCGGTCCCGCGCGGCGGCGAGGTTCCCGGGGTACCGGAAGCAGTCCTCGAGGATCGGGCAACCGGTGACGCCGATGCGGTACGCGACGTTTGCCAGCTTGTCGCGCTCCCGACCGCTCGCGAACCCGAGCCGCGTCACGACGTCCACCTGGCCGCGGTGCAGGAGGTGCACCGCGAACCGGCCCGTTTCCGAGACGATCTCGTGCGTGAGGTGCCACTTGTGGATCTGGACGACCAGCTGTGGCACGTCGGGCACGATAGAGGCACGAATGGCGCCGTCGGAGATCATCCCGTTGCGTTGACCGGCGCGGGCGCAGGTGATTGCTACCACAGGCGTGGTGAGTGTGCGGAGGAGATCGTAGGTCTGGGCGGGGTCCATTGACCGAAGATAGGCCAACGGGCGTGCAGGCGCATAGGCGGACGGGCCGTGGCGCCACCGGCGAATGCCGCGCCGCAACCCGGGTCTCAGCATCGGTGCCCGGTCCGCCGTATCATTGTCCAGACGGATCCACCGCTCCCGCTTCGAGGGCGCATGAGCATCACCATCACCGCATTCCGGGCCTCGGCAGCGGTGCTGCTGCTGGCGGGCGGCGTCGCGCTCGCGTCCGCGCAGCAGCCCGTGACTCGGGAGCAAGCCGTTGCCGCGACGCTCGCCAACGGCCCGCGGGTCGCCCGGGCGGCGCCCGACGTCGCGGCGGCGCGTGCCGAAGTCACCGGTGCCCGCGCCTTCCAGAACCCCACCGCCCTCCTGAGCTACAGCGGCTCTGTGCCCCGGCTGCACGCCGAGCTGGAGGTTCCCCTCGACTTCCCGTGGCTACGGCGGGCGCGGGTCGGCGCGGCGCAGGCGTCCCTCGCCTCGGCGCGGTTCCGCTTCGCCTACGAGCGCGCCTCCGCCCGCTACGATGCCGAGGCGGCGTACGTGCTGGCGCTCGCCGTCGCGGAACGCGCGCGTCTCTCGACGCGCAGCGCCGTGGCGGCCGACAGTCTCCTGCGGCTCGCGCGGCTGCGGCGCGACGCCGGCGACGCGAGCGCCCTGGACGTCGAGCTGGCGACCGTGGGCGCCGGCCAGGCGGCCGCCGCGGCGGACGCGGATTCCCTGGCGGCCGTGGCGGCGCTGCTCGATCTCCAGCGGGTGATGGGCCGCGGCTCGGACACGGTGTCTATCGTGCTCGCAGACTCGCTGTCCGCACCCCTGAACCCTGACCCCCGGCCCCTGATCCCTGGCCGTTCTCCCCTGAACCCTGAACCCTGGCCCCTGCTCGTGGCGGCGGCGGACGCCTCGCTCCAGGCGGGCGAGCGCTCCCTCGCCCTCGCGCGGCGCAGCGTCTTCGCGGCTCCGAGCCTGACGGTGGGAGCGGAAGGCAGCGACCCCTCGGGTGCGGAGGCGGGTCCCCTCGCGCTGTTCGGCATCGCGTTGCCGCTACCGCTGTTCAACTGGAACGGCGCGGCCGTCCAGGCCGCGGCCGCGGCTCGGGACCGCGCCCGCGTCGAGCGCGACGTGGCCCGGCGCGAGAGCGAGGCCGCCGTGGCGGCGGCGCGCCGGGAGCTGCTGGCGGCGCTGCGGCGGGTGGAGCGCGACCGCGCGCTCCTCGCTGGCGCGCAGCGCGTGGCGGCGCTGTCGCTCCTGGCGTACTCCGAGGGCGCGGCGGCCTTGCCTGGTGTGCTCGAGGCCCAGCGGACCGCCCGCGAGGCGCTGGCGGCATTCGTGACCGACCTGGCGGCGGCGAACGTCGCGGAGGCGGCGCTACGGCTCGTGACGGCGACGGAGGATCGGTGAAACGGATCTCTGTGGGTGCGGCGGCGATCGCCGTCGTGGTGTGGGGGTGTGCGGGCGGCGGAAGCGAGGAGGAGGTGGGCCAGGCGACGGTCGGCGTGCGGACCGCTGTCGCGTCGGTGCAGGACGTGCCTCTCACGGTGGCGGCCCTCGGGACGGTGACACCGCGGCCGGGGCGCTACGCGGCCCTCTCCGCGCCCGCCGCCACGCGTGTGGCCCGCATCTTCGTGGTGGCGGGGCAGGCGGTGCGCGAGGGGGACTCGCTCATCGAGTTCGAGCGCGCGCCCTTCGAGGCCGCCGCCCGCAGCGCGGAAGCGGCGCTGACCGCCGCGCAGCGCGCCTTCGACCGGGCCTCGCGGCTCGCCGAGGCCGGTGTCGTCCCCCGCCGGGACGTGGACCAGGCGTCAGGGGACCTCGCCCGCACCCAGGCCGACGCGGTCACGGTGCGCCGCGCTCTGGAGCTGGCCACGCTCAAGGCTCCGATCGCCGGTGTGGTGACGGCGATGACCGCCGTCATCGGCGCGCCCGTTGACGTGTCCCAGTCGCTCGTCGAGATCGCCGATCCCACGGCGCTGGACGTGGTGCTCACCCTCACGCCGTCGGCGGCCGCGTCGGTGCGGCCGGGGGCGCCGGTAACGCTGGCGGCCGGCGAGGCGCCCGCCTCCGAGTCGCTCGGCAGCGGCGCGGTGGCGGATGTCGCGCCCGCCGTGGACTCGCTGAGCCGCGGCGTCGCGGTGCGGGTCCGCGTGCTCCATCGCCCCCGGCCGCTGCGCATCGGCGAGACGGTCTTCGGACGCATCGCCGTCGGGACGCACGCCGGCGCCGTCACCGTGCCGGCGGAGGCGCTGGTCCCGGATGGCGAGGGCTTCAAGGTCTTCGTGGTGGACAGCGCGGGCATCGCGCACGCCCGGCCCGTCACGCTCGGCGCTCGTACCGGCACGCTGGTGGAGATCGTGCGGGGCGTGGCGGCGGGGGAAGTCGTCGTGACGTACGGCGCCTACGGCGTCGATGAGGGCGCCAAGGTCGTGACGGCGCGGCCGTGACGCTCTTCGACCTGCTGGCGCGCCAGCGCCGCGTCATCTACCTCGGCGTCGCGCTGCTCGGCGCCGCCGGCGTCTGGTCGGCACTGCGCCTCCCCTCGGCGATCTACCCCGAGCTGGCCTTCCCGCGCATCGTCATCATCGTGCAGGGCTCGTCCCTCGGTCCGCGGCAGCAGGTGTTCAGCATCACGCGCCCGATTGAGGAAGCGGTGAGCCTGGTCCCGGGCGTCGAGCGCGTGGTCTCGAGGTCCATCCGCGGCGCGAGCGAGATCTCGATCTGGTTCTCCCCGCGCAGCGACATGACGATCGGGCTGCAGTTGGTGCAGGCGCGCGTGAACGAGGTGCAGTCGCAGCTGCCGGCGAACCTCGAGATCCAGGTCGAGCGCCTGATGGCGTCGGTCTTCCCGATCCTCACGTACAACCTCGAGGGCGGCGACGCCGCCACGCTGTTCGACATCGCCCGCTACCAGGTGAGGCCGGTGCTCTCCCGCATCCGGGGTGTCGGGCGCGTGGACATCCAGGGCACCGATGTCCGCGAGATCGAGGTCATCGCCGCCCCGGGCCGCCTCGCCGCGCACGGGCTCTCGTACGACGACCTGGCCGCGGCGATCCGGGAGGCGATCACGCCGGCGGCGGTGGGGCGGATGGGCCGCGATTACAAGCAGTACCTCCTGGTGACGGACGTGGAGGCGCACGGCCCGGACGACGTGGCGGCCGTCGTTGTCCGCCCCGGGCTCAGGGTCCGCGACCTGGCCTCCGTGGTGGCGGCGACCGAGGATCACGTGAGGATCGTCGCCGGCAACGGGAAACCGGCGGCCCTCATCAACGTCACGCGCCAGCCCGGCGGCAACACCCTCCAGATCGCCGACAGCGTGGCGGCGGCCGTGGCGTCGCTCGCCCCGCAACTGCCGCCCGGCGTCCGGCTCAAGCCCATCTACGACCAGGCGGGGCTCGTGCGGGATGCGGTGCGGTCGGTGCGCGACGCGATGCTGCTCGGCGCCGTGCTCGCCACCATCGTCCTCCTCCTCTTCCTGCGGCGGGGGCGCATCACGGCGATCAGCGCGGCGTCCATTCCCCTCACGCTGATCATCACGGTGTTCGTGATGCGGCTGTTGGGGCAGACCTTCAACCTGATGACCCTTGGCGCGATGGCCATCGCCATCGGGCTCGTGGTGGACGACGCGGTGGTGGTGACGGAGAACATCGCGCGGCACCTGCATCTCGGGGCGAACCGTGCCCTGGCGGTTCGCGGCGCGCTGCAGGAGCTCATCTGGCCCGTCACCACTTCCACGGTCACGACCGTCGTGGTCTTCCTCCCCCTCGGGCTCCTCCAGGGCGTGGTGGGCCAGTTCTTCATCGCGCTCTCGCTGACGCTCGCGAGCGCGGTGGTCGTGTCCTGGTTCCTCGCGCTCACCATCATCCCGCTCCTGGCGGAGCAGTACGTGTCCGCTGAGGCGCCTGAGGCCCGGGCCGCGCCGGGTCGCCGGGGCCCTCTCGCACGCCTCGTCCACGCCCTCGACGGTCTCCCCGTTCGCTACGAGCGCTCGCTCGCCGCCGTCCTGCACCACCCGCGCCGCCTGCTGGCGGCGGCGGCGCTGCTGGTAGTGCTGGGCGTCGTGGGCCAACGGCTGGTCGGGTCGGGCTTCCTGCCGGAGATGGACGAGGGGGCGTTCGTCTTCGACTACTGGACGCCCGGCGGCACCGCGCTCGCCGAGACGGACCGGCAGCTCAAGGTCGTCGAGCGGATCCTGGCGGACACGCCGGAGATCACCGGCAACTCGCGCCGGACGGGCGCGGAGATGGGGCTCTTCGCCACCGAGCAGAACACCGGCGACATCGTGGTGCGGCTCCGGTCCCAGCGCCAGCGCTCGCGGAGCATCTTCGAGGTGATGGATGACGTCCGCGTGCGCGTGAGCGTCGCCCTTCCCCGGCTGCGCTTCGAATTCGTCCAGATCCTCTCCGACTTCATCAACGACCTCGCCGGCGCGGCCCGGCCGGTGGAGATCAAGCTCTTCGGCGACCGCCTCGACTCGTTGGAGGCCTATGC
>Ga0315273_10010675_pt1 | contig 11730 bp, 7 predicted proteins | sample YL17G02_0_MG_FD_205753 | JGI IMG/M metagenome (GOLD analysis project Ga0315273, IMG submission 205753) | Sediment microbial communities from Yellowstone Lake, YNP, Wyoming, USA - YL17G02_0 | ecosystem: Environmental > Aquatic > Freshwater > Lake > Sediment | place: USA: Wyoming | collected... | reverse complement strand
AAGGCGGAAACAATGCCGGACATACTATTTGGCATAAAGGCAAGTGTTATGTCTTTAAATTAATTCCGTCCGGAGTATTTGGCAAGGCGCAAATTCATTTGGGTGCTGGTATGGTAATTGACCCTATTGCATTTCAAAAAGAAACCAAAACCATACCGAAAAATGTTCCTTTCTTGAAAAGATTGTCAGTTTCACCACATGCTGTTTTAGTTCTGCCAACTCATTTGATTCTTGATTCCATTTCAGAAAAAACAAAAGGAAATAAAAAAATTGGCTCAACCGGCAGGGGTATCGGACCAGCCTATACTGAATTTATTTCACGCAGTGCATTGCGTGTTGGTGATATATTTCAGAATGATTTTAAAAAACGTTATGAAGCGTTGTCTCAACAACATAAAAAAATTCTTCACAATTTTTATAAATATAAAATTAATAATAAAGAATTAAAAAAAAGTCAAAAAAACTTTTTTATAGGAATTAAATTTTTACATTCTCTTTCTATTGTAAATTCAGAAAATATTATCACAAAAACATTAAATAAGGAAAATAAAGTTATTGCCGAAGGCGCACAAGGAACACTGCTTGATATTCGGTTTGGAAATTATCCGTTTGTGACATCATCACATACCATTGCCAGCGGAGTCGGAACAGGGTTGGGCATATCTCCGTCACAAATTGGTGAAACAATCGGTATCTTCAAAGCCTATGTGACAAAAGTCGGCGAGGGTCCGTTTCCCACAGAACTCGGGGGAGAAAAATCCGCCATTTGGTGCCGGGATAAAAAATTTATTTACGAAAAAGATATTTTCCCGAATCCTGACCCGAATAGTAAAAATGAATTTGAACAAGGCGTGGCATTACGCAGGCTGGGAAATGAAATTGGCGCCGTCACGGGACGCCTCCGCCGCACAGGCTGGTTGGATATTCCATTAGTGCAATATGCGATAAATATAAATAATGCGACAGAATTAGTACTTACTAAATTGGATGTTTTAAATAATTTTAAAAAAATAAAAGTATGCACTTCCTACATAATTAACGGCCACGCCAAAGGTTTACCCGCCTTCGGCGGCGCCAGAGGCGACCAGGGACGGGCAGGTAAAAAAACTTCTGAGATTCCATTTGACTTATCGCGCACGAAAATAAAATGCGTGTACAAATCTTTTCCTGTTTGGAAAGGGAAGTTATCCGATTATGGAAAAAAATTACCCAGAGAAGCGTTGAATTACATTAAATTCTTAGAGAAAACTCTCGGCGCCAAGATTATTTATGTCGGCACCGGTCCGGAAGAACAGCAGGTGGTGGAACGATATTGGTAGTTGAAATTTATGCAACTAAAAATTTTATCTTGGAATATTTGGTATGATGGGCACTTTGATGAGATTTGTAAATTTCTTGCATCTTTCAATGCGGACATAATTGGATTACAAGAAGTAGTGCCAGACGATCCCGCTAGAGACACTATTGGCTTTCTAAAAAAGTTGGGTTATCATTATGTCTTTGCGCCGGTAAAAACGATAAAGAAAGACGGCAGAACTATGAGTAATGCTATTTTTAGTAAATATCCTATCATAAACAGCGAGACGTATGTATTATCGAAGACTAGTAGTCGTAATGCATTGCGAGCAGATATAAAAATTAGGGAAATTGTTTTGAATGTATTTAATACTCATTTATTACACACCCATCAACAACCATCGGAGATACAAGAACTTCAAATAGACAATTTAATAAAAGTTTTACCAAAAGAAAAAACTATCGTGATGGGCGATTTTAACGCCACACCCGAAAGCAACACAATAAAAAAAATGGGTGGAATACTAAAAAATACAGATCCAGGATTAATTCCAACTTGGAGTGTATATCCGGAAGGATGTCCAGTATGTAATCCAGAAAAAATTGATATTCGGTTAGATTATATTTTTGTTAGTACAGATATTAAAACTAATTTACCTAAAGTAGAAAATTCAAAAGGCTCAGATCATTTACCAATTTCGATCATAATTGAAATGATTGATCTCCCAAAATAGCGAAAGGGGGCCGTGACATGGTCCGTACCCCCTTATTTCCTCGTGATCTCATCTACCAGCGAACAGGTCATGGATGCGGCTCATTCGCTCCTCGGCAGTAATTTTCAGAGGACAAAAATTACTACTGAGGTCAAACACCTGATGGAAGAACTTCGTGCGCGCCTCGCCCCGCGGCGGCATGAATCGAAGAGCGAGCTCTCGAATAGCATCGGGGTTGTCGAGTGTCAGCTCCGCCAGAGCTACGCTGAGCTCCTTGTTGTCCGGAAGTGCTTGGAAGAAATTACGGACTCCGCCACCAAAAGCCTCTCCCATAACACTCCCGATCGCGGCGAGGATATTCGCCTCGCTGATCCCGGCGTCCTGAGCCAAAATGCTGAAACGGAGACGACGGAGGATACCGAGCGGGTTAAACTTGCGTTTGAGTTCCTGCTCGACAATCTTTGAGTCGGTCGGATTCGGAAAGTGGACCAAAAATTCCCCTTGATACTTCACCAACGGGGGAAAAGTGTCCACGTAGTATACCCGTCCATCTGGTCCTAGACAGAAATTTGATAGGCGGGCGTCAAGACCCACCTCTCGCTCTTTCTGGGTGAGAACTCCACTTATCGTGGAGAGAAGTTCTTTGAGTACTGCAGGCGTAGCCCCGCCCTCATGAAAAACTTCATCCAAATCGAGTCCGACGTACGGAGAGCACTGTATTGCCTTGCCCTCCCGTTCGACGAAAGTGTACGGTTCCGCCAAGAGCACCCCGAGCCCTCGGAGCTTCTTGCGGAAGTACATACTTGTCCGGTTAACCCAGCGAGCGTTTTGGGAATTAACGCTCTCCGGGCAAATTTCTTTCTCAACAATGACACCACGGCCATTGTTGATGCAGGTCACCAGGGCATACCTGGACTTTACCTGCCACACAACACCTGGCGTGGTTTTCATTGGGATCTCCTCTCAATCTAAAACAAGAACTTGATTCAGAGCTCAGTATGACTTAAATCCTTACTTTGTCAATAATATTAATTATTCAATAGATATTTTCATGTTAAAAAAACATAATTTGTCTTTAACTTCCACGTATTATAGTATATATCTATGATTTCACGGATATATGTGATGCCCAAAGTCGGGGATGCCAGAAGAAAATTGTATGCAAAATCTTTCCAAAAACTGGGACTTCAGGGCAAAGTCAAAGATGTACAACTCATTGATTCTTATCTTATTGCGCATCAATTTAAGGGCGATAAATTTTCAAAAATAGCGCAAGCATTAACCAATCCAATCTTGGAAAAGTTTTCTATTAACAAAATGCCCGAAGTTGAAGGCTTTGCTTATGCGATTGAAATCGGCTTCCTGCCCGGAGTAACAGACAATGTTGGAAGTACTGCAAAAGAAACTATCTCAGACCTGTTTCATCTAAAAGAGAAAAATAATTTGGCGGTTTATACTTCCAAATTTTTTTTAATTTCCGGATCTATTAACGAGGAAGATGTAAAAAAAATTGCTTTCTCGCTTCATAACCCTCTAATTGAAAGATCTTATATTGTCCCGATGCCTAAAGGGATCGGGATCCCGACTTCCCACAGGAACGTCGGGACCATAAAATTGCCTTTAAAAACTCCCGAAGTAATTTTGAGGAAAACTGCTTCGGTTATCAAAGTTTCACTTTCAACTCTTGCAAATGAAAAGCTCCAAAAAATTGGCCAGGAAGGCATAATGGATGAAACGGGTATGCGTCGCGGACCATTGGCTCTTGATTTATCTTCAATGAAAGTAATCCGGGAATATTTTGCAAAATTAAAAAGAGATCCGACGGATATCGAATTAGAATCGCTCGCGCAAACCTGGTCCGAACATTGTAAACATACCATCTTTGCAAATCCAATAGACAACATAAAAGACGGTTTGTATAAGACCTATATAAAAGGCGCGACAAATTTAATAAGAAAAAAGAAGGGGAAAAAAGATTTTTGCATTTCAGTATTTTCCGATAATTCCGGCGGAATAATTTTTGATAAAAACTTTTTAATAACGCACAAGGTTGAGACGCATAATAGCCCTTCGGCCTTGGACCCATTCGGCGGCGCTATTACGGGCATTGTGGGCGTGAATCGTGACACAATCGGCTTCGGAATGGGCGCCAAACCGATAGCCAATACTTATGGTTTTTGTTTCGGTGAACCAAATGACGAGCAAAAATTTTTCAGAGACAAGAATCTTGCGCAAGTTATGCTTTCGCCGAAAAGAATAATGGACGGAGTGGTCAGAGGTATTAATGTAGGCGGAAATTGTTCCGGTATTCCGACTCTTTCCGGTTTTATGAAATTTGATGATCGTTATCGCGCCAAGCCGCTGGTTTTTGCCGGAACCGTCGGGCTGATTCCAAGAAAAATCAATTTACCCGCCTCCGGAGGGTGGAAATTTTCTCATATAAAAAAAGCGCAAAAAGGCGATTATATAGTGGTTGTCGGCGGAAGGGTGGGATTGGATGGTATTCACGGCGCGACATTTTCTTCGGTTGCGATGGATTCTAATTCACCGGCTACAGCCGTGCAGATAGGAGACCCTATCACCCAAAAGAAATTCAGCGATAGCATAGTTAAAGAAGCGCGGGATATGAATTTATACAATAGCATCACGGACAATGGCGCCGGCGGACTTTCCTGTTCTGTAGCGGAGATGGCAAAAGAATGCGGCGGCGCAGAAGTTTTCTTGGAAAAAGTACCGCTAAAATACCCTGGCCTTCGCCCTTGGGAAATTTGGATTTCCGAATCGCAAGAACGCATGACGCTCTCCGTGCCGAAGAAAAAATGGAAAATATTTCAAAAACTAATGCGAGACCGAGGAGTGGAAGCGACGGTAATAGGAAAATTTACCGATTCCTCTAAATGCGCGGTGAAATATAAAGGCAAAAAAATCATGGACATATCCATGGATTTTCTGCATGAAGGCTTGCCAAAACATCAGCTGGTAACAATTCCAGTTATTCATAAAAATTCTGAGCCAGCACCCAATACAAAACTATCTTATGTAAAAATTTTGGAAAGTTTGCTGGGTGATAAAAATCTCAGCGGTTTTTCTTTTATCTCACAGCAATATGACCATGAGGTGCAAGCATCTTCCGTGCTGAAACCTCTCTCCGGGCGGGGCCGCATAAATACCGATGCGCAAGTTTTCCGTCCGGTTTTAAATTCAAATAAAGGCGTTGTGTTATCTTCCGGTGTTTATCCTTCATATGGAGATATCAGCACTTATCATATGGCCGCTTGCGCTATAGATACTGCGATTAGAAATGCAGTATCGGCGGGCGGCACACTTTCACATCTCGCTCTATTGGATAATTTCTGCTGGTGCTCATCTAATAACCCAGAACGCTTGGCACAGCTTGTCGATAGCATAAAGGCCTGCTTTGAATATGCCGTGGGCTACGGCACGCCATTTATTTCAGGCAAAGACAGTATGTTTAACGATTTTAAAGGTTATGACGAAAAGGGTAATCCTATAACTATTTCTATTCCGCCCACCTTGCTTATTTCTGCAATTGGCGTGATAAAAAATTTTTATAAAATTGTTTCGCCGGAATTCAAAAAAGAGAATGATATAATTTATTTATTGGGAGAAACTAATAATGAGCTCGGGGGAGGAGAGTATTTTAAAATGTTGGGCGCTGTTGGAAATAATGTTCCAAAAGTAGATTTCAAAAAAAATATTAAAACTTATCTGGCATTAGAAAAAGCAATTCAGAAAGAATTAATCGCTTCTTCGCTTTCTGTAACTTCTGGAGGATTAGGAATTGCATTAGCCAAGGCTTGTGTGGGAGGAATGCTCGGATGCAATGTTTCTATAAAAGATCTACCCGGAAACTTACACGGAGGAAACTCCTCCGTAGACTCCTCCGTAGATAAAAAACTGTTTTCTGAAAGCCAAGGCAGGATTTTAATTTCTGTATCTCCCAAAAATATTTCTGCCTTTGAAAAAGTAGCAAAAAATATTCCCTACACGAAGTTAGGGAGGGTTGTAAAAGATGGGAAATTTATTATTTCAAATGGAAAGAAAATAGTTGAAATAAATGTGAAAAAATTGTATGCCATTTATCATAATTTTTCAAATAAAATGAAATGAAAAACAATAAGCCCAAAGTTATAATTCTCTCCGGCTATGGACTCAATTGCGAAGAAGAGACAAAATTCGCTTTTGAGAGCGCGGGAGGAATTGCGAATATTGTGCACATTAACGACCTGATAAAAAAACCGAAGATGCTTTTGGAATATCAGATTCTGGCTTTTCCGGGAGGGTTTTCTTATGGCGATGATACCGGCAGCGGAAAAGCTTATGCTAATAAATTCAAGAATCATTTGGCTAAAGAATTGGCAGAATTCTTATTTCGCGACACTCTCGCCATAGGTATTTGTAACGGATTTCAAATAATGACTAATTTGGGAATTTTGCCTGGCGGTCTTACTTATAATAAAAATGGGCAATACCTAGACCGCTGGGTTGATTTAAAGACAAAAGGAAAAAGCCCGTGGCTCACGGGAATTAGAAAAATATCAGTCCCCATAGCGCACGGAGAAGGGCATTATGTTATTCCTTCCAAGGAATACAAAAAAATGAAAATGAATAAACAAATTGCTTTTGTCTATGCCAAAGGAGAAATTTGCAAGTTCCAAAATCTTGAAAAAAATCCAAATGGCTCGGACTATGACATTGCCGGCGTTTTAGCATATAATGGCAGAGTGCTTGGCCTAATGCCCCATCCGGAACGCGCGATGTTTTCTCATCAAAATCCAATGTGGCCCCGAAGGAAAGCAAGCTTCCTACGGGGCAGGCAAATGAATAAAAAAGTTCCCAAAGAGGGAGCGGGTTTGCAAATTTTTAAAAACGCAATCAAATATTTTATAAAATGAGTCAGGAATTAAAGGAAAAATGTGGAATCGTAGGCATATACGGTAAAGGGTTACCTGTTTCCCGATTGACGTTTTTTGCTTTATTTGCCTTGCAACACAGGGGACAAGAAGCATCCGGTATAACGACGAGCGACGGAAAAAAACTTCATACACATAAAGGCGCGGGATTAGTGGCTCAAGTTTACAAAGAAAAGGATATAGAAAATTTGAAGGGTTATTTGGGAATAGGACATAATAGATATTCAACTTCCGGCGGAGGAGCGCTAGACCATGCTCAACCGGTTGTAAATAGTGACAATTCTTTTGCTCTCGCGCATAACGGCAATTTGCCAAGCGTCAGAGCGTTGGAAAAATTTCTTTCTTCAAAAAAAACATTGCAAAAAAATCGTACGGACTCGGAGCTCATAGCTGAGGCTGTTGATTTTTATATAAAAAAAGGAGACCCGATAACTTCGGCAATTAAAAAAGTTTTTCCATTGATTACCGGCGCCTTTTCGCTGGTGATGATGAATAAAAATACATTAATAGCTGTGCGAGATTCTTATGGAATGCGTCCGTTAGCGCTTGGAAAAATCGGTAAATGTTATGTTATAGCCTCAGAAACCTGCGCGCTGGAAACCATCGGCGCATTATTCGTCCGGGAAGTAAATCCTGGAGAAATGATTGTGATAAATGGAAGTGGGTTAAAAAGCATAAAACTGGCAGAACCGAATCCGAAGCATGATATATTTGAATATGTTTATTTTTCTCGTCCGGACAGCGTATTGGCGGGTAAATTGATTTATGATGTAAGGAAAAACTTTGGTAAAGCCCTGGCCGGTGAGTGTAATTTGAAAGTCGACGCGATAGTGCCCGTACCCGATACTGCCATACCTGTCGCCTTGGGATACGGGGAAGTTTCCGGCATTCCGATTGAAATGGCCTTGGTGAAAAATCGTTATGTTCACCGAACTTTCATTGAGCCGAATCAGAAATCGCGCGAGCATAGTGTGGCTCTTAAGCTTATACCTCTCAAAGAAGTGCTTGGAGGTAAAAGAATTGCGGTAGTTGACGACTCTATTGTCAGGGGAACAACCAGCAAGAGATTAGTGGAAGCATTATTCAAAGCTGGCGCCCAAGAGGTTCATTTTTTGGTTTCATCGCCCCCGATTCGTTTTCCTGATTTTTACGGCATTGACACTCCGAGACAAAAAGATCTTATCGCTTCCAATAAAACAATTGAGGAAATTAGAAAATTTTTAGGCGCCACTTCACTTCACTATTTGTCTCTGGATAGTTTGATAAAATCCATCGGTCTGCCCAAAAGCCAGCTCTCTACCTCGTTTTTCACCGGCGAATATCCTATTGATTTAAAAGAACGACAAAGTGAAGTAAATTATGATGTTCCCAAAGACTAAATTAAAACTTGTAATCCTAATTTCCGACGCTGGTACCGGTACCAACCTTCAGGCTATAATTGACGGGATTGATGCGGGTAAAATCAAAGCTGAAATTTGTGCGGTGATTTCCGACAAAGCCGATGCGCCGGGATTGGAACGCGCGAGAAAGCATAATTTAAGAATTGAAATCTGTCCGGCCAAAGAAGCCCTGCTGCCGCTTTTGCAAAAATTAAACCCCGACTACATTTGCCTGGCCGGCTGGAAACAAATTATCTTGGACGAAGTAATTCTTGCTTTTCCAAACGAAATTTTAAATCTGCATCCGGGATTGATTCCAGACACAATTGGTGGCAGTGTAAAAAATCCCGACGGCACAAACGCGCTTTGGAATAAAGGAATAATGACCACCAAGGCCATCAAAAATTTCTTGGATCAAAAAGTCACTTTTGCCGGCTCTTCCATACATTTTTTAACCTTAAATTTTGATTTTGGCCCTGTTTTAGGGAAAACTTTTGAAAAAATTGAAACTCATGACAATATCGAGTCTTTGTATTCAAGGCTAAAGAAAAAAGAAAATCAGTTATACGTGAAAGTTCTAGAAAAATTAACAAAAGAAAAACAAAAAATTTTAATAATCGGAAGTGGGGGCAGGGAACACGCAGTTGGATGGAAAATAGCACAATCATCGCGAGCGGGACAGATTTTTTTTGCGCCGGGAAATGCAGGCACTGCGCAAATTGGCATTAATTTAGACATAAAAGCGACCGACATAAAATCTCTCATTGAATTTGCAAAAAAACCTGCCCGCCATGCTTCGCAAGGCGATGCGGGCGGGGAAAAAATTGATTTGACCTTGGCTCTGCCTGATGACCCGCTCGCGCTTGGTATTGTGGATGAATTTCAAAAAGCAGGCTTAAGAATCTGGGGACCGACGAAAAAAGCTGCGAAGCTTGAATGGTCAAAAGCATTTTCGAAAGATTTTATGCGTCGGCATAATTTACCAACAGCCAGATTTGAAATATTCAATAATTTTGAAAAAGCAAAAGAATATGTTGCGAAGCAATCTCTTCCAATTGTCATAAAAGCAAGCGGTTTGGCGCTAGGAAAAGGCGTAATTATTTGCCGAACTCTAGAAGAAGTAAATGAAACACTTGAAAATATGCTCGTAAAAAAAAGTTTTGGCGATTCAGGCAACGAAGTGGTGATAGAAGAATTTTTAACTGGTCCCGAGATTTCTATTCACGCTTTTACGGATGGAGAAAATTATAAAGTATTTCCTCCATCTCAAGACCATAAAAAAATCGGAGAAAATGACACTGGCTTAAATACCGGCGGAATGGGAACCATTGCTCCGTTGCCTTTTGTTACAAACGAACTTTTGCAAAATATTGAAAAAAATATCGTCGCCCCGACTATTGAAAAAATGAGTGCTGATGGTAATTCTTTTTTAGGATTATTATATCCGGGACTTATACTCACCAAAAACGGCCCAAAAATTCTGGAATATAATGCGCGCTTGGGCGACCCGGAAACACAAACTTATATGCGATTGCTGGATACGGACATTTTAGACATTTTTGACGCCTGCATTGATAGAAACTTGAATGAAATTGAAATAAGATGGAAAAATTTATCAGCCTGCACAATAGTGCTTGCTTCAGGTGGTTACCCGGGAAATTATGAAAAAGGAAAAGTAATTTCGGGCATTGACGAGGCAGAAACGCAACCTGACATCGTTGTATTTCATGCAGGGACAAAAATAGAAAATAATAAATTAGTTACCAATGGCGGGCGAGTGCTTGGAGTGAGCGCCACCGGCAACACTCTAAAAGAAGCGCTCGCTAAAGCATACAAAATCATAGAAAAAATTTCATTTGAAGGCATGCAGTATAGGAGAGACATTGGTAAAAAAGCGCTTTTACTTTCTAAATAAAAATGATAATATAAAAATATGAAAAACAACCCAAAAGTGGGCATAATTATGGGCTCGGATTCGGATTTGGAAATAATGGCTGAAGCAGCAAAGGTGCTTGAAGGATTTGGTGTATCTTACGAGATTGCGGTCGCTTCTGCGCACCGCGCACCGGAATTGGTGCACAAATACGCTACAAATGCAAAATCTCGCGGGCTCAAAGTGATTATTGCCGGCGCCGGAGGCGCAGCCCATTTAGCTGGAGTTGCGGCTTCGTTAACTACTCTGCCGGTAATAGGCATTCCAGTAAAAACAAAAAGTTTAGACGGACTTGATTCGCTTCTTTCTACTGTAAATATGCCTCCCGGGGTACCGGTGGCAACCGTCGGAATCAATGCCGCTAAAAATGCCGGACTATTGGCCGTGCAAATACTTGCTATATTTGATAAAAATCTGGAAAAAAAATTAACTATTTATAAAAAAAGGATGAGCAATGAGGTAAAAATAAAAGGTGAAAAACTTTCAAAAATTGGATATAAAAAGTATTTGGGGAAATAAATTATGACCGACTTTTATACAAAATCAGGAGTAAATATTAAAAAGGGGAATGAAGTTGTAAAAAGGATTAAAAACCATGTTGCTTCCACTCACACTAAAGCAGTATTGAAAAACATAGGTGGTTTTGGCGGGCTTTTTGAGCTTACGAATATCATGAAAAATTACAAAAATCCTGTTCTGGTTCAAAGTATTGATGGAGTTGGTACTAAGCTCTCTATCGCTAAAATGATGAAAAAATACGACACGGTCGGAGAAGATATCGTTAACCACTCTTGCAATGACCTACTCGCCATGGGCGCCCGGCCTTTGACATTTCTGGATTATGTCGCTAATGAAAAGCTTAAACCGAAAGTTGTGGAAGAAATAGTCAAAGGCATGGTAAAAGCTTGCAAAGAAAATGGCATAGCATTAATCGGCGGCGAAACGGCTGAAATGCCGGGCGTATATGCGAAAGGCGAGCATGATATTGCCGGATCTATCACTGGAATCGTGGAAAAAGATAAAATAATTACCGGAGAGAAAATAAAAAAAGGAGATATTATTTTGGGTTTTCCTTCAAGCGGACTACATACCAATGGTTTCTCGCTTGCGCGTAAATTGCTTTTTGAAAAAATGAAACACACCGTCAAAACAAAAGGGGCATTGTCGGGCAAAACAGTGGGTGAAACTCTAATGGAAGTTCATATAAATTATTGCAAACCAATTTTTGTGCTTCTAGACAATGGTATTGACATAAGAGGGATTGCGCATATCACCGGAGGTGGATTTATTGAAAATATTCCGCGAATACTTCCCAAAAACCTTGATGTAGAAATTCAAAAAGGTTCTTGGCCGATGCTGCCAATTTTTCCCTATCTGCAAAAAATCGGCAAAGTGTCGGAAAAAGAAATGTATCGCGTGTTTAATATGAGTATTGGACTGGTAATCATCGTGCCACCCGAACAAAAAGAAAAAAT
>Ga0315273_10010672_pt1 | contig 11731 bp, 8 predicted proteins | sample YL17G02_0_MG_FD_205753 | JGI IMG/M metagenome (GOLD analysis project Ga0315273, IMG submission 205753) | Sediment microbial communities from Yellowstone Lake, YNP, Wyoming, USA - YL17G02_0 | ecosystem: Environmental > Aquatic > Freshwater > Lake > Sediment | place: USA: Wyoming | collected... | reverse complement strand
ACGTGTGTGAGTGGTGCTCGGACTGGTATGGCGAGAATTATTACCGGAACAGCCCAAAGGATGATCCCGGCGGACCGGAGACAGGTGAATTCCGGTTGTTGGGGGGCGGCTCGTGGCGCGAGTTCCCTCTCGAATGCCGGTCGGCCTACCGCCTCGGGTTCATACCGGCGATCAGGATCGGAGACATCGGGTTCCGTCCGGTTGCTGTGGCTGTAGAGCCTTGATTACTGCTGCCGGCGTTAAAATGGCGACATACGCGTAGAATCCGGACCGGAGAAGGAGGTAAAAAGTGAGAGCTTCCAGAACGATTCTCCTGCCCCTGCTGTTTCTTCTGAGCCAAAGCTGTTACGTCCACCGAAGCTGCGCGGCCGAGACCGTTGCGGCGGATGTCACCATCACCACGCGCGAATCGAATACCTGGGACGCCTTCGAGCAACTCCGCAGGAAGAGACTGCGCGTCGAATGGCTCGGTATGGGACATAATGATCCGCGGCACGAGCTTGTAGTTCCCAATGAACTGCGCTTCAAGCCGGTCTCCGGTCGGGAGCTGGTCGAGGCGGTGGCCAAGTTCCGCGGGCTAAAGATCTCGTGGTTTAACGGCGGGATGACGGCCGTGCTATCTCACGGCGCGGACGAAGCGGAGGTCCTGTGCTTCCTGGCGGATATCAAGTCGGAGGTTCAGACGGTGCGCTCGGATGCGGCTTGGCGGGCGAGATTGATGGGAGACATGCGGGTTGTCCTGCCTCTGGCCGTTGCGGCGATGGATAAGGATGGAGAAGTTTCGGAGCGGGCGACGGGGAGTCTCATAATGCTGGGTTGGCCGGCCGTTCTGGCTATTGCGCCGGATGCCGCCTTCGCCCCTTTGGAGAAGCTGCTCTCAGACCAGGATGCCGGCTTGCGCTATAGAGCCGCTGAGGCGCTGGGGAGTGTCGGCGTGGATAAGGCGCTCCCACTCCTAGAAAAGGCGCTGGCAGACCAGGACGTCAAGGTACGCCGCAAAGCCGTTGGCGCGCTGGGGAGCATCGGCGAGGAGAAGACTCTGGCGCTCATCGAAAAGGCAATGGCGGATCAAGACAAAGATGTACGCTGGTTAGCCACTTCCGCGCTGGGGCGCGTGAGCGGGGAGAGGGCGCTGGCGCGCATCGAAAAGGCGTCGGTGGACCAAGACATCATCATGCGTAGTGGAGCCGCCTGCGCGCTGGAGTATATGGATGGGGAGAAGGCACTTCCATTCCTGGAAAAAGCGCTGGCGTCCCAGGACTTCTTCGTACGCAGAAACGCCGCTTGCGCGCTGGAGTACGCGGAAGGGGAAAAGGGGCTCCTACTCCTAGAAAAGGCGCTGGCGGACCAGGAGGAAGACGTGCGCAAAAACGCCTCTTTTGCGCTGGGGCGCGTGGGCGGGGAGAAGTCACTCCCACTCATAGAAAAGACGCTGGCGGATCAGAACTCCAGGATACGCAGGAACGCCGCTTCCGCGCTGGGGCGCATGGACGGAGAGAAGGCCCTGGCGTTATTGGAGAAGGCGCTGGCGTCCCAGGACACCGACGTGCGCGGAGGAGCCGCTTCCGCGCTGAGGTACGTGGACGTGAAGAAGGCGCTCCCGCTCATAGAAAAATCGCTGGCGGACCAGGACGCCGATGTGCGCAGCGGAGCCGCCGAGGCGCTGGTGAATGTTGGCGGGGAGAAGGCGCTGGCGCTATTGGAGAAGATGCTGGCGGACCGGAACTCCAAAGTGCGTTATGGAGCCGTTCACGCGTTGGGGCAGATTGGCGGGGAGAAGATTCTGGCGCCCATCGAGAAGGTGCTGGCGGATCAGAACGCCGGCGTGCGCCAGGGAGCCGCTTCCGCGCTGAAATGGGTGGGCGGGGGGAAGGCACGCGACCTTCTGCTCAAGCGCCTGGCGGAGGAGAAGAATCCGAATGTGTTCTTTATCATCTCAGAGTCCCTACGCTGGAACTACGGCCGCGACCCGGAGGTGGATAAGGCGCTGAAGGATGCCGAGGCCAAGCGGCGGGGGCCCGCGCCTGCACCTGCACCTGCGCCCATACCCATGCCGCCGCCGGATGTATTCTAGGGTGGGCCTGCGGTCTTCTGTGGTAGAAACTCGCGGACGCTCGTGCCACTACAGGACGTTTCGGCACCCATAACCGCCTAGTCAACCAAGAAATGCCGGCTTACACAACGGGAGGCATTCATGAGGGCGCTTGGAAGACGGGAAACCGCGGCGCCGTTGCTTGCCGCGCTGATTTTCGCCGCGCCGCTCGGCGGTTGTACAACGGAATCCGCGCCGGGGGCGTCGCCGGTCCGGGTCCAAAAGGCCGTCAAGCTTGCCGATCGCAACTGGGATGCGTTCAACAAGGCGCGGATCGAGACGTTCATCGCCACCTACGGCAAGAGCAGCCCGAAGTACAACCCGGCCAAGCCGCCCTATGCCGTCTTCGACTGGGATAACACCATGGTCTTCCTTGACGTCGAGGAGGCAACCCTCGTCTATCAGCTCGAGAACCTCCGCTTCGCCATGACGCCCGATCGGATGGACAGAGCGCTGCGCATGGATGTGCCGAAGGGCAGCTTCGTCAAGGAGTACAACAACACCGCCGGCCGGCCGGTGAATATCGACATGGTCGTTTCCGACGCGGTCGAGAGCTATCGCTGGCTCTACGACAACTACAAGGGGCTGAAGGGCAAGCTGCCGCTCGATGAAGTGAGGAAGAGCCCGCACTACGCGAACTTCACGGCCAAGGTCCGCTACATGTACGAGGCCATCGGCGATACTTTCGACGTGTCGGTCGCCTATCCGTGGGTTCTCTACCTGTTCACCGGCATGGACGAGCGGCAGGTTCGCCGGCTGGTCGATGAAACGATCGAGTGGCAGAAGACGCAGCCGATCGAGAAGGTGAAGTGGGATAGCCCAACGTCGCTGCCCGGGGAGGCCGGCGTCGTCTCGGTGAGATGGAAGAACGGCCTGCGGCCGATACCGGAGATGCAGGACATTTTCAAGGCCTTCCGCGACGCCGGTATCGATGTTTGGGTCTGTACGGCTTCCTTTGTCGACGTGGTCAAGGAGATTTCGTCGAATCCCAAATACGGTTATAACAACCCGGCCGACCGCGTGATCGGCATGGAGCTGGAGCGCGACGCGGACGGCGCCATTCGGACCGAGTTCCGTCGCGGTTACGCGCAAACCCAGCAGAAGGGCAAAACCAAGGCCATTGAGCGGTTCATCGTGCCGAAGTACGGCTGCGGCCCGATCTTTGTCGCCGGCGACAGCGAAGGCGACATGAACATGATGCAGGACTTCGCCGACACCAAGCTGGTGCTGATTGTCAATCGCCTGAAGGGCAAGGACATCGCCGTGCTGTCGAAGCGGGCGGTTGAATCCTACGGCAAGCCGGACGCCAAAGTCCTGCTCCAGGGCCGCAACGACAACACCGGTGAATTCGTGAAGTCGCAGGCACACATCAAGTTCGGCGAAAGATAGGAGATTTGCCCCCCCACCCCCACCCCCACCACCCCTCCCAGGGGGGCAGGTCAGGCACGGTTGGTCAAGAGCTAGGGCCCCTCGTTGTAGAAGACGTAAAGCCCGTCCTTGCCCGGCGCGACGATGTCCAGCCACCCGGTGCCGCGCAGGTCGGCGATCTGGAAGGAGATGCCGCAGCCCTTGCCGGTCCGGATCTGGCCGTAATCGATCACCTGCTTGGCGAAGCCCTCGCCGGTCCACTTGAAGTAGTAAAGGCCCAGGTCATCGTACTCGCCCGGGTCGTTGCCGCAGTGGGCGCGGTGGCGCTTGCCGGTGACCAGCTCCGGCTGGCCGTCGCCGTCGAGGTCCACCCACTGCATGTCGTGGTACTGGGCATTATGGGGGTCGATGGGGTGCTTCTTCCAGGCGCGCTTGCCGTCGGCGCCGACGGTTTGCTCCCACCAGTCCAGCCCGTAGCCGTGGCCGTTGCCGACGATCAGATCGTTCCTGCCGTCGCCGTTCACGTCAACCACGAGAATCGGAACGCTCGAGGCCCAGGGCATCAGCTTGAAGTCCGGGTGATAGACCCATCCGCCCTTGAAGGGATCGGCGGGCGCCTCCAGCCAGCCGTGGTTCATGACGACGTCGCCGCGGCCGGAGCCGCTGATGTCCCCGAAGCCCAGGCCGTGTCCCTGGTTCTGGTCGAAGATCTTGTGGGCGGCGAAGTTGCCCGTCCCCTTCCCCGCGGCATCGGTGACAAGTTTGTAGACCACCAGCGGCCCGTTCGGGGTGTTGGGGACGATCTCGACCTGGCCGTCGCGGTCCACGTCCCAGGCGCGGGTGGTCTCGATGCTGCCGGTCTCGGCGATGACGTGCTCGGGCCACTCCTTCTTGGGGTCGCCGGGGTTCTCGCGCCAGCGCAGGGTGTTGCCCCACCAGCCGCCGGTGATGAAGTCCAGGCGGCCGTCGCCGTTGACGTCCAGCGGGATGGTGGAGAAGTCGTCGAAGTACTCGCCCTCGGCGCGCACAGGCCCGACCGGGTGGGCCTTCTTGAAGTCCGGCCCCTGGTACCAGTACGCGCCGGAGACGATGTCCAGGACCCCGTCGCCGTCGACGTCGAAGACCCCGGCGGACTCGTAGCGCTCGTCGGCGATCAGCATCTTTCTCCACTTGAGCGGCATGGTTCTCTCCTTGGCTATGAGCCGAATCCCCCGAAGCAGACCTTGCGGAGCTCCCCGGCGGCGTAGCGGAAATTCTCCCAGGACACGTCCGGCGGGATGAGGTGGTCGAAGCCCGGGACGTAACGGCCGCGCTCGGCCATCCGCGCGGCGCGCTTGACCTCGCGGTCGATCTCGGCGCGGCCGGCGGCCAGCGCGCGCTTGTCCAGCCCGCCGATGATCCCGAGCTCCGGGTACTTCGCGCGGTACTCCAGAATGTCGCAGCCGGCCTGGACCTCGAACGGGAAGAAGACGTTCACCCCGTGGCGCATCATCACCTGGACGAGCTCGCGGCAGTCGCCGTCGGTGTCCACCGAGATCAGCCGGACGCCGTGGGCGCGCACGAAGGCGGCGATCCGGTCGTAGCCCGGCATCATGAACTCCTCGATCATCTGCGGGGAGATCAGCGACCCCTGCCGCCCGGACATGTCCTCCCAGATGTGGATGTGGTCGATCCGCACCTCGGCGGCGGCGCGCTCCCAGAGCGAGAGCCACAGCGTGACGAGGCGCTCCATCATGTCGCGGACCATCTCCGGCTCGGAGTAGAAGCCGACCAGGAGCTCCTCCGCGCCCAGCAGGTCGCGCGGCGTGCCGAAGACGCCCCAGGGGAAGCCGCCCACCTGGACGGCCTCGCCGGTGCGCGCCAGCCGCGCGCGGAAGGCGGCCCAGTCCTCGGCCAGGCGTCCGGGCGCGGCCGGATCGAGCCGCTCGCGCTTCAAGCTCTCCCAGTCGGCGGCGGTCTTGACCGGGTAGTCCAGCCACTGGGGCATGGAGCCGCCGTCGCGGCGGTTTCGCGTGGTGATGCCGCGCTCGTTGCGGGCGACGACGAACTCGTCGGTCTTCTCAATGATCTCCGGCGGGAACTCCGGCCAGATGCCCGGGCGCATCGCCGGGATGGCGAAGCTGGCGTCGAAGCCAAGCTCGCGCTCCGGGTTGAGGTCGGGCCGGCCGGTCTCCTGGCGCCAGCGCGCGAGCGTCTCGCCCCAGGGGCCCCAGCCGATGCCCACGCCGTTGGGCAGCCGGTCCACCGGCTCGCCGGCGAGACAGCGGACGACGCGCTCGCCGCATGCGGTGTCCATTGCTTTCATGCGCCCTTCCACAGCCGGATGTACTCGCGGGCGATCTTGAGGTCTTCGAGCGCCTCGGCGGCCTCGCAGGGGGGTTTGCGCTCGCCGCGGATGGCGGCGACGAAGTTGGCCGCCTGCTGGCGCATGGCGTGGACCCAGGGGAGATGGGGCGCGACCGTCTGGGGCACGGTCTCCTTGCCGGGGTCCTTGAGAATCTCCACGCGCCCGGCGCGGTTGGAGGCCAGCGGCGCGGGCAGCGACAGCTTGACGTAGCCCTTCTCGAAGGCGGCCAGGGCCGACTCCTGCCAATCGATGGTCGTCTGGTAGGGCGACATCTCGATGACGCAGGGGACGCCGCTCGTGCTCTGGCCGGCGAAAAGAACGCCCGATGGGTCGGCGAAGGTCACACGGTACGGCTCGCCCAAGAGGTGGCGCATCAAGTTCACCTGGTGGATGTAGTAGTTGACGAAGGCGGTGTACCGCTTGAAGAGATCCGGGCTCATGTCCGGGGCCGGCGGCTCCCATTCTAGCTTGGGCGGCGGGCCTTCCTCGCGCTTGATGAGGTCGGCGAAGCCCCCGGCGATCCAGTCGCCCGCGGGCATGGTGATCCGGAGATACTTGAGCTTGCCGAGCTCGCCGCCGGCCTTGAGGCGGTCGATCTCCTTCTTGGCGTATTCGGTGGCCGGATCGCTGCGCTTGTGGTAGCCGACCATCACCCAGGTTTTGCTCTCGGCCAGCGCGTGCAGGATCTCCTCGCCCATGGCGATGGAGCCGGCCAGCGGCTTCTCGATGAAGACCGGCACGCCGGCCTTCAGGAGTTCCGGGACGAGCACGCCGTGACGGTCGAAAGGCTGGCTGGCCACGATGCCGTCGAGCTTCTCCTTGGCGAGGAGATCCTCGTGGGTCTTGTAGACCTTGGGGATGTTGTACTGCCGGGCCACCGCGCGCCCGGTGTTCTCGCGGATCTCCGCCAGGGCCGCCACCTCGCACTCCGGGAGCACCGCGTAGTTCCTCAGGTGGGCGCACTGGCCCATCCCGCCCACGCCCACGAAACCGATCTTCACCTTCTCGGCCATTGGAGCCTCCTCCCGATCCGGTCCGCCTGGGTCACTTGGTCTCGCGCTGGGCCAGCTCGCCGAAGCGGTTGGCGATGGCCAGCGCCGGGTCCACCGGCACGTCCACCGGCTTGACGTTCTTGGGTATCTTGATCGCCGGGACGGCGCGCAGCCGCTTGCCCTTGAACTGCGGCAGCCACTGGCGCTCGGCCGCGAGGAGGTCGGCGGTCAGGCGCCGGGCCTCGTCCAGGGTGCACACCGCCGAGGTCAGCGGGTCGAGCGCCACCGCCTGCATGGCGAACTCCGGGTCGCCGGAGAGCGCGGACTCGACCGCCAGGGTCTGAACGTTGATGTTGGTCTGGTTCAAGGCGGCGAGCTGGGCGGGCAGCGCCCCCACGCGCGCCGGGTGCAGCCCGCGGCTGTCCACGAACACCGGCACCTCCACGCAGGCGCCCGCCGGGAGGTTGGCGATGTAGCCGTCGTTGCGGACGTTGCCGTTGAGGCGGAAGGGGGCGCCGGTCTCGACCGCCTCCAGGATGTAGGAGCAGTACTCCACGCTGCGACGCTCGATCTTGGGCGACTCGTACTTGAGGTAGTCCACGCCCCGGTACTTCTTGTCGAGCATGGCGCAGTACTGGTAGTAGGCGCCCGAGGCGCCGCCGAAGCCGGGCTGGTCGCAGTAGAGCTCCAGCGCCCGCTTGCTCGAACGGAACCAGGGCAGGTACTCGGAGAGGTGGCCGGTGCTCTCGGTCATGAAGTAGCCGAAGTGGCGCAGGACCTCGCCGCGGACCTTCTCGTTGACGTAGTACTCGGGCTTCTCGAAATTGACGCGCAGCGTCGGGTAGAGGTCGCGGCCGGTGCCCTTCTCGCGCAGCTCCAGGAACCAAGCCATGTGGTTGATGCCCGCGCAGAGGTAATCCACCCGCTCCTTGGGCACGCCCACGTAGCGGCTGATCAGGTCGAGCGTGGTCTGTACGCCGTGGCACAGGCCGATGTAGGGCGCGTCCGAAACCCGGCCGAGGGCCAGGCAGTTGGCGCCCATCGGGTTGGCGTAGTTGAGCAGAATGGCGCCCGGGCAAAGCTCGGCCATGTCGCGCGCGATCTCGGCCAGCACCGGGATGGTCCGGAGCGCCCGGAAGACGCCGCCTGGCCCCAAGCTGTCGCCGATGCACTGGTCCACGCCGTACTTGAGCGGGATTTCATAGTCCATCCTGAAAGCGTCCAGCCCGCCGACCTGGACCATGACGATCACGTATTTGGCGCCTTTCAAGGCCTCGCGCCGGTCGAGCGTGGACCAGACTTTGGCCGGGAGGCCGTTCTCCTTGACCATTCGCCTGACGAAGGCCTCCATGCGATCGAGCTTGGGTTTGGTTCGGCTCATCAGGCAGATCTCGCTGCCCCGCAGAGACGGGGTGGCCAGGATGTCGTTGGCGAGCGTCTTGCAGAAGATGACGCTGCCGGCGCCGATCATCGCGATCTTGGGCATAGTTTGACTCCTTTTGCGCTTGCGTCCGGCCGCCGGCCGGCCTACAATGGCCGGCATCGACGCCGCTCTTACGCCTAATTTAACGCGGTGAGGAGAAAGGCGCAATGGCTGAGGTTGCTTACTTTTGCCGAAAATTGCTCATATAAAACACCTTCCCGAGCCCTCCCGGGCGGCGCGGTTCATCGGTGCCGGGCACGTCCGGCCGGACCCGACCTGGGCAATGCGGGCGCACTCGCACGCCTTCCACGAAATCATCGCCCCGGTGCGCGGGAAAATGCATGTCGAGATGAAAGGGCGGACGTTGACAGCCGCGGCAGGCGAACTGCTCGTCTACCAGGCCGGCAACGCGCACCAGGAGTGGTCCGACAAGAAAAGCCCGGTCGATATGTATTTCGTGGCCTTCGAGCACCCGGGCCTGGACGCGCCGCTGCCGCCCAAGCTGCGCGACGCGCGCGGGCGGGTGGCGCTGATGATTTCATGGCTGAGCCGGGAGGACCGTTCCGCAAGCGAGCTTCAGCGGTCGGCGGCCTTGGGGCTTCTGGAGGCCGTGGTGGCCGAGATGCTGCGGCTGACCGCGGAACGCGAGGTCAGCCCGCTGGTCGCGCGCACGCGCGAGTTCGCCCGCGCGCACCTGGCTGAAAGTCTCGCGCTCGACGACCTGGCCGACTACGCGGGGATGAGCAAGTCTCATTTCGCGCGCCGCTTCCGCGCGGCGGCCGGGTGCACGCCCATGCGCGACCTACGGCTGCTGCGACTCGAATACGCCAAGAACCTGATCCTGACCACGGACTTGCCGCTCAAAGCCATAGCGCCGCTGACCGGCCTTGGCGACGAGTATCACCTTTCACGGCTGTTCAGGAGGCACCTGGGTTTCACGCCCGGGTCGCTCAGGATCGCCCCGGGCCGGTAGGGCGCCGGCGGCGTCAGGACTTCCAGCGCTGGGACTCGGCGCGCATGGCCCGGCGGACGCGGAGCGCGCCGAGGCCACCGGTAAAGCAATGGTCCACAGCGCCTAATTCGGGATTATCGGCAAAAGAGGCCGCGTCATAACTCCACGGCCTCTCTTAGTGTTGGCTGGTGGGCGATACTGGGCTCGAACCAGTGACCTCCTGCTTGTAAGGCAGGCGCTCTAGCCGCTGAGCTAATCGCCCACGCGCAACCCATTATAACGTCGATCGAGCCCCAAGGTCAAGAGCTTTTTCCCTTGACCGCCGCGGCCGGATCCTGTAGACTCTATCCGCAACCCGGGAAATCGGAAATCCAATGAGACTTCCGGCGATGCTCTCCGCTCTGACGATCGCCGCGGCCTGCGCCTGGGCCTCGGGCGAGGAGCCGTCGGTCTCGATCGACGGCCGGCGCTACACGGTCGACGCGCGCAAGGCGACGCTCCGCATCGAGGCGGCGAGCTTTGGCGAATCCGAGGCCCAGTCGGCCGGCCGGGTCTTCCCGAGCTACGCCGAGGCCGCGAGCGAGGCCCGGAAATACGGCATCCCCATACTCCCCTCCCTCGGCGGATTCGAGGCCGACGCCCGGAGGATCGACGAGGGCTTCCGCGCGGCCGTCGAGCTGGTACTGGACCGGGGGAAGGAGGGGGTGACGATCGGGAAGCGGGAGTTCCTGGCCAGGCTCCTGGGCAAGCTCCTGGAGACGGAGGCCTCCGCGAAGGGCTACGTCCACGACGCGGCGGAGCTCGCCGCGGTGTACGTGGCCGCGGGCCTGGCCGCCGGCGGCCAGACGCCCGAGAATCTCCCCCCGCGGGTCCGCGGCGCCGTCGCGGAGTTCGCCGAAGGCCTCCGGTTCATGCCCGAATTCAAGCCCGCGGGGATCTATACGCGGGACCCGAGGCTGATGGAGATATGCCGGCGCGAGGTCTACTTCCGCAGGGGCTTGTCCTTCTCGTCGAAGCCCGCCGGGCTGGGGGCGATCATGCTCATCGTGAAGAGCATCCGCGCCGACGGAGTCCTCGCGCGCGAGCACGCCTTTTTCACCAGGGCCGCCGCGATCATGATGAATCCCTCCCCGACGCTCTCGGTCGAGGACCTATCCGGCACGATCCCCCTCGCCGGGCCGGCGGCGCCGGAGGACGCCGAGGGGTGGCGGGAGCGGGTGAGCCTGGCGCCGCGCTGGGTCGAGCTGGAAGAGGAGCATGAAAAACTCGGGCGCGAAATCCTCTTCACCCTCCTGCCAGGCGCCAGATCGGTCCAGGAGGACCTCTTCGCGAAGACCGCCGCGAATACCGACGGCCTCATCATGGCGATCCGGTCCGGAGAGGCGGATCTGGCGCCCCAGCCGGGATCGGGCTGGTACCAATACCGCCACTTCGCGCTCCAGGGCCTTATCAATCCCGAGGCGACGCCCGAGGCCAAGAGGATCGACTTCGGCCCCGAGTACAGGAAGCGCATCGAGAAGGCGTCCAAGTCCATCTCGGAACCGAAGACGGAGGCGCCCGCCGCGGCGACGGGGGCGACGGGGGCGACGGGGGCGACGATCTCTCCCCGCCTGAGGGTTGAGCCCCTCCCCAGCGCCTACCTGCGCCTGGCCAGGGGCTACCGCTTCGTCCGGACGCAGGGGGCGCGTCTATTCGGAGAGAAGGCCTTCTCGGAGATCAAAGTCCTGCGCGAGGATGGGTCCTTCGATGATGCGCCGGCCGCGCAATCCCTGATGAAGCTCGAATCGGCGCTCTGGGGCCTGCACATCATCGCCTGCCGGGACCTGGCCATGCCGGACCAGGCGGCGGACCTTTCGGCCGACGAAAGGCGCGAAGCGATCGCGGCCGCCGAGGAGCTCCTCGGGAGCGGCGCCTTCTCCGAGGCCGACGCGCGCTCGGTCGCCTCCGCCTTCGCGGACGAATCCGGCGCCACCTACTGGTCGACGATCGGGGTACGGCTCGTCAAGGTCCGGGTCGGCTATCTGGAGCCGCCGCAGCTCCTGGACGAAGAGGGGCGTCCCGCCGAGGTCAAGGCGGCGACCGCCCCGGCCGAGTACCTGATCCCGACGGACGCCTTCTGCGAATTCAAGTGGGCGCCCGGCGCGCTCCCGCCGACCCAGGAGGAGTTCAGGAGTCTCTGCGGCGCGGCCCCGGCCTCCCCCGAGCGGATCGCGGCGGCGATAGGATCGGCCGAGCGGGTCATCCACCGGCCGGGGAAGGGGCTCCTGGGGGTGCTCTCCATCGGCGGAATACTCCTGGTGGTGGGAGGACTCGCCGCCAGACGCCGCCACAGCGTCCTGTAGAGCCCATGAAACTCTCGAGGGACGCCGGCGCGCTCCTGGCCCTCCTCTCGGGGGCGATCCTGGCGGCCTCCTTCACCCTCTGGGACTCGCCTATACCGGCGTACTTCGCCCTCGTGCCGCTGCTGGCGGCGCTGGAGGGAGCGACGCCGCGGAAGGGGCTCGCCCTCGCGGGACTCTTCGGCCTGGCCTTCTTCGCCCCAAGCCTCTTCTGGATG
>Ga0315273_10010671_pt1 | contig 11732 bp, 12 predicted proteins | sample YL17G02_0_MG_FD_205753 | JGI IMG/M metagenome (GOLD analysis project Ga0315273, IMG submission 205753) | Sediment microbial communities from Yellowstone Lake, YNP, Wyoming, USA - YL17G02_0 | ecosystem: Environmental > Aquatic > Freshwater > Lake > Sediment | place: USA: Wyoming | collected... | reverse complement strand
GTGTCGTCGGACATTGGCACGGCCGCCGCCCGGCGGTCAGAGAGCTACTGGCGAACCACGTGCTTGAGATTCCAACGGCGGTGGGGCACATCCTCGCGGCACGCCTCGCCAGCGAACACGAACCGCGCGGAAGCTGAAGCCGGTGTCGCGGGCGGCCGCCAAGCGGAACTACAGCGACCGACCCCAGGCCGGACGATGCGATTGCGCATTTTTGTGCGCATCCTTGTAAGCGCCAGGGCCCGGCATCTGGTAGGGTGTGCATCATGGGATGCCAAGGCGGCGAGGAGCCGGAGCGACTCGCACGTTGGCGATCCATTCTCGACATCATCGCTGCCGTGTCCATGACACTCGCCGCCATCGTCATGATCCTCTGGGTTGCCAGATCTTATGTCAGGCGTCCCCACGTCGTGCAGGTAGAGCCGGCACCGCCAACTGAACCAGTGGCCTTAGAGGGAGCCGAACTACGGGGTGACCGTGGGGCAGGAGTCGCGATCATCGAGTACTCCGACTTCCAGTGTCCATCTTGCGGCCACTTCGCCCGGGAGTCTCTGCCTGTGATCGACAGGCTCTATGTTCAGCCAGGGAAGGTCTTGCTCGCATTTCGCCACTTCCCCATCTCAGACCTTCATCCGTTTGCGTTCGCGGCGGCCGAAGCCGCGACGTGCGCGGGCCGGCAGGGGCAGTTCTGGAACATGCACGATCTGTTGTTTCGAAACCAAGACCACCTCGGTCGCGACGATCTGCAGCGGGCGGCCGCCAGCCTAGACATCTCCTAAGGGTGTCTTCATTACGGATGAAGCAAGTGTATCAGGCAGCAAACGCGGCCTCGTCGTGCAACTTCTGAATTTCAGTGTCGAGGAGATTGAGGGCGTCGCGGAGCGGCCGTGGGAGCGCGTCGTCGGTGGCCAGGAGGGCGGGCCATTCGGGTCGGAGGATGCGCAGATAGAGCTTGCTGTAGAAGAAGGCGACTTTCAGGCCGTAGGTCGTCGCGGTGTACCGATGGCTGCCGGCGATTCGATGGATGAGGCCTTTCAAGCGCAGTCGGCGGAGGTCGTAGGTCATCTGGGCGCTGGAATAGGGGTGGCCGAGGAGCGCTTCGACTTGGGGACGGAGGTCGCGGTTGCGGAAGCCCCGGGGGAGATGGACAAAGCCGCTGATCGCTTGGCAGAACGCCATCACGCGGGGATCGCCGAAGCGGAGCGCGGAAGCGCGTTGCCCGGCCTTTACGGTGGGCCACTGCAGGCGGTCGAGCGCGTCCTGGGTCAGCACGCAGTGATGGCTCACCCGTTCGACCTCGAGGAGTTTGCGATTCGCGCCCTGGCCAAGGTCGCACAGATGCGTGAGGTTGTCGACGCCCTTGCGGATTTAGAAGTCCATCGGATTGTTGATGGTGGTTTCGGTCCGCAGAGCGCGCTGCTCCTTGAAATACTGTTTGACGTGCGAGGACTTGTACTCGACATGGAGACTGGGCTCGACGCCGTCGGTGATCACGCGACTCCGGTAGCCGTAGGCCGGCGGCGGTGTGGCGCGCGTGATGCGTCGGGGAAACAGCAGGCCGACGCGGTCCGGTCGACCCAGGTCAAGATTTTCGCGGATAACCGCTTCGAAGAAGTGGCGGCCCTGGACCGGGCGGTCAAAGACCTGCGTGAGACTGGCTTCGAGTTGGTTGATGGCGAGGCGGTGCTCGAAGCCGGCGGTGCGGTCGGCGGCGGTGAGCGGCCACGGGAGACGCTGCGACCACCGATCGAAGAAGGCCTGCACGTCGGTCGGGGCGAGCCGGTCACAGACGGCTTGCAGGCGGTCGGGCGCCGCGCAGGCCAGGAACCCGTTGTCGAGACTGTGGAAGGCCACACGCGCCCGGCGCAGTTGTTGTTTCGCCGACTCGTGGCCGTTCAGGCAGATTGTGACCGGATACGGGAGATAGGTGCCGATCTTGAGAAAGGCCGGCCCCCACTCGCGGTCCTGGACGTAGAAGTAGTAGTGATTCACCGCGACAGACTGGCGAGAGAAGTCAAACGACACGGCAGGGCCCGGCCGCTTATGGGCTTTGAAGGACCGCATCTTCTCTTGGGCCACACCGAGGACGACGACCCCCTCCCGGGCCCTGAACCGTGTGCGGTACTCGGCCACGAGGTCGTCCTTCCGTTGGCCCGATTCGAAATGGACGACCGGGATGTGGTGCGCGGCCACGAACCGTTCGACCGCCGTGACGAACCGGTCGTGCAGCGGCTTGAAGACCGCGAGGGACGGAATCCGGTACCCGAGGTGGTCGTGCAGGAAGTAGCACAGGCCGCCTGAGGTTTGGAGCTTAGGGAGGTACGCGTGCAGGTAGAGCCGGTCGAGACAGCGTACCTCGAGCGACACGTGATGGCGGATCATGTCGGCGATGTTGGGCGTCATCAGGTCCTCCTTGGCGGGAAGGCCGACGATGTTACCCCAGCCGCGGGGTACGCCGATCCATCGGATGGGCGCCAACATCCTCTTCGCCATCACGGTCGCCGACCGATGTCTAAGCGAAGCTTCGGTTCTGAAACCGCGCATCTTCTCTCGGCGGTTTGAGGCGAAGCTTCACTAGGAGCGTGTCCGAGTAATCGCCACGCGACGTCGATCACCTCGTCGGCACTCCAGCGGGGGCGTCGAAATCGGTCGTCCGTTGGGCTCGTCGGCACGAAACGGCTGCGAATCCGATGGCCTCGCTCCACCGGACGACGTCGCTGGCCATTACTCGGACACGCTCCTAGGGCCAATGCCTTTCGGAAATTCGATTCGACGACGCCGCCGCGCGAATAGAGTTGGCACGAATTTTGTACTTGCACTTTTCCACAGGAATAGCTATTTACACTGGGAATGCGACACCATTCCCAGACTCATCGCGAGCCGGCGAGCCGTGCGCCGCGTCCGTGCGTGCGATCCCAGGCGCGCGGCGGCTTTCTGGGCGCGTGGGATCGGCTCGTGGGGCCCAGAGCCTTGCCGGCGGTGCCCAGGCGCCGTGGTCGGACACCACGGGTCCCATTGACGACGTTGCTGCCCCGCAGGAACAGTTCGTGATGTCATCCCCCTGCACGCAGCCCCCCATGAACAGCAGCGCAGCCGCGAGGAGTCCTCATTCATGCTCCTTCGCCGTCGCATCTGGATGCTGGTCGATGTCGCTTTGATCGTATTGGCTCTGATGGCTGTCGTTCGCCTGGGATCCCGCGTCTGGCGGCACCGAGGCACGGACACAACGCCTCCACGCCTGATCGTGGCCGGCAGCGTGCTCGATTTGCCAGCGGGGCAATTGCGCCACTACGACCGCCACGTTGTCCTCCGCGCGCGAACGACCTGCCCGGCCTGCGACAAGAGCATTCCCTTCTTCCAGGAAGTCTCCCGTCGCGTCCGCGCGCTTCCCTCAACGCGGCTCACAGTCTTGACCGATGAACCCGTCGAGGAGATGACCCGCTGGCTAGCTGCCCGCAATATCCAGGTTGCGGGGGTTGTGCATGTCGCGGAACCGTACCGGCTTGGCCTTCTCCTGATACCCACGGTGCTCATCACTGACCGCGCAGGAACCGTCTCCGACATCCTGGTTGGAGAACCGACACCCGAGCTACAGGCCACATTCCTCACGCGACTTGCCGGCACGCCTTCGGCTCCTCCCGTGGACAACAGCCACTATGTCGAAGAGATCGATGAGGCGCTTCTGGCGCAGAGAGCACGTCAGCGTCCCGTGACGGTGCTCGACATTCGGAGCAGAGTGGCGTTTGCCGCCGCCCACTGGCCTGGGGCGCTCAACATCCCGTACGACGAGCTCCCGGTGCGTGCCGTTCGAGAACTGGCAGCCGCCACACCTCTGATCATCGACTGTTCCCGCTCCGAGTCACTGCGGTGCAGAGCGACCGCGCGCGAACTGGGAACCCAGCGAACGGCGGCGGTCTCGATCGCCTTCCGGTGAGCGGTCCAGGTCCGGGCATTGCGGTGACCCGCCGGAGACGTGAACAGGCCGGCGCAATTGGGTGGTGTGCGCGTTTGGCCCGCTGAGGCGCCCATGCAACTTCTGAAAGTGGCCGCAGGAGAGGCCGTCAGGTTGGTGTTGAGAGGACGGTCTCCGGCCGTCCTGGTTACGCTCGTCCTCGCCCCGGCATTGGGCGTGGTTGTTCCCGCGCTGAGCTTGGTTGGGCGGCTGTGGTTCGGCGGCCCACCCTACGTCGACCATCCCGAAACGGTTGTCAGAATCAGGGGCCTCGAGTCCTACGAGGACTACGAACGGTTTCGCGGCACGGCCACAACCGTGGACCTCGCCGCCTACACGGTCGGCCTTGCATCCATTGGGGCGCCTCCACACGCCCTCTCAATCCGTCTGCAGTGCAACACGCCGAACTACTGGACCCTCTTGGGCGTGCGCCCTCTGGCGGGGCGTTTCTTCTCTGAGCGTGACATTCGGGCCTTTGGGGCCGACCTGGCAGTCGTCTCGCAAAGCCTGGCACGGCGGCAGTTCGAGCGAGAGGAACGCGCTCTTGGCGGAACGATCGCGATCCGAGGAACGATCTACTCGATCATCGGTGTCGCGCCAGCCGACTTTGCGGGAGCGTCGTGGCAGCCGGTGGACGCCTGGATTCCCCATGTGGCGGACTACGATCGGTGTTCGGAGTTCAGCCGTCCGTCGCAGACCGGTTCCACGTCGTTTCAGGTGGACGTCATCGGCCGCTTGCGGCCGTCCTTCACAATCGCAAGCGCAGCCGGCGAGGTCGCCGCTGCCCAGGCCGACTCGCGCAACGAGCGCCGCATCAGCGTCGTCCCAATTGTCGAATTTGGCCGCTCGCTCGTGCGCCGCGATGGAACGGTGCTGTGGTGGTTCGTGGGCGGCGCCTGTGTCGCACTCCTCATGGCGTGGTCGAATGCCGTCGCGTTCTTCTCGATGACTGCGCTCTCTCGGAGGCATGAACAGTCGGTCCGAATGGCGGTTGGGGCGTCGCCGCAACAACTGATGGCTCCACTGCTCGGCGAAGCCGCGGTCGCGGCCGTGGCGTGCATGGGGCTCGCGTGGCTGTTCAGTAGAGGCACGGTGCTGGTCGTTCGCTCGTTCTTTCCACTCCCCGTTGCACAGGCTGTTGGCTCAGGGTGGTGGACGTGGGTTCTGCTGATGGCTCTCACGCTTGTTGCCTGCGCGGCAAGCGCGGTGCTCCCGGCTGTGGCTGTCGCGCGCACCAATCTCGCCCCCTTCCTCGCCAGCGCCGGGCGGTCGAACCAGCGCGTCGGACGCATGCGGCGGGCAGCGTTGATCGCACAGGTGGCGACAGCCTTTGCCCTGCTCGTTGTCGCTGGGTTGTTCTGGCGGAGCGTGGCGAGCCTGGAGGAGGCCGTCGGCTACAACGTCGACCAGATGATCGTTCTGACGGTCGACCCGCTTCGTTCCGTCTACTACGGCGACGCCGATGTTCAGCCCCTACGCACGGAGTTGAGGCGGTCTCTGTCACACCATCCAGACGTCCTCAGAGCCGTGCTCGCTTCCTATGGTCCGTTTGACACGTCAGCACATGTGAAAGTGTTCGTGCGTGTCGACCAGGGGACCAAGCCTCTTTCCACGGCTCTCAATTTCGTCTCTCCCGGGTATTTCTCGGCTACTGGCCTGCGTTTGCTCCAGGGGAGGGATTTTGGGGCATGGGACGGTGTCGGCGCCTCGCCGGTTGTGATCCTGTCCGAGGACGCAGCCCAGAAGGTACTCGGCATGACTGATGTAGTCGGTCGTTGCGTGTACGTCGGAGCGTCACCGCAGTGTGCACAAATCGTCGGCGTCTCGGCCGCCACGCGTTCCCGGATCATCACTCAGTCGGTGCCTGAAGCGTTCGTTCCACTTGACCAACAGTCTCTCTACCAGTCTCCATTCGTCGGGCGGGCGGTTCTGTTGACGTGCAAAGACCCTCGTCGATCCAGACCTGCTCTCGCCACGTCGGCGCAGGCGACCGCCCCAGGCGTCCCTCTCGCCCTCGATCGACCGACGGAACTCGCGGACCCACAGACACGCAGGTGGCGCCTGGGAGTCGCCGTGTTTGGCCTGGTTGGGGCGTCGACAATCGTCCTTGCTCTCATCGGCGTCCACGCCTCGCTTTGTCTGATTGTCCGAAGAAAGGTCCCTGAGATCGGGGTGCGTCTGGCTCTCGGAGCCTCCAGATGTCAGATCGCTGGCCAGGTGTGCCTGCAGGCCGCCAAATGGATATTTATCGGCTGGGGTGCCGGCACTCTTCTCGCGGTCATGCTCACGCACGCACTCAGGAGCATTTTGTTCGGAGTCGATGGCGTTGACCCGACCAGCATCTTGGCGGCAAGTGCCCTGCTTTGGCCTGCTAGCCTGCTCTCCTCAATGCTCTCCGCATGGTCTGCGTCCAGGGTCGAGCCGAGCCAATGCCTCAGAGCAGAGTAGCCCGCGCCCGTACGTATCGCGGCTCGGTCGGCGCAGCTTGCGGGACACCACCAGTGACGCCCTTGCACAGCTGAACGTCGCGGTCCAAGGAGGAGCGATGGGATACGATCGCGCTGAGTTAGTCTCACGACTGAAGGCAGCACTTGCCAAGGAACCGACCCGCAGCTTGAAATCGATCGCCGACGAGCTCAACGTCGGTCGGCACACGATCACGAGAGTACTTCGCCTCCTTGAGGGCGTGACCTTTGAACAGTTGCGGCTGCGCACCATTGCTGACGCGCTTGACCGCATTCGCGCGAATTCGCGCCCGCTGACTGGCAAAGAGATCGCAGCCCGACTCGGGTTCTCCTGCCAACGTCGCCTTGGCGCCTGCCTCAGGCGTCTGCCCGCGGCAGGCAACCTCGACGGGGCAGACCACCTTGGGCAGCCTCTCCGGAGAGTAGCGAAGTCGGCGCGTTCGGTCCTCAGTTCCGCTTTTGGGGCGAGGGAGGAGGACCGACGAACACGCGCGCCACGTCCGTGAAGCGCACGATCTCCCGCGCGGCGGCATCGCACGCCGCCTCAAAGGTGGGATAGCAGGCGATAACAACGAACCTGACTCCAGCGCACTCTGGAGCTCTTGTGGCGATTTCGTCCAAAGGCAATGCCACGGTTCCTGGAGCCAGATTCGCGCGCGACAACTCGCGAGGCCTGACATCCACGATCAGGAGGCGACCTTGCCGCGCCAGTTTCGTTGTGCCCGCCGCATCGATAGAACCAGCCAAGCGTCCCGCAGCGTCCTTGTTCGGATTCCCGGTTGGGAGCTTGGGCTCCGAGACCGTGCGCCTTCCGCGCGCATCGATTTCGAAGTAAAACGTCAACTTGGTCGTGACGATGGCAGGTCGGCCGTTGGGCCCGTTGAGGGATTTGAACTCCCATTGTCGGACCGCCCGCACCACCGCCGACTCACACGCTGCGTCCGGCGCCTGCAACGGTCGCACCTCCGCGACCCGGCCGTCCACTCCAAATGTCACTTCAACAACGGCCACCCCATGCGCATGGCTCTGCAGCGCATCCTTTGGAAACTCCGGAAGAGTGGTTCTCGTCGCCAACTGGCGGCCGTCGAATTCATGAATGGTGACCCGATGAGGCCGAACCGACTGTTCTTGCCGCGCCGCGCCGGTAACGGGCACGAGGGTCAGAGCCATCAGTAGCATACCGCCCGGCACCACCCCCGGTCGATGGTGCGACCAGAACCCTGATTGTGACATCATGACGACTCCTTGGCGCTCGTCAGGAAAAGGCCGACCTACTTCTGGTTCCTGCAGCCGGATGAATCGTGTAGTTCCAGTCGCCGTGAAAGCGATGCGGCTCGAGTCGGCTGCGCGCCATCTGGGCGTCGGTAATCGTCACTCTGCTCGGGTCGCGTCGCCGGTCCATGTCGGATCGGACCCGCAACGCGGACCTGGTGTGGGTGGAGCCGATCAGGTTGACGACCGTGGCCAGGTCCACAAGCGACGTGCCGGGCCAGTCCATGGCGACGTGCGAAAAGAGGCCGTGTTCGATGCGGTTCCATTTGCTCGTCCTGGGTGGAAAATGACCCACCGTGGTCGTGTCGCAGAAGACCAGGTGCAGGCTGCCGTTGAGCAGGTCGCGGCGCCGCGCGAACAACGCCTCCTCGGTCCGATCCTCGCGGGTGCGCGGCGCGACTGGCGTCGCCCCGGCTTGCTGCGCGACTGGCAGCGGCGCCCTCAGCCAGTGCATCGCCCGATGCAGCTTATGCACCCCGATCGCCTCGGTGCCGGGCGGGGCGTAGTCCGCTTTCCAACGCTCCGCGGCCCGATCACTGCCGGGGCCCATCAATCGGTGCAGGACCGTCAGGAAGATCCCGCGCTCGACGTCGAAGCCGAAACGGCGCCCCAGCACCTCCGCCTGCAGGACGTCGGACACGCCGCTCTCCCGCACAGGCGCTCGAAGACGAGCGCCCGCCCAATGGTCTTCGCCCGGCTCTCGGTGGTCTCCCCCTTCGCGTGAGCGTCGAGCACGACCAGCTTGTCGGAATAGCGCCCGAGGCCGCGAATCAACGTGTCGATCTCACCGGCACCGCGCAGCTCGTCGAACCGGCCGAAGCGATGGAGCACGGCCTGCACCAGGCGCCCCTCGCCGCGTTCGTTTTCGACCAGGAGGAGGTAGGCGCGGGGGCCATTGGTCTGGGTGCGGATGAACACGGCGGCCTCCTTCGTGCCATCCGTACTCCACCGCCTCTGAACGTGTTTGCAAGCAGCCTCCGTCACTCGGCGTAACACTACACCCGCCGCGCAGCCATACCGGAATCCACGCGAATCCTATGAAAATGCACGATCAGTGCCCTGAACGCCGGCCCACACTGTCGAAGATCGACCTTGGCTCCCTGCGCCTGCGACGCGGCGCGCACAGCGCATTCGCCACTCTTTTAGGTGGAGAATGGTGGCCGGGGGCGCGGCCACCATCTTCCGACCAAGCACCATAATCCTCTCCGCGCGGCATATCGCGAGTGCGCACAGGGAGATGGGGAGTGCACCTGTCAGTGTCGGTGGTTCCGTCCACCCTCACTGGCCCGCAATTCCACACGACACTCCACTCTCGGTGCAGTAGGTGCCCGGCCAGCCAGTCAGTTGACACGAAGTCCATCCCTCTGTGTATTCGGTGTCCTTGATTTCCTTGCAGCAGTGGCGTCCATCACAGTCCGTGCAACGCCAGCATTTCGGTTCTTCTGCTGCTGCAGTCGTCAATAGACTGCCAGCGAGAATCAGGGCTGTGAAGACGATCCTGAGAATCCAACGCATCGTCACACTCCTCTACGTTGAGCTGTTGCGGTTCGAGAGCGAACGGCACGCGGGTCCAGCGCGCATGCTAGTTGTCCTCGCCGCCGGTCGAGCAGCGACTTCCTCCCTCGACGCACTGTGCCCACGTCGCCTGACAGAACGTCCATTTCTCGGTTGCGTCTTTGTCGCAGCAGTGGAAGATGCCGCAAGTGGAGCAATCCGCGCATTTCACGGTCTCCTCGGGAGGGGGATCAGTGGCCAAGGCGGGAGCCGCGCCCCAGGTGGCCACTATGGCCACGACGACCAAGCCGCGCGCAATGCACCGAACAACATTCCGTTGTGTCATATGACCTACCTCCGTCTTGGTTTGTGGCCTCCTCAGCACTGGGCACCTGACCTTCTCACTCCTAGGTGGAGGGAGAATCCGAATCAGCACCCTCCGCATACCTTGGCCAATTGGCCCTTGGCCAGGACTCAGGCGCGCGCCTCAGTTCTATGTCGGGGGCTTCGGGCCAAAAGCGGACAACAGAAGAGGGGCCGACAGACGATTCACACGGGCTCAATAGTAGCTGGCCTAGGCGGCAGGTGCAAGGCGCTTCGTGGGTGCATTTGTGGCGGTGTGGGAGCATGCTCTGCGCGCTATGACGGATCGTATTCGGTTAGCACTACTTTGTCATCTTCTCAGGGGCGGATTTCGCCGGAAGCTGAGCGCGAGGTTGAATAGTTGGTCGTTGCCCACGAAGTATTGAATCGCAGCGATTTCGCGCATCCACGCCCGCACGGCCGGCAAGGTTGGACGGGGCGCCTCAGCCGACCGACGCCGTTCGAATTGCAGGAACGTGAAAGCGGCCGCGGTCAGCACCATGTGATGCGCCCAGCCGGGGTACGTCCGCCCTTCGAAGTGGTCCAGCCCCAGTTCGTCCTTCAGTTCCCGATACTGCTGTTCGATCGGCCAGCGGCTGCGCGCGAGGCGCACGAGCCGTTTCAACGACGCGGCCGGGGACAGGTTGAGGACGTAGTACTTCCGTTCGTCGTCGGCCAGCGACCGTTCGAAGAGCACCCACCGCTCGCCGCGACCGTGCCGGAGTCGAACACGGCGCGCGACGAAGCGCGCCGCGAGCGGCCCCTTGGTGCCGTGTCCCCATGTGACCCGCCGCCACTCGTGCTCGGGCAGCGCTTGGCCGATGGCCTGGAGGGTCCTCGAGGCTCTCGCCCCAGCGACCCAAGCCTTCAGCTGGCCGCGCACGGCGACGGCGTAGCGCAGTCCCATCCGCTCGAGAGCGGTGCGAAACGCGGTGATCGTCCCGTAGTCGGCGTCCGCCACCACCGCGTCGATCGTGAAGCCGGCCTTCTGCACCTCGCGGATATGGGCCAGAGCGATCCGCCACTTCTCGCGGAAGCGCACCGTCGCGGGGACGCGAACGCGCTCGCACCGCTCCGCATCCGCGGCCCACTCCCGCGGGAGATACAGCTCGCAACTGGTCGGCCACACCAACGTCGGCCCGACCAACGCCGTCGTCACCCCGACCTGACAATTGCCCGTCTTGCCCAACGCGCCGCAGTACTGCCGCTTGACGCCGACCGAGTGCCGGCCCTGTTTGGGAAAGCCCGTGTCGTCCACCGCCAGGATGCCGCGTCGTTCCGGCGTCAGCTGGCGCAGCCGCGTCCACATCGGTCCGGCCGGCCACGGCGAATCCGTGATGAAGTGCTGCAGCGCTTGGTAGGTAATCGGGTCGCTCAGCCGTCCATGCATGGCTTGCATGGACTTCCGCCCGCTGTCGTTGAAGAGTCCCTGCAGGTACTGACTGGCCGCATCGGCCTGGACACGACGACCAAAGCATGTCGCGAATTGATCCGCGAACTGTCCGAAGCGTCGCAGAAGCGCTCGCGCCTCGTCGTCGGTCACGGCGCCGAGTGTAAGGAATCCAGCCGGAAAAGTGGCTCTCGGTCGATTTGAGTACAAGCGATTTCGGCAGAATGTAACGTGGGTCGAGGACCGAACGAGCCGAATGAATGGTGCCAGACGACGGCCGTCGTCGCCACGAGACGATAGTCCGGACAAAGGCCCTCTCGACCGGGCCCAAGCAATCGCGTGGGGCTTGGCGACGGCCGCCACTGCTGGTGTCTGTGGGCCGGTGCCGCGTGGAGTTAACAGAACAGCCGTTCTACGACCCGAGACCGGGCGCTGCGCGGGCCGAACCACGGGCGGCACCGGCCGGCAGGCACACTTCACCTTAGTCGGGTCCAAGCCGTCCGCGGTTTGGACGCACCTCCAGGACGGTGTCAAGCAGATCTTCCTGGCTCCTGGCATCTTCCTGGCGGATGGCTGAGGCGCCTGGCTGGGGTTCAGCAGGGCTCGAAGTCGGCCACATCCGTGCCTCCGCCGAACGGGACGTCCCGTACCGCCTCGCCCAGGGGCGGCGCGCGCGCGGGCCGCGGGACGGGCCGGTCCGTCGGCAGCCCGAGGTGACGCAGGATCCGGTCGACGACCGCCCGCTGGTCGATCGTCGCGACGAGCCGCAGCCGCCCGCCATCCCTCGACTTGGCTCGGG
>Ga0315273_10010670_pt1 | contig 11732 bp, 12 predicted proteins | sample YL17G02_0_MG_FD_205753 | JGI IMG/M metagenome (GOLD analysis project Ga0315273, IMG submission 205753) | Sediment microbial communities from Yellowstone Lake, YNP, Wyoming, USA - YL17G02_0 | ecosystem: Environmental > Aquatic > Freshwater > Lake > Sediment | place: USA: Wyoming | collected... | reverse complement strand
TCTTGCTGAACGTTTCCCGAATCTTTCGAACAAGATGAAGTACCATGTTATAGGCGCCGCATTTGCGCCAACGTTCGAACTTGTCCTGAATAGAATGGACGAAGGAGGCGCCATGCTCGCTCCGACGTTCGCTTTCTTGGACCCGTTTGGGTTTTCTGGACTGCCAATGAAGTTAATCGGACGAATGATGAAGTGTGAGAAATGTGAGGTTCTGGTAACTTTCATGGTGGGTTTCATCAACCGGTTCATGATTGAAGGCAGAGAAGCAACTCTTAACGAGTTGTTTGCGACCGATGAATGGAAAAAAGCTAATGAGCTCGAAAAACCTGAAGACCGCATCAAGTTTCTCGTCAACCTATATGAGAAACAACTCAAATGCGAAGGCGGCGCTCAATACGTCAGAAGCTTCGCTATGACTAACAAGCATAATCAAATCAGCTACTACCTCGTTTTTGGGACCAAACATCCCAAGGGACTTGAAGTGATGAAAGATGCCATGTGGAAAGCAGACAAGACCGGTTCCTACGGATTCTCCGACCTTACAGATCCGAACCAAATCACCTTTATGGACATCGGCGACGAACCTTACTGGGTCCCAAAAGCTGCTGCCATGGTCTACAACAAGTTCAGAGGACAAACTGTTCCAGTCGAACAGATACGTGGATTCGTAATAACAGGCACGCCATTCCTCTATCGAAACCCAATTTTACGGTATTTGGAGAAAAGCTCGCCGCCGAAAATAGTTCGCGTCGACGTTCTAAAACAGGTCAGAAGGAGAGCCTTCACGTATCCCGAACGCTGTTCAGTTACATTTTGTAGTTAGCTGCGTGGTTGTCAGTTGAAGGATTTGAAGGAAAAAAAGAAGCATAGAGAAGCTGCTTTCAAGGCTTGGACGACAATCAAGAAAGAGAAACGTGAGAAAGCGGCGGAGCGCACGCTGAAAATAAGCAGGTTCATAGAGCCCAGCGCCATTCGAGAGCTGAGACACCCCGAGGCATTGCGAGTTTCAAAGGGATCTGAGCTTGGGTGGAAGGGAAACCGTGTCGTCGTGCCCTTTGACAAAACTCCTTCAGATATAGCCTGTGGGATGTTTTGGGAATTGAGATGGGCTTATGGATGCCCTCTCAACTGCAGCTACTGTTACCTGAGAGGAACCATGCGAGGACGAATGAAACCTCAATACGTGAGAACTGAAGCAGTTGTGCAAGCCTTAGATGAAGCGTTCACTGAAATACGGGCGCCGGCAATTTTCAATGCAGGGGAATTATCTGATGCTTTGATGAACCCTGGAATGATGATTCCCATCGTTGACAAGTTCGAAGAACAGAACAAGCACAGAGTCTATCTGCTGACAAAGCTTGCGGAGAGGAACATTGGTTTTCTCTTAGAGAAGCCCAGAAAGCAGGTGATTTGCGGTTGGAGCATTAATGCGCCGGCTATTGCAGAGCTTTGGGAAAGTGCAGCACCGAGACCTAAAGAAAGGATCCAGGCTGCCAAAAGAACCAGCGAGAGCGGATATGACGTTAGGATACGCATCGACCCCATTTTCCCCATAGAGAATTGGCAATCACATTACAGCGATCTCCTTGACCAGCTGCTCGGAAGTCTGAAGCCAAACAAGCTCATTCTTGGAACACCAAGAGGACTATGGAAGACCATCAAATTTGCAAGCGACTCGAAAGTTGACACGACATGGGTTCGATTCTTTAAAGAAGACAGCAGCTGGGGAAGGAAATTGCCCTTTGAACAGCGTAAGGAGATCTATGAGTTCTTCTTCAACAAGCTAACTTCAACAGGATACCCACTGTCGAAGGTATCACTATGCAAAGAAACGGTGAACATGCTCCAGGCCCTAAAAATAGATTATAGTGGAAGAACCTGCAATTGCTATGGCAAGAATGCCATGTGAGCTTGCTCGCAGGCGATGTCATTGAGTGTAAAGAGTACGGAGAAACAAGAAAAACCATTAAGGTAGGGTTCGACTTGAGGCTCCAGGAAATCATAGATAAAATCAGTAAGCAGGGTCACTTTCCAGACCATAAAACAGCTGCCGTATCAACTGGTCTATCGAAAATGATCTCGAAAGTAATTTCAAAGACTACATTTCAGTGGTCAAAGAAGATAATTTGGGAGTCAAGCGTGTTCAAGGTCGAGACGCGCGCGCTAGCATACTTTCTAACCTCCACAAAATCAACTAACCGAAGGCAGACATATGACTGGTTGAGATTTGTTGTATGCCTAGTTATGTTCTAGTGGCTTTCGACTGAACTTATTGATAAGCTACGTAAGTTTTTTAGCTCTCTCTGTCTATACGATTTGACAGCGTTGATACGGAATGAAGGTTGAACTAACAACTCTCCTTAAATTTCCCAAAGAAAGTTCAGTGGTAACTACCGGCGTTTTCTTTCACAAAAAAGGAATACTCATTACTGGTCATGAGAATGGCGTAGTCGCCCTTTGGGCGCTTTCAGAAGGAGCTTCATTTCGTATACTGTACGATTGTCACTCGAGAATTGACACAATCAGTAGCTCGCCAAAGGGTGAATTGGTAGTAGGCTCTCACCAAGGAGAAATAGTAGTTCTGTCCCCTGATGGGAAATCCACGGTGGTTGAATCTGCTAGGTATGGAGTCAAATTAAGAATATGGGCGTCCGTCTGGCTAAATGAGAATTCTTTTGCGGTGGGTTCAACCTACGGTGAGGTGAAACTTTTCGTAAGAAAAGATAATCAATGGACAAAAGAGAAATTGTCGGGACATTCAGACAGTGTCTTCGGTATGGGAAGATCGCTTAATGGGTTACTAACAACGGGCGACTACTTCGGCAATATTCTGGTTTGGGAACCTAAGGGAGCAGGTTACATTGTCCAACAGAAAATGAAAATCCAAGGCACTGTGGAAGACATTTCCTGGCTTAAAGACGATGCCTTCGCAGCAATAAACAGAACTGGAGAGATTTGTGTATTTGAAAAGAGTGCTGCTCAAGAAGCTATTTGGCAATCAGTATATGAGGTCAAAGATGCTACCAGCTTTGGAAACACTGTGTACATAGCAGAAGATGGAAAAACGGTTTTTGCAGGGACTACTACTGAGGTTATTCAGTTTGATACAGAAACACAGCAGGTTGACTCAATAGATATTGCCAGCGCTCGAAGGATTTTCGGATCTAGAGATGACATATTTGTCCTCTCCGCTTACGGATTGTATAAGTTCACACGAAAGAATATTGAAGTTAGGCCAGACCTGATAAAATACAAGTACTTCAAAATCGGACTAGTAGGTCATACCGGAGTCGGAAAAAGCACTCTCTGCAATTACATAACAACAGGGTCATTCGCTGATTTGTCATCAACTCCCGGAAAGAAAATCTGGATTTGGGAACTACCAAAAGACGATGGCCTAGACAAGCGTCTTATTCTGACCGACTACGGCGGACAGGAAACTGCCCTGAGTACTTTTCTGCCTTTCTTATTGGACTCCGACATAATTCTTATTCTTTGGCAGCAAAATGACATCACCACACTGAGAAAAGCATTTCAGATCTTGTATGACCTCAAACCCAAGGTTGCCGACAGCGTGAAGATATTCTTCGTCCAAACACACATTGACGAAAAGAAGATTCCTGAGTTTGACCAGCGCACAATCATGGAACTTAAAGAGGAAGGAGGAATAATTGATAACTTCAAGATTAGTTCCAAATTCGGAACGGGCATAGACGATTTGAAATCTAGCGTACTTAAAGAAATCTCGTGGGATAAAGCAAGAATTATAGTTCAGACTATTAGTGCAAATGCAGTTTTGCAGACAATCATGGCACTACAAGACATGAATATTGCCGCGGTGACGCCAGAGGAATTCGTTGAGTATTATAAAACAGAAACAAACCTGGCGATTGGAAAGACTCATCTGAAATTCCTGTTGCGCGACTATAGTAACCATGGTATTATTGAATACAACTCCGACATTTTGGATCTAATAATATTTAACCATCCCGAATACAACCAACTTAGAACTGATGTACCGATATACGTAATGAAACAAGACGGCATAATCAGAAATGAAGACCTATCTAAGAATTTCAACGGTAGCCGATTTCTTCCTGTAATAATAGCTATGTACTTGAAGTACCGAATTGCAATAGAGAATTTCGAACAATTGATTTTTCCGAAATTGTTGAGCGATAATATGCGCGATATCCCTGAACCATATCTCAGTCGTCTAAGATTAGCCCCTATTAATACCAAGTATTTGCCAGATAAAGAGATTGATATGGACGTACTGCTGAGGGCACTCTCTGAGCTGCAGTTACGATGCATACGAGCATCGAAGCGTTCTGGCGTATTCTCTTACGAGGAAAATGCAACTATTTATTATAAGTTTGAAAAGGGAGGCGATCCCTTCGAAGGGTCCCATCTAAAATGTAATTTTCGCGTTGGGGGAACGAAAAGGAGTATCTGTGAAAGGTTAAGTCAAGATTTTCTGGATATCGTTGAGAATCTTTTTGGACCCTTTTTGAAAGTGCCACAAAATGACGATAAAAAAAAAGTTGACGCAGATAGAACAATAATCCATGATGTTGCTATTTCATACGCGAGCGAACAAAGAGAATATGCCGCAAGAGTGGCGGGCATTCTCAGGGCTAAAGGTGTTAGAGTCTTCTTTGATCCGTTCTTTGAAACCAAAATGTGGGGAAAAGAACTGCCTGAATATTTGATGAAAGTCTACTATAAAGAGTCACGCTATTGTATGATATTTATCTCTAAGGAATACGTCTCCAAAGCTTGGCCGACGTTTGAGCTCAAATGTGCAATAGCACGCAGGATTGAAAGCATGGGTGAGTATATACTGCCTGTTCGATTCGACGACTCAGAAGTCCCAGGACTAAGCACGACTATAACCTATCTAGATGCCAATGAGAAAACCCCTGATCAGATTGCAGATATGTTCATGGAAAAGATGCAAGAGTAGCACGCTAAATTGTGAACGCGCGCGCTAATTAGAGTTTATATAATTTTGATTGTTTTATAAAGTAGAAAAAAGAACCTCAACAGCGCCAGGTGTTACTATGGATTATAATGAGCGAGTGCATGAAGCAAGGAAATGTATAAGTATGCAATCGCATCTGTCGACTTGCTTGTACGATTGGGCCGTGGCACACACACTGTATAGGAGGCAACTACTATGTTGGAGCACGACAGTCTCCTATTACGCAATGATGCATGGAGCACGTACTATCTTTTCGTTGATAGAGACAGACAGTAGCTTTGACTCGAGGTTCAATCCAAGCGCGACAAAACGAGAACAGTTGAAAAAAATCATGAGGGGGCATAAAGCGTTCTGCGACTTCTTGATAGGCAACATGACAGGGCGTAGTGTGATGTTGCGAGAGCAATGTGCTGAAACCTTTGCAGAATTATTTCCTGAAACTGATTGGAGTTCTTTCCTAAAAAGCATTGGCAATGTGCTTGCTCTTCACAAAGAAGCACGAGAGACCGAGAACTACGAGCATTTCGTGATAGCACATCATGGTCGAGAGTACCATTTCGAATCACCGTTCATAGATACCATATTCCGGAAGTCAGAAGAGAATATGAATGAGCATCTCAACCAGATGCTAGGTTACATAATAACATTCTATAAGAATCTGTCAGAACAAGTCCGCGATTACTATTTGTGGCATCAGAAAGATGAATTGTTCTGGCTAGAGAAAACCATGCAAAAAGAAAATCTGGTGATTTCACAGCGGATGAAGACCTTCCTGAACAACCTTCAAGAAATCCTAAAAGATGCGAAGATGCCAGAGGACTATTCTGATTTTGAACGAGAAATGGACATGGACTATTACAGCGAAAAGAATGAAGTATATACAAAGCTGAAGAATCTAGCCAGGAGACTTACAGATATGGATCATGTCAAGCAGTCAAACTCTTCTCAAACTCGCGCATCTTCTGATTCTCCATAATAGTTCCTTTAAATACTTCCATTGCTACTGACGGCTCACTCCGCGATCGATCGCGCTAGAACTGATCTCTATTTCAAAGATCAGAAAACTCCTCAAGAATGATGTTGCGTATATTGCCTTTTTGAAAAATAGAGAAAAACTGGTTTGTTACAGGTTTGTTACAAAAGCACGTTAAGACCTGCTGTTTCTCTCTTGGCGCGCTGTCTTATTGTGTTATATCCTCAGTGGTCTGAAGAAACCTACCTTTTCACGATCTTTCTCATCTTTTTCCGTCTCAATAAGTGGATGGTGTCGAATCGTCTTCAAAGCCGACTTCACTTCTTCCATCTCAAGTCGAGTATTCTTGGCGATGTCTTCAAGCGTATACCAGCTGCCGTTTCTTCTTCTCAAAAAGAGAAACACACGTAAATCATCTCCAATGGTCGAATATGGCGGTTCTGTTTTCGAGTTCTTGTCACTGACCGTCTTTTCCATGTCTTTCACCTCCTTACAGTCTTCTTCGCATTAGCGCGCGCATATTTAGTGCACTTCATTTGACCACGTCTGCAAGCTTCTTTGGGTAGTGTTTTCTCAGCAAATCAATCCATTCTTTCCTGAAGCGCATATCATTTTCATCAAGTTCCGCGGTGTCCAAAGTCAGTACAAACCTGATGCCATTGTAGTAGCCAGAGTCTTCTAGCATCCTCTCTGTCAGATCAGGGTCTATGTTTGCCAGTCTGTCAGTCATTTCTCTTGCCAATCCTCTCATTATGTCTTCCTCGTGTTTCTCGCCAAGTGACGAGGCGTTTTCCAATATCTGCAATATCTTGTAAAGGGTGTTGACCGACTCCAATAGGATCTGAGAATTGGCACCTTCAATCATCCTAGGTCCAGCTTCAATACGCTTCTTAAACCTGCAGATTGTCGACTCCGAACATCGAACTTCCTTAGCTATTTCCCCCAAGGTGTATCCTTGCCTCAGCATTTCGGTTAGTCTATCTACCTTGCTCTTGTGTAATCTTCCCATCGTTTTCACGCTCTGTTTGGCAACTGAGTGATTGACAATAGGGTATCCAGAGAGGCTTGAAAGACAAGTAGATGAGGTTGAAGAAAGACGAATGTCATTTGAGAAGCAACTCTGAGAGACAATATGGAACTGTTTGAGATCGATTGGGAATCGTGATCACACCCTGAAGCTCTTTCCACTGTCTATCGCCCCTTTCTGACTACTGCTTTTTCGTCGTTTGCTTTTGCCACGAACATCCATCCGCTAGCAAAATGCTGTTCCATCTCTGATATGCTGATCACTTTGTCTGTCATCTTGAGCGGTCTTCCACTCCGTGAGAAGTCAAGTTTCGAATACTCTTCGTAATGGAAATCTGTCTTTGTTCGATCGTAGTAAGGATCTTGAGTCCCTGGGAGTATGTGTCCATCTTTCCGCCCCAAGTTTGCCAAAAGCTTCCACACCATTCATTTCCATTTTAGTAATATATATTACCAATTCGTATATAAGCTTTTAAGAGATAGCATCAATATCTTGTGGGAAAGCAGAATGGCCTTGAATGAAGAACAGCAGGAGAACCTTCTTCGATTTGGACACAGAGCTAGGATTTGGGCTTTGCTACACTTGAATCCAAAACAGTTTTTCACGTTGGAAGAAATCGCACAAAGAACGGGTCTGAAACCTAGCACGGTTGAACAAGGCCTCAAGTTCGTCAGGCAACTGCCTCTAATTCAAGCCAGCATAACCTACGAGAAAGGCAAAAGAATTGTGAGATATGGCTTCGTTCCAGTCCTAACCAGATCTGCCTAGTTGTTGATATATTCTGGCATTTACTAGCGCGCTAAACAGCCTGTGCGAGGAATAGTTTAGGTGACGCCGGCAAAGAAGCATACTAATATGTTGACGAGAGTTTGAAGCTATCCCGGGCTACCAACAAACCTGGTTAGGAAAGACTGTACTCCTTTCACGCCATGTGCGACCAAAAAGTCAAGTGATTCCAATCGGCGAAGATTTCGTTACTTGCCATTATCTAACCCACTTGCTCATACGATTTCAGAATTGCCATTAAGGCAAGATCGGGAAATTAAAGGTAAACCCAGAGACCTGGCTAAATAAGTGCGCTTCTGAAACACATCAGTACTGCTGCAAGAAATGTAGCGCTGACTAGAAATAGATCTCTATCTTTGGCAATTTGCGAGTTATAACCATGCGCAAAATTGCAGCGTACCACGTACAAACATAACATCACCTTCTGTAAAACAAAAAGCTCTTGTTTAGTCAAAATCGCTTGTTGAAGCTCTTGGCTACGATTTCTTTTTTTATCATCAATCAGATTTCTTCCAACTAAGTATTGAAAAAGGTTAAGGTTATTCTTGCGTAGGATTAGTGCAAGTTCAGACGACGGTTGAACCTTTGAGTATGTTTTTATTAGGTAAGTTATGTCATTCGGGCCAAGTTTGTTTAAAACATCAGAGACCCGTTCCCACTCCCATTGCTTATTGCTAAAATTACTATAGATAGCATTGAAAGAACGCCATAGAGTGAAGAATTTGTCGAAACGATCTTCAGACGATAGACCTCTTCTGTAGAGGAGCAACGCGTGAAGAATTATACTTGCATTTGGACTTCTTTGAATTTGTGAGCGACGTTTCAATGTTTTTCTAAGCCCCTTTGGACTAATTACGAGATTATATGTGAAGCTTAATCGACTGTGGGCTGGGATTTTCTTGCCAGCGGCTATCAATTGTGCTGTATTCTTGAGCTCAAGTTCAAAATCAGAAACCTCTGGAAAATAGGGGCTGCCCAAGTTATAAAACAAATCAGGTGCCATAGTGTCAAGAACCTCGTTGACTCGCTTTTCAACAGAATCGAACAGACGCCAATAATCATGGTAACAACGCCTTGTAAAAGGTAGGACGAATCTAGCTCTAGGTTTCTTGCCTTTGGAAGGTAAATTTCTGATAACCCATCCTCTAGTAGTAAACTTGCTTTTGCACTTGGCACCATTTAGGACGAACGATGCTTCCCACTGATAATCCAAAGGTGTCACTGATATAAGATTCTTGACGCAACATTATCTATTTTGCGGCTATAAGAAATAGAATATGAGAACAATCGGAATGAGCATTATGACTCCGCTCCTAGCAAGAAACTGTCAGACAACGGAACTCGGAAGTAAGACTCTAACAACATTCGAATTTATTATCCTCTAATCGTTTTTGAGGGAAAGATGTATGAAGCCAAGATGCTTCCTGACGTGGATCCAAGACGAATGTCAAGCGCCCATCTGCATCATTTCTCTTTTCAGAAAGGGAAAGAGATGGAAATGATTATCGATGTTGTAGGTTCACAGTCCTTGAGAGATTTCATTCAGAACAAGTTCTTGGTAGAAGTTAACAAGATTAGACAAAAAGAGGCTAAGTTAAGGAATTCCTATTTAAAGTTAATCAAGAGGTTGATGCTTTCAGAAAAAAGGTATCTCGGTCCTGCATGACCAACAAGGGAGATAAAAGGGGTCTATACTAACATGTTATTTTTTTCTTGCCAGAAAGAATGTTATTGCTCCCGTAGCTAGAGAGGCAAGCGCACCTGCAATTATTGCTTCTGTTCTGGCATCTTTGGATTGATTCTTCCGTATTTCGTAAACTATGCTGCCTACCGCAATTCCAGAAACTCCTCCAGCCATTATGGCCAAAGGTATCTCAGGTGCGTCGAATAGCAAGTGCGCTAAGACTCCTTCAAACGTGCGAGGGTCGCCATGATCTCTGTGGAACAACCAGTGGTCAAGGTACTCATGAACATGAATTGCATCTGGTCCTCTGTATTGAGCCAACGCTCCTTTCCTCTCGTACCCTAGCGTGGTCATCTCGAATCCTGAGGGAAGTCGCGGGAGAATTCTTTTAGGAATCATTATGTCTTTGTGAATTGGAATTTTAGCCTTTTCCATTTCACGTTCTTTCTCCTATTAAGGAAAATGGTCTCCGTCTAATAAAAACGTTCTTGGACACGAACTAGTGCGCGCGTGAGCAAAAATGTGTTAACACTGTGTTAACACAAAACAGACAATTATTCATAGTTTGTCCAAGAAAAGGAGCTGGATTCACAGAGAACGGGTCACTGGTCACAGAATCAAAAAATTCTCCAAAAAGACCATTGTGTTAATTGTCTTCTTGGGAACTGAGGACAAAAAGGAATTGTGACGGTTTTGTTACAGATTTTGTGACAAAAGTCCATGAAATTCAGCACTTTCATTTAACGTGCGCACAAAACTGCAACAATACTGACTTTAGATCGTGACATGGGAAACAACAGACTGTAACAAACCTTAATGCGCGCGCGCTCAAGAGGAATCAAGTCATCTACCTTCAAGGTATGCGTTAAGTTCGTTTTCCTTCACGCCAGCCTCCAGCAGGACTTTCCTCCACAGTCGGATAACCCTCAACGGTCCAGGCCTTACTCGGCTTGTCAGTGGCGACATTACTCCCACAGCTTTCGATATGCTGACCAGTGGCCGTTCAAAGCTACTGATGATATGCCTAATCTCATTTACCGCGGATTCAAATTGCTGATACTCTACAGCCGCCCTGCTCTTGCAGCGGGAACACTGTCTTTCTTTGGCAGTGTCCATCCTCTCGTGCCATCTGTGGAAGCATAAGAGGCAAATGTATTCCATAAGAAATTCTATCCCCCTGTTGGGATAAAATGTTTGCCCTTCTGTCTTCTAACGCGTGCTGAACCGTTTTGCACGCTCCCAGATACGCCAGAGGCTCTGCCTGGGTTCTCGAGAGGTCCCAGAGAATTTGTCTGGCACTGGCGAGACATCTCGAGAAGATATACGTATCTCGAAACGTTTAGTCCCACACGTACCTGCTCTAGTGTCTCGTGATATCTCGGAGACATCTGGCAGAAGCCTTCTGTAGGTTCTCCTGATGTCTGGGAAACATTGCAGAAGCTTACTATCGGTTCTCCTGATATCTGGAATGGCTCTCGAGAAACCTCGCCTAATGTAACCTTGGATTGGAATGCTTTATCTCGAGATATCTCAGGAGGAGGCCCAGTGCCTTTCTGAGCTCTCGAATATCCTCGTGGTCTTATCTCTTCGAGTTTCGAGAGCCTCTGGGAAGAAAACTCTAGAAGCCTCTCGAGACCATTCTCCAGGTCTTGCCCCATACCTGACAGGCATCTGGAAGAAGCCTTCGACACGTTTCGACAATGTTGATAATGCAACTCGAGGTTCGGTTGATCTGTATGATTGGTCCTCGTATCGTAACTTGGCAGCGACCGGGAGTTCTATGACACTGCTTCTAGGCAGGGTGGGTTCGTCTGACTATGATCTGCCTGTTGTCAAGTTGGGCGATGAATATCCATCCTTCGCCTAGATGTTTCTGAAGTTCATCCGATCCTATGAGCTTGTCCACTGACGGTGTGATTAGTGAATCGAAGAAGTTTAGCTTTTCATACTCGTTGCGGTGGAAGCCTATCTTGTCTTTGTCATAGTATGCGTCTTGGCTTCCTGGTAGAATGTGACCAAAGAGAAATTCCTGCGTCCCCTTGTCCATTCTTCCACCATCAACGGTGGGATTTCTCAATACGGATTCGAAAGCTTTGCGCAGTGTGTGTGGTGTTATGTATATCCATTGGGAGATGCCTGCAAGTTTTGCTGCTCGTCTGATGACCTTTGCCACGGTTCTTCTCCCCAGACGCTTGTCTGATCGTTCTTTTCTATTCCACAAGGTCCATTCAGCGTGGAATAGAGGGGATTCAGAGTCTAATGGGCCGTATTTCTCGCT